>Ga0326727_10005330_pt1 | contig 36940 bp, 33 predicted proteins | sample MB2enrmetagenome_FD_207643 | JGI IMG/M metagenome (GOLD analysis project Ga0326727, IMG submission 207643) | Lab enriched peat soil microbial communities from McLean, Ithaca, NY, United States - MB29MY | ecosystem: Environmental > Terrestrial > Soil > Wetlands > Peat | place: USA: New York... | reverse complement strand
CGGGGCGTGCGCCCGGTCAATTCGCCTGCAATTCTTGAGTTCGTTCAATAGCTAAGCAGTGACCGGCAGTCTGCGTTCCAGGGCGAAGATCATATCCTTGGCGTGCAGCTTGAGCTTTTTCAGCTTGATTTCCTCGATCTGCTCCTCTGTGGAGAGGTAAGGCTTCTGAACCAACTCTTCCAACCGCTGAGCGTAGTGTCGATGTTCTGCTTGCAGGCGTTCAATTTCTGCGCTCAGCGACGCGTCCTGTACTTCATCCATCCAGCACCTCCGATTATTAATGAACTCTTACGTATATCGTCCCCGGCTCACAAACCGCAAGTCAAAAAAGGAACGGAAGTAACCCCTGCTGTGGAATTCGTCCCAAAATGCCCTGCTTGAGTGACCGGAATCACGTTCATTCGGTCGATTGTCACAGCCGGTTGCCCCCACTTACAGTCGTTTCTTGCCCGGAAATGGGTGATTACGAGCCCTTCAACCCTAAACGCATCAAAACCGCATCTTCCGCCGGCTCCGGCGGATTCACATAATAGCCTGGCCGAAGGCCGGTTTGCACGAAGCCCAGCCGCCGGTAAAGCCCCAGCGCAGCCTGGTTGGAGGCGCGCACCTCCAGAATAACTTCGGTGACCCCGGCCTGTCGCAGCCTGCCGGTCAGCTCTTCAAAGAGTCTCCGCGCCAGGCCGCAGCGATGGTAATGCGTATCCACTACCATGGACTCCAGCTCGGCCTGCGGCGGCAGCAGGCTGGCCACCGCCAGGCCCGCCACCTTGCCACTTACTTCGACCACCAGCGCAATCCGTCGCGGCGTGGCATTCGGATCCAGCGCCGTTCTGTACGACTCGCGCGGCCAAAAGGGCGCTTGCCTCTGGCTGGCGGCAATCATCACCACCTCATCCAGGTCCGCCTCGCGCATGGGCCGCACCTGAATCACCGCATCGGGCGGCACACGCTTCCTGCGCGCCGCGGCAGCTTCTTTGGCCGCTGCTGCAGCTTCATCGGCCTCGCCAAAAATCTCCGCATCACTGCGGCGCAGGTAGTTGCCGTCCAGCGACGCCAGATCGACGAACTCGCCGGCCTCCACCCTTGCCGCGCAAAGCCCTATCGCATCCGCCGCTGTGGGCGCGTTCACGCGAATTAGCTCCACATCCGGCCAGGCTGCTTGCAGCAGTTCAGCGGCCGTCTCCTCGCAAATAGCAATTCGCTTGGGCGGCTTATCCAACGCTGCGAATTCCGCGGCTCCGGCCAGCAATTCCGTGGCCTGCCCATTCCCGCCGCCAACCCGTAAAAACACCTCGTGGCGATGCGCATCCAGCGCCGCAGAATCCACGTTCGCCTTGCAAGCCAGCACCTCCAGCCGCGAAACGGCGACCACTGGAGTTTTTGCCGGTTCCACCAGACCCTTTACTGCGGCCAGTCCCACGCGCACCCCGGTAAAGCCGCCGGGACCGTTGACCGCTATGATGGCCCCGAGTCGCACGAATTGCACACCGGCCATGCGCAGCATCTCGCAGGCGGAGCCCACCAAAGTCTCCGAGGGACGCTGTCCGCCCAAGGTAGTCTCGCCCAGGATGTGGAGTTCGCCGCCGACCAACTGCCCCAGCGCTATCGAACCGGTAGGGCCGCAGGTGTCAATGGCCAGCAGAAGTTTAGAGGTCATAGTTTGGCTTATGTTACGCTGCTTGATTCAAACCTTCCAGGATTGATTGAAGAACATTGATATTGACGGAGTCGCAAAAATTCTCGATGCAATCGGTGTGAGCGACTCGAGGACCGAGCAGGGCATCTTTGATCAGAATGGTCTTGAAACCCAGATCCTTGGCGCCGTAATAAGAAGCAAGCACGCACCCCGTGGAACTCAAGCCGCACAAAAATACCGAGTCGCACCCAGCGTCGCGTAAAAACCCTTCGAGCGTTGTGTTCTTGAAAGAATTGGGATAGTTCTTGATGATCTGGATGTCATTGGCCGTTATTTTAATCGCGGGATCGTAGGCAAACCCCTCGGAATCGGGCGATGGGCCGCGTAGCGGGTCCGTATGGTAAATGCTGAATACAGGAAGGCTGTGCTCGCGGAAGAGATCAATGGCCATGTTGATGATGAATGGCGCAATTTTCCTGTGCTCCTCAGCCATGTAAGGCAGAAACGCGTTTTGCACATCAATTACCAGAAGAGCTGGCTTCATAGTCTGACTTTCCAATCGAAAATCGAAGCATTTGCTGAATGCGATCTGATCGAACGTTCGTCAACATAAGTCAGAATACTCCAGAACGGAGATGAATGGGGAGGCCCTACACCGCCTTTAGCGCCTGTTCCAGGTCGGCGATCAGGTCGTCCTTGTCTTCAATGCCCACCGAGAGGCGAACTCGCCCCTGCGTGATGCCCATCGACGCGCGTTCTTCCTCGCTGAATGAGCCATGCGTGGTTGTGGCCGAGTGCGCGGCCAGCGATTCCACCCCGCCCAGCGACTCTGCGTGGAGAAATAGTTTAAGCGCGCCCAGGAAGCGTGCGGCGGCCTCGCGCGACTCGACCTCAAAGCTCATCATCGACCCGAAGCCCTTTTGCTGTTTCACGGCTAGCGCATGCTGCGGGTGCGTTGCCAGCCCCGGATAAGCCAGCTTGCTCACCTTGGGATGCGTGGAAAGATACTCCGCCACCGCGCGGCCATTCTCCTCGTGCTGTTTGATGCGAACGGGCAGCGTCTTGATGCCGCGCAGAACCAGGAAGCACTCAAAGGGCGACATCACGCCGCCCGCGGCCTTCTGCACAAACTGAAAACGCTCCTTGTGCTCCGGTTTTGAGCCGATCAGCGCGCCGCCCAGCCCATCCGAGTGGCCGTTGAGGTACTTGGTCGTCGAGTGCATCACGATGTCCGCGCCTAACGCCAGTGGACTTTGCAGCGCCGGCGACAGAAACGTGTTGTCCACGCTGACCTCGATGCCTTTGCTGTGCGCGATTTCGCAAACCGCGCGGATGTCAGTCAACGTCATCAGCGGGTTGGCTGGCGTCTCAATGTGAACCAGCTTGGTCGTGGGCCGTATCGCCGCCTTGACCGCCGCAAGGTTGCTGGTGTCTACGTATTCGATCTCGATGCCGTAGCCAGTCACGATGCGGCTGAACAGCCGCGCCGTGCCACCGTACACATCTTTGGGACAGATCAGGTGGTCGCCCACGCGCAGCATGGCCACCAGCGCGGAAATTGCCGCCATGCCGGTGGTGAAGGCATGACCGCTCGTTCCGCCTTCAAGCGCCGCCAGCGCCTCCTCCAGACGGTCGCGCGTAGGGTTGCCGGCGCGCGAGTAGTCCCAGCCCCGGTCCGTGCCCAGCCCGGTCAACTCAAAGGTCGATGATAGGTATACAGGCACGTTCACCGAGCCCGTCTGCGGGTCGGGATACTGCCCGGCATGAACGGCAAGGGTCGAGTATTTGTAGTTGGACATGATGATCCTCTAACTCTTAGCTTATCGTGGAGGTATGCTCTGCTTCGACACCCGCGCCACCGGATAGTACCCTGTCCGCGTGCGCACTATCAGCTTGCCCTGGCTCTTGCCCTCGGCAGTAACCTCCACGTGCCGGAAGCCCGGCTCGGTAGCCGGCTTGGTGGAGTGGTAGCCCAGCGTGTACTGGTTGCGGATATCTCGCGCCACTTCTGCGGCGATCTCGTCGATCTGCTCGATATTTTTAGGGAAGAAGGCCATACCGCCGGTCTCGTCCGAGAGCTGCTTGAGCGCTTTCCGCGCGTTCTTCACTTCCTCGCGGCTCATATCTTCTTCGCCGAAGAGCAACCCAATCGTATAGATGACCGGGCCGGAGAGCTGCTGGACGCGGCGAATGGTCTGCTCCAGGTTGAGGGTGGAGGCGTTGTCGTCGCCATCGGTAATAAGGATAATGACCTGCTTGGGGCGCTTGGCGTCGGTCGCCAGCTTGTCAGCCGAGGCCGCCACGGCGTCGTAGAGCGCGGTGCCGCCGCGGGCCTCGATGTGGCTCAACCCCGCGCGCAGCTTGTTCACATCCGAGGTGAACTCCTCGTCGATGAAGGCCTCGTCGCTGAAGTTCACCACGAAGGCCTCGTCCTGGGGGTTGGAGGCCGCAATCAGGTCGAGGGTGCTCTTGTTCACTGAGGGGCGCTTGCGGGCCATGGAGCCGGAATTGTCCACCACAAGCGCAATGGAGACCGGAAGGTCAGTGTGCTGGAAGCTGATGATCTTTTGCCTGACTCCGTCCTCGAGGATCTGGAAATTCTCCTTCTTCAGGTCGGGAACCATGCGGTTGCCGTCGAGTACCGTGCAGTTGAGCGCCACCTCATCCACGTCGGTATGCAGAACGTAGCCATCGCCCTCCTTGCGCAGGGCCGGGAGCGCAGCCGGCTCGCCATCCGGTGAGCGCACCGGGTCGCGATCTACAGTGAGCGAGGGGGCTTGCGCCGGAGTTTGGACCGCGACCGGCCGCGCGGACGATTGCTGCGCCGTCTGCGCAGGCGAGGGTTGCGCGGTCAACGACAGGGCCGTCAGGGCAAAAATTAGCGAGAGAATGCAAATACGCATAGGATTCGGTTTGGGCATTGACAATCCGCGCGGGCCATCTCCATGGAGATTGGCCCTCTCCTTCACTTTACGATACTTGCCGCCAAGTCAGCCGTTGGAACGGCCGTTGCGGGAGCGCAAAGACCGCTGGGATACAATCAAACCAGCGCAAAACGGCCTCAAATCGTGCAGAATGGGGCTTTCAAGCGCAAAATTAACCGTTACATTGGGGAGCAAACCTTCGCATGGCCCAGATATATCCTTTTCGCGCCTGGCGCTACTCGCCCTCCGCCGTCCGCCTGGATGACGCCGTTACCCAGCCCTATGACAAAATCACTCCGGCCATGCAGCAGGCCTACTACCGACGCAGCCCCTTCAATCTAGTCCGCATCATCCTCGGTCTGCCCGAGCCCGGCGATGCCGAGCGCGGCCCTAACGTCTACACTCGCGCGGCGCGCGACTTTAGCGCTTGGCGCGCGCAGGGTGTGCTGGCGCAGGATAGTGCCCCGTGCATTTACGCCTACGCGCAGCGCTTCCGGGTTCCCGGCACGGAGATTGTCAAGGAGCGGCGCGGCTTCATCGCCCTGGGCAAGCTGCACGATTACTCCGAGCAGGTCGTCTTCCGCCATGAGCAGACGCTCAGTAAGCCCAAGAGCGACCGGCTCAACCTGCTCAAGGCTACGCGCGCTCACTTCGGGCAGATCTTCATGCTCTACTCCGACTCGTCCGCGAGCGTGGAAAAGATTCTCTACGGCGGCGCCGGTCCCGCGGACGCTGAAGTCACCGACGAGTACGGCGTACTGCACCGGATCTGGAAGATCAGCAATCCTGCAACCATCCGCACACTGACCGCGGCTATGGCCGACAAGAAGCTGATCATCGCCGACGGGCACCACCGCTATGAGACAGCGCTGAACTACGCGAAGGAACACGCGGGCGGCAAAACACAGAGCAGCGCCGCCGAGTTGCCGCAGCCGGATTTTCCTGAATCCGTGGTGATGATGACCTTTGTCAATATGGATTCCGACGGCCTGGTGATTCTGCCTACTCATCGAGTGGTTCACAGCCTCAATAACTTCGACCCGGCAGCTTTTGCGCGTGCCGCAGAGGCGTTTTTCCAGATCGAACCATTGCATGAAGCAGACTCTTCGGACTTCATCAGCACTCTGAGCAGCCAGCAGGGCACAGCCTTTGTCGCCATTACGCGCTCCGGCGCATTGCTGCTGCGCGCCAAGCCTGAGCCTGTGGCCGCCGCGCTCGCCAGCCTGCCCGAGCGCCAGCGCCAACTTGATCTGAGCTGCCTGCACTCCATCGTGCTCGACCGGCTGCTGGGCCTGGACGCTGAAAAAGTTCGTGAACAAACCAACATTCGCTATCTTCGCGACGCCGCCGAGGCTGTTGAGCAAGTGCACCGAGGCGAAGCCGACGTCGCCTTCCTCACTAACCCGGTTCCCATGGAGCAACTCCGGGAAGTGGCCTTTGCCGGCGACGTGATGCCGCAAAAATCTACCGACTTCTTTCCCAAGCTGCTCAGCGGATTGACGATTTATGCGCTGGATTAAATTTGCATTCACGGTTCTCGTGGTGGCCCCGCTGGCCGGCGTTCCGGCTGACGCCCAACCCGCCCCGCCCGCTCCGCAAGCTCGTTTCGTCGTCGTGCTCGATGCGGCCCACGGCGGCGACGACACCGGCGGACGCCTGGCGACCGGCCAACTCGAAAAGAGCTTTACTATGGCCATGAGCGTGCGTCTGCGCTCACTGCTCACAGCGCGCGGCATCCAGGTGGTCACCACGCGCGACTCCGATGTGATGGTCGAACCAGATATGAGAGCGGAGATCGCCAATCACGCAGCTGCCCAGGCCTGCCTCAGCCTGCATGCCACCCAGAGCGGCTCCGGCATTTACCTCTTTGCCTCTTCGCTTGCACCCGCCGATCCCGCGCGCTTCCCTGCCTGGAAGACGGCGCAGGCCGCCTGGGTAACGCGCAGCATCAAGCTGGCCGGGGTGCTCAACGCCGCGCTGCTCAACGCAGGCATGAGCGTGACCCTGAGCCGAACATCGGTGTCTGCCATAGACAGCATGACCTGCCCGGCGGTGGCCGTGGAGATTGCGCCGGAACAGAACGCTAAACATGAGACAATCGCCGGACTAGACAACCAGGATTACCAGGCGCGCGTGGCCGCGGCGTTGGCTGCAGCGCTTCTCGAGTGGAGAACGGAGGCTCGTCAGCCGTGATTCCCCGCTACCAGGTTTATCTCTTCAGCTTTCTGCTGCTGGCCTCGCTGGCCATGGGCGCGGCGCTGTGGCACTTGCGCGAGCGCGCCCACCAGCGGCTGCTCGCTGGCCAGGACTCGGCTCCCACCAGCGCTCCGGCCGTGGCCCCCGCCGAGCAGGCAGCCCTGCTGGTAGCCAATGACAGCGACGGCTCCATCCTGACCCAGCTTCACTCCCTGCCGCTGCCCGCCGACCCCGGTGCACGCGCCCGCGCCGTGCTGGGCAAGCTGCTGGATCTTTATGCAGCGCCTGATGCCGCCCACCCCGTCCCCGGCGGTGCAAGCTCCGTGGTCCAGGTCTTTCTGTTGCACGCCCCAGAGATTACTGGCGCCGCTCGCGCAGCCGGCAAACCAAAATCCGCAGATTCCAGAACCGTAGTCATTTTGCCCCGCGAATCCGGATCCAAGACTCCAGGCTCACTATCGCAGGACGCGCAGCAAACCGGCCCGCTGTTGGCGGTTGTCAACCTGACCGGCAAATTTGCCGCCAGCCACCCTTCCGGTATCGAGACGGAGATGCTCACCGTGCTCTCCATCTGCGGCACGCTGCGCGCCAACCTGCCCCGCGTAACCCAGGTGCGTTTTCTGGTGGATGGCCAGCAACGCGCCACCCTCGCCGGCCACGTCGACCTGACTCGCACCTACCTGACCGACGACCTGCTGTCAGCTGAGGAAGTCCAGCAATGAGCAGTCCTGACAACAAGCCCGAAACAACTCCTTACGTTATCGGCGTCTTCGATTCCGGATTTGGCGGCCTCACCGTGCTGCGCGCGCTCATGGCCCAAATCCCCCGCGCGCGCTTTGCCTTCTTCGGCGACACGGCTCGCCTGCCCTACGGCTCCAAGTCACGCCGCACCATCGTCCGCTACGCCGCCCAATGCGCGCAATTTCTGGTCAGCCAGCAGGGCGCGGAGTTTCTGGTCATCGCCTGCAACACCGCCAGCGCATTGGCGCTAGACGCCATTCAGGACGCGGTGCCTGTGCCCGTGTTGGGAGTGATTGAGCCCGGCGCTGAGGCGGCCCGTGCCGCTTCCCGCTCGGGTGACGTGCTGGTCATCGCCACCGACGCCACCGTGCAGAGCCACGCCTACGCCGCCGCCTGCCGCGCCCGCGGTTTACGCGCACTGGAAAAAGCCTGTCCCTTGCTCGTCCCGCTGGCCGAAGAAGGCTGGACTTGGCCCTTTGCCGGCATTGGGGATCTCACTGGATCCTATGCGGCGCAAGCCGCGTCTGCCCCACCGCAGGTGCAAGTCACCGCCGAAGTCATCCGCATCTATCTTGCTGAACTCACCGCCGAAGCCGCCGCTCTGGGCATGAACCCCGACGTCCTGCTCCTCGGATGCACTCATTATCCCCTGCTGCGCCCGTTGCTGGAACGCGCTGTATCCCTTGGTATGCGCGTCATCGATTCCGCCGATGCCACCGCCGAAGCCGCCGTCCGTCTCGTCGGCCAGCAAAATATTCAGAAACGTTCGCCGTCCGCGAAGGACCCGTCCGCGCAGGACCCGAATGCGCAGTTCCCATCCGCGAAGGACCAGGACCAGATTCGCTGCTTTGCCACCGATTCCGTCGAAAAATTCGAGCGCCTCGGCTCCCGCTTTTTAGGCCAGCCCACCGGCAAGGTCGAACTCGTGGACCTTGGCGGCTGATATTCTATTTAGACGGTAGGTGTCCGGTATCCCCAATGCCCGGACCCTGGAGGAAATTTCGCACGCATGATCGATTTGTCTGGCAAGACGGCTGTAGTCTTCGGGCTGGCCAACAAGCGTTCCATCGCCTGGGGCATCGCCCAGTTAATGCACGAGGCCGGAGCCACCCTGGCCATCTGTTATCAAAATGAGCGCATGAAGGCCGACGCCGAGGAGCTGATCGCCGAGCTGCCCGGCGCAGCAGGCTTCCAGTGCGACGTCTCCAACGACCAGGAGATTGAAACCCTTTTTGCAGCCATCAAAGAAAAGTACGGCAAGATCGAGATTCTGGTCCACGCCGTGGCCTACGCTCCCGTCGAGGAGCTGCGCGGGGAGTTCATCGCCACCAGCCGCGAGGGCTTTCGCATTGCCCACGACGTCAGCGTCTACTCGCTGATCGCCGTCTCGCGCGCCGCCGCGCCCCTGATGACCGAGGGCGGCAGCATCATGACCCTGAGTTACTTTGGCGCGGAAAAAGTCGTCCCCAACTACAACGTGATGGGCGTAGCCAAGGCCGCTCTCGAAGCCACCGTCCGCTACCTGGCCTGGAATCTCGGCCCCAATAACATTCGCGTCAACGCCATCTCCGCCGGCCCCATTAAAACTCTCGCCGCCCGCGGCGTGGGCTCGCTAAGCGAGATGCTCAAGTCCCACGCCGACCGCGCCCCGCTGCGCCGCAACGTGGACCAGCTGGAGGTTGGCGGCGCGGCTCTCTTTCTGGCCAGCAATCTCTCCAGCGCCGTCACCGGCGAAGTCATGTACGTCGATTGCGGCTACAACATCATGGGATTCTAGAGCAATCATGGACTTCTAAAGCAGTTTGTTTGTCGGTGTAGAGTCGATTTCCGATTGCTTGTACAGTGCTGATGGGTAGCAAACCTGTAGCGCCGGCCTCCCGGCCGGCTGTAGCGTGGACCTCCTGGTCTACGCCGCGCTCTACACCATATGTAAAAATGTTCTAGCCCCTGAAGGAACCACAACACAATGCTCTAATATCTTTTTGAGGGCGCCACATGCAAGGAAGACTCGAACTGATGCTGGGACCGATGAGAAGCAACAAGACCGCGGAGCTGCTGCGCCGCGCCGACATGCGCCGCCAGTACGCCGGTCAATATGTCATGGTCCTCAAGCCCAGCGACGACACCAAGGGTGGGCCGGGCGTGGTCGAGAGCCGCAATCCCCTCGGCCACGGCAAGATGAATGCCGTCGAATTCAACTCCGACAATCCCTGGGAGGTTCTTCAGGTCATCGCCGCCACGGAAAAGGAGATCGGCAAGCGAGTCGAGTGCATCGCCATCGACGAAGGGCAGTTCGTCTCCGATCTCTTCGCCTTCGCGCGCTACCTTCTCGATGCCAACCACGACGTCCTGGTCGCCGGCCTCGACCTCGACTTTCGCGCCCTGCCCTTCGGCGAGATGCTCAACCTCTCATGGTTTGTGAGCGCCTACGGCGGCAACATCACCGAGTGCATCGCCTACTGCGCCTGCGGCAATCGCGCCTTTTACTCGCAGCGGCTGATCGAAGGCCAGCCCGCTCCCTACGACAGCCCCATCAAAGTCCCCGGCGACTCCTACGAGCCCCGCTGCGCCGAGCATTTCATCCTCCCCGGCAAGCCGCACTAAGTAAAAAATGATGTGCTTGTGATCGAGTGCGCTGCTACTCCTTCAGCGTCACCGTAATCTTCCGCGCGTCCCCACCGGCCGAAGCAATCACAATCTCGCCGGTAGATTTCTTGCGGATGCTCTTGAACTTCTCACCCCACTCCACCAGCACCAGCGCATTCGGCGTGAGCAATTCGTCCAGCCCAAGCGTTTCCAACTGCCGCTCGCCCTCCAGCCGGTAGACGTCCAGGTGAAAGAGCTTCACCGGAACGCCATCGCGCGCGCCCTCGTACTCGTGAATCAGCGTGAAGGTCGGGCTGGTCACCTCGTCCGCTTCTGCGGCATCCAGCGCCTGCGCAATCCCCTTCACCAGCGTGGTTTTGCCCGTGCCCAGGTCGCCGCGCAGGATCAACAGTTGCGGCGGCTGGAGTATTTCCACCAGCTTGCGCCCTACTTCGATAGTCTCCGCGCCGCTCGCGCTGGTAAACTCGTGCGTCCGGGCAAATGCTGGAGGGGCGGCGCTGCTCATTCTCTGGCCTCATCAGGGGTTGCGGTCCGCAAACTCTCAGCCGGCAGTCCCTGCAACCAAAGATACCCGGTCCGGCCACGCGAATCAAAGCGAAAAGCCTGTCCAAGATAAGAAAGTGAGTCCGTAACCAGCAATGTGTGCTCGTCGTCACAGTGAACGGCCAAATCTGCCGCGAATCCGTGCAGATAAACCGCTGCCTCCACCGCCCTCCCCGGCTCATCCGTGTACTGCGCCAGCAATCCCGCAATCAGCCCGGTCAACAAGTCGCCGCTGCCGCCCTTGGCCATCCCCGGATTGCCCGTGGTGTTCACCGCCACGCGGCCATCGGGGTGGGCTATGAGCGTGCGCGCGCCTTTGAGCACCAATGTAACCCCGTTGAGCTGAGCAAAACTGCGCGCCACGGTGAGCCGGTTGGCCTGCACCTCGGCCACCGTGATCCCCGCCAGCCGCGCCATCTCGCCGGGATGCGGCGTCAGCACCAATGTTCGTCCCTTGGCCAACATCGCCAGCAACGCCGGCTCCGCCGCCAAAATATTCAGCGCATCGGCATCAATGACTGCCGGAATCTTTGTTGACGAAAGCAGCCCGCAAGTGAATTTCACCGTCTCCGGGCTCTGTCCCATGCCGGGCCCCACCGCCAGCACCGTCTTACCTGCCGTGAGCGCAGAAAGAAACTCCGGCGCAAGATTTTCTGCCGCGATGCAACCCGAAGGAGTTGCAGCTAACGGCCACGTCATCAACTCCGGCGCAATGGCCGCCACCAGCGCGAGCGCTGGCGAGGGAATCGCCGCCGTCACCAGGCCGGCTCCAGCCCGCAACGCTCCCATTGCCGCCAGCGCCGGCGCGCCTGTCTTGCCGCCAGCCGTTCCCAGCGTCCCGCCCACCACCAGCACATGCCCGTAGTTGCCCTTGTTGGCCGTTGCCTGTCGCGGTCTCTGCACCATCTCCATCGATGAACCGGTCCACTCTAAATTCAGGCCTGAAACAATTGCCTCTTCCGGCGAGCCGATGGGCGCCACCACGATAGGCTGCAGCCAGCGCCGTGTCAACTGCCCAAAAACGTGCGCAGGTTTGGGCGCGGTAAACGTAATTACCGCATCAGCGGGGAAAACCGGATCGACAATAGTAGCAGTTTCGTCAGCCGACCAGCCAGAGGGCAGATCGACGGCAAGAATCGGAGCGCGACTGGCTTTCACCCATTCCAACGCTGACAGAGCCAGCCCCTTCAGCGGCGGTTTAAATCCGTTGCCCACAATGGTATCAACGATCAGATCTGCTTTCAGCGCGCTGTTGTGCCGCGCTAAATCTTCGGCCTTTTCGATAACAGCCACAATCCCATGCGCCGGGCTCGTCAACTCGCGCCATGCCGTGGCCGCGTCGCCGGTGAGGCCATCGGGCGCGCCCAGCAGCAACGTGGTCACCTCCTGGCCGGTGTCCGCCAGCAGCCGCGCCACCATCATGCCGTCGCCGCCGTTGTTGCCCCGGCCACAAAGCACCGTTACGCGCCGCGCACGCGGAAATTGCTCCCGTGCGAAGGCCGCCACCGACGACGATGCCGCCCGCATCAGTTCAATGGACGTCACTCCAAACCGCTCGGTTGTCATACGGTCGCAGGCCTGCATCTCGACTGCTGAAAGAACGTGCATGGGAACCATGTTAGTACATCCGGGCGCAATCGGATGATCCCCTGTCTGAGCCACCACACAGCTCTTATCCCCGGCGCAGGACTTCGATTTCGTCAAATGTGTTGTTGTATGATCTCCGTGACTTTGTCTATAGGAACAACAAGACTGATAGTGCGTAGGAATATGGCTGAATGGGTTGCGTGAGTGCCACAATATGCAATGCCGTAGATGACCATCACTTCAATCCATTGTCCGGGTGAACTTCGATTCTACGTTTATTGCCGACTCGCAAAATAACGCCAGTTACTTTGATGGATGCTGCAAATTTCACTGGAACTTTTGAAATCATACATTCATGGCGCATCAGCGCCGTCCGCCTGGACAGCTAGTCCCCAGCGCCAGCGATGGATCAGCCGACAGCGACTCCGCTGCAAACTCCCCTGCCTGAAACCGTCCCCACGCCGCCGCGGCAATCATCGCAGCGTTGTCGGTCGACATCGCCAGCGTCGGAAAATCCACCCGTACTCCTCGCCGTGCGCCCTCGGCGCTAAACCGCGCGCGCAGTTCGCGGTTGGCGGCCACTCCTCCCGTAACCAGAAGCCGCCGCGCCCCCAGCGATTCCGCCGCCGCAAAGCTCTTCTTCATCAAATCGCCTACTACCGCGCACTGGAAGCTGGAAACTAAATCGATCACGTTCTGCGGGCACAGCTCCAGCGCCTCTTCCTTGCTCTGTGGTGGGCGCGCTTCCGCTCCCGGCGCAAACAGCCGCGCTGCCCGCAGCCGCGCCTCATCCCTTAGCCCGTGCAGCTCCACATACCGCAGCACTGCCGTCTTGATCCCAGAAAACGAAAACATGAATCGCGGGTCCAGATTGGCAATCGGCGCGGTCCTAGCCGCCTTTGTCCGCGGGGGTTTACCACCCAGGTGAACTTTTTGTTTGATTTGTGCGAACGAGAACGGCACCGCCTTCGGGTTGCCGTATCGCGCCAGCGCATCGATCCACGGCCCTCCCGGATAGCCGAATCCCAGCAGCTTGGCTACTTTATCGAAGGCTTCTCCGGCCGCGTCGTCCACCGTCCGCCCCATCAGCCGGTAATTCCACGCCTCCTTCTCCTGTCGCGCCCGATACAGATGCGTGTGTCCCCCGGAAACGACAAGAGCTAGCGCCGCCTCATTAAAAGAACTCCGCCCGAGCGGCAGCTCTTTCATCAGCACTGCATGAATATGCCCTTCCAGATGGTTGACGGCAATCAGCGGTAGCTCCAGCGCCGCGGCCAACGCTTTGGCGTATGTAATTCCCACAAGCAGAGCCCCTGCCAATCCCGGCCCGGCGGTCACGGCAATAGCGTCCAGATCCGCCAAAGTAATCCCCGCCTCCGCCAGCGCCGCGCGCACCACCGGAACAATGGCCCGCAAATGCTCCCGGCTGGCCAGCTCCGGCACTACCCCGCCATAGCGTGCGTGCGTCTTGATCTGCGACGCCACAACCGACGAAAGCGTCCGCGTCCCCCGCTCCACAACAGCCGCTGCCGTCTCGTCGCACGAGGATTCAATACCTAATATGAAGCCGCTTCCGCCCATCTATTTAGTTTAGCGGCACCTGCGGTGCGGCAGATGCCGCTTATGCGGCAAAAGAGGAATAAGCGAAAGAAGAAGATCGCGAAGCAAGGGTGCGGGGACTATGGTGGTTTCCACCAGGCAGCAGCTCGGGCGACAATGGATACAGCAGCCATGCCGCCCGCCAACCCCCAATTCGATGCGGCCCTCCAGATCATCGCCGCCCTGCGCTCCGCCGGCCATCAGGCCTATCTCGCCGGCGGCTGTGTTCGCGATCTGCTCCTTGGCCGCGAGCCCACCGATTACGACGTCGCCACCAGCGCCACGCCCGACATCGTTCTCAATCTTTTTCCGCGCACCTTTGCCGTCGGAGCCCACTTCGGCGTCGTGCTGGTCGCCTCCACCTGCGGTACGGTAGAAGTTGAGCCAGCCACATCGCAGGTAGCCGAAGGCCGCCCGACTGGACGGCCAGTCCCCCCGCCGCAGGTGGTCACCGAGGTTGCAACCTTTCGCTCAGATGGCGCCTACTCCGATGGCCGCCATCCCGACGCGGTTCGCTACACCGTTAGCGCCGAGGACGATGTCCGCCGCCGAGACTTCACCATCAACGGACTGCTCCTCGACCCACTGCGCATGCCCAGCTTCAGTCTCAGCTCTCATGAAAATGCATTCGCCGTCCGCGAAGGACTCCGCGCAGGACTGATCGATCACGTCCATGGCCTTGCCGACCTCGACGCCGGCATCATCCGCGCCATCGGCCAGCCCGAGCAGCGCTTTCAAGAAGATCATCTGCGCATCCTACGCGCTGTGCGCTTTGCCGCCCGCTTCGGCTTCCACATCGAACCCGCCACAGCAGCCGCCATGCGCCGCCTCGCTCCCAAAATCCACGCCGTCAGCCGCGAACGCGTTCGCGACGAGCTAACTAAAATGCTTACCGAAGGCCGTGCCCGCCGCGCCTTCGAATTACTGGACGAATCTGGTCTCCTCGCCGAACTCCTCCCTGAGGTCGCCCGCATGAAGGGCGTCGCCCAGCCGCCGAACTATCATCCCGAAGGCGACGTCTGGACGCACACTCTTTTGCTGCTCGAGCAACTCCCTCCGGCCTGCCCGCTCACCCTCGCCTGGGGCGCGCTCCTCCACGATGTCGGCAAGCCGCCCACCTTCACGCTAGCCGACCGCATCCGTTTCAATAGCCATGTCGAGGTCGGCGTGGCCATCGCTGTGGAGATCTGCCGCCGCTTCCGCTTCTCCAACGACGAAACCCGCCAGACGCTCTCCCTCATTGAGAACCACATGCGCTTTGCCGACGCCCAGCGCATGAAGGCCTCCACTCTCAAGCGCTTCTTCCGCCTGGAAAACTTTCCTCAGCACCTCGAGCTGCACCGCATGGATTGCCTCGCATCAAGCGGCAACCTCGACCATTGGAATTTTGTCCGCGAGCGCTATGAGTCCATGCCCGCCGAAGCCGTCCGGCCCGTTCCGCTGCTCACCGGCCGCGAGCTGATCGCCGCCGGCTACACTCCCGGCTCCGCTTTCAAGGAGATGCTCCGCGCCGTTGAGGACGTACAGTTGGAAGGCGTCATTTCCACACCCGCCGAGGCGCTGGCCCTCCTCCGCAACCGCTTCCCGCTCGCTTGACTACTTCCTGATTCTAGATGTTTTGAAAAATCAAATAGGAGTTGCCGCGCGCAGTTGCGCAACCTCATCCAGAATACGGTGTGCGAGGCTCAACTTTGATTGCGCTGGAAAGGTAACTTCACGTGTCGCGGTTATGAACGTAGCAGCGTTCTGTTCCGAGTCGAAGCCCAGACCGGGTTGGGAAACATCGTTGGCGATGATGGCGTCCGCGCCTTTGCGTTCCAGCTTTTCTCTGGCGTTGCGGATAAGCTCCTGTGTGTCGATGGCGGTCTCGGCGGCGAAGGCGATCAACAATGTGCCGGGATTGCGGCGGGCTGCAACGCTCTGCGCAATGTCTTCCGTAGGCTCCAGCGTAAGCGTGAGTGGGCCGCTGCGCTTCAGCTTCTGCGCGGCAGCGGCCGCGGGACGGAAGTCGGAAACGGCAGCGGCTTTGATGACCATGGTGGCTTGCGGAAGATGAGCCAAAACGGCGGTGTGCATCTGGCTCGCGGTAGTCACGTCGATGCGTGCGCAACCGGCCGGAGTGGCGAGCGCGGCAGGCGCGCTGATGAGGATAACTTTTGCGCCGCGCGCTCTGGCGGCTTCGGCCAGCGCGTAGCCCATCCGGCCGCTGGAGCGGTTGCCGATAAAGCGCACCGGATCGATAGGCTCGCGCGTTCCGCCAGCGGTGATCAACACGGTCTCGCCAGCCAGATCGTTCTCATTGACGCGCTGAATCCGAGCAAGGACGGCGTGGACAATTGCATCAATCTCGGCAAGCCGTCCGCTGCCAATCATGCCGCAGGCCAGGTAGCCGCTGCCCGGCTCGATGATTTCCACGCCTCTCTGGAGCAGCGTGGCAAGATTGGCTTGCGTTGCCGCGTGGTTCCACATATTCACATTCATCGCCGGGGCAACGATGACTGGCGCGGTGGTAGCCAAATAAAGTGTCGAAAGAAAATCGTCGGCCAGACCGTGTGCGAATTTGGCCAGCGTGTGCGCCGTGGCCGGAGCCACCAGAAGCAGGCCGGTGGATTCAGCCTCGGAGATGTGCTCGATGGAGCCGCTTTCGTACGCATCTGTTTGCCACATCGAAGTAATGACCTTGTGGCCGGTAAGCGTTGCGAAGGTGAGCGGGCGGACAAACTCCTCGGCGGCGCGAGTCATCACCACATGCACGTCAAGCGAATGCTGTTGCAGGGCGCGAACCAGTTCGGCAGATTTGTATGCGGCGATGCCGCCGGTAACGCCGAGCGTGACTTTAAAGGGAAGCGAGCTAGGCATGGACTGCTCCTATGAGGTGGTTGTCGATCAGGCGCGTATCGCCCAGCTGGGCGGCCACGGCAATGAGAGCGCCACTGGCGGTGTCTGCGAGCGGCATCAGAGTTTCGGGATCAACCACGGCGGCATATTCCACAACGACTGTAGGCTCCGACGCCAGCATCCGCAGCATGGTAGCGATCAGTACCTGGGCGTTGCGCTCGCCCCGTGCGTGCAAACCAGCGGCTGCGTCGAGTGCGCGGTGCAGGATGGTGGCACGCGAGCGCTGCTCCGCCGTCAGATAGCGGTTGCGCGAGCTAAGAGCCAGCCCGTCTGCCTCGCGCACAATCGGACAGGCGACAATCTCCACGGAAAAATTCAGATCGCGCACCATGGCGCGCAGAACGGCCAACTGCGCGGCATCCTTCTGGCCGAAGTAAGCGCGGTCGGGCGCAACAATATTGAAGAGCTTGGCGACGATGGTGGCCACTCCGCGAAAGTGGCCGGGGCGGTGTGCCCCATCCAGCCGGTCGCTGATGCCGGCAACCTCAATAAACGTACTCGCGCCGGCAGGAGTCAGCGTTTCGGCGGAGGGAGCGAAGAGAATCTCTGCGCCGGCGGCCGTGAGCGCGGCGCAATCGGCCTTAAACGTTCGTGGGTAGCGATCGAAATCTTCGTTAGGACCGAATTGCAGCGGGTTGACGAAGATACTGGCAATCACGTGTGTGCAATCGCGCTTGGCCGCGGCGATCAGCGACAGATGACCGGCGTGCAATGCGCCCATGGTGGGCACCAGGGCAAGTGTGCCGTTGCGCCGGAGTTCGCGTGCAGCGGCTTGCATCTCGGCAATGTCAGTAATGATGCGCATGGGATGAATTAGTGCGTTTTCTCTGATTGGCCGGCGGCGAATTCATCGCTGGCTGCGCTGTAGCGGTTCGCGCGCGCCAAGCTCCGCGCTGGCTTCGCGGGGAAGGTGGTAGCTCTCCGCATCAGCAGGGAAGGCTCCGTCGCGAACATCGCTCGCAAAATGCTGAACAGCTTCACTGAAGAGTGTGGACGCATCGGCATAGCGGCGGACAAACTTGGCCGGAGCTGCGCCCGTGAGATTGACGAGATCGTGAAATACAAGAATCTGACCGTCGCACTCCGGGCCCGCGCCGATGCCGATGGTTGGAATGGTGAGTGCGGCGGTGATCTGTCCGCCCACTTCGCGGGGAACGCACTCCAATACGATGGCAATAGCCCCGGCGGATTCGAGAGCCTGTGCGTCCGCAATCAGTTCGTCGATGGCGGCGGAGGTTTTACCCTGCACGCGGTAGCCCAGGCGATGGACCGATTGCGGCGTGAGGCCGATGTGGCCGGCCACGGCGATCTCCGCCTGGGTGAGCGCGGCAACCAACGCGGCGCGGTTGCGGCCGCCCTCAATCTTCACCGCCTCAGCGCCGGCCTCCTTGATAAAGCGCGCTGCATTAGTGATGGCCTGCTCCGTCGAGGCGTGGTAAGAGCCGAAGGGCATGTCCGCCACCAGTAATGCGCGGCGCACCCCGCGTCGTACGGCGCGCGTGTGGTGCAGCATCTCGTCCATGGTGACAGGCAGAGTGCTTTCGTAGCCGAGTACGGCCATGCCCAGCGAATCGCCCACCAGAATTACATCAATGCCGGCCTGGTCAGTAAGGCGCGCAGTGGGGTAGTCGTAGGCGGTAAGCGCGGTAATCGGCTCGTGGGCTTGTTTTTTATCGAGCAGACTTTGCGCGGTGACTTTCTGCGCCGCGGATGACGCTCCCCGGGCGGGAAGCTGGATAAGGCTCATGACGATTCTCCAGTGTAGCTCCGCAAGCAACGCGGATACTGCCTGATTCGTACAAATCCAGTATACGTCTGCCGGATGCTGGCTGGAAATGCTGAAGGAAGGGGAATTATATACGTGATTCCCTTTTCTGATTTTCAGTGACAGAAGGAGGCGAAGAATGGCACACTTTGCGATATGTACAAATGGCGGAGAGCGTGGGGAATCGTGTCGGTAATACTCTCTATTATCGGGCTTGCCGCAGTTCCCACCAACATCGAGCGCTGGGGGTTGGCCTTCGCGTTCATAGCACATTACGCGCATTGGACGACACTTGTTGGCGTAGTTAGCCTGTTGGCATATTTTGTTGTTGAATCACTCACGTACCTGAAGCCGAAACTGCGAATTGAACTTGTTCCCTCTAACGGGCCACGTCCCGATGTTTTGTTGACTGTTAAAAATAAAGGTGGTAGCCGCAACTTCTATGCACAATGTACACTGCTTGCTCTTCGCAACAGTCCAAACGCCATGAGAAGCGGGACGTTTAATTTGAAGTGGGAGCACACGTTAGACAAGTGCGTACCAATTGGCACAGGGGCTTCAAGCAATCTTCTGATCGCCACGTTTGATGTGGATCACAAGAACGGTCTTATTACGATGGAAATTTGGGGGCTTTCGGAGAACGCCAAAAAGCAATACGAGTGGAGCAGGTGGAATCTTGACTCACACGAGAAGGTTCCAGAGTATGACCTAGAAATTAGTGTTTTCAGCGATGGGGTGAAACGCCCATTTTTGGAGCGTTTTACATTGACTGCGGAGTCATGGCACGGCTCTCCCAAAATGGTCAGGATGGATTAGAAAGGAAGTCAAGTATACAATTCCAAAAGGGATACCATTTCTTTGAATCCCGCCCAAATAAAAGGGGCTTCAACCAGGCCACCAGCCTGATCGAAGCCCCTCTCGTCTTTCCTTCCCTTACTTTGCCTTCGGTCCAGCCGCCTTGATCGCCTCCGAAGCATCGAACTGCTTGAAGTTCGCCTCGAAGCGCGCCGCCAGATCGGCAGCCGTCTTGTCGTAAGCCGCCTTGTCGGCCCACGCGTTGCGCGGGTTCAAAATCTCCGCCGGAACATCGGGACAGCTCACCGGAATGCTCAACCCGAAGGCCGGCTCGGTTTGAAACTCCACCTTGCTCAGCCTGCCGTCCAGCGCCGCGTTCACCAGCGCGCGCGTAATCTTCAGGCTCATGCGCTTGCCCACGCCGAACTTTCCGCCGCTCCAGCCCGTATTCACCAGCCAGCACGAAGCCTTATGCTGCGTGAGCCGCTTGCCCAGCATCTCCGCATAAACCCGCGGCGCCAGCGGCAAAAACGGCGCGCCAAAGCAGGCCGAAAACTCCGGCGCCGGATCCTTGACTCCCGTCTCGGTCCCCGCCAGCTTGGCCGTGTACCCCGATAAAAAGTGGTACATGGCCTGCTCCGGCGTCAGCCGCGAGATTGGCGGCAACACGCCAAACGCATCCGCCGCCAGGAACATTACGTTCTTTGGATGCCCGCCCACGCCGGGAATTACAGCACCTTCGATGAAGTCCACCGGGTAAGCCGCGCGCGTATTCTCCGTCAGATGAATGTCAAAGTAATCCGGCTTCCGCGTTGCATCCAGAATCACATTCTCCAGCACCGATCCAAAGCGAATCGCGCGGAAGATTTGCGGCTCGAACTCCTCGGTCAGGTTCACGCACTTGGCGTAGCAGCCGCCCTCAAAGTTGAAGATTCCGGTCGGTCCCCATCCGTGTTCGTCGTCGCCGATCAGCCTCCGCGCCGGGTCCGCCGAAAGCGTCGTCTTGCCCGTGCCCGAGAGCCCGAAAAACAGCGCCGTCACTCCGTCCGCGCCCACATTCGCCGAGCAGTGCATCGGCAGCACATCCTTGTCCGGCACAATAAAGTTCATCACCCCGAAGATCGACTTCTTGATCTCGCCGGCGTATTTCGTCCCGCCGATCAAAACAATCTTGCGCGTAAAATCCACCAGGATAAACGCGCTTGTCCCTGTTCCATCCCGTTCCGGAACGGCTTCAAATGTCGGCGCCGCCACCACGGTAAACTCCGGCTTGTGGCTGGCCAGCGCCGACGCCTCAGGCCGCACAAACAACTGCCGCACAAATAGCGCGTGCCATGCATATTCGCTGATCACCCGGATAGGCAGCCGGTAAGCCGCATCCGCTCCGCAATACATATCCTGCAAAAACAGCTCGCGGCTCTTCTGGTGCTCCACCACCCGCTCCAGCAGCGCCCCAAACTTCTCCGGAGCGAAGGGCTTGTTCACCTTGCCCCAGTCCACCACGCCGTGCGTTACCGCGTCGTCCACGGTAAACTTATCCTTGGGACTGCGCCCGGTTCGCGCCCCGGTCTCCGAAACCAAGGCCCCGTTGGCCGCCAGCTGACCCTCGCCGCGTTTCAGCGACCGTTCCACCAGCTCCGCCGCACACAGGTTGGCATAAACCCGCTCCCCCGCCGCCAGTGCCTTGACCGCCTCCACTCCAGATACACCCATCGTAGGACTCCTTCCGAGCAAAAAAAGTAAAATTGAACCGATAATCCATTGTGCCATCCTTCCCGCATTGTGGGAAGGGCCAGTGCAGGGAAAAGCGCCAAAATTCACTTATCATCCTGAACATAGCGTTACGAATCCGGAGTCCAGCGTGACTAGTCGCACTGGTGCTGGAGCCGAAGGGCATATGGTTGCTTGTAATTTATGATGTTTATCCTGCTGAGAATTCTATAGGGCTTCCAATTAAGCAGACTAATCACGCTGCCTTGAGGAAGAAGGATCTAGGATTTCCACTGTCGAAGGCCTTATACCCCTCCCTTGCCCAGCAAGATGCCGATGCCGTAGGTGACTGCGCCTTCCAGTGCGCCCACTGCGGTCATCTCGAAGCCGGAGGACCACCAACTGCGGACGGTGATCAGCGACTTGGCCGCTCCGACGGCAAAGTGCGCGGCCAGCGAAACCACAGCGGCGGCGATTACCGCGGTTAGCCCATTCAGAAAGAAGAAGGGAATCACGGGGATGAATGCGCCGACGGCGGTTGATAGCGCCCCCGACCCGGCCGAGACCCAGGGATTGGCCAGCGCCTCCTCGCTTGTGCCCAGCCGCTCCGAGGCCAGCACGCGCAGCATCTGCTCTGGATCTTTGGCAATGTGGTTCACCATATTGTCGGCGTCGTTTTCGGGCAGGCCCTTTACCTGGTAGTAAAGCGAGAGCAATTCGCGCGCCTCGGGGCCATTCATCTGGATGGCTTCGCGCTCGCGGGCGATCTCCGCCATGTAAATTTCGCGCTCACTCTTGGCGGCCAGATACGCCCCAGAGCCCATGGAAAGAGCCGAGGCGATCATGCCGCTGAGTCCGGCCAGCAACACGTATGTATGCTGGCTGACAGGATCGGCTGCCGTTGCTCCGGCCACGCCGCTGACGATTCCGAAGATGGCGCCCAGGCCGTCGTTCACGCCGTAAATCGCGTCGCCAATCCAGCTTCCCGGCTGCTTGCGCCCCTGGCTGCGCTTGGCTAGCAGCTCTTCCAGAACTCCTTTGGGGTCGATCTTGGGCGCGCCCGCCGGAGCCTGATAGTGGCCGCGAATCAGCGACCCCAATTCGCGATGGTGCTCCCTTTCGTCCTCGATGACGTGCTCGAGAATGGCGATGGACTCCTGGTCGCCCAACTCCTTTAACTGCGTTCCATAGCGGGCAATGTCGCGGCTTTCCTCGATTTCGAGACGGCGGAGGGCCATGCGGATGCCGCCGGCGCGGCTGGCCAGCGAATCGGCATCGCCGCCCGGCTTGCCATGGTAGACCGGCTCGGCTCCGCCCAGCTCCACAATGCGCCCCTGCCACAGCGCGGCGTGCTCCAGTTCGGCCTGCGCCAGGTGGCGCAGAACTTGAGAGCGAACCGGCTCCGCATCCCGGTCGGCCAGCGTCATGTAGGTGTGGTAGCCCTCCATTTCCGCCTGCCAGTTGCCTTCCAGCGCCTCCAGAACCTTTTTCAGCTTTGCGCCGCTCAATGTTTCCTTGGCCATCTGCTTCTCCTTGCTTTGCATTGAGAATAAGACATTTCGCTACACTCGGCAGCGATTTTCGACGCCGTTTTCCAGATTTCCAAAATCACCCGCCTTCTGCACAGCCCGCTCTCATCCTACACTTTTCTGATATGGCCACCTTACCCAACCTGGCTCTCGATTCCCCTCTGCCCGCCAGCGTGGACGCCGAGAAGACCATCCTCGGCGCCATCCTGCTGGACAACGCCGCCCACGCCGAAGCCGCTGAAAAAATCGAGGCCGAAGACTTTTCCCTCGACTCCCACCAGCGCATCTTCCGGCGCATGACGGAGTTGATCAATGCCCAGAGGGCCGTGGACATCATCACCCTGGCCAACGAGCTCTCCCGCCTCAAGGAGATCGAATCCATCGGCGGCGTAGCCTACCTGGCCTCGCTCACCGAGGGTTTGCCGCGACGCCCGGTCATTGAAGAGTACATCCGCATCGTCAAGGACAAGAGCCTGCTGCGCAAGCTCATGCTCATCTGCTCCACGGCCATTGCGCGCGCCGCCAATCAGGGCGAGAGCGCGCTCGGGGTTCTGGACGAAACCGAGGCCAAACTTCTGGAAGTCAGCGAACAAGGTCTCACCCAGGGTTTTCAGTCCCTCGAAGAGATCGTCAGGGACTCCTTCGGGACAATCGACAATTTGTACAAGAACAGCCGCGAGGTCACCGGCCTGGCTACTGAGTTTTTTGATTTTGACCGCATGACCAGCGGCCTGCAAAAAGGCGAGCTGATCATCATCGCCGCCCGTCCCTCCATGGGCAAAACCGCACTGGCCATCAACATAGCCGAGAATGTGGCCGTCAAAGGCAAAGCCATTGTGGCTGTTTTTAGCCTGGAAATGAGCAAGGAGTCGCTCCTGCGCCGTATGTTAGCCAGTCAGGCGGGTGTGGATCAGCGCAGGCTGCAAACCGGCTTCCTGCCAGACGAAGATAAAACCAAAGTGCGTGAAGCATTGAACGAACTGGTCGAGACGCGCCTCTTCATCGACGATACGGCCGCTTTATCACTGGCCGAGATGCGCGCCAGGGCAAGACGGCTCAAACACACCCGCGGCGGCCTCGACCTGATTGTGGTGGACTATCTGCAACTGATGACCGCCACCGTACCCTCCTCCGGCAAAAGAAACTACGAGAACCGCACCCAGGAGGTCTCGGCCATCTCCCGCGGCCTCAAAGCCCTGGCCAAGGAACTGAATGTGCCGGTGGTGGCGCTATCCCAACTCTCCCGCGCTGGCGTGCAGCGCAAGGACGACCACCGTCCAATCCTGAGCGACCTGCGCGAATCCGGCTCCATCGAGCAGGACGCTGACGTGGTGGCTTTCATCCACCGCGAGGCATACTACAGCAAAGATAAAGAGGCTTTGAGCGAGGCGGACAAAGCCAAATCAGAGATCATCATAGAGAAACAGCGCAACGGACCCACTGGCACGGTTCATGTGTATTTCAACTCACGCTATACGCGCTTCGAGAATCTGGATTCGAGGCACGAGGTCTAAGCGGCAGCCAAATACGAGTCGTACTGTCCACTTGCAGCGCCGATGGTCTATATTGACTAAGTGCTGATCCGGTATGCACGGCAATTAGTAGCCAGGAGGTTCTGATGAAGATTACCGACACAATTGGATTGGTGCTGAAAAACAAGGGAGAAAGCAGCGTTCTGTCGATCGCACCCGAGGAGTCGGTCCATGAAGCGGTCAAGAGTATGTCCGAGCACAATGTCGGCGCCCTGCTGGTGATCTCCAACAAAAAGCTGGTCGGCATCTTGTCGGAGCGCGACTACGCGCGCAAATGCGTCCTGTTGGGCCGCCCCTCCCAGGAAACCAAGGTCAGCCAGATTATGACCAGCCCGGTGATCTACGTCAGCCCGGAGCAGACCGTGGATGAATGCATGACGCTGATGACCGAACGCCGTATCCGCCATCTTCCGGTATTGGAGGGCGACGAAGTTGTGGGAGTGATCTCTATCGGCGACCTGGTGAAATGCGTCATCTCCGGCCAGGAACAGACCATTCAGGCGTTGCAGGGCTATATTACCGGTGCGTATCCGGGATAGCTTGCGTAATCGGAATCCAACCCTTAGTCAGATGAATTAGTCGACAGCCAACTGGAAAACATCCCCACTGCTGAGAAGCAGTGGGGATGTTTAATTAGGGGCGTTTCTTTCCGCCGGGCCTGGCTTTATAGCCGGATTTCCGCCCCATGGAAGAAGACCTGTCCGTGGGGGCCCCGAATTTGGAAAATCCGCCGGGTTTGGGCTTGAAACGCGCGCCGCCTTCAGGTTTGCCGGGTCCGAAGCGAGTCTTCGGCTTCCAGCCGGCTCCCGCGTTTCTCTCCGCGTTGAAGGCGGAATTAGGGTACGGCTTCGCCTTGTTGGGGCGATAGCCGGATGTGCCCTCGGTGCGTGGCGTGAAGGGCCGGGTCGAACTGGAAGCGGGCTTGCCAAAACTATTTGGTCTGGACTTCCAGCTTGGCCGTGCGCCTCCGGCGCGAGGTTTGCCGCTGCTAGTGGAGTACGGGCGCCCCGAACCTGTAATTTCCTCAATGTGAAGATTAGGCGGTCTCACCGGTCCAAGGTCCTCATCGAAGGCTCGAACATCGCGACGGGGCGCGGAGGTGCGCTTGTATTCCGGCCGGGCAGTGCGTTCCGGCTTCTTCCACGCGGGTTTGGCGGTAAAGGGACGGCCTGCGCCAGGGCGGCTTTCGCTTGTTGAGCCAGCGGCAAATCGCGACGGCGGCCGAGTGGTACGGTCGTCTTTCTTCCAGGCCGGCCTGAAGGGCTTGCCTGCCCTCTTGTCGAAGGAATCAGACGGGCGGGGAGCGCGATCCGCGCCAAACCTCTTTGCAGGAAAGCTGCCGGGACGGCTGGGCCGGAAGAGTTTGTTGGCTGCGCCGCTGGCAAATGACTCCGCCGGGCGTGTAGGGCGGCTTGTTCGCTCCGCGCCAAACTTCTTTGGCCGGAAGTCGCCGGGGCGGCCCGTGGCGGGCGCAAACCTCTCCGGCGGCTTGGCCGTGCGCGGCTGGCTGCTGGGCTTGGGAAGTACCGTCGGCAACAAGCCTGCATCCATCAGGTTGCGGCGGCGGAGTTCCTTCGATTTTGGTGTGCGCAAGGTGCCTTCAGCGGCCCGGCGCAGTGCGGCAAGCTCTTCTGGCTGAAGTTCGCGCAAGTTGCCCGGTTCCTGGTCCAGAACCATGGGTCCGTAGCCGACGCGGCGAATTTTTTCGACAAAGTGGCCGACCTCCTCGAACATCTTGCGAATTTCGCGGTTGCGGCCCTCGGTGAGAATTACTTCGTACCAGGGATTGTCGCCCTGGCGCACTTGCCGGATGCGGGCCGGGGCTGTGCGAACGGGAGGCGAGCCGGGCTTGCCGCGCTCGATGGCCACGCCGCCGCGCAGAATATTGAGCTCGGCTTCGGTGGGCTGGCCGGCGACCTTGACCAGGTAAGTTTTTTCCACGCCGGAGGAGGCTTTGGTGAGCCGGTTGGCCAGTTCGCCGTCGTTGGTGACCACCAGCAGCCCCTCGCTCATATAGTCCAGCCGTCCGACGGGATAGAGGCGCTCCTTCATCTTGTCGAAGAACTGCATCACCGTGGGCCGGCCCTCGGGGTCCTTGACGGTGGTGACGAAGCCCCGTGGCTTGTTCAAAACAAAGTAGCGGTGGCGCTCGGGGCCCTGCAACAGCTTGCCGTCTACGCGGATGTGGTCGCGGGCGGCGTCGGCCTTTGTGCCCAGCACGGTGACCACCTTGCCGTTGACCTGGACGCGGCCCTGCTCGATCATCGCCTCTGCGCTCCGCCGGCTGGCGACCCCGGCGCGGGCGAGAATCTTTTGCAGCCGCTCCAGCTTGGCCGGTGGACGCGGCTGGGAAGCGATCTCCGGCTCGTCGGCGGATTCAATTTCAGTTTTTGTTTCAGACTCGGTCCCAGCCTCATTCGCGGTTTTGGCCTCGTCGTTTGTCTCGTCTCCAATTGGATCTTCAATAGTTGGGACTTCGGCTTCAGGCGTGGCTGCTAACTCCAGGTCAGCCAATTCAGGCTTTGGAGTCGCGATCTTTTTGCTCTTTACGGCTTTCTTCACGGCGGTTTTCTTCGCCGCAGTTTTCTTTGTAGCGGTCTTCTTCGCTTTGGGGCTGGCCATGGGAGAACTTCTCGATTTCTGCCTGCTCTGTAGGGAAAGGCGCGGCAGGAGCGGCCTCTTTAAAGTGGCGGGTTAGTTGCCGGCCGCCGTCCCGGCGGTCGAAGGGTTTTCATCTTCTGTGTCCTCCAGCTCCTCGCTGGCGGCTTCGTTGAATTCGGGGTTCAGGGCAGGGTTCGCTCTCTGATCGAACAAATCGCCCGCTGCCGTCTCCGGCTCTTCAAGTTCCTGGGCGGCCAGCTTCTCAAACTCCTCCATCGAGGGCAGCTCGGAGACGTCGCGGAGTCCGAAGCGGAGCAGAAACTCGCGCGTGGTTTTGTATAGGATAGGCCGGCCAATCACCGCCTTGCGCCCGGCCGTGGTAATCAGCTTGCGATTGAGCAACGTGCCGAAGACGGCCGATGTATCCACGCCGCGAATCTCGTTGACTTCGGGCGCGGTAACCGGCTGCTTGTAGGCTATGACGGCCAGCGTCTCCAGCGCCGGAAGCGAGAGCTTGAGCGGCTGCTTGATGCTTTTCACAAAGTTGCGGACCGCGTCGTGGCACTCCGGTTTGGTGGCCATGCGGAAGCCGCCGGCAATCTCGCGAATCTCCACGCCGCGGTCGTCGGAGGCGCAGGAAGCAATCAGCTCATCCAGCAGTGGGCGCAGAATCTCGCGCACCTCGTGGTCGCGTTGGCGGGCCAGTCGGCGGGCTTCGAGCTCGGCCTCGGCAGCGGCCTCCGGGCTGAGTTCCGGTTGAGTCTCAGCAGTTTGCTCGGCGGAATCCTGAACAAGTTCCAGCTCCGGCTCCGGGGGGACGTATTCCTCCTGCGCCGCGGGAAGGGGTTGAGCGGCGGCCATATCTGCCTCGTCCGCCTGCGCGGCAGACGCGGCTTCCTGCTGCGCCTTGCATTCAAAGGCGTCGTCGGCAAACAGGGCGGCGAGCTGGCCTAGGGTGACCGGCTCCTCCGCGGCGTATATGACTGCTTCCAGCTTGGCTTTCAGGCTCATTCTGCAATAGCTACCTCTCCTATGTTACCGGAAGCGGAGCGGGTCTGCGCGTCGATGCACACTCTATGGTCGGCGCGATGATCGCAAAAAGGGCGTCCGGTTGCCGGACGCCCCAAAAACGCATTCCTATCGGCTTCAGGATGCCTTGTTGCTTTTGGTATGCGTGATGGTGATCCTCGTCTTGCCGTTGTCCCTTGTCGGGTTCGCGGTCACCGTCACCATGATGGATTCCTGCTTGCTCACGGTTTGTGTGAGCATAGCGCCGTCGGAAGTGTCGAAGACTGCGGCCGTGCCGCCAAACTTGCTCTTGTAAAAATCAACCACCTGCTGCTTCGTATCCGAAGTAAGATAGACGCCCGTCACCATCGAGCCGGTGGGCAAATCCATCTTGATGCCGCCGCGCGTGCTCTCTGCGCCTGGATAGGGATCTACCCCCAAATCGGCTGCCGTGTAGCTCTGCGCCGTGTTGAAATTGACTTTGCCTTCCGGTGTTTGCATCGTCATCTGGCCTCCGGGACTGACATGGATGGCCCTCGATACGCGATACCCCACGTAGCTGATGGCGCCCAGGCCAAGAATGCCCAGTCCCACGATGACGCCGACAATAATCAAGATGATCTTGACCGCGCTGCTGCCGGAACTGGCCGGCGCCGCGACTGGTTGAGCGGCGGATGGTTGGGCCGGAGCAGCGCCTCCCGTGGCTGCCGCCGCGCCACAGGAGGTACAGAATTGCTCATTGGCGGTTAATGCAGAACCGCATTTCGCGCAGAAGCTTGCCATGGTGATCTCCTTGATGTTGAAAAATTAGCCGGAATTTTCACGGCGCTTTCCAGACTGTCTGACAATATACCTCACAATGCTTACATCTGGTTTGAATTTGCATAGGTATTTTTTCACAATCGCAAACATTTTTAATTGCGCAGGTGTATGACTGTAGATATATGAAATTGCGTAAGTTCCACATTGGTTTAGCGGCCGGGATGGCGTGCGCCGGCATTTGCCTTGCGCTGTGGGCGCGTCCAGCTCAGCAGACGAACTTGCCGCAGAAGGCCGACTCGATTCTGATTATGAAGAAGGATCACGTGATGGAGCTGCTCGCCGGGAACAAGGTGATTCGCACGTATAAGGTGGCGCTGGGGCAGGGTGGGCTGCCGCCCAAGGTGCGCCAAGGCGACGGGCGCGCGCCGGAGGGGCACTATACCATCGATGCCAAGCACGCGAATAGCGAATACCACAAGGCTCTGCACATCTCCTATCCCAACGCCGAGGACCTCAAGCGGGCGGCAAGGCTGGGCGTCTCTCCCGGCGGCTCTATCCTGATTCACGGTCTGCCCAACGGCAAGGGTTATATCGGCGCGGCGCACCGGCTTTACGACTGGACGCTGGGCTGCATCGCCGTCACCGACGAGGAGATCGACGAGGTCTGGGAGTTGGTTCCGGTGGGCACGCCGGTGGAGATTCGGCCGTAATTTGTGCTTTTCGGCGAAAAGCCTTTGTGAGCGAAGAGCAAGTCGCTGGCCCCACCGCACGCGCCTGCGAAAATAGAAGCAGATGATCTCCCTGCAAAATGCCGGCAAGCGCTATGGTCCTCGCGTCTTGTTTATGGAGGCCAACTGGCTAATCCGTGCGCGTGAAAAAACCGCGCTCGTCGGCGCCAACGGCACGGGCAAATCTACCATCATGAAAGTTCTCGCCGGCCTGGAGACGCTGGACTACGGCCAGATGCAGCAAACCCGCGGCATGAGCATCGGCTATCTGCCGCAGGAGGGGCTAACGCTTACCGGACGCACAGTCTTCGAGGAGTGCCTCAGCGTCTTCGATGAGCTGCGCGAGATGGCCCGCGAGGTCGAGCGGCTCAGCGGGCAGTTGGCCGAGCTGGATCACGCCGGCCCGGAGTACGAGGCCGCGGCGGAGCGCTACTCCACGCTTCAGGAGCGCTTTCACGCGCTCGACGGCTACGCACTCGATGCGCAGGTGGGCGGCGTGCTCACCGGCCTGGGCTTCGCCAAGGACGACTGGTCCCGGCAGACCGATGAATTCTCGGGCGGCTGGCAGATGCGCATCGCGCTGGCCAAACTGTTGCTGGCCAAGCCAAACCTGCTCCTGCTCGACGAGCCCACCAATCACTTAGATCTCGAAACTCGCAACTGGCTGGAAGACTATCTCCACTCTTATCCCTTCGGTTACATTCTTATCTCGCATGATAGATATTTTCTCGATGTAACCATCGACCGCACTGTGGAGATTTGGAATAAGCGGGTGACTATCTACCAGGGCAATTACACAAAATATCTCACGCAAAAAGACGAGCGGCGGACGCAGTTACAGGCGGCCTATAACAATCAGCGCCAGCAGATCGAGCACCTGGAGGCCTTCATCAATCGCTTCCGCTATCAGGCCACCAAGGCCAAGCAGGTGCAAAGCCGCATTAAAGAGTTAGAAAAAATCGAACGCATTGAGATTCCCGAAGAAGAATCGACGATTCACTTCCGGTTTCCCCAGCCGCCGCCCTCGGGGCGCATGGTGGCGGAGGCCGAGGGAGTTACTAAGAGTTATGGCGTCAAGTTAGTGCTTAATAACGTGCGCTTCCGCATCGACCGCGGCGACCGCGTGGCGTTGGTGGGCGTGAATGGCGCGGGTAAGTCCACTCTGATCCGCCTGCTCACCGGCTCCGAGCCGCCCACCGCGGGTCATATCAGGCTGGGCCACAACGTCGTCTGCGAGTACTTCGCGCAGGACCAGTACAAAGTACTCGATGGCGACGCGCGCATGATCGACGACATCAGCCGCGCGGCGATCAAGGTGCCAGAAGGAGAACTGCGCTCGCTGCTGGGATGTTTCTTGTTCAGCGGCGACGATGTCTTCAAGCCGCTAGGCGTGCTCTCCGGTGGCGAACGCAATCGTTTTGCCCTGGCGCGGATTCTGGTTTCGCCCTCAAATTTCCTTCTTCTCGACGAGCCCACCAACCACCTCGACATGCGCGCCAAGGACGTGCTGCTTGAAGCGCTGGCGGCCTTCAGCGGCACGGTAGTCTTTGTGTCTCATGACAGGTATTTCATCGACCGGCTGGCCACGCGTGTGCTCGAGGTCGAAGGCGGCAAGGTAACCAGCCACGAAGGCAACTACGAAGACTATCTGCGCTGGAAGAGCCTTGGTCTTGGTCTTGCAGACAGCAGACCATTTGGTGTAGTTTCGCCGAAACAGAAGCCGCCGGATCATGCCGCGCTGAAGGTCAATAAAACTGATGCTGAGGTTGGCGCCTCGAACAACCGCCCCCGCCGCCTGAATCCCATCAAGCAGAAGCAGATGGAGGAGCGATGCGCCTTCCTCGAAGAAGAAACTCCACGTATCGAGGCCGCCATCGCCCACACCGAGCAGCAATTAGGCGTCTATGTCTCCGCCGCTGAAACGCAGCGGCTGACCGCGCTGGCCGTGGAGTTGCGCGCGCAACTAGCCGTTCTCACCGCCGAGTGGGAAGAGCTGATGGGGTTGTTGGACGAGCAGACGTCGCTTTCATAATTTATTCATTGCAGAAGCGTTGTGCGCCAAAGCGCCGGAAAAAATAAATGTTGTCAATATTAAGGAAAGCAGCATCCAAAATATAGGGCGTGTTACAAAAATGACCGGCCTGTCTCAATTGCAATCCCTGAGAGGTTAAAGCCCTTTATTTTTTAAGACCCTTTCCGGCACGCCAGAAGCCGTTCCTGCGACGGAGAGTCTGTCACCGGCGACCCCGGCGAAGTCAGGCTCTGATACAAAGCAGGTTTATGGAAATGTTTTAGCAGGTATTGGTTGATAACGACCCCGGTCGGCAACTGCATGCCGATGGTGGAGATCACTCTCGCAGAGGAGGAATCATGAAGGCATTCACGCATGGTTGGATCGTGCTTGCGCTGCTCGTATTCAGCCTGTCCGGTATCTCCAGCGCACAGACCATCAATCTTGAGGGCAAGTGGAGGATTACCTGGCTTGACAACGGTAAGCCTGTGGGCAAACCGGGCACCATCAACTTGACCAAAAGCAGTACCGGCGGCAAGCCAGCTAATCTCAGCGGAAGCTTTATAGCTGACAACGGCGAGAAGTGCGCCGTTAGCGGGTTTAAATCAAATGATTTAGAGAGGCAACTGGACCTGCGCGTCAATTGCGCCAAGCGGAGTATCTCGATTAACGCAACGATTGCAGTGGAAGGTCAGCAGATCAACGGAGTCTACGTTGTCCATAATCCCGCCGGATCCAGCCACGGTGATTATATGATGGATAAAATAACTTACACGTTGCCGGAAAGTGGCAACGATTGATCAAACGGAGCACGCGCCGAAGACCTGTGCGCGCAATTAGCCGCTCTCACCGCCTAGTGGGAAGAGCGGAGGGGGCTGATCACCGCGCAGGCGTCGCTCTCCTGATTTATCACTCCACAAAACTTCCCCTTGCCACAAACCGCACTCCGGTATTATGCTTAATTCATGCCTCGATGTCGCTAACACCGCCCCGGTGCCCGATGCGATAGAGGTGTGCGCTCGATTCAAGAGCGTTCTTTCTCGATCAATAGTTCAATCCCTACCCCACAAATGCAGAACCGTCTGGAATTGTATTCCAGCAAAAGGAGATCATCATGGCGCACATAGCTGCGAACGTTACAGAACTCATTGGCAAAACCCCGTTGGTTCGATTAAACAAAGTGGCGGCCGGGCTGCCCGCAACCGTTGTAGCCAAGCTGGAGAGCCAGAACCCGGTTTCGAGCGTCAAGGACCGCATCGGCTTCGCAATGATCGACGACGCCGAGAGGCGGGGCAAGATTACTCCCGGCAAAACCGTGCTGATTGAGCCCACCAGCGGCAACACCGGCATCGCGCTGGCCTTTGTGGCCGCTGTCAAGGGCTACAAACTGATTCTCACCATTCCGGAGACCATGAGCCTTGAGCGGCGCGTGCTGCTGCTGGCTTTTGGCGCGGAGATCGTGCTCACCCCCGGGCCCAACGGCATGAAGGGCGCCATCGCCAAGGCCGATGAGATTCTGGCCAAGACGCCGAACGGATACATTTTGCAGCAGTTCAACAACCCCGCCAATCCGGCGATCCACTACCACACCACCGGACCGGAGCTTTGGAATGACACTGACGGCAAGATCGACATTCTGATCAGCGGCGTCGGCACCGGCGGCACCATCACCGGCGCGGGCAAATACATCAAGGAGCGAAAGCCGGGCTTCAAGGCTATCGCCGTGGAGCCGGTCGACTCGCCGGTGCTCAGCGGCGGCAAGCCGGGGCCGCACAAGATTCAGGGCCTGGGCGCGGGCTTTGTTCCGGGCGTGCTGGATACCAGCTTGGTGGACGAAGTGATCCAGGTGACCAACGACGAGTCCATCGCGCTGGCCCGGCGGCTGCCGCTCGAGGAGGGCCTGTTTGTCGGCATCAGCTCGGGAGCGGCTCTGGCCGCGGCGCTCAAGGTAGCCGCTCGGCAGGAGAATAAGGGCAAGCTGATCGTCGTCGTGCTGCCTGACTTCGGTGAGCGCTATCTCTCTAGCATTCTCTTCGAGTCGCTGCGCCAGCAGGCGCTGGCGTTGCCGGTGGAGGCGATTGCCGCGTGAAGTGTTGCCAGAAGGTATTATGCTTTGAAGGGACGCGGTTGATGAGGCTGTGTCCCTTTCGAGCGATTCCACTGCCTTGATTCTGAGAACGTTATGGCCTTGTTTGCCCGCATCCGCGATGACATCAACTCCGTGCTGGAGCGCGACCCGGCCGCGCGCTCCCGCCTGGAGGTCTTCTTGTGCTATCCAGGGCTGTGGGCGGTGTGGATTCACCGCGTCTCCCATGCGCTGTGGGGCGCCAAGCTGCTCCTCCTGGCGCGATTGCTCTCCCAGATTGCCCGCTTTTTCACCGGCGTCGATATTCATCCCGGCGCGCTGATTGGCCGGCGCCTCTTCATCGATCACGCAACCGGCGTGGTGATCGGCGAAACCTCCATTGTGGGCAGCGACGTAACCATGTACCAGGGAGTAACGCTGGGCGGCACGGGCAAGGGCCACGGCAAGCGTCATCCCACGGTCTGCGACGGGGTCTTTATCGGCAACAACGCCAATCTGCTGGGCAACATTACCATCGGCGAAAACTCGCGCGTGGGCGCTGGCTCGGTGGTGCTCTCCGATGTTCCGCCCAACTCGACCGTCGTCGGCGTTCCCGCGCACATCGTCTATCGCAATGGCGAGCGCGTGCTGATTACCGATCCGCACGACGTGAAGGACCCGCTCTCCGACGCGCTCATTGCGCTCTCAGGCCGCGTGGAGGAACTGGAAGAGCGCCTGGGCGGCCAGCGGCGTCCTGCCGAGCAGTTCACCGCCGAAGAGGCCGAGCGCACCGCCTACCGCGAAGATCTGGAGCGCCTCCGCCAGTACGTCTCCATGGGCGAAGGGATCTAGGCCTCTTTACACGGAACTTCAAATTTGTGCCGTGCGGCGCAGGAGCCGGCCCTACGTCAACGCAACATTCATGTTGTCGATGGCTTCGTCGATCTCCTGCGTGTTTTTGAAGCCCACGGTCGCGCAATCGATTCCGGCATTCTTGAAGGCGAAGCGCATGGCCGCCTGACGGTCTTCGTGGCGCTTAAAGGCGCCGTCGCCCACCAGTTTCATGCTGATCACGCCCATGCCCTCTCGCTTCACTTGCTTGACGTGCTCAACCACTTCCGGCACGTTTCCGGGTTTGCCGTCATCGTGGATGGGGCCGTCCATGACCGTGCCGTTGTGGTTCATGCGGATCATCGCCACCTCAAGCCACTTGTTGCCCGGCATCAGGCGCAGCGCGGGCAACCCGTGCACCGATGCGCCGCGCGCGCGGATAATCTGCTTGGCTTGCGCTTCCAGAATGCCCTCCTGCCAGCGGCCGGTGGTGGACGTCCAATTGCCGCTGACCTGCCAGTGGAGGAGCATGATGTCAAAATACTCGGTCTGCGAGATGCGCCGCATCTCGTCGAATCGCTTCCGGGGATCAACGCCTTGGTCGGTGGTCACCTTGTTCATCAACTGGTAGCTCTCGCGGGGAAAGTCCTTCAGCGCCATGCCCAGCATGGCAGGGGTCGTGTAGGATTCAGAGGTCTCAAAGAAGCGGATGCCGCGTTCGTAGGCGTAGTGAATGAGGCGCGAGAACTCCTTCTGCCCGAGTGAGGATTGCACATGGCCATTGTTGCTGCCGGTGCCGAAGGCCAGGCGTGTCACCTTCAGGCCGGATTTGCCCAGCGTGACAAAGTCGGTGGCTTTGCCGGTAGCGGCGTTCAACGTGAGCGTGCCGGCGCTGGCGATGGCTCCGGCGGCAAGCGTGGCTTTGAGGAATTCGCGGCGAGAGAGTGGGCTCATGATGATCTCCTTGAGGGTCCGGTTGACGGGCGGGGAATGCCCTTCCCGAAAGAGTATCACGAGAACGCGCGCCCGGTGGAATTCCCCACATGATGCAATAGCGCCAGGCCCCGCTGCTGCGAGGGAAGATCAAACGGCTACGGTCTGTGCTCGAGCTTCGGCCGTCGCAGGCGGCCTCAATCCCTTGAAGAGAAGCCAGAAGCTCAGGGCTATATCGAAGAGACCCATCGGCGAATCGAACCACCCCAGCCCAACGATCTTGTCGAAGTGGGGATTGATGAAGAGCGCGAAGGAGCAGGCCGCGGCAAATGCTGAAGAGATTATGCCGAAGGCCGCCAGCGCGCGCGGAATATAGCGGGACTTGAACCACAGGCAGGCGCAGACTGTGGATGCCAATCCCCAAAAGAGCAAGCCAACGTAATAGATGTCAAAACCCATTTTGAAATAGAACATCGCCCAGGCCTGCAACCGCTCTGGCTCAAAGGCTCGCAGGTAATCTGCGCCTTTGAGAAGCAGTAAGGCGTGAAAGTAGTTGAGCGACATGAACAGCCAGGTGAAGGCATACACGAGCCACCAGAAGGCCGCCAGCAAGGCAAGGCCCTTATTGACCGGCTTGAGGACCACGTAGAGCGCGGTGAGCAGTACGAAGATGCCCGCGCTGTAAAGGATATTCAAGGCGATGCCGGTGCGAAAGAATTGTTCGTGCGCCAGGATATTCCGGGTGGTTTCGGCGGCATTCTCGGTGATTAGACGCCAGATGATTCCGTAGTAAACGTAGATCACGAGCGCGAAGTTGATCAGGTAAGTAATAGCTGTCACTCTGGCAGCCGTTCGTTGTGATTTGTCAATCGAGCTAACAGTCATTTCATTGCCTCCGAAGCTCTTACGCTATCTGAAACGGTGTTGTTCCCAGAAATTCTCGACCCAATCATAGTAACGGCTGGCAAGGAAAAATATTGTATGGTTTAGTATTGCGCCGAAAATTTCTCCCCAGAACCATCCAGCCTGCCTACGACAGACCGTCTCCATGGCCAGGTGATTTGAGAACATTGTCCGCCTTCGGTGTTACAGTGGTTTCGTCCCCACTTTGCTCGCGGAGTTTCTTCTTGCTGGCCCTTCGACCGCTGATCGTGGCTCTTTTCGCTCTTCCTGTTGCCGCCCACGCTGCCGCTCGCGTGCAGGCCGCCACGGTTCCGCCGGAGATGCGGACTACTGATTTTACTGTCCGCGTGAACGGCCAGCCCATCGACGTGGCGCACGCCGCCGAAAATTACGAGTATGTCAGCTTCGACATCACCGGCCCGGTGAATGTCGAGATCACCGCCGCCGAGGCGGGCTTCTGGTCCAAGGGCGTGGACATTCAGCCCTGGCGGCTGGGTCTGCGTCCCATCCTCGATGGCCAGACGATTCGCTTCCGGCTCGCGGCTCCGGCCAAGCTCTCCATCTCCCGGCCCGGCGACTTCCTCAACTACGCCAAAATGCTCTTTCTCTTTGCCGGCGCGCCGCCGCCTCCCATGCCGCGCGATCCAATGATTCGCTCCTTTATGCCGGGGGTTTATCACCAAAGCCTGAATCCCAAAAGCGGCGAAACACTTTACCTTGCGCCCGGATCGTACTTTTTCGGCAGCCTGAATCTGTGGAAGGTGGAGAATGTAAAAATCCTGGGCCGGGGGACGATTGTTTATGACGGAGCCCAGGACCCCAACAGCGACGAAGGCTGGATGCAAAAACCCGACTGGCACTGCGTCGGCGCGCTCGAGGCTCACAACATCCAGATTGACGGCTTGACCTGCATCGTGCGCGCGCGTACCTGGTCGATCCAGATGAAGGACTCCACTGGTTTCCGGTTTAACGATCTGCGCGTGATCGGCGGCAATCCCGGCAACGCCAACCAGGACGGCATGGACTGGCTGGGCGG
>Ga0326727_10005329_pt1 | contig 36941 bp, 33 predicted proteins | sample MB2enrmetagenome_FD_207643 | JGI IMG/M metagenome (GOLD analysis project Ga0326727, IMG submission 207643) | Lab enriched peat soil microbial communities from McLean, Ithaca, NY, United States - MB29MY | ecosystem: Environmental > Terrestrial > Soil > Wetlands > Peat | place: USA: New York... | reverse complement strand
CGGACATCTCTGTTTTCACATTTTTCTTTCTTGGTAATTCCACGGGCTGGTTCAACAACGGATTGGAATGACGCTCCGCGCCCCCCTTCACCCTCGCGCTCCGGTCATTTCAATCCTTTGGTGGTTGGGGGCTTTCTTCTTTCATTCTCCGATCTATCGCCGTCAGTAATTTCTCGTTCTCTTCGGAGGGAAACAACCGAAATGCATCCGCGTAATGGTCCCTCGCCTTCTGAATCCTGCCAGCAGCTAAATACGCACCTGCTAGCCGTCGATGGGCGTCCGGGTAGTCTGGCGTCTTTAATATAAGCTTCTCACCGATCTGGATTGCTTTGTCGAAATCTCCTCGATGAACATTCTGGTCCACATCGTACCAATCCGCCTTCTGCTCAGGCGTGGCCTGATCAAGAGACGTTTGCACCCGGTGCTCCATCACAACACCAAAAACGATCAGAACAGGAACAACAACTGCGACAATAATCAGCGACCACTTCGTCACCTTGCGCTGCATGTCGGCCCAAGCTGAAATCTTTCTCAACTCAGCGAGAATTTGCTCGTTGTCGTTCATGTTCTCGTCCCCCAACTTTTATTCAGCGACTGGCCGTCGTTGATCAAAAATCGAAGTTCGATCTCCCCTGCCTTTCGTAACCGGTTCATGCTGAATCCCATCTCGCTTGAAACATACACCGGCTGGTTCGTTTATTGGAAGCCGAAACTTGCTGTATTTTGGCTTCCGTAAGTTGTTCAAAATCAACCAATCCTTCGCTTGATAAACGAACCAGTGGTTCGTTTATCGGGAGCACCCTGCCTTGGACAGCCGTTGTCCAACGGCTCCTGCGAAGATGGAGGCGTTTTATGAACACAACACATGCAATTCAACGGCTGCGAGAAGTCATTCGTCGCCAGCATAAGGCCATTTCCACCGAATCCAACTACGCATACTGGCTGCGCCATTACACTGCCGCACTGCGGCAAATGCCCGAGACGCTCTCCAGCAGGGAGAAGCTCCAACGTTTTCTGACCGGCCTGGCGTGCCAGAGCGACGTGGCGGCCAGCACGCAGAACCAGGCGTTCAACGCGATTGTCTTCTTTTACAAGGAGGTTCTGGACCAGCCGATTGAAGACGTGGACGCACTGCGTGCCAAGCGTCCAGTTCACATGCGCCACGCCCCCACCATGAGTGAAACCGTGGCGTTGCTGCAAACCGTCCGAGACGTGGGCGGCTATCCAACCAATCTCATCGCCCGCCTGCTACGGCTGCGGATTGCGCGTCGCGGAACCACTCAATTTACGTATCAAGGATGTCAATCTGGAGCGTGGCAGTCTCTGTATCCGGGGAGCCAAAGGCGGAAAGGACAGGGTTGTGTCTTTGCCCTCGTCGCTGGTCCCCGAATTGATCCAGCAAATGCAATTTGCACGGGCAGTTTGGCGACGGGACAAGCAAAACGGCATCCCGTTAATGCTGCCGGGGCAACTGGCAAGGAAATACCCCGAATACCAATTCGCATGGCCGTGGGCGTGGCTTTTCCCCTCGCACTATCCCTGCCGATACCCGAGGACTGGCGTCGTCGTTCGCTATCGGATGCACGAAGCCAATGTGCAACGAGCCATCAAACACGCCCGGCGCAAACTCGGTATCTCGGTTTTGCCTCACGAGCTTCGTCATGGTTACGCAACTCACTGCCTGGAACGGGGGGCCAATCCTCGCGCCATTCAGCAGGCGATGGGGCACAAGTCACTGGAAACCACCATGGGCTATCTGCACGCTGAAAGCTTGAGCGTTCGCAGTCCACTGGACGCATTGCCCATCGTGGCAGGTTCACTTCAGAATTTCGGCGGAAGGACTCCGATCCACGGGGATTGTGCATCGGTTCGATAGTACGCTCTTGCAGAGGCTACTACGGACCGTTGAGGTCGCACTTGCCCTGGAAGCCTCCTGGAATGCGTGCCGTGCCGACCGCTTGTAAGACCCCAACTGCGGAACATTCCGCCGCGCCTCGCTCGGACGCCACCGCACTCGTCGTTCCGAAGGCGCAGTCCTCGCTGTTGCAGCAACCGCTTCTTGCAGATTCATTTGTCGGCTTCACCGAGGGGGAATGACGTGGTTCGACGCTCCAGGCAAAAGCCGGTAAACCCAAAGCGCAGACCCACCGCAGTATTTAGGACATGATTGCATTGGACAGCATCGAACGGGACGCCTGGCCGGAATCGCTGAGGCTACTCGCCGAGGCAAACAAACGGCAGATCGACCTCAGCTTTGCTGGAGAGCAGCTTGCCAAGTTGCGCCGTGATGCCAGAACCCGCCGCCGACAACGAATTTATACCGGGGTCATTGATGGAAAGCGGGCATGGCGTCACATGAAAGTCATTCTTGCTGATGGACAAATCGGAGAATTGTTCATGGCCCGGCGTGGAGCGGCTGTGGTGACTTGGGTGGATGAATTTGCTGTTCGTCCCAACAAAATCGGGGTTTGCAGGACGGACGAGCTGCGCCGGTATAAACTGCCCGCTGCCATGATGCTCGGGGCATGTAAACGTGGCGCAAAGGAGCGCCAGAGCGAGAAGAAGGCCAGGGCTGCGCGGACCAATGGATGTCGCCCGGTCAGGCCAAGCAGTCGGCCACGTGGACGACCGAGGCGACGGCGGGAGGATGTCTCTGGCGCAAGGGCATAGATTCGGATCGTTGCAGTGGTCAGGCTCTCCGGCTGCGTCAATGCTTCGCCTTTTCCTTGTATTCGTACACTGCGATTGGCGTTACGGCGAACCACGCCTCGGCGACGCTCGGCGTCATGAGATCGAGATAGTACCGTTTGATAATGTCCACGGAGTTCCCGCTCTCATAAGCGATTTGCGGCACATTCCTTGTCATGGCCACCCTGGCGGAAATACAGGTATGCCGTAGGGCATTGTGCTTCCAGGAGACCCCGGCATCTTTGGCGATCTGCTGCTGCATCCTATAAAAGTCATGATGCGTTCCCGTCCACAATTTTCCCTTGGCCCTGAATGGCCCGGAGAGCCACAACCGCAAGGTCTCATTTATGGGGATCGTTCGTTTACTCGATTCCTCCGTCACGTCCACGTCGAGTTTTACAATACGGTCTCTTGGGTCCTTTTCCAGCAGCCGGATGTGCCTCCAATCGAGGGATTCGATTTCGCTGGATCGAATGCCTGCGAAGGCCGCCAACGCCAAGATCGGCTGAAATTTTGCCGGTGATGCCGACAGCAATGCTTTCAACTCGTTAGTCGTGAACGTCCTTATTGGGGCGGGCTTCACTGTTGGCATCACAACATGGTCCGCTTCGGCCCATTCCGCTGGTACATTCCTGTTGGACTTGCCAAAGGCCATCATCGCCCTGATCGAGTTCAATAAATTCTCCTTCGTCCGCGCCACGACCCCCTTTTTCGAGTCTATGAACCTCTGGAGGAGTTCACGGGGCACTTGGTCCGAAACGGCGTTTTTGGCATAGGCTATGAACTGACCAGTATGAGACTCCTCAGCCTCAATGTGGCGCACGGATAGGTCCTTTTTCTTCAGCGCAGCCACATAGGCTGCGCGGAGTGCAGCGAGGCTGATGGCGGTCACCATATCGCCACGAGTGTTGGCGTATTTGCGGACCACATCCGTCAGCATACTGGCGCTGCCCGCAGCCTTCGCCAGATCAGCGTAATGTCGGCTGACGGTCTCCAAGCTCGACCTGATCCCCGCCTGTTTGAGTACCCCGACAGCCGATTTCCAGTCCAGTTTTTCGTCATTGGTCAAATGGATTTTGTTGTCACCTTTGACATAAATCTCCTTGAGGATGCCCAAGGCGTCCGCCTTGGCCTTCGCCAGCGTGGTGAAGGTCTTGGGACGGCGCTCGCCGTTGACCCTATGAATGACCCTGTAAACCGTCGAATCCCTCGATTTCAACGGGTAAACCGGCCACTCGTGGCCGTGAAACTTGACAACGACCTTTTTTCCTAGCGTTGGCCTTTCCATACGACTCTGCAATTGAAACTTGTACTGTAAGTGTACTGCAAGCCTTTTTTGGATGGAGTGTTTACGAAGAAACCACTTATTTTACAGGCGATTTTAGATGGTGCCCGCGACAGGACTTGAACCTGTATCCGGTTAAGGACTAGAACCTGAATCTAGCGCGTCTGCCAATTCCGCCACGCGGGCCCTGTTGATGAGCATCTGTTCGCAACACCTGCCACCGGGTCGCTTTTGCCGTTGTTCGCTGCCTTGGGGTCTCCCACGACAGCCATAAAGCACCGGATCGTCACCCGGAAACTTCAGGTGCGCACTCTCCGAGAATGCAAGGCGGCCTTCGATTACCAAAGGTGAAACACCCGCTACAGTGCGTCAACAGCCCTAAGAATATGCCGCAGGCAAACCGGCCAGCAAGCCGATTCGAGACCCCGTCGCCCAGGCCCGCAACTTTCCGCCGAATCCTGCTTGTCAGTCTGCCTCATCATCGCAGGGTTTCTCTTTAACGGCGAAGCGGCGCCACAAAGCCATCACGGGCGCCGCCCAGCGCAGCATCGACATCAAAACGTTCAGCGGCCGCGAACCCCGGCGCAGGTAATGGACCGCGAGCAAACCGGCCAGCGGAGCCAGCGGCAACAGCCAAGGCGCCATCCGGCGCGCGGTCGCCGCGGCCTGGTCCAATGGCGCGGTGGCGGCGCGGAGGTTTTCAAGTTCGACCCGAAGCGTCATCCGGTTCAGATCGCTCTCGAGGACGAGCGCCTGTTTGCGTTGGTTCAGGTGCTCGAGTCCTTGCCTTCCAGCCATGCCCGATCCTTTCGCAGCTCGGCCCGTGTCGCCGAAAACGCCGACCATTTCTTGAGCTTTACGCGCAGACGCCACAGTGCGAGCGCCGTGGCCAGCAGATAAAGGGCCGTCGCGATGGCGGCCGCGATCACTCGATGCTCCTCTCCGGCCGCGAGCACCACCGTAAAAGTGAGCAGCACGAGGGTCAGCAACCCTAACACCACGGCGGCGGCCGCGAGCAGCAGCGCGCCAAAGAGTTTGAGCCGCTCCTCCCGCAGTTCCACCACCAGCAATTCGGCGCGGTTATGGACGACGGCCACGAAGTCGCGCACGAGGCGCTTCACCGACGCCATCAGCCCCGGCGCCGCGTTGTCTTGAGCGGAAGTCATTTATCGCCGGGCCACCAGGACGCCAATGAGCAGACCCACGCCGAATGCCACTCCAACGGATTCATATGGATGATCGCGAATGACGCGGTCGGTGGCTTTCGCCGCCTGCACGGTCTTCTCCTGGAGGCGTTCACAGGTCGCCTTGGCGGAATCCAGCGCGTGAGCCAGCCGGGCGCGGACTTCGCTTGCTTTTTCACCCGCTTGTCCCGCCGTGGCTTTGAGCAGATCCTCCGCATCCCGCATCACGGCCTTGAGGTCGCCTGTAAGTTTCTCGTTTGCTTCCTGTGTTGTCATGTTTGTCCTTTCTATCCATCAGGAATTCGAGCTGGACTCCCCAGCGGAGGCCGGCCCGGGGCATTGTGTCCTGTTTGTCTGGAAAATCGCCCGCCGTCTGTGACATGTAAAGTGAAATCCAAATTCATTCCGTGGCTGCCCGGCTGCAAGTGCCGGACGCTCTCTTCGACCTCACCCACCAATTATTTGCAGCATAGCTCTGGCGAGTCTTTCTGACAATCGTCCGGCAATTGAAAGTCTTCCGTCAACGGCCGGGGTTGCCTAACCCCTGCCGCATGCTCATGATATGGCCTGGACAAATGAAAATCACGCTCTACGGCGCCGCCGGCGAGGTCACCGGCTCCGCTTATCTCGTTGAAGCCGACCGCGCCCGTGTGCTCGTGGATTTCGGCATGTTCCAGGGCGGCGCCCGGGCTCAGGAGAAAAACACGCTGCCGCCCAAGCTGGCCGCCAAAGCGCTGGACGCAGTGCTGGTCACTCATGCGCACCTCGATCACACCGGCCGCCTTCCGCTGCTGCTCAAAGGCGGCTTCCAGGGCCCCATTCACGCCACCGACGCCACGCGGGAGCTGACGGGCCTCATCCTGCACGATTCCGCGAAAGTTCAGGAGTACGACATCCAGCGCGTCAACCGCAAGCGCCTGCGCGCGGGCGAACCGCCTCTGGAACCGCTCTACAGTCACGCCGAAGTCGAGCAAACACTGACGCTCTTTCGCTCCGTCCAATTCGAGCGGCCGCAGCCTGTGGCGGAGGGCATCACCGCCCGGTTTGTCGAGGCCGGCCACATGCTCGGATCTGCCAGCATCCAACTGACGATCGCGGAACGCGGCCAAACCAGGAAAGTGGTGTTCTCCGGCGATCTCGGCCCGCGCGGCCTGGCGTTGGTGCGGGACGCGGTGCCGCTGGAACAGGCGGATTTGGTGTTTCTTGAATCCACTTACGGGGACCGCGATCACAAGCCGCCGCGGGAAACGCTCGCCGAATTTCGTGACATCATTGAAAAGGCGGTCGAGCGGCGCGCGAGAATCCTTGTGCCTGCCTTCGCCGTGGGACGCACCCAGCAAATCCTTTTTCGCCTGGAAGAGTTGTTCTGTGAAGGCACCATCAAACCGTTCCCGGTTTATCTCGACAGTCCGATGGCCATTGCGGCGACGAAGATTTATCAGCAGCACCCCGACCTCTTCGACGAGGAAGCCAACGACCTCGAACGCCGCTGCGGCGCCGTTCGCCAGAACCCGCACTTGCGCACCTGCGAGACCCCGCAGGAATCAATGGCCCTGAACGATGCCACTGGCCCCTGCCTCATCATGGCCGGCGCGGGCATGTGCAACGCGGGCCGCATCCTGCACCACCTCCGGCACGGGCTTTGGCGCCCGGAAACCGTCGTCCTGATCGTTGCTTTCCAGGTGGAAGGTTCGCTTGGACGCCTGCTCGTGGACGGGGCGAAGGAGGTATCCATTTTCGGGGAGAAGATCTCGGTCAAGGCTGAGATTCACACGTTGAACGGCTTTAGCGCGCACGCGGGCCAGAGCGAACTGTTGCGCTGGTTCGAGCACCTGGCGCCGGCGCAGCCCAAGGTCGTGCTGACTCACGGTGAAACACGCGGCCGCGAGCCGCTGGCGAAACTGATTCGCGAGCGGTTTTCACTGGAGGCCGAACTGCCCACCCTCGGCAGCTCGGCCACACTTTGAGCGAAAACGATGTTTGAATGACACCTTGGGCAAGCGCCTGTTTGAGGTCGTCCTGCCGATTCCGAAAGGCGACGCCATTGTCACAGATGGCAGGTCGGCAAACGTGGCGCAGTTGGATTGCCCTCTTCACCGCCGCCTTTTGATTTTGCGATAAGCCGCTGTCTTGGGAGATTTTGCTTCCTTCACCGGCTCTGAACCGTCCAGCGCCCGTTTCAACTCCTTGATCTGGTCGCGAAGCAGGGCGGCTTTCTCAAATTCCAGATTGTTCGCCGCCCCGAGCATTTCTTCTTCGAGTTCCTGAAGGGTGGTCGTGAGGTCAACATCCATGCCCGCGTCGCGCAGGACGGAGTTGCCCTGCTCGCGCTTGGATTCATAACTGGCGAGGCTTTCCTCGACCGCGCGGCTCACGCTGCGCGGAGTGATGTGGTGTTCGCGGTTGTAGTCGAGCTGTTTCTGGCGGCGGTATTCCGACACCGCCAGGAATTTCTGGATGCTTTGCGTCATCACATCCGCGTAAAGAATCACTTCGCCGTTGAGATGGCGCGCGGCGCGGCCCGCCGTCTGGATCAAGCTCGTCTCGCTGCGCAGAAAACCTTCCTTGTCCGCATCGAGAATCGCCACCAGCGAAACTTCCGGCAAATCCAGCCCTTCCCGGAGCAGGTTGATGCCCACGAGCACATCGAACTCGCCTTTGCGCAGCGCCCGCAGAATTTCCACACGCTCGATGGCGTCAATTTCGCTGTGGAGATATTGCACATTGACGCCGATGTCGCGGAGGTAATCGGTGAGTTCCTCGGCCGTGCGCTTGGTCAGCGTGGTCACCAGCACCCGCTCTTTGGCGTCCGCGCGCTTGCGGCATTCGTTGATGAGGTCGTCGATTTGTCCGGTCAACGGTTTGACCGTGGCTTTGGGATCTATCAACCCGGTGGGGCGGACGATCTGTTCGACGACGCCTTCGGTCCTTGCCCCAAGCCCATCTCCCATCGGATGGGAGAGGGTGGCCGACAGGCCGGGTGAGGGTTGTGCGGACTTGATCGCCAGAGCCGCCTGCCGCGACCACTCGAGTTCCTTCGCTCCCGGGGTGGCGCTGACGTAGATCGTCTGGTTCTGCATCGCTTGGAATTCCTCGAAATTCAGGGGACGATTGTCCAATGCGCTGGGCAGGCGGAAACCATGGTCGACCAAAACCGTTTTGCGCGAGCGATCGCCTTCATACATGCCGCCGATTTGCGGCACTGTGGCGTGCGATTCGTCAATCACCAGCAGATAGTCTTTCGGGAAAAAATCGAAGAGCGTATAGGGGCGCGAGCCGGGCGGGCGCCCGGCCAGGTGGCGCGAGTAGTTCTCGATGCCCGAACAGAATCCCATCTCTTCCATCATTTCGAGATCGTATTCCGTCCGCATCTTGATGCGCTGCGCTTCGAGCAGCTTGCCCTGCTTCTCAAACCATGCGATGCGCTCGCCCAGCTCTTCGCGAATGGACAGCAGGGCCGGACGGAGCTTTTCCCCCGGTGTGACGAATTGTTTCGCGGGATAGATCCAGACCGTCTGCAGACTCTCGGTTTTCTCTCCGGTCAATGGTTCGAGACGCGTGAGCCGCTCGATTTCCTCGCCGAAAAATTCGACGCGCAAGGCGTCCTCCCGGCCGGCGGGGCACAACTCGACCGTGTCGCCGCGCACCCGGAACTGGCCCCGGGTGAATTCGATGTCGTTCCGCGTGTATTGCAGGTCCACCAGGCGGCGCAGGAAATGATCCCGCGTCATCTCCTCGCCCACACGGACGGGGATCACCATTGCCTCATAATCCTCCTTGCTGCCGATGCCGTAGATGCACGAAACGCTGGCCACGACGACCACGTCGCGGCGCGAGAAGAGAGAACTCATCGTCGAAAGCCGCAGCCGTTCAATTTCTTCGTTGATGCTGGAATCTTTCTCGATGTAAGTGTCCGTGCGGGGGATGTAGGCTTCCGGCTGGTAATAATCGAAGTAGCTGACGAAATATTCGACCGCGTTGTTCGGGAAAAAGCCTTTAAACTCGGCGTACAGTTGCGCGGCCAGCGTTTTGTTATGCGAAATGACCAGCGTCGGTTTGTCCACGTTCTTGATGACATTGGCAATGCTGAATGTCTTGCCTGAGCCGGTGACGCCGAGCAGAGTCTGATGCTTCGCCCCGGCCAACAATGCCTCCGTCAGCCTCGCAATGGCTTGCGGCTGGTCTCCGGCGGGTTGGTAGGAAGAAACAAGCTCGAACATGCAGAACGAAGTTATGACTACTGACGGGGGGAGTCAACGCAACCGCCCCATTCCTCGTCAGCATTGGGCGAGGCTGCCGGATCACGCCCCTGCTCAAGCGGAGCTCCGGTCGCACGAATCTATTTGGCATGTTCGGTCGGCGTTGCCAATCTGCGGGCGCCCGCATGAGCAAGAAATCAGGGAAACAGCGCAACTGCCCGGCGGCCGGACGCGAAATCACGGCTGCGGAGTGCGGCGAGCACCGCGGCAGCCGCTACCAGTGCCCCGCGCATTGCCCGCACAACCCTTTCGCCCCGGCCAATTACAGCCAGTTGCTCGACCTCGAAGGCATCCTCGATCCCAAGTGCATGATCCGGCTTAAAGACGAGGCTGCGGATCCGACAGCGTTCGACAAAGCCCTGCAAAAAGCGTTGCACGATCCCCTTCTGCATGCCATGCACGCGTTCTACGAGTGGCACTTGTTTTTCGGACGGGATGCGTCCGGCCTGACGCACGCCGAGCGCTGGGAACGTGCCGGGTTCCCCGGCCTCAAGAATGACGAGCGGGTCCTGCTGCGGGCCAAAATGCAGACGCGGGTTGCCTTGATGGAAATCCGGTGCGTGCTCGACAACGAACGCACCGAGGCTGTGGATTTGCTGTCGCCGGGCTCCGCGCCGCTGCTCCTGCGCGACCGGAGCCTGGCGGCCATGGCTCCGAGATTCCTTCCCTGTGTGGTGTGGATTTACCCTTTGCCCCATTTCTGGCGGTTGAGCGGCACCGTGGTGCTCATTCCCGAGATGGCGCAATTCGAGCCGGCGGAAATCGTAGCGGAAATCGTCCGGCACCTGGGCGGACCGGCAACGGAACCGGAGATGCGCCGGTGGCTGGCGGAGAATTTCGTCCGCTTCGACCAGGCGTTGTCCGCCACCGCGCGCGCCCGGCGGATGCAGATGTTCGCCGGAATGGACGCGCACTTCGGGAAGGCCATCTACGAGCTGCAGGCGCCGTTCGGAGATTGCCGCGAAAAGCTGGATGCTGTTGCGGCCGTAAGACCCGACTCGCTTTCCACCGAGGAGCGCAATGAAGGGTTCGCCGAAGGACGCGTCTGGTTCGACGATGATTCTTCGGCAGACTTCGGCCTGCCGGAAGGCGCACGCCCGGCGCTCGGACGTGTGCTCCTCGGCCAATCTCATTGGCGGTTGGAAGCGATCGGCACGGAACGGCTGGCCCGGTTCCGGACCTTGTTCCAAACCGAACTCGCCAACCGGGTCCGGTTCGCCGGCGAACGACAGGACAACCTTGGAGCCAAACTGGCTGAAAAGGAAACGGGAATTGATGAGTCTCTCGTGCCGCCCAGACTTTTGGACCAGCCTCAAAAAATCCTGCTCGCCTCGTCTCGCATGTCTCCGCTGCCGAACAACCTCCCGCGGGAGCAGGTGGAAGCGGAATTGATGGCAGCACACGACCGGGCCTTTCTTGACGACCACATCCCGGCGCTCGATGGCCGGACGCCTCGTGAAGCGGCCCGAGACCCGGCGTTGCGCCCCAAACTCATCCGCCTGCTCAAGCAACGGGTGCGGATGACCGACGAACGCAACCTGCGCACCGGACGCACGGACGACGTGAACTGGATGCTGCGCGAACTGGGCGCAACCGAAATCCTGTTCGACCCGCCGCCATGGCGTCCACGTCCGCCAGAGCTGTCGGATTCGGACAGCGATGAAGACTGGGACGACGGGCAGCCGGATACTGACTTTGCCCAGTTGCCGCCGCCACCCTCGCTGCCGGCTGAACCGTTGACCGTTGAACAAGCTGCCGAGCGGTTGGAGGCGGCCATGAACTCATTCGAAACGGCTGAAGAGGCGATGAACGAACTGGAAGAGAGCGGATCGACAATTATCGAGGATGTGTTCCACCTCACGGCTGAACTGCTTGATGAAAAGGCTTACAGCGTTGCGGTTTCATTTCTCATACAGGCGTGGTTTGTCCTGGTGCCGCTGGGATGCCAGGCGCCGCCGATCGAGTTTGAAGCGCTTGCCAAAGCGTTCGACCGCGAGCGTGCTAATTTCCTGCGCACCCTGCAAATGGGTTCGCCGGAAGCATTAATGCGATATCTCGAAGACAGTCCTCAGCCGGGGCTGGTGCAGATGCTGGCGCTCGGCGTCATGGAATCAGAAAAGCACGCGCCGAAGGTGATGCGGCCTCGCCTCGAAGACCAGCCTGTGATCGTCGCGTTGCTCAAAGCAGTCGTCGAGTTGCTCGATCAGGCATTGCGGGCGTAAGCGAGTACAAACCAACCCCATTACTGCGAAGGCGATCTTGCGTTGAAGCTCATTTTCCTTTAACCAACCACCATGTTTACCACCCGCTCGTAGCGAAAAACGGCGGTCCGAACATCAATTTGAGAATCATCCGGGAAAGATATTTATGACGAATTCAATTAATCGCCGGGACTTTGTCAAACAGGCTGCCATCGCCGGTGTCGGCCTCGGTTTCACCCCGACCCTGGCCGCCCTCGCCCAGGAAACCAATCGCCGGCCCGCCGCCGCCCTCAACAAAGTCACCGTCGCGGTCATTGGTACCAACGGTCGAGGCCTCGCTCACATCGAATGCCTGGCGGGTTTGCCGAACGTGGAGATTGCCTATATCTGCGATGTGGACGACCGCGCGATCACCAAAGGCGTCAAGGAAACCGCGAAACGGCAGAAAACTGAACCCAAGGGCCTGAAAGATTTCCGCAAAGCGCTTGAGGACAAATCGCTCGACGCCGTCAGCATTGCCACCCCGGATCATTGGCACGCGCCGATGGCCATCCTCAGCCTCGCCGCGGGCAAACATGTGTATCTCGAAAAACCCTGCAGCCATAACCCCTACGAAGGCGAGCTGCTCATCGAAGCTGTCCGCAAATCCAAACGGGTGTTCCAGATGGGCAATCAGCGCCGCTCATTCCCCAACATGCAGCAGGCAATCCGGGAGATTCACCAGGGAATCATCGGCAAGGCTTACTTCGCCCGTGGCTGGTATGTGAACAATCGGACTTCAATCTGGCACGGCAAACCGGCGGCTGTCCCAGCCTGGCTGGATTATGAGTTGTGGCAGGGGCCGGCTCCGCGCCGGCCGTACCGCGACAACGTCATTCACTATAACTGGCACTGGTTCTGGCACTGGGGCACCGGCGAAGCCCTCAACAACGGCACCCACGAAATCGACGTCTGCCGCTGGGCTCTGGGTCTGGACTGGCCGGTCCGGGTCGCTTCCAACGGCGGCCGATATCACTACCAGGATGACTGGGAAACCCCCGACACACAGACTATCTCGTGGGATTATGCCGAGGGCAAGACCATCGCCTGGGAAGGACGCAGTTGCAATGACTATCCGGCCGAGCGCCTCGCGCGCGGAGTGATGATCTACGGCACCGAAGGGTCCGCGCTGCTCGATGGCAACAATTACACGATTTTCGACAAGAAAAACAAAGTGGTCAAAGAGATCGTAGAAACAGCCGCAGCGAATCCCACGAACACCGTCAGTGCCAGCGGAATCGAGTTGGACCAGTTGCACTTCAAGGATTTTGTTGATTGCATCCGGACGGGCCGGCAGCCCAATTCCCCGATCGAGGAAGGCCACAAAAGTGTGGCGATGCTGCACTTGGGCAACATTGCCTGGCGCGTGGCTCGCGAGTTGAACTGCGACCGGGCAAACGGTCACATCCAGAATGATCCTGACGCCATGAAACTCTGGCGCCGCGATTATGAACCGGGATGGGAACCGAAGGTTTGAGGAGAATCGATCGTTGATGAAAGTCAGGAAATATCTGAATTGACCGCAAACCACGCGAGACACGCGAACGCAAAAGCCAGGAGACCTTGTTCGCGCATTTGCGTATTTTGCCGTCGCTGCGTTTCCAACCAATCCATTACTCAATAACGAGATTGATTCTCAGATTCCATTTCCGATACAAGGCAGGGCCGTGCCGGCGCGCGCCCTGGTTTCCACCTCATTCATTGCTGGGGGGCGGCATGCCGCACAACTTCCGCGGCGTAGCCCTGGCGAAAGGTCGGATACTTAAACCGATAGCCCAGTTCTCGTTTCAACTTTTGATTGGACACTTTCTTGTTTGTCAGGCCGTGTTTTCGCGCCTCCGCGCTTTCCGGCGCTGACGGCGGCAGCGGCTTGCCGAGCCGGCCCGCCAGCCATTCGAAGAATGCGAACTGGCTCACCGGCTCATCGTCCACCCCATTGTAGATCTCACCGGAACGACCGTTCTGGAGCGCCGCCACAATGCACCCGACGACATCGTCGCGATGAATCATATTCAGGATGCGCCCGCCCTTGCCTTCAAGACGCGCCTCGCCGCTCAAGAACTGCTTGAACCAATAACCGCGGCCCGGGCCATAAATTCCGGCCAGACGAAGAAGTATCGACGGGAAACTTCTTTCCCTGGCAGCCTCCAGGAGAAGTCTCTCCGTCTCGAGCAGCACTCGCGCCGTCTGCGCCAGCGGCTGCGCCGGACTGGTCTCGTCCACCTCCGAACCGTCGTCCTGACCGTAAACGCTCGTGCTGCCCGTATAAACGAATCTCTTCGGCGGAGCCGATGCCAGCCACGAGAGCAGGTTCCGCGTGCCCAGCAGGTAAACATTCCGATACTCCTCCGCGCCGCCACCGCTCGAGGCGACGCAGTTCACAATCCAATCAAAGGGCGCAGGCAAACCTGCCAGTTCATCCGGCTTCGTAATGTCTGCGAACACGGGTTTGATTCCGGCGGCCGTCAGTTCGTTTTTCGCGGAAACACTGCGGCGCAACCCGAAAACCTCGTGGTCTTGCCGCGCCAATTCGGTCGCCAGGGGCAGGCCAACATAACCGCAGCCGATGATCAACACGCGCATGGGTGAAAACTAACAACAAAGGAACGAAGAAACGAAGGTTCTTTGTGTCTCAATGGATTCCTGATACCGTTCCCTTTGAAGGTGCAACGAAAACCGGTCTGAAGCGGGCGCTCTGGATCGCAGGCATGGGAGCCGGACCCAGGCTGAACGATTCTACGCTCCGCTGTCGAAATAGCTTCTCCTCCGCCCGGTCTCAACCAACCCGAAGATGCTTTGTCTCTTGGTTCCTTCGTGGTAAATTTCAGGGCTTAAAATGAGCCACCGCACTCAGTCAGCCCCGGCCGCTGTTCGAAATTCGTCATTCGAAATTCGAGCCCTTCCCGAACTATTGGCTCCGGCGGGCGACTGGGATTGCGCCAGGGCGGCGGTCGAGAACGGCGCCGACGCCATCTACTTCGGCCTCGATAAACTCAACGCGCGGATTCGCGCCTCCAACTTCACCGAGGCCGATTTGCCGAAGCTGATGGAGTTTCTGCATCGGCGGGGCGTCAAAGGGTATGTCACCCTGAACACGCTCGTGTTCGAGAATGAACTCGCCGAAGCCGAACAATACCTGCGGACGATGATCGCCGCGGGCGTGGATGCCGTGATCGTTCAAGACGTCGGCATCTGCCGGTTGATTCGGGAGCTTTCTCCCGATTTTCCGATTCACGCCTCCACGCAGATGACCATTACCAGCGCGGGTGGTGTGGAGTTTGCGCGCGAACTCGGCTGCAGCCTCGTCGTTCTCGCCCGGGAATGTTCCATTAAAGAGATTGAGAGAATCCAGGAAGCGCTGGCGGGGCGAGCGTCCTCGCGAGCCGACGCCGCCCAACCGGCGGTGGAAGAAACGGCTCGTGAGGACGCTCGCCCCACCGTGTTGCCCCTGGAAGTGTTTGTCCATGGCGCCCTATGCGTGGCATACTCCGGCCAGTGCCTGACGAGCGAGGCGCTGGGCGGCCGCTCCGCCAATCGCGGCGAATGCGCGCAGGCATGCCGGATGCCTTACGAACTGATCTCCGATGGCCGAATGGTGCCGCTCGGCGACCGGAAGTATCTCCTCAGCCCGCGGGATCTATCGGGTCTGGAAGTCCTGCCGGATTTGATTCGCGCCGGCGTCGCCTCGCTGAAAATCGAGGGCCGCCTCAAGACACCGGAGTATGTCGCCAACATCACCCGGATTTACCGACAGGCGCTCGATAATTTGGTGGGGACGCGCTGCTGCGCGTCTCAAACCGATCAAAAAGAGGACGCGCGGCAGCGCGTCTCTACCGAGTCTCGCTACGCCATGGAAATGGCTTTCTCGCGCGGTCTCCACACCGGTTGGTTGCGCGGCACCAACAACCAACAACTCGTTCACGGCCGGTTCGGAAAGAAGCGGGGCGTTTATCTCGGCGCCGTCGCGCGCATGCGGCGCGACGGGGTCGTGATCCGACTCGAAGGCCCGTTGAAACCGGGGGACGGAGTGGTGTTTGATGCGGGCAAGCCGGAGGAAAAGGAGGAAGGGGGAAGAGTTTATGAAGTGCGAGGTGTGAAATGCGAAGGACGAGGCGCAACCGGGGAAATGGCGGCTCGCGATGCGCGGCATGCTTCACGCCTCACGCATCACGACGGAAGCAACCCTCAAGCAGTTGAACTGAGATTCGGCCGCGGTGACATTGATTTTTCGAGGATACACATCGGCGACAAGGTTTGGAAAACCAGCGATCCGGAGCTCGACCGCCGTCTGCGCCGCAGTTTTGCGGGTGACACTCCGAGGTTTCAGCGTCCCCTCTCCATGGAAGTGCACGGCGCCGCCGGTCAGCCGTTGACTTTGTTGGCGCGGGATGAACTGGGGAATGTGGCGCGCGCGGACTCCGCTGTGGCGCTGGCGAAAGCGGAGCGGCAACCGCTCACCGCCGGGCGCTTGCGCGAGCAGCTTGGCAGGCTTGGAGGCACGCCGTTCAAACTCGGTGGACTGAAGAGCTTCTTAACGGGTGAGATATTGCTCCCCGTCAGCGAACTGAACCGGCTGCGTCGCCAAGCCGTGACGGAATTGGAACGGCTGCGGCTGCAATCGACGCGATGGGGCCTGAACACCGTGGCGCAGGCTTCCAGCCTGCGGATTCACGAGGCATCCCCGCCTCGTCAAGGGGCGGCAAGGATGCCAGTCGAACCCGCAAGCAGGGATGCTTGCGCTACGTTGATCGTTCTGGTCCGCAACCTCGCCCAGCTCCAGGCCGCTTTGGAGTCTGGAGTGCAAACGATTTACTGCGACTTCGATAACCCGAAGAAATACCGGGACGCGGTGATGCACTTTCACACTTCGTATCGGGCGGAAGGTAGGGCGGGCAGTCCTCTGCCCGCCGCTTTCCGCAATGAGGACGGCGCGCAGGGGACTGCGCGCCCTACCATTTGGATCGCCCCGCCTCGCATTTTCAAAACGGGCGAGGAATGGACGCTGCAGCAGGTCCGTTCCTGCGAGGCGGACGGCTACCTGGTTCGTAACTACGATCATTTGACTTTTTTCGCGAAAGACCGGTGCATCGGTGATTATTCGTTGAACGTCGCCAACCGGCTCGCCGCCGACTATTTCAAAAACAAGTTCAGCCTGGAGCGATTGACTGCCTCGTATGACTTGAATTTTCAGCAACTTGAAGCGTTGCTGCGGGCCGCCCCGCCGGCATGGTTTGAAGTCACCCTCCACCAGCACATGCCGATGTTTCACATGGAACACTGCATTTTCTGCGCGTTTCTGTCGAGCGGCACGGATTACACCAACTGCGGTCGCCCTTGCGACCGGCACCAGGTGAAACTGCGCGACCGGGTGGGCGCGGACCATCCGGTGAAAGCGGACGTGGGCTGTCGCAACACGGTTTTCAACGCCCTGTCGCAAACCGGCGCGGAATACGCCTCGAAGATGCTGGCGCTGGGCGTGCGGCATTTCCGGGTCGAGTTCCTCAACGAACCGCCCGAGATGGTGAGGCAGACGATTCTGAAATACCGCCGGCTTCTGCGCGGGGAAATCACGGGCACCCAACTGTGGCGTGAGTCGAAACTCTTCAACCAACTCGGAGTGACGCGCGGGCAAATGGGCGGACAACGCCCGTGAGGAGAGCTGCTGGGACCCCCGCCACCCTCCCCCCACGCGCAAGGAAAGCTCTTCGGTGGTGGACCTGATATCCCGTTGAAAGCCGACCTTGATCCGGTAAAAGCGCTGCCTGCTGTCTGCAGCGTTCCGGTGCGGGCGAACAGGCCAAACGCAAGTGTCTGGATCTGGCTGTATGCTCAGGCCACAGCGGGTTTCTCCGGCGGCGGCGGTCCAGTTTCTCGGGTCCCGACACGGTGTCGGCGATCGTTTCGCGCAGCAACTCGCGGCAACGTTGGCGGAACCGGTGCGCCGCCGCCTTGACGGCGGCTCACTCTTCGAATCCGAGGTTCGTGGGGGCTTCGGGCACTTTGCCGGTTAAACTTGCGCCGGTGGTCGGCACGTCTTTCCCGACGACCTCGAATTTCATGTCGTCAACCCACGTTTCGCCACGGCCGGTCAACAAAAGCCCGAACGATATCTGTTCGGCTTGCTCGGGCACGTCCAGGACAACGTCGTATTTCGTCCAATCCGTACTTGCCTTGATGGGCCGGCTCTGCATGTTGTCAAACGCGAGCATCTGGCCTTTCGCGCCATCCACCCGCATCCACAGCCCCGCCCAATCGCTCACGTCCTTGGATCGAACGTAGCCGGACATGCGGATCCGTTTGCCCCGGAACGAGTCCGCGTTGAACGTCTGCATCAGCGTGCCGAAACCGCTCGTCCTGGGAACGATGCTCTTCAAATGCGCGCTCGCGTTGCCACTGTGGACCACTTCGCGGTCAACTGACATTTCATATTCGTTCGGGTGGCTGCCCGCCGGAAACCAGCTTTTGGGAATTTCCGCACGCGCGCTCAGACAAAGGACAAGCGCGAGACAGCCAATAAGGTGGATATTCAGTTTCTGGTGCATAGGATGTTTTATGTTTCGTACATTATGTTTCAGTGATTGCCGGAATGAGCCGGGTGAACGCGAACCGGAAAACCGCGTTTCGTCGTCACTGCGCCGGCGGCTCAATCATCAGCCGCAACCCGTCGCTGAGCCGCTTCGCCTGCGCCGCTTCGAGCATCTTGCGCGCAACCTCGTCGCCCTGGCCTGAGTCAACGACTTTTTGCGCCCAGGGTTCCGCCTGCTGGAATTTTCCCTGAATCAAATAGAGCCGGGCAAGTCCATACCACGCCGCCGGCGCCCGAGGCGCGGCTTCGAGAAGGTATTTCTCGGCTTGTTCGTATTTTCGTTGCACCAGGTAGAGCTGGCCAAGCCCGTTCAGCGCGCCTGGATAATCAGGGTCTAATGAAACGGCCTTTTGAAAGGCCTTTTCCGCCCGCGCCTGCTGGCCCGAATTGAAACAGGCCCAGCCCAACCCGTTCCACGCGTTGGTATTCCCGGGCGAGAGTCGGACGGCTCGCTCGAACTTCACGTTCGCGTCGGCCCAGCACCGCGCCTGCCACAGTTGCCAGCCTTCCCGCGTCAGTTGGTCGGCGTTGCCGCGGCCGGCCAGGAGAAACCATCCGACCACCCCGACGATGAGACACACGGCGAGAATGGCGGCGGCATACCAGAACGTTCTTCGATGTTGACCACTCATAAGCTTCGATTGGGTTGCGGCCCGGGCGGGCGTCATCGCGATGGTTTCCACGTCCGTCTTTACGTCGCTGGCGTGCTGGTAGCGCCTCTCCGGCTCGCGTTCCAGCGTGCGCAACACCACTTCATCCAGCCGCACGTCCACCTGCACTTTCCTGGATGGCGGAGCGAATTTGCCGAGCGGCAGTTCGCCCGTGAGCATTTCGTAGAAAACCACCCCCAGCGAATAAATGTCGGCGCGGTGATCCACCCGCTGCGGCTCTTCAATCTGCTCCGGCGCCATGTAATGCGGCGTGCCCAGCGTTTTGCCCGCGTCGGTGAGGTTGGCAGGAAGCCTCACTCCGCACGCGCCGCCTTCCTGAGGCGCGCCGGCGGCGGGCAGAGGACTGCCCGCCCCACCTTCCGCCCCCAGCATCTTGGCAATGCCGAAATCGGCGATCTTCACGCGGCCGGCTTTGTCCAGCAGAATATTCTCCGGCTTGATGTCGCGATGGACGATGCCCCGCTCGTGCGCGAACTGAAGCGCCTCGCAGATCTGCGGCACAATGGTCAGCGCCTCCTCAGGCTTCAGCCTGCCGCTCTGGATCAATTGCCGCAGGCTCAAGCCGTCCACGTATTCCATCAGCAGATAGCAGCATCCGGACGTCTCACCAAAGTCGTGCACCGTCACAATGTTCGGATGATTCAGCCTGGCCAGCGCCTGGGCTTCCCGGGTGAAACGTTCGGCAAACTTCGGATCGCTTTCCCTGTCGCGAACGAGGATCTTCAGCGCCACCAGGCGGCCAAGCTTCGGCTGTCGTGCCTTGTACACCACGCCCATGCCGCCGCGGCCGAGACACTCGAGGATTTCGAGTTGTGGGAACAGCGGGGCGATCTCCTCCGGCACCGGCGGTGGCGAAAGCACTTTGGTCCCCTGTGGCCCGCTCTGGCCGGCTTCGGTCTGTGAAGCCAGACCGACCTTGAGCATGCATTCGGGGCAAATGCCGCCGGGCGCCAAGGGCGGCACCGGTTTGCCGCAATGAGGACAATTTCTCTCTTCCGCCATAATTCTTCTTTCTCACCTCTTACAAAGGAAGAATTGGCCGGAAGTTACAGTGAAGTCGTCCGGAAAACCATGCAAAGACCCAGGCTGATAACTCAACGATTCAATGTCTCATCCCCCCGCCAGCGCTGGCAGTGGTACAGTTTAGCCAAAAAAAGTCGGTGGGGCGAGCGTCCTCGCGAGCCGCGCGTTGATTGGAGGGCACTGCTCCGTCAGTGCCCAAGAAATCAGGGAAGCGACAAAGCGCTTCCCTCCAACGCAACCCCGGCTCGCCGGGAGTCTCGCCCCACCGCAGTGTATCACTACCCCAGCGCTCGGAACAAATAACGCAGTTCATCCTCCACTTCCTCGGGTCCCGACACGGTGTCGGCGATCGTTTCGCGCAGCAACTCGCGGTAATGTTGGCGGAATCGATGCACGGCCACCTTCACCGCCCCTTCGCTCATGTTCAGGCGCCGGGCCAGCTCCGCGTAAGGCGCATCTTTGCTGGCCCCGGCCAGGACCGGCCGCAGAACGTCAAACAACTGTCCCTTGCCCTGCTTCCGATGCTCCTGTTCCAATTGACGATAGACTTGCTCCAAAAGCGTGGTTGCCCACCGCCGTTCAAATGCTTTTTCCGGCGTGAGTTCCTCCGCGGACTGTCCCCCCAGACCCGTCTCCGCACTTTCGAGATCGACGAAAATCACCTGGCCTCCGCCTCGCTTCTGGGCGCGCACTTTGTCCCATTCATCGGCGAGAAAGTGGTTCATGCTGGCCAGCAGAAACGATCGGAAACGCCCCTTTTCGGGACTCACGCCAGCGACGGCGTTGCGCTTGAGTAACCGCGCGAAAAACTCCTGGGTCAGGTCCTTGGCATCTTCCGGCGGATACCCGCGTCGCCGGACATAGGCGTAGAGCGGATGCCAATAGGCCTCACAAAGATTTTCCAGGGCGGCGCGGGCGTGCGGTGTATCGCTGCGACCGGAGGCCAGCACGACCGACCAATGAGTGGCAACGAAACCCGCGCGCGCCGGCCCGGCCGCCGATTGGGCCGTCTCCCCGCTGTCAGATGACGAGTCGTGGGTGGCTGGATTCACGGGCCAGAGACTAGGCGGCGGCTGGTCCATCCGCAATCCCGGCTTGTGGACGAACGTGACGGAATTTTGCCGCCGAGTTCACAGCGCGGCCTGGCCGCAACTCATGTGAACCACGGATCCCGCCACGGCGGGACAATTCAGACAAGACATCCGTGAAATCCGAGTACCCACTATCTCCCTGTCAACTGCCTCAGGATCCATTTCCCGGAAGGGTTGAGATCGGAATCCTTCCATGGTCCGGCCATGTTCACGTTCGGTTTGAGCGCCGCACTGGCTTCGTCGGCGTTGCTGAAAGACCAGTTTGCCCAACTGATTTTATGTTTATTCATCCAGGCGACCCATTCTTGGGCTTCGTCAAAATAGAGCTTTCCCTTCCCGCTGGCATCAGTCAGGCCCCATTCCGAGACGAAAAGGGGCAATCCCCGGGATAACACGAAATCGGCGCTGCGGCGCAATTCCTCGCGGTGCGTGCCGGCATAAAAGTGCAGCGCATACAGGAGATTGGGAAAGTCCAGCGGCGCTTGCGCGGCGGCGCGCACGCCCTGGCACCACGTATCCGTGCCGACAATGATGAGGCTGTCCGGATCGACGGCACGGATGGCCGGGATGACGAACTCGGCGTACGCTTTGATGTCCTGCCAGGTCACGCCGGTCCCGTTGGGCTCATTGCAGATTTCATAAATCACGTTGGGACGATGGCCGTAGGCCCGCGCCATCTCTTCGAAGAATTCCTTGGCTTGCCGTTTGTAGCGATTCGGATTGCCGTCCTCCAGAATGTGCCAGTCCACGATGACATAGATATCGTACCGAATCGCTTCCTCCACGATGAGTTTGACCGTTTGTTTCACGCACGGATCCTGTACGTAACTGGAACCATAACTGTCGGTGTACATCGCCGCGCGGACCACGGCGACATGCCAATCGTTGGCCAGATTGCTCACGGTGTTTTTGGCGAACGGAAACTGCTTCAGATCATGTGAACTCATTCCCCTGAGTTGAACCGGATTTCCATTCTGATCGCATAATTGGGTGTTCTTGACCTGGAGCTGACCATAACGATGGACCACGCCGGAGGAGCCGCTTCCGCTGTCGCCGGCGTGGGCGGGATGCGCGGCAAGAAGCAAAGAAACGAACAATGCCCCTGCACCGGAATTGATGCTGCAAGTATTCACGACGCTCTCTCTCCATGAATCTGTTCTTCCTGGAGGAAAGCGCTCCGTCGCTTCCCCATCTGGTGGCTCAGGGCACCGACGGAGCGGTGCCCTCCAGGATTTCGCCCGGGTTCATGGCTGCAATGTGCGCTCACATTTGAGGGTCGCTGCTCCCCATGAGCCGTCGCGCCGCCGCCAGGCTTTGGAGTGCGGCAGTCCTCTGGCGCTTTCCTCGAGGCGGAAACGGTTGTCGCCGGGGCGGCGGCGGGCGGCCGCGGTCCACGACGCTGTCGCGCCAGCGCAAGCTTCATGGCCGGCGACCTTATCAGGCCGCGAACTGACGTCAAATGTGCACTGCCTCGATGCCCCGGGCAACTTTTTGTCATTCATATGATTTTCGTTGGGATTGGCCGCAACATTCCCAAGAATCAAACGGATGCCACCGGGAAATTTCTTCCGCAGAACCGGAGGCTGCTCGCTGTTTGAGCATCGGAGGAGTGACTGCATGATGGCGGAGTCAATCGCGAACGGATTCAATCCATCAGCCCGGTAATACACGAAACACGAAAGGGCTTCCCTCACCCGGGTTCGTGTGTCTCACGTGTTTCGCGGGCACCTTGACCACACCCAAAAGCCGAACTCGACATTCCGGAGTGAAAACGTAAATTCGTCTCTCCAGACGCATCCGTAGCTCAATTGGATAGAGCTTCTGACTTCGGATCAGAAGGTTGCAGGTTCAAGTCCTGCCGGATGCGCCAATAGATTATGAGGTTTCACCCGCTCAAAGCACCCAATAATGGCACATTGTTACGTATTTTGTTACGGTTTTTGCTTGCTTTAGGCTGATTTGCCTCCCAAATTGCTGCCACAACGCTGTGAAGCGTGCCGCGCACGTTGGCGCTTTCCCAGCAACGTCGAAATACAAGAACAAGCGACAACCGGAGGCTGCAAATGGCAAAGTCACTGGAAGAATCTGGTTACATTTTCAAGCGGACCGGATCGCCCTATTATTATGCGCGCTGGTGGATTCGGGGCAAAGAGTTTGTCCAGAGCACCAAGAAAAGGAACAAGAAAGAGGCCGAGACTGAAAAGAACCTGGTGGTTGCGCGGAGCAGAGACGATTATTCGATTGAAAGCGCGCTTGAAGTCGTCATTGATTCGTTAGCCAAGATCGAAGATGAAGAGGACCGGGAGACAATGCGCCACCAACTCGCCCGGCGGCTGATGGAAGGCATGAGGAATAAGCTCGCCATCAAAACGGCCTGGCAGGCTTGGCTGAACAATCCTAACAAGAAGCGCACACCGAAGGCGAGGACACTGGCGGGGTACAAGGCGATTTGGAGCAGGTTCGTGGCCTGGGCTGCTCAGAACGGCTTGGAGAATTTGCACGAACTGGACCGTGGTCATGCCGAGCGTTATGCCGAAGACCTGTGGAAATCCCATGTTTCACCTTCAACTTTCAACGCCCACATCAATCTGCTGGCGAACGTTTTTAGGATCTTGGAAACAAGCGCGGGGCTGAGCGAAAACGTCTGGGCTCGGATCACCCGCAAGGACAAAGCACCCGACCAAGGGCGGCGCAACCTCACTGAAGAGGAACTCAAGACAATATTTGGGAGCGCTCAGGGCAATATGCGCGTCATGTTCATTATCGGCCTATTCACCGGCCTGCGGCTCGGGGACGTAGTGAATCTGCGCTGGAAAGATGTGGACGCGAAACCAGGCTTTATCGTCGTGGTGCCGATGAAAGTGTCGCGGCTCGGCAAGGTCAAAAAGGTCGAGCTGCCTGTTCATCCCGCTCTGCGTCGCGTCCTTGATGAACACCGGGCGACGGCAGATGGTGAATTCCTGTTCCCGGCCGAGCGCGAACGTTATGCCCAAAACGCCGGGAACATAACCGCGCCGATTCAAGAGTTCTTTCGGAAATGCGGGATTAAGACTAATGAGAGGCCAGAGAGCGGTGAGCGACGACGGGCGATAATCCGGGTCGGATTTCACAGCCTGCGCCACTCCTTCGTAAGCCTTTGTGCAAAGGCTGGCGCGCCGCAACACGTGGTCCAACGTTTGGTCGGTCACGGCAGTCCGGCTATGACGGAACACTACACGCATTTGGACGATCAACAGAAACAGGCTGCAGTCGGGGCCTTACCGGACCTTGGCTTCAGTGCCAGTTAGCGGAACAGCCCAACAGCGCAGCGACACTTTGATGATGGCGGGCATACGATCAATCAGCTTCCGCAGTTCATAGGCGTTGCGCCTGATACCAAACAATCGTAAACGCATGCCATGGACGAATCACAAATGACACTCTGCACGGATTGGGAAGGGCAAGACCCGACCGGGTGGCTCGTCACCGAAAAGCTCGACGGGTACCGGGCCTATTGGGATGGTGCCCACCTCTGGACCCGCGAGGGCAACGTTATCGACGCCCCCAGATGGTTCACCGCCGGCCTTCCGGCGGACGATCAGATTGACGGCGAGTTATGGGCGGGGCGGGGCAGGTTGGACGCTGCGAGATTTGCCTGCCAGCATGGGGGTGAATTTTTCAACGTGGTTTGCTTCCGTGTCTCCGATTGCCCGACCGCCAGCGGCACTTGGTCGGAGCGGATGGCGACCGCTAGGCGAGTGATTAAGGCGGCGGAATTCGCCGCGCCAGTCGCATTCTGGCAATGCAAGGGCCTGGCACAACTCGCCCTGGGCTTTTACCGCCTCACTGCCGCCGGTGGTGAGGGCGTTGTGCTCCGAAGCCCCACCGCAGTCGGCTATGAACATGGCCGGTCCAAAAACACCATGCGACTCAAACTCGGCAATCCATTCATCCATCTTTTGGCTGAGGCGATTGCGAACGAATCCCTCACCTGATTCGCCACGATTCGCCACGATCCCCGACTTCCTAGAACCCTCCAGGACGATTCCGGGGGTATTAACTCCCACCCAACCCACCAATCAGGATTCCAGGTAGAAGGGAAAGCGCGCACGCAGGGTTTTGGGGAATGTCGTGTTGGACCGCGCCCGCCAAAGAACTCAATCGCCGCGCGCACAGTGTAAGACAAACTGTAAGACATGATCTTATTTTCTTCTTGCAAGAAATGAGCGTCTTTGATAGTCTTGCTTCAGTTTCCAAGGCAGTGGAAGCTGCACCGCTGTCTGCCGGACTCATCACCTAGCTGTGCCAGCACGTAATATTGGTGATTGTGCTTTCGGATTTCGGCGCAGAGGGTGGTGTGTCGCAGTTTGGCTTCTGCCAGCGTCATGGGCACGAATCTACGGCCGTTGCTGCTAAATAGCACGTCTGAACCGAACCGGTGCAGTTGGAGCGCAGACCCCTTGGGGATGGAAGGGGTCGAGCATTGGGGATGGGTGGGGGAGAGAACGGCCAGATCATGCCCCCGGTGAGCACGGCAAGTGGCCTGGAGTCGGGAGGCGTATTCGATGCCGCGACAGCCGTGGGTGTGGCTAACTCTTAGACGGGCAGAGTGGAGATCTTGCTACTACTGAGTCTCGTCGACATCTCGCGTCTTCGTTCCACCAGCGACAGTTCCTTAACCACTTCCCCATCGAGGTTAATCAAACGGAGTGCAAAGTCCTTGGGATCAAGCCGGTCGTCGGTTGCCAGACCATCAAGCATCTTGTCAAAAGCCTGAATCTGTTCACCCAGGCGAATACACTCTTCTTGGTTTTCTGCGGGGTAAGTTGTTATAATGAGAAACTTGTCAGTGTGAGCCAGGGCAGCATCAACGGTGATCTCAGCTTGCCAGCCGCACTGGCGTCCCAATTTGGTGTGGTCGCAAAGGAGAACCCGTGCATCTGTTGGACGAGTAGCGTAGGCTTCCTGTGTTGCAAGTTCATCAGCGAACTGATAGCGGATGCTCAACCCGTTAGCGAAGCTCACTCCTGCGGCACCGAAGAACACAACATTGGGCCGGATTTTTTCTGCTCGGATGCCTTCAACCGCATAGGGGCCAACAAGTGCACCGAGGGAACTTTGCAGCGATCCGCCCGTCAGAATGATCTGCATTGACTGTAGCAGATCGGCATGCACCATCCTTGCATCTCGCCCCTTCGCCATGACTTCAAGATTAGTTGTCATCACGATGAGGTCTAGGCTCTTCTTGGTTTGCACTTGCTGCGCAACGATCTCATCCATCAGCATGCTGAATGTAGTTCCCGCCCCCATTTGTACAGCGGACCCGTATTCGATAAGGTGTGTTGAGGCGTGTCTCGCGATAGCCCGTTTCCAGCCGACAGCGACTTCACTCCGGGTCTGCATCCATGTTGGGACCTGCGGGATCTCCTGCAATTGCTCTTGAAGCCCATCGGATTTCATAACTTTTTCAATCGTGACGTGTGCTCGTCAGGGCTAGGATGAGATTTCAAAAGACCGGCGGTGGGTGGTTCGTCCGCCCCTTCGCTCCCGCCAACCGCGGAAGCACGTGTGCGAAGACTTCGCCCAGAGCGGTTTGATATTGCTCTTCGACCGGCAACGTCTCGTTCACGAGAACAAGAAAACACGTGTCCGGTTTCTCCGAGTCGCAAAAGCAGTGGGCTCTGACCCCATCCGGCAATGGAACAGTTCTAACATAAAGATCGATTGCAATCTTACGAGAGGCGTCACCCGAGTCGGGAGCCGCAAACAGGCCGTGCAGACTCTTGAATGCCTTAGCAGGATGATCGGTCGGGTAAGCGGGTGCGAAGCTGCAAATGAACTGCATTCTGTCCTCCCCGAACCTGCTGGTTTGAGCTTCAGTCAACGCCTCTCGGAACATCCGATCCAGATGCGAAATGTGATGCCGTGCCGGAACCGATTCACCCTTAAGCCATTGAGATACTGTAGCTTGGGAAACATCCAAAGTCTCGGCTAGCCATTTCTCAGACGAACCCCGCCACGCAAGCATCGTCCGCAACTGGCGAGCTATCCAACTCGGAGATGGATGATCAGGTGCAGGGGGTGGAAGTGACCGATCACTACCTCCGGCGGCAAGGTCAACGTCACCTTCCAGGGCAGACGCCTTCTCAGTCCATCTCTCGCCTTTCGGTGTGCTATTCATTCAATCGCAGCAGCCTTCGAGCCTGTTCCTCGGTGAACTCAAAGTACTCTAATCCCTCATGCTCCGGATCAGGTCCGAACCCAGTCAGTCTCAAAGTATCCCGATACCAATGTGCCGCACCAGCTAACGAATGCAAACCGATTCTTCCATTGAAGCCGACCTCGATGCTCTTCAGAACCGCGTTGCGCAGAAGGACCATGCCGACCGGTCGAAAGAGACGCTGACTGCTCTTGCCACGATTCCAAGGCGCCGCACACAATCTTTGAATGTAAACTATCTTGGGCGAATGAGTTAGGCGACTTGCATATCCACTCGCCGACAGCCACTGCATTCCCTGAAGCTTCGACTCGCACTCCAGGGCAAAGAACAGTTGGGAGGAGTCGTTTCTGTAGTTGTTCCAATAAAGTTGCCAATCCCAATGCGCGTCTTCAGCACCGACGGCTCTGAGTTTTGGAAGCCATTCGCTCTGGTATTGACCCAGCACTCTGGGTGTAAGCCCACAAGTTAAGGTGGCTTGCACGCAATGGTTGCCTTGGTTTATCAATTCAACGATGTCCCATGAGTAGTACATGAAGAACGAGGCGATTTAACTGGCTTTCAAGGTGAGCTTCAAGACTCAATTCCCCGCGATATGGATGCGTGGAAGCTCTGCCGCGCCGACATGCCCCCGGTGAGCACGGCAAGTGGCCTGGAGTCGGGAGGCGTATTCGATGGCGCGATAGCGGTGGGCTGGTTGAATTCGTCAAGCGGTTTTTAGGCAAAACAGTTTCGCCTGCGTTCGTCGAGGGGGCATGTAGGTTCAGGAATGTTCCCGGTGTCTGATGGCGAGCCACCAGCGGAACAGAAATGCGGTAGTATGGTGCAGCGATGGCCGTAAATTCGACGCATCCTGATTACGACGCAAGCCTGCCGGAGTGGTTGCGCTCGCGCGATGTCCTGGCGGGCGAGGACGAGGTGAAGAGCGCCGGCGAGAAATACCTGCCGCGGCTGCAGTCGCAGACGGATGAGGAATACCACGCTTACCGGGCGCGCGCTGCGTTTTTCAATGCGAGTACGCGGACGGCGGAGGGTTATGTCGGATTGATCTGTCGCCTGCCACCGTTCATTAAGGTGCCGGTCATCAAGAAGGCGCTTTTGGCCGACGTGCTGACGGAGATTCAGCATGCACAGTTGCTTGCGACACGGATCAAAACGATTGGCGGCTTGGTGCCCGGCTCGTTCGACCTGCCGCGGAGCCAGAAGTTTCTCCAGCCGCCCAAGGACACGACCGACATCGTCGCCGTCATTCAAAGGCGTCATCGCAGCCGAGGAAGGGGCCATCGCCCAATACAACAAAATCATCAAGGTCACCGAGGGCGTGGATTACGTGACGCAGGACATGGTCATCGGGATTCTCGGCGGCGAGGAAGACCACCGCCGAGAATTCATCGGGTTCCTCAAGGAATACGAGAAACGCTAACCTCGGCGGGCGAGGGCCTGCAGAACCTCCTCGCGAACGGGAGCATGTGACCGAGCTGTGCAATTGAATTGGCCAACGTTTGGAGTTCAGGTGAATTCTTCATGTCGAAGAGCATACCCTCACCCGTGAAATGACGCCAAGCCGTTCGCAGTCAAGCGGGTCCGCATCCTGAAATATTGTGCATGGCACCAGCTTGACCTCGCGCTCAGCGACTGTTAACCAAGGGGGAAAGCCAGAAAGCCGCGGCTCGAACAAATGCAAAAACGACCCAGAAAAGCGTCTGCACAGCAACTGTCGAGCGCGAGCCAATCGTTCGAGGAAAGGGTGCTCGCCGCCAACTTTGCCGAATTCCCGGGCGACCTCTCGCGATTCGATGATGAATCGCTCCGGAAGATGGGGTTTCTCGATCTGGTCCGGCATCTGGAGGCTGAATCCGCTCAACGGGAGCCCTTCAAAACACTGGATGTGGCATTGACGGGTTTTTGTGGCCCTCAGGTGAAGCGAAACCTGTACCGCTGGCTGTGCTTGGCTCACTACCAGAGCGCGCTGCGGCAGGCCGAGATTCAGTCGCTGAAGCAGAAGCTTGCGCAACTATATGGAAAGCAGTGGGAACTGATGGACCGATCGAGTGAAGGCACGTTCGGCTTCCTGCTCAAAGCCCTTGCTGGAGGAAAGCATCTGTCGGACCCTCAGCTTTGGGAGGAGGTGGAGCGCCATCGTCAGGCATGGAGAAACGGGGAAGCGAAGAAAATTGCCAAAGAGACGGAAGAGCGCGAGCGGTTGCGCAAACGCAGTGGGATCGCGCCCAGGCGCTCGGGTTCCATAGATTGGACGAAGCCGCACACGGCACAGGAGTACGTGGACGCTTTCGCAGACGCGCGCATCAACGTCAAACGGTTGCGTGAGTTTCTGCGCCCGCTCTCAAATACGGGCAAAAGGCGCGGGCGAGGCCACAACAATCCCATCGAGTATCCTTTCCAGACCGGATTAGCTCTCATGCAAAAGGCGGTGACGGAGTGGATCCGAGATGACCGCAAACGTGCAATGTGGCTCACGGCGACTGTGACTTATCAAGTCACGCAACCATCGGCGCTGACGCCTGAGGGTCTTCGATTTCGTCAGGTTGCCGCTCTGCTGTGTAAGAGGTTTTGGTCAGGAGCGCTCAAGTCGATATGGCCGGAAGGAGGCGGGCTTCGTTTGGTAGAAACCGAGGAAGCTTGGCGCATATGGCATACGGCCCTCCAAGCCAATGGGCTCATCTCAGTGCCTGATTTTTTGAAGACGGCATCAATTCCACGCTGAACCGGGTGTGCGGACGGGGCAGCCGGCGCATTTTTTCTCTGCAAAATTCTTAGGATTTCGAAGGACAGGAGGCGGTGAAGTGTGCGGACAACCCCTAAAGGGGCACTTTTTGTTGCCACATCGTGTATAGCTGAAAGAAAAACTTAAATCTGGCAACACACTTATGTTGGACCGACCAAACAAGCAAGCAATCGTGGCTGCGGCCCGGGCTGCGGGGCTCCCAGCGGACAAAATCACCCGCATGATGGCCATCGCTGAAGACCGGGCGCCAACCACAGGAGAGTTTGTGCCCTTGGTCGTCAACCAGGCTGCGGCTGCGAGACTCCTTTCCTGCAGCCGGTTTTTAGTTCGCCGGCTGGTCCGCGATGGCCGGCTGAAGCAGGTTTTTTTGACGCCGGATTGTGTCAGGTATTCAACGGAAGAGTTGAAGAAATTGGCGATGTAAGGCAAGGGCATGAACCCAATTGAAAGCAGTTCGATTCGCGTTGCCTCGACTTTCGAGGCGGAGGCGGCTTTTTTTTATCAGGATCGAGTGATGCGCCCTTGTGTCGTGGGATGGAGCCAATCCCCAGTTCAAATCCATCGGCAGTCCAACGGAGTTAACAGCAAATCGTCAAAATTTGATCGCGACGACCTACTTTTCGAAAAAGTAGCAGGGTCTAAAGAGGGGGCAGGCATTAATGCACCAGTTACGAGCTTCGAGCTGGGAATTCTCAGGGTATCCCCGACCAGGACGTCCGGCTATTCGGGAGACCGTCGGTTCAAAACATCTCACAATGGGTTAGGTCTGACAGAGAAAAGTTTTCCCTATAGAGCGCGCCGTCGAGGAGAGCATTTCCATTCGAGCTTCCGGCGACGACGGGGTCGGCAGCCAACATCCAAAACGAGATCTTATGGAATGGATTAACACTCACGTATCGACGCTGCGTGGCCAGGCATTCCAGGATGCCGAGCCACAGGACCGGTCCACGTGGGTCCTGTTGCTGCGATTCTGCTTCGGCCAGCTTCCCCAATGGCAAGTCCGCCGTGTGTGAATGGAGGAGGTCACGATACTTCCGAGGACAAAGAGAGAATGAGTAACAGAGAAACAGAGAAACGGAGAAACAGAGATATGGACGGAACGAAGGAGACGGAAGATGTTAAGCCTCTAGCAGCGTCCGTGAGAACGCTGCCAGAGGCGGTGCAAATCTCCCTCAAAGATGGATTGACCGACAACTGCCTGTTCACGTTCGCCCGCGCGCTCAAGGCGTTTGAAATCTCGACAGACCATCGTCTCTCGCGGGCGGAGTTGCAGAGCGCCTTCTCGCTTTGGTGGAGCACCGCCAAGGGGCTGCTCCCGGCTGATGCCGACTTCGACGAATGGCGCTTCGAGTTCGAGGATACGTTCGCCAAGACCAATGCGGCGCTTGGGTCCAACTCCCTCCAGGAGGCGATACGGCGTGCCGACTCCAGCCTTTTGCCGCCACAGGCGGAACGCTACGCCAGCGCCAAGCTCAAGCACTTGGTCGCCGTCTGCTATCACCTGCAACTCTTCCAAGGTCGCAGCCCCTTCTTCCTGAGTGTCCGCGATGCCGCGCGAATCATCGAAACAAAGAATCTCTACAAGGCCGGTGCCATGATGGGCGGGCTCGTGCGGGACGGCGTTTTGACCGAGGCCCAAAAAGGCACCCACACGCGTGCAACCCGTTTTCGATTCAACCTGCCGGAGTCCGCTCCCGCAGGAGAAGCAAAGCAGCGTGACGAGGAGAACGGCAGGAAGACAGAGAGCGAAGCCCTTCCAGACGATGAAACCTGATTGTAGCCCGCCCTTCCCGAACCAGCCAGAATTGGGAATGCCTGATCTGCAACCGTGACAAAAACCGTAACAGTCAAACATTCCAACTGGCATCTGTATCAGCATTCTTTTGAATTACTGGGAATTATCGCCTGTTCCAATCTGATTCAAAATCAGAAGACAGCCCGATCGAGATTCATGGGAAACGTGATCGAGGAGCCGCCCGGCCTTTTGTCATTTGCCTCGGAACCGACTCGTGCAGCCATTGGCAAGGTCGCACTCCGAACCGGCACCGCGAAACACACTCGGCAGGCGGGGCGGGGGGGGCGAGGTGGGAGGGGGAGGGGTGAAAAAGGTAATGGGTCGGACGTTCCCGAAATCTTCACCAAAAGGCGATCCTAGTGATGCCATCGCAACCACCGCAACGTCTTGCCAGTCCGTCGGCCCACAGTTTGTTCAAGGCACGTGGTGCCGGAGTCATGAATCGTCACAGCAGTCTCCCAGACCCCCTCAGAGAGGCACTTTTCGGAGCTAGAACGCGTCGGAATGCCCCGGGCCGATGCCGGACACCCCCCTGAGCCATGCGGCACGTCCTAGGTCGGAAAACCCCTTGGGGCGCGGCACGGTGAACGCCCCTTTCCGCTGCATATCGGGGCCTCGCGTCGTGCCAAAACACTCGTCACGAGCGACACCCGGTGCACATGGATAGACACGCGCACAGTGGATGCCGTCAAGCGCGACCTGCAGAATCGTCCGCCCAAGGAATTTAACGTCGCCCGGATCGAGCGCGTGTTTGGTTCCATGCTCCACTACGTGGAATTCCGCATTGAGAACTACAAGCTCACCAGCCGTTCGTTGCTCTTGAACCCGGAGCTTTTCGGCGTACGGAATGCCGAGGTCGTTCGCCGTCTCACCAACCGTTACCACTTGTTTTCTGAGACCGACACGCTCACGGTCGAAATCCCGCACATCGGCGATGATGCCAAGCCAGATTCCAAAAAGCCCAAGGAAAAGTTTGGTCCGCTCAGCATTGACCGCGAGCGCAACCGAATTAAGAAGCGGTTCGTCATTGAGGCCGGCAACTACGGCTCGCTCATCCTGCGCCGCAACGTTGAGGCGTTTGAAAAGGACGTCAGGATTCTTGAAGCAAAGATATCCGCATATCGGCATGCGGTGCAGGACCAGATCAAGAAGAGAACCGATGAAATCGTGGATGAATTGCTCGTAGCGCTGATCGGGCGGCTAAAGGCAGACCCCCCGGAGCATTGGCAATCTCGTTTTCTGGGGAAGCGCCCCACGGATGGCGACATCAAACGGCTTTTCGAGCAAGAAGTTCAAAGCGAGGTCAATCGTGTGAAGACGGACTTTGATCCAAAGGTGTTCACGGCCTACAAGGACGTGACCTACCAAACCTTCAAAGACCCGAAATTCCGCGAGCTGATGGAAAGCCGATTCGGCAAGGAAGCCATCGATCGAGTATTCAGTGAGCATGACGCCGCCCCGGAACAGCCGCCATCGCCCGCGTGATCTGCGCGGCGTGGCCGCAATGAAGGCAAATCTGGGTGGGTGAATGCTGATCACGGGAAGGTGGAAAAACCGGAGCTATTTTTTGTTACGGTTTTTGTCAAAATGCGAGATCCATCCGAGATTACAGGGTGCAAATTCGTCAATCACATCAGGGTGTTGCGCGTCTTTGGCAATTTCTCGGCCCTTGGGTTCGTGGACCGACTTTTGACGCGAAACCCATGTAGACACGAGTTTTCTGACCGCCAATCAGAAAGAGGCCATTTTTTGTTACGGTTTTTGTTACGTTGCTGGAGGTGATCCCATGTTTTTCGGTGTGTAACTATGCCATTTATCAAGTACTTACGCAAGTAGTTGCCACTTCGGATCAGAAGGTTGCAGGTTCAAGTCCTGCCGGATGCGCCATTGATTCTGACCAATGTTTTCAATGGTTTAGTGATTATCTAATAAATTGCATCTTCTACGCTAAATTCTTTGCTTGGCCACTTCTTGGCCACTTCTCCGGTTTTGAACACCATGTCGCTTTCTGCGCTTTTGTAGTCCCGCCCGCGCTCAACGCGGGTCTGTCTGCGGTTTTGTTTTGAGTAATTCCACCAGCCTCTTGTACCGAAATCGGAGCGTTGTTTTCATCTTTGGGCTGCCGATGAGTTTCAAAAGGACTTCAGGAGCGCAAACCTGGTGCTCGCGAAACGCCATTACCATGCTTTCGGTCAGATCGAGGCCAAAATGAATAAGCTCCCTACGCAGCCGTCTGAGATCGGAAATATCAGGGTTCCAACGCGCGCCAAGGTCGGCGAGCCGAACAACCAAGTCAATCGAGTCTTTGGCGGCAGCTTCTGAGCGCAGGCCAAAGTGTGACTCCATCTGGTGGCGCAGGTGCCACATTGCATTTTCCATTGGGCGTTGGGAACAGTCTTTGCCTTTGGGCTGGGCGCCGAGTGACAGCAGTTTATCGACCATACCGGCATCGCCAGTGAGGCACACGCTTTCAAATAGACAGTCGAGGTTGTCACGTCGGGGGTCGATTCCGATTTTGTCCACGACGTCATACCTTCTCTTGGAAACCGCTTCCTCGATGGCGCTGGTGTCGGTTCTGCGATTAGGTTTATCTCCGGCATTGGGCAAACATACGTGGGGTTCCCCGCGCAGGAGCGCGGCCTCGGTTTCAGAGTTGTTCAACCTCCGCAAGGCGTGGTTCAATCCGGTTCTTCGGAAATCGCAGGCACCACTCCGCTGGCGGCTTGCAAACTCGCCGCCATAAGCGCATGATTATGCAAGACTAAATGAAAGCGAACGGAAAAGAGTCCCGCGCAACCCGTAAGAAATCTCTGAATCTAACCGCAGTGATTTATCCTGATGCGGACAGCGATTGGCTGGTGGCGCACAACCCGGAGACGGGCACCACCACGCAAGGCAAGACTTTCGAGGAAGCGCTGGCCAATTTGAAAGAAGCCACGGAGCTTTATCTGTCTGAATTCCCTCTCCGCCCAAAAGGCAGGCCAATCATGACGACATTCGAGGCGTCTCCGGCCCATGCCTAAATTCCCCAATGTTTCCGGCAAAGAAGCGCGGCGGGCCCTGGAACGGCTGGGGTTTGTTTTCAAACGGCAGAGCGGCAGTCACGTCATTTTGCGGCGCGGCAACCGCGGTTGCGTCGTACCGATGCACCGGGAAATATGCCGGGGAACACTCAAAGGGATTTTGGACCAAGCCGGCGTGAGCGTGGAGGAGTTTCTTGAAGCCCTTTAAGCCGAACCCGCCTTGGCTCTACAAGCAACTGGTGAAGCCCGCGATAAGCCGTAACAATTCAGAAGGGAACGGGCGGGAACAGAGGAAACGGAGATTTTGAAGGCATGACTAAAGGCGTTCCGGCTGGCGTAGCCCGCCGCGCGGGTCACTTCGGGTCCGGGAGAAGATTTTGCCACGGATTTCTCGGATTACACGGATAACAACCGCAATTCATCCGGGTTGATCTGCGTTTATCTGCGGTCGACCACGCTCCAGAATTCGGCGTCCGTTGCTCTACATTCTTTGAGTTCTTTGCGGTCAAAAACAAAAAGCATCAACCGCAAAGAGCCCAGAGATCGCCTAGAAAAAACAGCACAAAACAAGCTTTGTTTGCACCCCGGTCTGCGGCCTTGGTTGGCCGGGGACAAGGCGGGTTTCCAACGATGCTGCAAACAGGACTCGCAACACTTGAGCTGCTGGCCTTTCGCACCCACCCGTTGGCGCGCCCGCGGGCACAGGCAGGGCATTGCACCGGGTTCCTGGAAGTCCATCGGGCCATGCCACAAGACGTGGAGACACAGGCCTGTCAGTTGAGCAACAAGTTTGATCATCGGCTCGGTGAGCTGTTTTCGGAACAGGTCCTGACACTCCTTGAAGGCGAAAAGCTCCGAGGGCTCAACCTCTGCCACCGAGTTCAACGATGGCGTTTGGTTTCCGCTTGGGGCTTGGGCCGTGGCTTGGGCATCCGGTGCCTCTGTCCGGGTCCGTCCTGTCACCCGGGAGCTTCTCATGGCGGCTTTCATAACACTCCAAAGCCAGGTTCTTGCGTGCCAAACAGCATCTGCGCCGAAGGAGCCTGGACAGCGGCGCCCTTCAGGAGACGACAACATTGCCAGCAGATTCGCGGATGTAGCGCGGGTTGCCAGGCTTGTCGATTACGGCTTGACCGTGCTGCCGGCATTCCTCCTTACCGGTTGTAGGAGACGATGTAAGGAGTCTCCAATCAAGGGCCTCCGGAGGGAGTGGGATTAGGCTGTGCATAAAGATCGATCAGAGACTCCTTACGTCGTCTCCTACGGTAACTTGTGAAAAACTTTGTCAATGGCCGTGCCTTTTCGGACGCGGAGGGCGCGGGCCTTGCGTGGGGTGGGGCGGCGGCGGGGGCGTCCAGTCAAGAAAGGCGTCGGAGTTGGCGCGGACTTGGTCCAACGTGGGGTCCAGCGCCATGGATTGGGCAAGAGGGGACGGTCATTATTCACGCGGACCTTTCGATGAAATACAACCCGGCGTAAATCTTGGGATCGACTAGAACGCCGGCCTTGGCCTTGGCTGCGAGCCAATTCTCGATCTCGGACAAAGGCACCTCGTGAACAGTGATAACCTCGTGCGCCACACCGCCGCCAGCCTGCTTGCGCCGCAATCCCGACGCTCGAAACAGGGTGACGAGTTCCGATGCAATCCCGCTGGAAGCCGGGCCGGTCGTCAGTTCTTCCATGCGCCCGGCGGCGTAACCGGTTTCTTCAAGAAGCTCGCGCCGCGCTCCTTCGGCGCGGCATTCATCGTTGCCGCCGGGCTCGTCTCCGATGATACCCGCCGGCAACTCAATCGTCCGGGCATGAACCGGAATCCGATACTGTTCGACGAGCAGAAGCTTCCGATCGTTTGTCACCGCCACGACGACGGCGGCGCCAGTGGCATTGACGCGGTTTGCGTATTCCCAGCGGCCCTCTTTGACGAGCGACAGAAATTTTCCCGTGCACAGTGTTGTTTTCATAGACAGTCAGTGAATCAGTGAATCAGTGAATCAGTGAATTAGTCCAGTGGGAAACCCTCCTGCATTGCCCTGATCGTTACCCATATCTTCGGTCGCTGGACACTGGGCTTTGATGCTTGGGTGCAGCGCGCGCCAGTTGCCAGCCGACGACCATGTCCTCCAAGCGTTGCCAACCGCGCCACAGACACTGAAC
>Ga0326727_10005323_pt1 | contig 36957 bp, 34 predicted proteins | sample MB2enrmetagenome_FD_207643 | JGI IMG/M metagenome (GOLD analysis project Ga0326727, IMG submission 207643) | Lab enriched peat soil microbial communities from McLean, Ithaca, NY, United States - MB29MY | ecosystem: Environmental > Terrestrial > Soil > Wetlands > Peat | place: USA: New York... | reverse complement strand
AAATCTGCATTGCCTTCATATAACCTTACCGGCCTTCTTTTGATGTGAGGGACTTGTTAAATTCAACAGTTCAGATCATTTGCAATGTGGTTCACTATCGGGTAGCGTTCTCCCGCTCTTCTGGCGAAATTTTAACCAGTGCCTCTATTTTCTTCACATCGAGTTTAAGCCCCTCTGCCATACGACGGCCATAATCCGGATCAGCCTTGTAAAAAAAGGCCGTCTGGCGGAGTTGAATCCGCTTCTATGCGTTGCCAGATGGTCCACGATATTGCCGATGAAGTGATCTCGGCCAGTATCGTTCATGACTTTGCGGAAATGGTGCCGGCATGAACGAAATCGTCGTTAGGATGACCGATAGCCGTTGTATATCAGGTGGACTTTTTCATGATGACATCTTTGAAGAATATTTTTGTTCTGCTTAGCTGTTAATAGCTGTAACTGTATTTCAGGCTTTTCCCCAGTTTCCCTTAAAGTTGCCGCATGAATGCTACGATGTCTTTCTTTTCCTGTTCAGATAGCTTGAGTTCGAGAACCAGATTGAAAAACTCAACCGTATCCTCCAGCGTTAAAAGCCTTCCATCATGCATATAGGGGGGTGAATCCTTGATGCCGCGCAGTGGGAAAGTCTTGATGGGACCATCCGCGGAAGCCATTCTGCCGTTGATCATGCGTGGCTTGAAGAAACGTTCCACTTTTAGGTTGTGCATGGTAATATCCGTGTAATAGGGCGCAGGATGGCAACTGGCGCAAGCGGCTTTTTCGAAAAAAAGTTTTTGCCCTCGCAATTCGGATTCGGTGGCCTTTTTGGGATCCAGCTTGCCGTCGACACCGAGCTTGGGAGCCGGAGGAAAATCCAACAGTTCCTGGAATTCCGCCATGAAGTGCACTTGGCTTCCACGTTCGAGAATGTTGACACCCTTTTTGGTGGCAATGACCGGGTCACCGTCGAAATAGGCGGCTCGTTGCTCAAACTCGGTGAAGTCTTCAACGCTCTTCAGTGCCCGTTGTGATCCGAACAGGCGCTGTATGTTCACGCCGCGCAGTGATGGGGTGACGAGACGATGGCGGAACTCCTGGGGACGAATATCCCCAACGAGGTGGGTAGAGGCGTTCGTGTGTCCGTTCGCATGGCAGTCAAAACAGGCAACCCCGAGACTAGGCCGCTCCGAGCGCCGGTCCTCGGTCTGGTTGAACTGCTGCTGTGGGAAAGGTGTCAGCAGGAGCCGCAACCCCTCGATCTGCTTGGGATTCAGGATGCCGTTGAACAGCTCATAGTAGTTGTCGATGGTCACCAATTTTCCACGTGACACGTCTCCGAGGTCGGGGCGGGTGGTCAGATAAATCGGCGGCGGGAACTCGGGCAAAAAGTGGTCGGGCAGATCGAACTCCAGGTCGAAGCGGGTGAGATCCCGTCCCTCTTGCTTTTTGATCTCATCGATTTGGAATTTCGGGAACACCATACCACCTTCCGAGTGGTTGGGGTGAGGAAGGGGGAAGAAACCAGCCGGAAACAGATCCTGCTCCCGGATTTCTTCAGGGCTCATTGCCGCCATCTTATCCCAGGTCATTCCCTTGGGGAGCTTGACCCGTACCCCTTCCTGAATGGGCTTGCCACGGGACATGGTTACTCCCTCGGCCGGTCGGTTTCTCAGGTCGTAGCGTTCATTTAGCAAATCCATCTGTCTTTTCATTATCTCCGGCTTCGCAGCCTTCATTCGGGCCATGATATTTGCGAAGTCCTCCGTTATGTTGACTGGAGCATAGCTCGAGCTCTTCTTGCCATCTTCTTGAGCGTATGCTACACAAATACCTGCGAGCACTACCAAGATAATTGCCGGCAAAATCTTCGATCTTCTGCTTTTCATGTCCCTCTCCTTTCGTTTTTTCTCCGCGCTGAAGATAAACTCAATTCTCCTTCAAATTCCTGCAAAATGGTCTCGTCATCAACCAGGGTAGAGTATGGGGCAGGTTTCACCCTACCCCTTACTCTACCCAATACGTCAGAACTTCTTTCGGGAAGGGATGGCGGTCAGTGTCTGCCAGTATCGTTTCGCTATCCATGGTTATCTGGATTTGAATGTTGAGCAGTCGGCATGGCCGTGGTGCAACCCCACCTTGATGCTGGGCGCCCCACACTCGAACGAGGAATTGAATGAGCAAGTTTCCACTTTGCATGCCCCTACGCCGCCGATTTTATCGGGAACTCCACCCTTCTTGGCGGCGTGCAGAAATGTGTCGCAGCAGGCGCACACATCGGGCCCACCTACCGTGATTGCCAGGGCATGGCACTGCATTTGCTGGTTGTATGAACATTCCGTTACGTCACACGCGGTAATCTTAGACATCTTCATCGCCATAAAATGTCTCCTTTTTGATGCAGCCACCCCTTTCCAGTCTTTATATCACTGACCAGGCTGTTGTCAAGGAGGCTCCTAAGCCACTGTTATGGCCCTCTGGGAGGAACAAGGAAGTGGATTTAACCTCCCCGTCTCCTGTGGTATTCGGCGAAAAAATTTCTGCATCATCACCGCCGGTCCATGGATGCCAACCGCCACAGCTCTAAACCGGGAGCCGGGTCAACGGCTCCGAAAGGTGAAAGTTGGCAACCGTTGACATGGGACAGGTTCAATCGCCTGCCTCTGCAGGAAGTGCCGATATTAATATACCGGCCACGACGATGAGGGATAACCATGTTTGCCAGCATCTTCATAAATGCAGCTAACTAGCCGGACGGGTCGAGGCTTACGAGGATATCCCCGCCGAGTACGCCCCCTGCCTGTGGAACTGCCATGTCAACTGGTTTGCAGGGAAGAAATAGATATGGCTAGACTGGATATAATGATATTCAATTTCAAATATTGTGGTATAATATCGCTGGATAAAAGGCCGGGGGGTTCAGAATGCATTTATCTGACGCAAAGTTGCCTGGAAACTGTTATCATTTTGACTCGACTGAGTAATTGTTGTATGTTTGCGGTGATGCATCAGGCGCATAGACGATGGATGAGGCAAGAGGGCTACAGAATGGATAAGGCGAATATCCTGGTTGTAGATGATGAGGTAGTGGTGCGGGAAGGGGTGCGCCGTATCCTGGAAGGGGACCGGTATAGTGTGGAGAGCTGTGCCAGCGGCCGTGCAGCGCTGGATCTCCTGAAGACAAACGATTTTAAAATGGTGATAACCGACCTGAAAATGCCGGGGATGGGCGGTCTGGAGGTGCTAAAGGCGATAAAAATCCTGCAGCCGGAGATACCGGTCATCATCATAACCGGTTATTCAACGGTTGATACCGCTGTTGACGCCATGAAAAACGGGGCTATCGATTATATTGCCAAGCCTTTTTCTCCTGATCAGCTGAGAGAGAAAGTCGCCAGGGCCTTCGAGCAAAAAAAACCATCCATCCCGATGAAATTTATTTGAGAATAATTTTTCGTGACCACCACGGTTCCAAAATGTTCGTGGGAGAGAGCAATGTAGATTCAGAAGATCTCCAGCCGGGACATGCAGGTGGCGCCGACCGACAGTACTGTCTCATTACTGGCGAGAGCGGTACCGGTGAGCACCCATGCTCTCGTGAAAAAGTTAGAAGTAGGGGTTCTACGCCCAAACCGCGGAATTTTTGAATCATTCTAAAACTGCTACTTACAACCGCCGTATCAGGTGGCAGTTCACGAGATTGGTAAAACAATATAGTGCGGCAAGAAAACCATATCTACTATTAATATAGGAAGTTATAAAATTGTTGGTTTAGGACCTGCAACCCAATATTGTTGCTAAGTGGCCGCATAACTCGCAAAAGCCGATTGATCTGGAGGCTATGCTGGCTAATGTCAATACGCTGTAACGTATTATTCGAGTAAGCCGCTATCGCGGCAGTAAAATCCCACCACAGTCTTCCGTCTCATACCCTCTGCATTAAAAATTCCTTGCATACCAGCCGTCATTATTGCATTTCGATATATCGCGTATGAATAAACAATAAATTGATAGAATTGTCGATAGAGTCCGGCTTATTTAAAACAAGATTGGAAAGGGGCAAAGACGTAATTTTTGGGGGTATTTATCGGGGGTATTTTAGACTTTAAGGCTGCATCTCCCCTGATAATACAGTATGTTGTAATAACTGTGTGCTGCCTATATAAGGGAATAGGGGATCGAATCGCTCTCGTTATAGGAGGTCTACACCCAAAATCCAGATAATTTCCATAATTTTTGAAACGTCAGATTTCATCAAAAAACTATTTACCTTTAGGGTAACCAGGGGCCAGCCGGAATTCGCCATAAGGCGCTATGAGATGCTGAGTTTATGATGAATTATGGTTATAATTTTGTTTCTGAACTATCCCTTGACTCTCGTTTCGCATCCAGATAATTAATAATAATCTGGCGGATGACACCGAAAGTAAAACTAACCTTTGGTGCTATAACTTGTTGTTTTTTAAGGAAAGATAAGTTTCATGGACTTTGGTCGTAGCCTCCCTCTTTAGTGCCCCGCTTGGTTAATTTTTTCCTGTAATATTTGCGGTTTCTTTTGCTCTTTGGGCAGGATCAATGATTGCTGATGCGCTCTTGGTCCACTTGAATGGCTTGCCAATTATTGCATTATGAACTTCAATTAAATGGTTGATTGAATGCCGTAATTCTATGACGCTGCTGTACACACCTCGGTAGATTGAACGCCGTTCCAACTGCAAGAACCAGCTTTCCGCCGCATTTAGCCAAGATGCGCTTGTGGGCGTAAAATGCAACGTTATCCGAGGGTGCCTATCTAACCACTTCTGGACCTCAACAGTCTTATGGATGCTGCTATTGTTCAGAATGATATGCAGGGCAAACACTTTCGGTGTTGACTTTTCTATTTGGCGCAGAAAGTCCAGAAACTCCTTGGCACGTTGGCATTTGGTCCCTGTGCCCAGAACCTCGTCAGTCAGGATGTCAAAGGCGGTAAACAGGCTCATAGTTCCATTGCGCCTGTTACCATGAGAGCGGCATTCGATCTTGCCAGGCTTGGGTTGCAGCATAGGCTGAGTCCGGTCACGCGCCTGAATCTGGGTCTTCTCATCTACAGAGAGGACAACGGCATTGTCTGGAGGGTTCATGTACAGGCCAACAACGTCAACAACCATTTTGACAAACTGGGGATTGATGATCTTAAAGCTATTTAAGCCATGAGGCTTCAGATCGTAGGTATTCCAAATCTGTCGAATTTGCCAGTCTTTAACTCCAGAGTACTTGGCCATAAGGTTAATAGACCAGTGGGTGGCCTCACGGGGAATCCGCTCAACGGTAAGCCGCAGAACCTCTTTGATCATATGCTCTGAGAGTAGTTTTTTCGGCCGACCGGTATGCGGCTTATCACAGAGGCCATCGAGGCCAGCCACCTTGAAACGGTTACGCCAAGTGTACACAGTTGTTCTGGAAACGCCTGTTGACGCGGAAACAGCTATAACAGTTTCTCCTGCACCGAGAAGAAGAGCAATGCGGGCACGTAACACGATGCTCTGAGCCGTGTTGGGAGACTGAAGCAACGCTTCAAGCGCTTGCCGGTCTGCTACTGTCAATTCAAAGTTTTCGGATTTGGGTGGCATGAAAAGCTCTATATCACATTTGATAATATTAGTTATAACTAACAGCACAAGGCCCTAGCTGCTAGCGACCATATTGCATATTAAATATTATATAATACGACTCCGACACTATACGGCACTACGTAACAGCAGCCAGGGCGCTTTTTTGCTGGCTGACGATCCACAATCTTGGGGCTGCCGATGTCGGCAAAGAAACTGTCCGGCGTTATGTGTTGAGTCTCGAACACGTGCCAACTTCATCGGTGCGCAAACTTCGGTTGCCACACGCTGGGGTTGGTTTGGCCCATCTGATGGGGGCTGGATTATGTCCCGCCGAAATGCCCCATCTCGCCTCTGGAGACTGGTCGATTGAGACTGCTTCGCATAATCCGAAACGGAGGATAATCTTTTAAAAATAAACAATAAGCTCAATTTTAAGTATGCTTGGGTTTTCATAACTCACCATCTCTGCAATAAGGTGAAATTTTCCTTTCTGCACCTACCCCAGCGGCGATAGGATAGTTCTTTCTATTGTCAGGAAACTATTAAATTTAGGGTTCAAGGTGGCGAGGTTCACTCCAGAGATAATATCCAAACACCAGGCTGCAAAATTAAGGAGTCAATGGACCTCCACCTTGACAACTATCTCTTCTGTCGAGGACACAGGCTTGCCGTTCTTTATCGCCGGCATAAACCGCCACTTCCTGAGGCTCTCTAAAAGAATCCTATTAATACGTGGATTTGGCGTCGGCTTAGCGAGTTCCACCGATACGCTGCCATCAACTGTAATATGAAAGCGCGCCAATGCAGCAGAACTAAACGCTTCTTCCCGCAGGTCATCTGGTATTTGCGGCATTGGTCGGACAATTGCCCGGGCTCCGCTGTTCCCGTACAAGCTGCCCCGAGACGGGCCCTTTCCACTAAATGATCCGAGCTGAGCGCCGCCGTTCGGGGACGTGATCACTGCAGCCGTGGACTGCCCCTCACTCGACTTGGAATGGGCATCACTGGACACGGCGATAGCGGGTACTGAGGGGTTAGTGGTTACATGCTCAGTGCGGGGGGTCACCTGAGTCGTCACAGGAGCCTTTTGAGGCCTGACCGGAGGGAGAGGTTTGGGCTGGTGCACTACTGCAGGCCGTTTCGGCTGGATACTCTGTGGCGGTGCCAGAACAGGCAGCTCAATCAACCGAGCATCGATGGGAGGAGGGTCCACCGGCCGATGGGTGGGCTTTTCCATAAAATACGCTAGCCCCCATAGCGCCACAGTCCAGATCAGCAGGGCTGAAGGCAGCGTCCAGGGGAGACGGTGCCAAGGGCTATCCATACTCCGGAGCGTTCTCATTTGGTAGCCTCAATTAACATGTTTAACGGCTATCAGAAAATGCTGCGCGCCCGCATCGCGGGACTGTAGCATCGCCTGGACGGTTACACCGTTAGGAGCAGCACTGTCCGCCGCCACAATGACACTCGAGTCCTGCCCCTTGAGCATCGGTTTCAAGGTCTGTGCGAGCGTCCCCAGAGTCACCGGGGTCTTGTCCAGGAGGATTTGGCTGTCCCGGGTGATGGTAAGCGTCACCGGTGTCTTGGGCTGCATGGGTGCAGCGTGCCCCTGGGGGAGATTGACCGCCAGTGAATGCAGGTTCTGCATGGACAGTGAAGCTAGCATGAATGTGACGAGGAGAAAGAACATCACGTCGATCATCGGGATGATCTCGATGCGGCCGCGCCGGTGCTGGCGTGATTTACGCAGTTTCATGGGCACCCTCCTGAAAATGATTAGCCATGCGGATGTTGTCCACTAGCCGCGTCCCCAGGCGTTCCATTTCGTCAAGCACCTGCGACTGCCTGCGCGAGAAGAAATTGAACGCGAACAGGGCAATGACGGCAATGAAAAGACCCAACGCGGTCGCAATCAGCGCTTGGGCCACCCCTCCTGTCACGCCGGTTGGGTCCACCAAGCCGTTGTTGCCGATCAGATTGAAGGCATGCATCATCCCGGTAATCGTGCCAAGCAGTCCTAATAGAGGTGCAGCTGTGACGATGGTTTCGAGCACCCATAACCCTCGGCTCAATGACTTCTCAATCAACTGGGCTTCATCACCGGCGCGTGATTCCACCCACCAGACCGGCTTCCCACGATTGTCCATTACCACCCGGAAAAAACGCTGGAAGTAGTTCCGCTGATCGAGCCCGGTTAACTGTTTATCCAATTCCGCCCAGGAAAAATCATAAGTTTCAACGAGTTCAAGCATTGGCCCCGGAAGACGCACGAACCTATAGTAGACGAACGCCTTGTCGAGCATGACTACCAATGCCAGGACCGCTAGCAGCAACAACGGGTAGACCATTGTGCCGCCGAATTTCATCGCTTCCAAAGCCATGTGTATTTCTTGCATCGTAATCCTCACTATCGAATGGATTGTTGTGGAGGGGAACGAGTTCCCCTCCCTCAACCGTTAAAATAATTTGCTGATGCCTCCGAAAAACCCGATCCTAGGACCGTATTGTGGCGCACTTATGCCGACTCCGGAACCAGTCCTGATGGGATTAACCTTGTCGAGGGCATTGATGACGGCCACACGCGCCTCCATGGGGCCAAAGATCCCCGCGTCAAATTTACGCCTCGCCCCAAGATTGACCTGGACGTTGCTCGCGACGTGATCTGTATTTGCGAATCCAGTCCGTAAGCCGCTGCCGTAGGTGGCGTCCGTGCTGAGTTCCGTTCCCCACAACTTATAGGAGAGGCCAGCGGAAACGGTATAGAGCTGATCATGGTCCGTATGGATCCAGTGGTTGGCGATATAAGTCAATTCATCAGGTCCGAAGGAGAACTGTGAGGAGACTATCTCTTTGGCCATATTGACGGTGCGGGCAAAATTGCCATAAGCGGCGAAATTTCCGGCACGATAGCTGGCAGTCAGTTCAGCCCCATAGATCACCCCATGATTATAGTTGAAAGGAAATAAGATCGGGGCATTGAAGAATTGCCCTTCGTCGATAAGATTCCTGACATATTTGTAAAAACCATCTATGCCGACAGTCAGGCCGGGAATTATATTTTGGGTTATGCCGGCATCCAGATAATGGGACCGTTCCGGCAAGACCGGAGAATTTATGGCGTTTTGCGGCGCGTTGGAAGTACCCTCAAACGTGGCAAGATCCTTGGGCGCGACCAGTTCGGTCGGCGGCGGCGTGAAATAGCGTGCATAGGCAGCATGCAGCGTGGTGTCGGGTGTCGCCTTGTAAACCAGACCAACGCGGGGGCTAACCTGACTTCCCTCTGTATAGGCATCCACCCGGTCATACCTGACACCATAGTTCACCGTCAATTTAGTGGTAGGTTTCCACTCGTCCTGAAGGTAAAGCGAGGCAAGGGTATTGCCGTTTTTCTGCTGGTTGTCCACGACTTGATAGGGCGGGAGGGTAACGTTCCCGGTGTTGGGATCCTGGGTGAAAAGCGTGGAAGTATTGTCGCTGGTGATATCTTCGTTATTGGCAAAAAAGCCCATCCGGATGGTGTGGGCATCGTTCAGGCGGTAGCTTCCGTCACCCTGTATGCCGTTACTGAAGCTGCTGCGGTAAAGATCTGGTGCGACTCCGTCGAATACGAGGTCGCCGATCGGATCAGGCGTGAAATGGATGCTAGAATAACGGGTGACGAAGGCGACCTGGTAGTCGAAGTCCGGCCCGATGGAACTTTGCAGGGCGATAATGCCATAGCGGTTGTTCTCGTTATTCCGCTCGTCCTCTAAGGAGGAGTTGAAGTTGCCAAAACCTGCAGCGGTCAGGGCGCCAGGATTGGCGGGTGGCGTAACCCATCCGACGAAGGGGGGCTGTCCCGGCGTGTTGGGAATTTGAAACCAGCCGTCGTAGCTGCCGAACATCGTGCTTACCTTAGTGGTTGGAGTGAGGATGTATGATAGGTAACCGAATGCACTGATTTGATCCGTATGGTCGTGGATCGCGTTGGAGCTGCCTGTGGAGTTTTCGATCCCCAGGTCGTTCCCCATGTAGGAGCCGGTCAGGTAGTAGCTGAGCTTCCCTTTACTCCCTCCGTACTCAAAACTCGGATTTACTGTGTTGTGACTACCACCATAGAGATCGACGCGCCCTCCGTTCTCGAAATTGGTCTTGGTATCTATCTCAATCACCCCCGCCTCGCGATAGCCGTACTGGGCTGGCAGCGCGCCTTCCAAAAGGTCAATCCTATTGATAATCCGGGCGTCGAACGCCTGGCCAAAACCGGTAATCCCCTCTGGAAGGATTATGCCGTTGATGCGGTACTGCAGATTGGCATGGTCGCCACGTACATGAATCTGACCGTATGAGTCATTGGCCACACCGGGCGCCTGCACCAATATATGGTTCAAGGAGGTGTTCTCCCCCTCGGGTAAGGTGGCAATATCTTGCTGGTCGAAACGGTAGACGCTACCCCCCGTTTTTGGTGAGAGGCTGTTTCTCGCCTGGGCCAGGCGCTCCGCAATGACCGACACCTCCAGCGCTTCCTGGGCGGTCATGGTCAGCGTCGTGATGGCTATTGTGCCGGCCTCTACTGTCACGATGGCGGTACTTGCCTGAAAGCCGGGATTCTCCGCCACAACCGCATAGGTGCCTGGCGCTACGCTCGAAAACACAAAGTGGCCGTCGGCGTCACTCTTAGTCTTACCCATGATAGCTTCATCAGGTGATTTCAGCACAAGGCTTGCCCCGGACACGGGCCTTCCCAAGGCGTCCTTGATTGTCCCCTGGATTTGGTCAGTTGACGCAGGGGCGGCCTGAACTGCTTTGTTCGTTCCCTGATTATTGTTTGCTGCAGCAGGAGGTGCCTGAACATCTTTAGTTACTCCTTGGCTTTCTTCAGTTACTGCAGGGGCGGCCTGAACTACGGATGTGATCATTAAAAAAACGATCGCTAATACTAAGCACGTTAATATATTTATTGAGTGCATTGCATTCTCCTATGATAATATGAAAGAGCACGTGAGCAGGAACAGCTTACCTGCAAAACCGCCACTGGGCATTAAATATTACTTGAGGAAATCATCTCCCGTATTCATCGGAAGATTCGACTTCCGTGCGCAAAAGCGCAATCACCCCTGTAACTCCCCGTGAGACCTGTTCACAGACAGGTGACCCTGGCAATTTGCAGGCAGGAATTAAGGGAAAAAAGACGAAACGACGCAATGAATCCCTAACCATGTCGCTTTGGAGCACTCGGCAACAAATCAGCAACCAGGGACTGTGATGACGTTGCTACGGCATCGTCTAACCTATCGATTTTATTGGTAAGAATTAAGAGGCGGGTTAAGCTGGAGGTGCGCGGGTGTTTGCCTGAGAGGAGAAGTTCTTGATGATGCTACAGAAAGTGGGAATGAAGAATTCAAATTTAACAAAATCCGTCTGAATGGCATGGATAGGGACCGGCAACTCTACCGGAGAGTGTTGCATGCCGGCATGACAGATGGGACAATCGTCGTGGTCGTCTCCGTCCTCGTGGTGATGAAATGCCACCACAAGGATTGATGAAAGCATTAGGCAAATGCATAACAGTGACAAACGTTTGCGCATGCGTATTACCTGAATTCCGGAAGAAGAAGGCCCGTGCACCAACGCTCCCCAATAGCATGGACCTTTTTATGGTATAGTTATTGGGCGCAAGATGGAATGTAAATCGTTTCTATTTAATTGTCAAACTATTTATACTAAGCGGGTCGAACAGAGGAAGTGGGAGGAGGTTGTGCTGAATTGGCTGAAATATCTGTTCTGCGAAGAGCTGGCGGAACGAGGAAAAGGGAGCGAACGCTCCCCTTTCCTGTTACTCCTGTCCGTGGCACTTTCAAATAAGCTCCCCTATTTTTTCTTAATCTCCATCGCTCCGTCGCAACATGATGCGTTGATGTCACACTCGACCCCGCAGGCATCTGGATTGCATGCCTTTGTAACAGTAAGCTCGATTGTGCAATCATTGCAAGTACAAACAAGCACGTCACCTTCCTTGACTTTCATACGGTCACCTCCTTTGTGAATATCGAATCCACTTTGAATAGAGCCATACCACAGACAGTTGGTTAACCGGGATGATCTGTTCAGCTACCGGCACTCAAGTCCAATTCGTAGATTTTCTAGGTTCTTTCTCATCAACATGATAAATGTAACTCCCTTGGCAAGGTCGTCCTTGCTGATATTATGAGCGCCGTGGAGCAAAAGGACTGTCGCCCCTGTTTCTTTAGCTATTGTTTCAGCGCTACGGGTGGAGAGGAGCTCTTCACTGTATACATATTTCAACCCGGTCGCCCTCATCAGTTTAACGAGTTCGGCCATTTTGGCGGGGGTCGGTTCAGCATCGGCATTGACGGCAGATGCGGACTGATTCTGGAGTCTGTACCGCCTGGCCAAGTAGCCGAAGGAATAATGCCCCCCCTGCAGGAACACCTGTTTGCCACAACCTGCAAGCCCAGTTCGGAATTCATTGTCTAATTTTGTCAACTCTGTTTTATAAGCGACGGCCCTAGCGTTATAGTAATCCCTGTTGGCGGGGTTTTTTGCGACCAGTGCCGATAGGATATTGTCCACCATGATCTGAGCATTCGCAAAGTCGAGCCAGATATGCGGGTCCATTCCGCCGTGATGGTGATGTTCATCGCCAACCTGCCCTCCTTGCTCTTCTTCAGGACCAGCCTTGAGGAGCGTAACCCCCTTGCTGGTATCAACAACAATTTTATCATGGTTCGGCAAACCTTTAATGAAACTCTTTGCCCACGGCTCCATATACTCGTTCGTAAAGACAAAGATGTCCGCCTTGTTCACCTTCATTACATCCGCAGGTTTTGGTTCGAAGCTGTGCGGCTCAAGTCCAGGAGGCAGGAGGAGGGTGACATTGGCCCGGTCACCGCCGATGGCCCTGGCGAAGTCGTAAAGGGGAAAGAGGGTCGTTATGACCATGAGCTTTTTTTCTGCCGGTGCTTGTGCTTCTTTCTTCTGGCAGGCGAACAAATGCGCCAAGCAGATAATCAGCAGGACTCCAAAAAACAGTCGCTTCAAGGTGACCTCCTATAGAGAGGGTCAAATGATATATTTATCGATATAGATATACCGCCCTTCACGGGTCAGTTAAACGATGCGCTACTGTATTTACTTAATAACATGCGTTTTCGCCTAATTTGGCTGAGCGTGAAACATGTTTCCGCATTGAGTGGAAAAAAAGGGGAGTTGCCTCCCCCAAACGAAAGGAGCGTACTGATTGAAAACCCGCTTGAGATGGTGAGGCAGATGCGGTGGACATCGCCTCGCCAACTTCAACGGAGAAGACCACTGGGAAAATGCCAGATACTTCTTTCATACAGATCACCCACAAAAGGCCTGGCAGCCATCAGGTTCGCGATGCATTAAAAGAGCAAAGTGGAAGATGGCCCGGCCAGACGTCAGCAAGGCCCCTTCATGATAGTAATTTTTTTTCATCGGGTACATAAGCATTTAAAATGCCTTTGACATGGATGACGCTTTAGGATGTTTAAATAGAAATTGATTCTATTTAAGTTTGAACAAATAAAAACCATTTCTAATTATATGTCAAGCTTTATTTTTCGTTGCTCTAAAAAATAAAATTAGGTAATTGATAATTAAGATTATCGAATTGAAAAGAGGAAGAATCGAATTTTGGGGGTATTTTGGAGGGGTACTTCTGGACTTTTAGCCTTGCTTATTCATTGTATACAATATGTTATAAGATTGGATTGATGCCTATATACACATTTAACTTAGATAACCCAAAGGCCCTAGTAATAGCGCTCAGGAACAGGAAATCAAGCAGGGAGGTTACCAAACTGGCTGCTTGTGAAGGGAAGAAGGTTAATCTACAAATTCACGCGGCAAGTCAACAAGTTGTGGACCTCTGAGTCGTTTATAATAATCGTATTTGCAGCCCCAGATAGATAAGAAGATTTGGCTCATCGCTGGTGACACGACTGAGGCTCCTGCCAGCCGATGCCAAAAGGCCCGTATTTTTTTGTAAAGTCCCACTGGGTGCCAATATTGAAAACGACCTCATTATTCTTGAATTCTTTCGTGGCCCCGCCGTGGATTTCACCCAGAATAGTCAGGTCCTCCTGAATCTCGTAGCCGCTGCTGAGGTCATACAACCATTCGTCGCTGAAATCTTGCCTGAATGTATAACCGAATTCTCCATTTATCCAGAGCTGCCCAAATTTCTTTGATACCTCTACCGGGAGAAGCAAGTTCATCCCCTTGTCTACAAGACCCCTGTCTGCTGAAGTAGTTGGGGGATTGAACTCGACCTGGGGATAGACCGACATACTTAGCCCGTACTTTTCTTCATCGAGAAACCTCCATTTTACCGCGACAATCGAATTACCCAACCCGCTCTGTGTTCCGGTATCCTGCTCATGGTGTATCAGCCATGGGACTTCATATGTTAATTCGATATTATCCCCTATGCCGTAATTGAGATCGAGGACAGGAGTTTCATGCGTTGATTCTGTTTGAAGTTTGTCGAGGGTTAAGGCTATGTTGATTTCCCAGTGTTTGTCTCCGGGTGTGTCGGGGTCGTCAGTAAGGAGTGGGGGGCCTGCAAAAGCTTGCCCCACCGTTAAGAGGACAAGGATTACAGAAATAAAAAAGCGATGGCCCATCTCGTGTATCATATTACCTTGATGGCAAGAGGAATGCTGCTAATTTAAGGTTTGACCGGTCGCCGCTCCAAATGAGGTCGTCCATGAGAAAAGCCCTTACGGTTAATACACAGGTCTTCAACTTAAATAACCAAGGAAACATCATTTATCCACCCACACGTATAATCTCTTCATGCAGGCCTTTGACTGGCAGCGGCGAATTATTCTCTGGCAAATTCCAATTACTCAGAATTTCCAGCTATTTCCCGACTACCAGAACTTCAAAACTATCCTTTACCATCACCGGTCGTGGTTTGAAGCCTGCCTGCGTCGATTCCTTGGGTTGGGTAAAGTGGGCAGCGGGCAAATAGATATTGTGGGTTTTCGGGTCGATTGCAATTGTACGAGATCCGCGTTGAGTCATGACCGTTTCTATTACTTCAAAATTACCCGGAGATGTTTCGCGCACTATGGTGAGGGTGCCGTCACCGTTCGCACTGAATGCGAGCCCAGTCCCTGCATCGAAGCCGTTTCCGTCAACATTTGCACCGATAGGCACGGTGGCGATTACTCTCCCAGCCGTTGTGTCCAATATCGTCATGATCTTGTTATGGCACCCTGAAAACACCCTGTGATGCTCTGAGTCCAGGCCCATACCGGTGGGCTCTTCACAAGGATGCAACGAAAACCTCCGTGATTCACGGGCCTTGAGGCTGTCAATTTCAACAACCTGGCTTATGTCTTCAATGTTGACATAAATTTTGCCTTTGCCGTCTGTAGCGGCAAATTCCGGTTTCCCGCCTAGTGGAATTGTACGCTCTACCTTTCCTGAGACAGCATCAAACACCGTTGTGTCCCTGGTGCGCCCGTTAAAGGTGAACACCTTTTTTGAAACAGGGTCATAAATGATGGCATCAGGATTCCCGCCGGTCTTAACTTCGCGCAGAATTTTCAGCGTCTTCAAGTCGAAGATTGTCGAGGTATCAGCTTTCCCGTTGCTGGTAAAACCACGATTCAGTTCAAGTGCAACCGCTATTCCGTGTACACCCTGCGTGTTAGGGATGTCGCCAACAACTTTATCTGAATCTAGGTCCATAACCATGACATGGGTACTTCGAGATATGTAGAGACGCCGGGCCGCCCCATCCACCGTTAGATAATCCCAGCCGCCATCGCCGCCAACTTTGAGCCTCTTGATTAGGTGGTATCCGGTATCTGCAGCATAGGAGTTAGATGTGTCAGCAAAGCAGCAGAAAAGCGTACTCGCGAGAAGCGAAAAAATGATATTTCTCATTGATACCTCCAAGTATAATTATTATATTGCACAACGAATCACAAACTGCCTGGATAACCGCAAGGATTCCTGCTTATGCGCAGCGGAGCATAAGCATTATGCGCAGCGGAGCATAAGCAGGAATCCTTACGGTCACCCTTTATAGGGGGCTCTCCATTTAAAGGGAAGGAGAAAATTCAAGATTTCCAGGGAATTGCCGATAAGCAGAGTAACGTTAAAATCGGCATTAAAACAGCCCGGTAGAACTCCGGGCAAGCGTTCACAAAGGAGAACGATTATGGAAATCAACGGAATCCCAAGTAATGCCTCGACACCTCCTGTTGCTACGAAACCGGCGGCATTAACACCAACAAAATCCAAGGAAACCCCTCCTCAGCATGATACCGTAACACTTTCTGGCGCGGCTCTAGCCAAGTCCTTAAAACAATCGGGACTAACAGCCGCGCAAATTGCGCTGAAAATGCACTTGAGTGTTGAAACTGTCGACCAGTACTTAGGAATCGCAACGAAAGCAGTGACGACAACATCACCTCCGCCAACAACCCCAGCTCCACAAGTTAAATAAGCAAGATAACGTAAAAAGAAGTGCGCCTGCCTAGTCAGCTATGCGTTATGGCAGGCGCACTTCATATGTAAATAAAACCGAAACAGCTTCCAAAAGTGCTAAGTTTTGTATCTCCCTCGCTCCCCAGCGGGTACAAATATGGGCATAAGCATATTTTCTTTATAACGTCCGCAGCTGCAACGGATTGGACTACGGGGCTCGTCGATTATCGTCTGATCGAGCCTTCCTCCTGAAGTCTAAAAGGGTCAAATTAAGCGCCGATACTGGGTCATACTTCTAAGCCGAACAACAAATCTAATGTAAAACCTTCTTAAAAATTCCCTTGCAGGCTCAATACAAATCCTTTTTTGGATATTTCGGCATCTGGAGCTACACCTAGTGATTTATCAAGGCCGAGAAAAGCATCATTCACAAATGCGCTGAAAAAATGACCGATAGCCATTCCTGCCAGTACATCGGACGGATAATGTTTTTTAGCTTCCACACGTGCCCATGCAGTGCCTGTGGTAATGAGGCCAAGACCGATATCGGACGCAATTTCCGCAGTCAAGGGAAGTTGCATTGTGTCGATATTTTTTGCCGCAAGGGTGGAAAAAGATGCTGCTGCTGTTGAGTGACCAGAAGGAAAGTCATGTTGGCCATCATTAGGTCTCTCTCTATCTATTGATAACTTGAGAATTCCAGTTACCCCCTCCGACAAACCGAATGCAGCACCGCCAACAATAATTCCCTTCATCTTATCTGTGACCCATTCACCTGTCTGTTCTCCGCTTGGAGTAAGCAATGCGGTAGCACCGTATAAGGCTCCCGATGTGTCCATCAGATAATAACTCCAGTTATTTGCGTTCGATTGTGAACCGAAAATTGGCGTCTTATCAGAAGCCCAGTTGGAAATTTTATGATCCCAGTTGTCTATCTGCACGATAGCTGCACCAGCGACTGGCACCCATGTTAAAGGTGACACCAGCGAATTGTAAGCTGCTCTACCCACCCTTTCCCAACCAGGTGAATAAGTTGCATCTCCTCCCCATCCCTTGCCGTTAGGTAACGTGCCACATCCACAGAGAATAGAGAAAGAAAAAATCAATAAAGACAGCCGAACAGCATTATTTAGTTTATTGTGCTCCAGCATTGTCTGGTTAGATCCTTGAATGGTTCTTTTAGAATGAGAAATACTTTCCGGTCAGATATACTAACAGTTGATGCTGACAGAAATATGACAGAATAATTAAATGTTGATAATGTTTGTGGTGGGAAGCATTCTTTTAGGGAAGGTGCATACGGGGATAAAAGGCATTAATCGACAGTAAATCCGAGAATGAAAGTTGTCTCCTGGTTCGGGCTACTTTCCACAGTTACAATGCCGCCATGGAGGTCCATGATTGACTTAACAATGGCCAGTCCCAGTCCCACTCCCCCCGTGGACCTGGACCGTCCTGAATCCACCCGGTAGAAGCGGTCAAAAATCTTGGGCAGAATTTCTACAGGGATGCCCGTTCCGGTATTGCTCACCCTGACTTCTACAAGATGCTCGGAAACGCGGGTACCGGCAAGAGTGACCCTTCCTCCAGAAGGGGTATGCTGGAGGGCATTAATGAGGAGGTTGCTGACTGCGCGCCCGAAAAGCCCCGGTTCCGCATGAACAATCCCTTCTCCTTGGCAGATGATCTCGACCCCTTGCTCTTCAGCCATTGCACGGTATAACTCGTGAATCTTTTCCAGTTCTCTGCGCAAATCCAGAGGCAACCGTTCGACCCTAGTTTCTTTGTTCGTCACGCGGGCTAGAAAAAGTAGGCGTTCGATTATACGAGAAAGCCTGCTGTATTCCTCCATGTTTGATTCTAGAGCTTGCCGGTATTCTTCTGGTGTGCGCTCTTTGGAGAGGATTACGTCTGCCGTTACCATGAGGGCATTTATGGGAGTGCGCAGTTCGTGGGCCAAGTCGTCCGAAAAACGGGACAACTTGCTGAACGAATCTTCGAGACGGTCGAGCATTTCGTCGAAGGCACCTGCAAGGACTGTGAGTTCTTTCGGCCACCGCGAATCGGCAATCCTATCATGGAGCTGGCTGGCCGTAATTCTCTGCGTCGTTGCAGTTATTTCTGCCAAAGGCCGCAAGCCCATGCGTGTTATGGTGATACAGATGAGCGCAGAAGTTATAGTCACGAGAACAAGTCCAATTACCATGCTTTGGCGATAATTGACGAGAACTGTTTCTTGAGGAGTGACATTCAAAGCCATTTGGATTTTGTACCGTATCTTTTCCCTCGAGCCGTCCTCTATCCATACTGTTTTCAAAAGGAACGTTGTGTCGCGATTGTCCTTCCATTTGATACCGGCAGTCGATGCTATTGATAACTCTGATGGCAAGGGGAAGTTAGCAATCGGAATGTTTTCCTGTATGTGGGGAAACTCAGCCAATAGGTTTCCTTGACTGTCCTGAACCCTGAAGTATGTTGGAAAGTTTTTATCTCTTCCTTCCGAGTCGATTTCTTCCTGAAGAATCTTCGGGTTTTTGTGGTAAACAGCCAAGATATTCTGGAGATCATCAATGTCATCATCAAGATAACCATTTTCCTCCCTTTGAACATTAGCGGCCAAGCTCAGATACTGAAAAAGTGTGAGAATAAAAAAAGGCCGGAAAAAGAAAGAGTCAGAAAAAGGGTCAGCTTTCCCGTCATCGACCAGATTCGGTGTTTGGGTGTTGTGTAAGTGCTCATTTTATTATCGGTCATTGTCAGTGAGTACATATCCGACTCCCCGAACGGTCCGGATGAGCTTCTTTTCAAAGGGGTCATCGACCTTTTTCCTGAGCCTCCGGATGGCCACTTCTACCGGGTTGGAGTCACTTTCGAAGTTTATATCCCATACCTGGTCAGCAATAAAGTTCTTGGATAGGACCTCGCTCTTTCGACGCGCCAGTAGTGACAGCAACAGGAATTCACGAGATGTCAAGTCGATCTCCATCCCACACCGTAGTACTCTGTGCCTGGGCATATCGATCTCTAGGTCCGCAATGTTTAGAACGTCCGGATGACGGATAGGACCGCGCCGCATTATGGTGTGAATTCTTGCCAACAACTCCGAAAAGGAAAAAGGTTTTACCAGGTAGTCATCGGCTCCGAGTTCCAATCCTCTTATCCTGTCCTGGACCGCATCGCGTGCGGTCAGGAAAATGATGGACATTGCTTTGTCATGCTGGCGAAGTTCCGTGATGATATCCCAGCCGTCTCTCCCGGGAAGCATCACGTCTAGAATCAGTAAATCGTAATCTCTTGTGTTTGCCAGAAAGAGACCATCCACGCCGTTATCGGCCGTATCTGCCACAAAACCGCTCTCCGACAGACCCTTCACGAGATAATCTGCCGTTTTCTTGTCATCCTCTACGATTAGAACACGCATCAGTCCTGTCCCTACAGTGCGAGTTTTTATTTTTAATATTAATGGGTTCTAAGCCGATGGCCGCGGAATTTTTGGAATCCCTCATAAACTGCTACTTACATACGCCGTGTTACATCGCATTGTCTTGAAGAGGATTTCTGGTAGCCCGCCTTCGTTACAGTGCTACAGTCATTCCCCCATAGTCGAGCTTCTCTTGCATTTACCTTGTTGGGGAAGTGTTAATATTACTGCTACCAGCGGCCATTTGCAATAAAAAGGCGCTCAACATTCTTATGCCACAATAGTTAATCAGCATCAAATTATGACCCGTTATCGGCACCGATGCGTGACCCACCTTCTTCCAACGTGGTGAGGAAATTGGCCAAAACGATCTGCTTCCGGAAGAGATGTTTAAGGAGACTTTCTTGTCTCTTTCCTGTAAAATCTGAATGTATAACAAAACGATCCGTTTTATTTTCAACATGTGCACCGACGTCAACAAGATGTGCAGTCCAAAGTGTTTGTGATCCTCGGAAACAACGAAATTTAAAAGTCATAGGCGATTATCGGCCGAAGCTTTACCAACATCGACAAGCTTGCGTTGTTCAACTTGCTTTCGTCCCGAAAGTATCCCCCTTATTGAGTAGAGTAGAGAGTATCATTCGGAAGTAACGGCCGTCTTGCATCTGGTGCTTTTCCCGTATTCGCAAGATTTCTTATAAAGTTAAGAGGGCTTATGAAAAATCTGTTGCGCAAACTGAAAATCCTGCTTGCTGGCGGAGTCCTGCCGGCTCTTATCTATCGCATTGTCCGGCTACTTTATGCCTCCATGCGGATAAGGGTTGTCGGGGGGGAAATCCCACGGCAATTTCACGACCGTGGGGAAGGTGTCATTGTCGTTTTCTGGCACAATAGACTCCTCATGTGCCCGTTCGCGTACATGGGCAAGGATATGAATGTTCTAGTTAGCCGTCACGGCGACGGGGAGATAATGGTCAATGCTATGAAAGGGTTCGGTTTTCGCCCTGTACGCGGTTCTTCGTCAAAAGGGGGCGCAGAGGCGCTCAGGGAGTTGGTCCGGCTAGTGTTTAATAACTCCGACCTGGGGATAACCCCGGATGGTCCACGCGGCCCCAGAGAGGTAGTGAAACAGGGTGTGGCCCACGTGGCCCGGATTACTGGCCGTGCCATTCTTCCGCTTTCTTTTGCCTCGTCCCGGTCCAAAAGGTTTAATAGTTGGGACCGCTTTCTTCTGCCATACCCGTTTTCTCGCGGCGTGTTTGTCTGGGGCGAGCCGCTCTATTCGCGAAAAGGGGAGGCGCTGGAGGTGTTTCGTCTGCGCATCGAAGAGGCCCTGCATGATACTACCCGGCGGGCGGACGAATAATACCAGGGTGGCAGAACAGCCTGGGGGCTGGACTGCTATGCCACGGCTTTAAGTGTAGGGAATAGAGAACTAGAACTCCGCCGCCAACGCCCGTGCCCCCTTCTTTTTCTGTTCCAGCATCTGCTCGTATTCCGCAGTCCCGAGCATGAGGGTCGGCTCGACAACAACGGAACGCACGTCGGTGAAGCCTATGAAGCCGAGGATAATCTCCAGGTAGCGCTTCTGCATGTCGTAAGGTTCTTTTTACGACCCTGGCGGGTAGGCACCGCCGCGGGTATAGACCACGCTGCCGGTTTCCCGGTCACAAGCTCCTTATACCCCTCACGTCCTTATAACGCCGCCGCTTCAGCAACGCCGACGATCGTCTCGTCTTCAGCCTCCATGACACCGAACTCCATCAGCAACTCTTCCAATTCATCCATGGTGAGAGGGGTCGGAATCACGAGCATCTTGTTATCGGAGATTTTCCTGGCCAGCTCACGGTATTCCTGAGCCTGCGGGTGCTCCGGAGAGTATTCGATAACGGTCATACGGCGCATCTCAGCTCTCTGCACCTGGTTGTCGCGGGGAACGAAGTGGATCATCTGGGTGCTGAGTTTCGCGGCAAGGGCCTGGACCAGTTCGAACTCCTTATCGGTCTTTCGGGCATTACATATAAGCCCGGCCAGCCGAACCTTGCCTGAGGTGGCGTACTTGAGAATTCCCTTTGCAATGTTGTTGGCAGCGTACATAGCCATCATCTCGCCTGAACAGACGATATAGATCTCTTCCGCTTTCCCTTCGCGGATCGGCATAGCAAACCCGCCGCAGACGACGTCGCCGAGAACATCGTAAAAGACGAAGTCCAGGTCGGGGGTATAGGCACCGCTCTCTTCCAGAAAGTTTATGGCAGTGATGACGCCGCGGCCGGCACAACCGACACCCGGTTCTGGACCTCCGGACTCGACGCACTTAACATCGCCGTAACCAACCTTCAGTATGTCTTCTAGTTCCAAGTCCTCGACAGTGCCGCGTTCCCGAACCAGGTCCATAACCGTTGACTGTGCTTTTGCGTGAAGGATAAGACGGGTGGAGTCAGCCTTGGGGTCGCAACCTATTATCATAACCTTCTTGCCGAGGGACGCAAGCCCCGCTACCGTGTTCTGTGTTGTGGTTGACTTGCCGATGCCGCCTTTGCCGTAAATAGCGATCTGTCTCATATGAGTCTCCTTAATCCGTTGTTGTGAGCGCCAGCATGTATCGGGGTGGCTAAATAGGCGCCTCATGGTGGCAAAAAACAATGAACCATGATCTGAGCCGTGAGCTCCATTCATGTTTAATAACGTGTTCTCAACCAAACACTGGATACAAAAAACGCCCCACATCTCATAGCTGAGAGCGGGGCGTAAGAGCCTGGTTAACAGAGTTTGATGGTTGTTGGGTGACGTTTTTGCAAGTCACTACTGTGTTACTGGTATACACTATCTATGCCAACTGTAGTAAATTTTGCCGATCCCCGAACCCAGTACACTCAGGAGGCTATTTCCTTCGCACCCGAATTGAATACATACAGATTATGACTATGTTCTATACAGGATGACTGGTAATAATGCAGGAGGTTCATCGGTATTCTATCGACGACCATATCATAATGCCAGGCGGACAACGAAACCTAAAATACACCTAGGGCTGAGAGCCGCATACTGGACCTTCTCAAATCTGAACTTTTTCCGAATAAATCAGACTCGGGGCCGCAAGAGAAGGGAATGCATAAGCAAATGGAAAGGGGCAGTATCGCAAGACAATAGGCGGGGGTATTTGTCGAGGGTATATTGGAATTTTAGAAAGCATATATTCCGTTATTCCAGCATGTTGTAATAACAGTTAAATGCCTATATAACCATAAACATAGGTCAACCGATGGAAAGAAGGCGTTATTGCGCCTGTATGAAATAAATGGTGCTGACCATAATGAAGTTAACACCATTTCAATCCATGAGTTTTATTTTAGTGTTGATCGTCGTTGAATTATGACCATTCATTGGCGTCGGGTAGCTCTCTCGTCAATGGTGCTGTCATCCTGGATTACGACTTATATCGTAATTTATTGAAAAAGACATTAGAGCAAAAAAAAGTTCTTGACATATTGGAACGACTGGTCTAATTTATAAATCATGAAAAGAATTCACAGCAAAGACGACATAGTCCAGGCAGGGTTGGAGCTCATATTGAGCAAAGGATTCAATGCTACCGGCGTTGAGGCCATCCTTAAACAGGCAAACGTGCCAAAGGGCTCATTTTATAACTTTTTCTCCAGCAAAGAAGAGTTCAGCCTGGCGATTATCGACAGATACGTCGCTGATAGGGGTGAAGAGTTACGCCCTATTTTCAACGATGAATCTTTACCACCGCTGGACCGCGTCAAAAAAAGCTTCGAAATCTTAATTGCGAAATTTGAAGTAAATGATTGCACCAAGGGGTGCCTGATGGGCAACCTGGGCCAGGAAATGTCCGATCAATTCGAGAATGTCCGGCAACGTCTTGAGCACTCACTGCATGCCTGGACCAAGGTTTTGTCTAAGTTACTCCTTCGAGCACAGGAGGAGAAGACCATCCCGGCAGATCTGGATCCCGAAATGCTCGCAGAAAATTTAATCGCATCTTTTCAGGGTGCTCTGCTTCGAGCCAAGGTCAAGAAATCCTCTGAGCCTTTGAAGAACTTTATCTATTTGTATTTCGACAGATTTTTAACCCAAAGAGAAGAAACGGAATAAATGCCGGCTTTTTTTTCACCAGTAACGCCTAGACCAGTCTATTTATTACCGTTTTCAACCATGATGCATGAAGGAGTAAGGATATGAAGGATATTATTCGCAACTTCGTCTTGAACCTAGGGGTAGATGATGTGGGATTCGCATCGGTAGATGACTACAAAAGTCCCAGATCCCCCTCGATTGAATCACTCTTCCCCGGTGCCAGATCCATGATCGTCATGGCATTCCGTGAACTTTCGGCATGCGAAAGTCCGAGCCCTCAACTGGCAATGAACGCCAGGCTCGACCTTATAGAATTCACGAGATCCGCATGCTATCGCGTGGGCCGTTATGTCGAGACCCAACTGGGCAGCCCGGCCGTTACGGTCCCGGTCTCCTATCCGATGGATTTTACCACTCCCCAAAAGATTGGATTCGCCGAGGTATCGCTCCGTCATGCAGCGATTTCAGCGGGGTTGGGCGCCTTCGGCCACCACAATCTGGTGGTCCATCCCAAATTCGGAACCCGCGTGATCTTCGCGGCGGTGCTCACGAAACTGGAGCTTGCATCGGATCCGCCTCTGGAAAAAAATCCCTGCACCGGCTGCGGCCTGTGCGTGCAGGCGTGCCCTGCCGGCGCTTTAGATGTCGAGGGAAAAACGGATATGATGAAGTGCCTCAAGAACAGCCAACCCTACGGGATGGGAGCCAATATCGCATTCTGGTGCCGCTTCAGTGACGCAAGCCCCAAAGAGCAGAAGACAATGCTCCAAAGCCCCGAGTATTTGAGCTTGTACCATGCCGCCTTCATTGGTTACCAGTACTTCTGCTTTCGCTGCCTCGCAGCATGCCCGGTCGGGAAAAATGTTCGTCAGGAAAATACGTAGCAACTGTCTACATAGGGGTGGGCTATGAATACCATATCAAAATTCACGGACGTGGATAGTCTCGGTAACATTCTCGCCGTTCAGCGCGCCGCCTTTCTTCGCGAAGGGTCACCCTCGCTTGCACAGCGCCGGGCCGATCTGGACAAACTCAAATCCGCACTGCTCGTGCGGCGGAACGCAATCGAGGATGCGATTAACGCTGATTTTGGTCATCGTTCGCGACATGAGACGGCGATCATGGAGGTGATGGCCGTCGTCGAGGGTATCAAGTATCTGGATCGCAATCTTCGTAAATTCATGCGCCCGACCCGCCGACACGTTGCATTGCACATGCGTTTCGGGAAAGCTCGCGTCGAATACCAGCCTCTTGGCGTGGTTGGCGTCATGTCGCCGTGGAATTATCCCGTCAACCTGGCACTGATGCCGCTTGTCACGGCAATATCCGCCGGCAACCGGGTAATGCTCAAACCGTCAGAGTTAACACCCGCCACGAACGCGCTGCTCACGACGATGCTGGGTGAGATTTTCCCCGATGAGCAGGTCGCGGTCGTTAACGGTGATGCGGATGTCGGGGCCGCGTTCTCCACCTTGCCTTTCGACCACCTCGTCTTCACGGGCAGCACGCCGGTCGGGCGCGCCGTGATGAAGGCCGCGAGCGACAATCTCGTCCCTGTGACTCTGGAGCTCGGCGGCAAGTCTCCGGCCATCATCGCCAAAGGTCACTCGCTGGAGCGAGCGGCATCCGGCATCGTCTTCGGCAAGCTCGTCAATGGCGGCCAGACGTGTATCGCACCTGACTACGCGCTGATACACGATACCGAGATTGACGCCTTCATCAAGGCCTACGACAAGATCGTGACGACCACCTATCCCGATGGCCCAACGGGCGACGACTATACATCGATCATCAATGAACGGCATTATGCACGATTGAAGGGCCTGATCGACGACGCCCGCGCACATGGAGCACAGATCATCGAAGTCGGGAACAGGCCTGGTGACACATCCGGCCGCTCCCATACGCTTCCGCCGACGATCGTGCTTGGTGTCACGGACCATATGCGCATCGCCCATGAGGAGATCTTCGGCCCCATCCTGCCGATCCTTCCTTATCGCGACACAGATGACGCCATCGCCTATGTGAACGCGCGACCGAGGCCGTTGGCGCTCTATTATTTCGGTGGCGACAATGAAGATAGGCGCAGGGTGCTGAGCCGCACCACGTCTGGCAATGTCACCATCAACGGAACGATAATGCACGTCGCGCAGGACGATCTTCCCTTCGGCGGCGTCGGTGCAAGCGGTATAGGCGCGTACCATGGAATCGAAGGCTTCCGCACGCTAAGCCACGCCAAGGGCATATTCGAGCAGGGGCGTTGGAATAGCATCGACCTCCTGCGCGCGCCCTTCGGGGGGCTTTCCGATATTCTTCTCAGGTTTTTTCTTCGTAATCGTCATGTCATTTCTAACGGAGCGTAATCATATGACTACCGACAGACCGACCCTATTGGGATATGAGCCACTTTAATTTTAACCGGAGGAGGCATACAAAATGAGCAGTCACTTTTTCGAGGATCTGACAGTAGGTGATCGCTATGTTACTGGCGGTATTTCGCTCACTGAATCCCAAATCATTGAATTTGCAACCCGGTACGACCCGCAGCCCTTCCATCTTGATATCGACGCGGCATCGAAATCACCCTATGGCGGTCTCATTGCCAGTGGTTTTCAGACCGTTTTACTAACTTTTCGCCTCTTTATCCAGACCGCCCTATTTAATGAATCGAGCTTGGGATCACCCGGTATCGATGAACTACGCTGGCTGGCACCGGTACGACCGGGTGATACGCTGCATGCGGAAGTTGAAGTATTGACCGTCTCACCATCGCGCTCAAAACCAGATCGCGGCATTGCGCGCCTTGGTTTCAAGACTTTGAACCAAAACGGCGAAATCGTCGCCAGTTATATTTTGAATGCAATAATTATGAGGCGAAATGCTTTGAGCCCCCGCTAACATTGCAACAAAAGTAGCGTAACACGCAATCCACAACCCATCATGGCGAGGAATCATCATAGAGATTTAGCGGGAATTTTTCCCATTTTTTTAGCCGCCATAAATTAGACCGGTCAAGTAAAAAGTGAAGAGAGCAGAGGAGGTGGTTATCCCACTGGCTGAAAGATGAGAGGAGTTGCCAGGGCAAGAAAAGATCGAGAAATCGATTCATTGGGTGATGGAAGAGTAATCAGTCCCCGATACGGGCAGAATATCCGAGTAAGCGGAACGACTCAACAAAACATTATCTAGGAGGCTGTAATGCGCGAGTATTTGAAATTCTATGTGGACGGAAAGTGGGTGGAACCAACGGGAAGCCGCACGTGGGACGTGATCAACCCGGCCACCGAGGAAGTCGCCGGGCGGATCGCCATGGGCGAAAAGGAGGACGTGGACCGGGCGGTGGCGGCTGCGCGGCGGGCATTCGAGAGCTGGTCGCGCACCACCCGGGAGGAGCGGCTGGCACTTCTTGGGCGGATTATCCAGGTTTACCAGACGCGCTTCAAGGACATGTGCGCTGCCATCTCAGAGGAGATGGGGGCGCCCTCCTGGGTGGCGGAGAAGGTCCAAGCCGCGGCGCCTCTCGCCCAAATCCAGATCGCCATCGACGTACTGAAGAACTTCCGGTTCGATGAAGTGCGGGGGAGCACCATGATCCGCCGGGAGCCGATCGGCGTCTGCGGACTCATCACCCCCTGGAACTTCCCAGCCATACTGGTGGTGGCCAAGGTTGTGCCGGCCCTTGCCACCGGTTGCACCATGATCCTGAAGCCGTCGGAGTACTCACCTTTTTCCGCCCAGATATTGGCCGAGGTCCTGGAGAAGGCGGAGGTGCCGCCAGGCGTCTTCAACCTGGTAAACGGCGACGGAGCGACGGTGGGTGCGGCGCTCTCCTCCCACCCCGAGATTGACATGATTTCCTTCACCGGCTCGACACGCGCCGGGGTCGATGTGGCGGTCAAAGCTGCCCCCACAGTAAAACGTGTCCACCAGGAGCTGGGGGGGAAGAGCCCCAACATTCTCCTTGAAGATGCGGATTTCGCAAAATCGGTTCCCGCCGGGATGCAAGAGGTGATGTTCAACTCTGGCCAGATCTGCATGGCCCCAACCCGCATGCTTGTGCCCAGAAAGCGCATGGCGGAGGTTAAAGCCATCGCCAAGCAGGCTGCGGCTAACTTCAACCCCGGCAAGCCCACCGACAATGCATTCATGGGACCGGTAGTCAACCAGCGGCAGTGGACCAGGGTCCAGGAATTGATCGAGAAAGGAATGGCGGAGGGGGCTACCCTCGTAACCGGCGGTCCCGGCAAACCGGCCGGCCTTGAAAAAGGGTATTATGTGAAACCTACGGTCTTTGCCGATGTCTCCAACGACATGACCATCGCTCGCGAGGAGATCTTCGGGCCTGTCCTGGTGATACTGGGCTATGATGATGTGGAGGACGCAATCAGTATTGCCAACGACACTACCTACGGCCTGGCAGCCTATATTCAGGGTGGGGAAATCGAAAAGTTGCGGGAGATAGGGGGGCGCATCCGGGCCGGGCAGGTTACTCTGAACGGCAGCGGACTCGACCTGATCGATCTTGCGGCCCCTTTCGGCGGCTACAAGCGGTCCGGCAACGGCCGCGAATGGGGGGATTACGGTTTCGAGGCGTTTCTCGAGGTGAAGGCGTTCATCGGCTATAATCCGGCTTCCTCTTCACCCTAGCCAGCTCCCGCAAGGGGAGAGAAAATGATCGCGTAATCAATTCATAACTGAGGGAGGTATAAAAATGAAAGAATTGTTCGAGCCAACTAATATCAAAGGAGTTTCTTTGGCTAACAGGTTTGTTTACTCCGCAACATGGGATGGACGGGCCGACAATGAGGGATTTTGCACTCAAAAGAACATCGATGCCTTGGTTGAACGCGCACGCGGTGGCGTCGGCCTGATTATTACGGGAATGGCTTGTGTGAAAGCGGATGGACGGGCTGCACCGTGGCAGTTAGCGGTTCAAAGCGACGAATTTGTTCCGGGGCTCGCGGAAATGGCACAGGCAATTCACAATGCGCAAGGCAAGGTTGTCCTCCAGTTGGCCCATGGTGGGTGCTATGCCCCTTCTGCATTAACCGGACACGAAACAGTGGGACCCTCTGCGAACGACACCGACAAATTTCCTCAATGTCGAGAACTGTCATTGCAGGAAATAGATCAAGTTGTCGAAGCCTTTGGTAAGGCGGCCGGGCGGGCCAAAAAAGCCGGCTTTGACGGTGTGCAGTTGCATGCGGCTCATGGTTATCTGCTGAGCCAGTTTCTCTCCCCCTTTTTCAACAAACGGACGGACAACTACGGCGGCAGTATCGAGAATCGTGCACGGATCCTGCTGGAGGCGTTTCAAGCCGTCAGGAAAGAAGTCGGTGGGGAGTATCCCGTATTCGTGAAGATGAATTCCGAAGATTTTATCGAAGGTGGTCTTACTGCAGATGAGATGCTTCGGGTGTGTGTAATGCTCGAAAAGGCCGGCGTGGATGCAATAGAAATGAGCGGCGGAACGGTTTATGCCTCAGGAGCCTTCTCCTGTTGCAGGGTCGGACAGGATCAAGATGTTTATTACAAAGACACGGCCGTTCGCTATAAAGAGAAAATCGGCGTACCTCTCTTATTGGTAGGCGGCATTCGCTCTCTCGAAGGCTCCGAAGAAATGGTAAGCGTTGGGTTGGCTGATTACATCTCCATTAGCCGCCCGCTGATCCGCGAACCCAACTTGATTAACCGTTGGAGGTCTGGAGACACAAAGCCTGCTGCCTGCATATCATGCAACGGATGTTTTGGAGTTGGGATTAAAGGTGAGGGAGTGCATTGCATCTTTGAGGGTCAATGAAACTGAGATTTAGCGGGAATTTTTTCCATTTTTTTAGCCGGCACAAATTAGCCCGGTTCAGTCAATAGTGAAGAGAGCAGAGGAGGTGATGATCCGGCTGTCTGAAAGATGAGAGGAGTTGTCAGATGGTTGCAGAAAATCCGAATAAGCGAAATGGTTCCTCACGTAACATTCATCTAATCTTAAACAATGGAGGTATTTGTCATGGCAATGGTAAAGCAGACAATCGATCAGTTAGTAGAAAAAGCACGAAAAGCTGCAGACATCATGAAGCATTTCACCCAGGAGCAGGTTGACAAGATAACCGCCGCGATGGACGCTGCCAGCGTCGCCAACGAAGTAAAGCTTGCTGAAATGGCTGTTGAGGAAACCGGAATCGGCCGGGCGGATCACAAAGCCATCAAGAATCACCTCGGCGCCCATGTCGTTTACGAGTATTTCAAAGACAAGAAATCTGTTGGTGTTATTAAGGAAAAGGAAGGCGTGACCTATGTTGCCGAGCCCTTTGGCGTACTTGCCGCCGCCACTCCGACCACCAACCCGACGTCCACAGTCGAGTTCAAGTCGCTTATCGCCCTCAAGACGCGCAACGTGATCATCTTCGCTTTCCATCCCCGCGCACAGAAGTGCAGCAAGGAAGCGGCGAAGATCATGCTGGAAGCGGCGTTAAGCGCAGGCGCGCCACCTGACTCTATCCAGTGGATTGAAGAGCCTTCAATCGAAGCAACCAACATCCTCTTCAAGCATTCGGGCATAAACCTTATCCTCGCCACCGGCGGCGGCGCCATGGTCAAGTCGGCATACAGTTCCGGTCACCCTGCCATCGGCGTTGGTCCGGGCAACACTCCGGTATTCATCTCCAAATCCGCCAAGCTCAGCGTTGCGGTAAACAACGTTATTGCTTCCAAGACCTTTGACAACGGCACTATCTGCTCCTCCGACCAGTCCATGATCTTTGATGACAATGGAACCGCGGACAAGGCCATCAAAATGATGGTTGAAAGAGGCGCGTACGTAGTCAACTCCGAAGAGAAGAAGAAGCTTGAAGCGGTGATGTTCGACAAGGAAAGAGGCGTTCCGGCAATGGCCATCGTCGGCAAGTCTCCCCAAGTGATTGCAAAACTCGCCGGCTTCGAGGTTCCTGCAGAAACAAAACTGCTTCTGGTACCCCTCTCCACCATCGGCCCCGAAGACTGGTTCAGCCATGAGAAGCTTTCCCCGGTCCTCGGCTACATCACATACAACAGCACGGAAGAAGCGATCAATGCCGCCAAGTCCCAGCTTCTGTGGGGCGGCGCAGGCCACACTGCCGTTATTCACGCCCAGGATGAGAAAGTTATTGACCACTTTGCCATGGAAATTCCCGCCAACAGGCTTCTACTGAATCAGCCGGCCGTACACGGCAGCATCGGCCTCGTTTACAATGTGCTGCCTCCTTCACTTACGCTTGGCTGTGGCACAGACGGCGGTAATTACCTGGGCAACAACATCAACTACAAAGACCTCCTGAGCATCAAGACGATCGCCAAACGAATAGTTGACTATGAAAGGGATGAGTAAATCCAGCGTTGTCGGGCACGATGGAGAGTGGGTTCTACAAGAGGACCCACTCTTTATTAACAAACATATTTCCATGCTGCAGGATCACTCGGCAGCTCTATCCATGCGGAGTGTTGTTATGCCTTGCCTCAATTCTGCCCCCACAAAAAAGGCCGTCCACAGATGCGCACTAACCTTCTCTGAGCCATTGTCAGCACAAAAGGAGATGAAAAATGGATAGCAAACGATTCATGCATCTACGCGACCTGATTGGCTACGATAACTTACGCATGTCTAAAATGCTCAATATTGATATCGCGGAAGTGGAATCTTTCTGCCTCGGCACAAAGCCGATACCCGACAAGGCAGCGAAAGAACTAGAGGATTTTGTCGACTGGTCGCTTGAGCTTTCGGATACACATACAAAAAGAGAACTTGCGAAAAAACACCTGAATAAACCCGATTAAATCAAAGAATTCCTTGTGGCAAGTTCATGTCACCTGAAATGGAGTAATATCGTGGCTGAGAAGACAGTTGAAGAGAATCAAGAGGAGCCGGTTTCGGCAAGCGCCTCAAAGCATTCAGGTAAACGTTTGCCACGTAAGCGCCTGATTCTGTTAGTGGCCATCCCGGCAGTCGTGGTTACCATTCTCTGGTATGGCATTGACTGGTGGATAGTCGGGCGATTCATTGAGAAGACAGATGATGCCTACGTGGGCGGGAATGTGACTGTCATATCCCCCCATGTATCCGGCTACGTGGCGGAGATACTGGTCAGGGACAACCAGTTCGTTCAAAAAGGACAACCGCTCATTCGGCTGGAAAGTCACGACTACAAGGCATTGCTGGATGCCGCCTCAGCACTTGTTGCTGAGCGGAAGGCCGTACTGAATCGACTTCATGCTCAACGTAACCTCGAAAAGGCTCTGATTCGGAAGGCCGAAGCGGATCTGGATGCGAAGAAAGCGTCCGCTGAGTTCAACGCATCGGAAGCCGAAAGGTATTACAAGCTGGCCCAGACCCAGGCGGGATCGCAACAGAATGCCGAACGCTCGCGTTCCGCGTCCCATGAGACCCGGGCCGAAGTGGACGCCGCCAAGGCAGGCCTTGGCGCAACCAGGCAAAAGCTTACAGTGGTCGATGCTCAGATCGTCGAAGCCATGGCAACGCTGGCACAGGCTGAAGCGCAGCAGAGAACAGCCCGGCTCAATTTTGGTTATATCGATATCAGCTCTCCCATCGATGGCTATGTCGGTGATCGTTCAGCCCACACGGGCACCTACGTGACGGCAGGGGCTCAGTTACTTTCCATCGTGCCTGCCAATGGGCTATGGGTGGATGCCAACTTCAAGGAGGACCAACTTCGTGACATGAAACCGGGCGATCCGGTAAAAGTTGTCGCCGACGTGATGAGGTCAAAGGTTTTCCATGGTCACGTGCAGAGCTTGTCGCCGGCCACCGGGGCGGTATTCAGCGTAATCCCACCCCAGAATGCGACAGGCAACTTCACGAAGATCGTCCAGCGTGTTCCCGTACGCATATCGCTCGATGAAGACGCCGCCACACTCGGCGTTCTTCGCCCCGGGCTGTCGACAACCGTATCGGTGAACACGCATCATGACACTGAGAGAAAACCATGAGATCCGGTTCCTCATCGAACTCCGTTGGCACTGCTCCCATAACCAGGCACCCTGTTTTCCCTTTTGCCGTGATGTGTGTCGGCATGTTCATGGCCCTTCTGGACATACAGGTCGTGGCCTCATCCTTGAAGGACATCGGCGGCGGTCTCAGTGCCGCACAGGATGAAATCGGCTGGGTGCAAACCGCTTACCTGATTGCCGAAATTATTGTAATTCCCATGTCGGGTTGGCTTACCCGGGTCCTCTCCACTCGCTGGTTGTTCGTTGCCTCGGCGTTCGGTTTTACCCTCGCCAGCATGTTGTGCGGCATTGCCTGGAGCATACAGAGCATGATTTTCTTTCGCGCCCTTCAAGGCCTCTTGGGCGCATCAATGATCCCCACGGTGTTCACTTCCTCGTTCCATTATTTTCAGGGGAAACAGCGCGCCTATGCCGCCGCGGTTATCGGCACCATCGCCTCGATCGCTCCGACACTGGGGCCGATAATCGGAGGCTGGATCACCGATACGCTGAACTGGCACTGGCTGTTTTATATAAATCTCGTACCCGGGCTCCTGGTAACTCTCGGCGTGGCATTGCTGGTCGATATCGATCACCCTGATCTGACTTTGCTGAAAGGCGCCGACTACCTGGGTATGGTGCTGATGGCGATATTTCTGGGCATGCTCGAGTACGTGCTGGAAGAAGGCGCCCGATGGAACTGGTTGGATGACGACACGATCAGGTACTGCGCTCTGATTTCGTTGGTAACCGGCATCCTCTTTATAATCCGTAGCCTGATGTATCAGCATCCCGTCGTGGATCTGCGAGCGTTGAGCAATCGTAACTTCCTGCTCGGATGCATCCTCTCCTTCATTACCGGTATCGGCATCTTCGCCACGATCTACCTGGTGCCATTATTCCTCGGCTATGTGCGCGGCTTCAGCGCAATTCAGACCGGTTTGGCCATATTCGCGACCGGTGCGGCTGCATTGGCCGGCGTGCCGATCTATGTTGCGCTCTCCCAAAGATGCGACTTACGATGGCTGATGATGTTCGGCCTGGCCTGCTTCGGACTTTCGATGTGGAGTTTCACTTACATAACCCATGATTGGGGCGCGGCCGAACTCATGGCCCCCTTGATATTCCGCGGCTTTCCGCAGGTATTCGCCGTTGCTCCCAGTGTCATCCTGGGCCTTGGCAGTTTGACACCGCAGCGACTCAAGTACGCCAGCGGTCTGTTCAATATGATGCGCAATCTTGGCGGTGCGGTGGGGATAGCCATTTGCGGCGCCATCCTCAACGACCGAACCAATCTCCATTTTCAAGACATTGCTTCGAATCTGACTCCCGCGAACCACGCCTTGGACAATTTGATAACGGGCATGACCCATCGCCTGGGAGGGGTCCTCGGCTCACCAGAGGCTGGACACTCGGCGGCACTGAGACAGCTGCACGACTTGGCTTTCCGCGAGGCATCGACGATGGCCTATGCCGATGCGTTCAGCGCGATTCTGGTGGCTTTCGCCATTGCAACGTTTTTGGTGCCTTTCATGCGCAAGGTTACCCAGCCGCAAACATCATAAGCTGACGCACATTAAGGAATACTGTAACATGGATACTCTTCCTAAAAATACTTGCAAATCTGCATGGGCGGCCGTAGGCTTTCAAGCAACTCCTGCGGCTAGGCGATGGCTTCAAGGTGTCCGGATGCTGGCGGCCTGTTTGGTTTTCACTCTGACGGGCTGTGTAGTCGGGTCGAATTATAAGGCGCCGCAGATGACGCTCCCGCAAACTTACAAGGATCCGGCGGCATTGAAATTTGCGGAGCACGGAAGCCCTGCACCCTTATTGGATGCTTGGTGGACCGGGTTTCGCGATCCGCAGTTGGTCAGGATAATCCAGAGGGTTCTGGCGCAGAATCTGGATCTAGCGGCCGCCATGTCACGGGTCCAACAGGCGCATTCTGTGGCTAAGGGAGCAGGTGCCCGCAGGCTGCCTCACGGAAGTATGGATGCGAGTGTCGCCTGGCTGCATCAGTCTCTCGAGAGTCCGTTGGGTAAAATAGCAAGTGCTTTACCCGGGTACGAACGTGACCAGACATTGGAGTATTTCGACATTGGCGCAAGCTGGGAGCTCGATCTTGCCGGCGGCTTGAAGCGCAACGCGGAGGCTGCGAGGGACGAGGCCCAGGCAGCCGAGGCCATGGGGGCGGGAATCCGCATTTCAGTTGCTGCGGAAGCAGCCGATGCATACTTTCGGGTACGCGGCGCCAAAGCGCGTATCGCCGTGATCGAGCGGCAGGTAGATACGGACACCAAGTTGCTTGACCTGGAACGCAAGCGCGCAACATACGGGGTCGCAACGAAACGGATGATTGCACTGGCGGAAGCCAGGCTGGCACAGGGGCGTGCAACTCTTCCGCCGCTGCGTACTGAGCTGGAACTGCAGTTGAACCGCCTGGACGTGCTAATGGGGGTCGCACCGGGAACCTATGCTTCCGAACTTCAGGAGACAGAGGCGGATTATGTGATACCGGCAATCAACATAGGAGAAGGCCCGAAAGAACTTCTGCGCCGTAGACCCGACGTGATCGCCGCGGAACGGCGCCTTGCCGCCGCAAATGCCCGCATAGGAGTTGCTATTGCGGAGTATTACCCTAAGGTGTCCCTTGCTGCGCTGCTCGGGTTTGAGAGCCTTTCCACCAAGGCCATGTTTAGTGCAGCGACGTTTCAACCAGCAGCCATAGCCGGTCTGCGATGGCGGCTGTTCGATTTCGGCTTGGTCGATGCGGAAGTCACTCGGGCAAAGGGGGCTAGAGCGGAGGCTCTGGTGGATTATCGACGGGCGATGTTGCGCGCTACAGAGGACGTCGAGGATGCAATTACGACATTTGCCCAATCGAACATGCTGAAGGATGAACTGGTGAATGCGGTGAAAGCCCATGAACTGGCCTATTCAGCGGCGCAAGAAGAATTCAATGCAGGCACGGTCGATCTCATTGAAGTTCTGGTCGAAGAACGCCAATTGCTCGGGGTGCGTGAAGAACTGGCACGCGTTCATGCCGATGAGGCCAGTGCGTCGGTGTCTATATTCAGGGCGCTGGGCGGCGGCTGGACACCGGAAACCATGTAAGGCGCGCTTGCACAACATGATCAACCGGCTTATAGTAAGCATGCCCGCCCAGAGTGAGGAATATCTTCAGGGGGATTAAAGTGAAAAGGAGAAATCTGCAATGACAAGAATGCTCGACAATATCAGGAAAATGATTGATAGCGGCAAACCGATTATGCCTCTAGCAGAACACCTTGGCTTCAGAATCAAATCGGTGGAATTTGGCCAGGCGGTAATTGAGTTCGAGATGAAGAAGCACCATGCCAATACCATGGGAACACTCCATGGCGGGGTTTTATGCACCATCGCCGATACTGCCATGGGAGTGGTGTTCGCCAGCATGCTGGAGGAGGGAGAATCACTGACCACCTTGGAACTGAAAATAAACTACCTGAAGCCGGTCTGGAAGGGAAAGCTCCTGGCATTGGGCAAGGTTGTTAAAAAGGGGCGGACGACCGGATTGGTGGAGTGTGACATAGTGGATGAGAACGAGCAACTCGTTGCACGTGCCAGCAGTACTTATATGGCAATCTCTGGTGACCAGGCGAAAAACCGAACTCTCCCGACCTGATTCGGAGTTCAGTTCATCCCGCAAAAGGTGTACATAAAAGAGGAAGAGCCAAATATTTGGGGGTATATTCGGGGGGTATGACGGATAACTAGCCCGCGGTAATCCCATAATTTACGACATGTTATATGCGCGGTGCGATGCCTATATAACCATGAACACCGGTCTGGTTGATGAAATCCGGGCTGAGGTCGGTCAAGCAGGCCTGTCAACCAGATTGTGTAAACGAAATCTCGGTTTCTGAAAAAACAAATAAATTGACCATTGTCTCTGATTTTATTGCTCAGTACCCGGCCGTGTATGACGTAGGATATTGTCTCGATACCCCGGTGCGGGTGCCATGGGAACCCCTTCAGATAGAACGGGGGGTAGTTGGAATGGAAGTCGAACAGGAGGAGTAAGGGGTCGAACAGGGGGACCTGGTTATTGCCGAAGGCCCATTCAGAGGACGCCCACCCCCTCGATGGTCGGCTTGCTTTTCCAGATTTTGCTGATCTTGCGAACGGATGTCATATTTTTCCTCCAATCATAAACCTAGGATAAAATACTCTCGCACTAAGCCCGCAAAAACGCAAAGGGAAACCGAACAGTTTTTATTTTTGCCCAACAGTTACTGGTATCAACAATATTTGATGGTCTCGTAAAAAGTTACGCTGCAATTTTTTGGGGAAACATAATCTCGGGATCAAAAAATGCCCGAATCGCAGTATGATTAAAATAATTTAAATAAAATTGCTCTTTGACAACTCTGATAT
>Ga0326727_10005320_pt1 | contig 36974 bp, 30 predicted proteins | sample MB2enrmetagenome_FD_207643 | JGI IMG/M metagenome (GOLD analysis project Ga0326727, IMG submission 207643) | Lab enriched peat soil microbial communities from McLean, Ithaca, NY, United States - MB29MY | ecosystem: Environmental > Terrestrial > Soil > Wetlands > Peat | place: USA: New York... | reverse complement strand
ATGACCCGGAAAGGAGGCCTCAGTTAAAGTAAACTCTCAAGCCTTGCCGAAGCGGGGAAGGCCGTGGGCGAAACTTGGTCGATTTTGGACAAAAATCATCTTCCCGCGTCGCCAAACGCCGCCTGCCTGGCTTCCGAGCCCAAAACTGGCCGCCCCTTACGCCGTCGGGGGAGAACCCGCCCCAAATTGAACCTCGACAAGCCGGAAGCCGGCGTCCCAGAAGATCCCTGTGAGAGAAGCGGGCTAAAGCATGCCCCACCCATGGGCACGTGCCCTTGGTTTGGCATACTTCAGCTTGCCCACGCCGCTCTTGGTAGCATGGGGAATGACCATCCCTCTTACTCTCATTCTGGATTCCGGCGAGCGGTCTTTGTTCGACGTGCCCAGCAAGGCGCCGGGGCCTCCTGGCTCGCTGCCACTCACCAGCGAGATGCTGCTCGAGCGGCCCAGCGGCGACTTCTTCGGGTTGGCGATGGATGCGGGCATGGGCTGGGACCCGAAGGCGCTGGGCGGCCCGGAATTCCTGATCCTCAGCACCCACGGCGGCGTGCGCGCGCCCGACGGAACGCCCATCGCCTTGGGCTACCACACCGGCCATTGGGAGGTTGGGCTGCTGGTGGAGGCGGCGGCCAAGGAACTGAAGAGCCGCGGCGCGATTCCCTTCGCGGGGGCGTGCACGGACCCCTGCGACGGGCGGTCGATGGGCACGCCGGGGATGTACGATTCGCTGGCCTACCGCAACGACGCCGCGTCGGTGTTCGGGCGGCTGATCCGCTCGCTGCCCACGCGCAGTGGGGTGATCGGGGTGGCCACCTGCGATAAGGGCACACCGGCGATGATGATGGCGCTGGCGGGGGCGCGCGCCTTGCCGGGGATTCTCGTGCCGGGCGGCGTGACGCTGCTGGCGCAGGACGGCGAGGACGCGGGCAAAGTGCAGTCCGTGGGGGCGCGGTATGCGCACGGCCAGGTAACGCTTGAAGCCGCTGCCCGCGACTTGTGCCGGGCGTGCGCCACCCCCGGCGGCGGCTGCCAGTTTCTGGGGACGGCGGCAACGTCGCAGGTGGTGGCCGAAGCGCTGGGGATGACGCTGCCGCACGCGGCGCTTTCGCCCTCGGGCCAGCCCATCTGGAGCGATATGGCCCGCCGGTCGGCGCGCGCGGCGCTGGCTCTGCTGGCGCGGGGACTGACCATGCGCGACATCCTCACCGACGCCTCGCTGCGCAACGCCATGGCGGTGCACGCGGCCTTCGGCGGTTCCACCAACCTGATTCTGCATCTGCCGGCGGTGGCCTGGGCGGGCGGACTCACACGTCCCACGGTGGACGATTGGAGCCGCTTCAACCGGCAGACGCCGCGGCTGGTGGATTCGCTGCCCAACGGGCCCTATCCCACCGTCCAGGTATTCCTGGCCGGCGGCGTTCCGGAGGTCATGCTGCACCTGCGAAGGGCGGGGCTGCTCGATACCGGAGTCCTGACCGCGAGCGGCGAGAAGCTGGGCGCCCTGCTCGACTGGTGGCAGGATTCGGAGCGGCGCCACGAGCTGCGAAAGCTGCTGCGCGAGCGGGACGGGGTGGACCCGGACGACGTGATCATGGGTCCGGACCGGGCGCGCTCGAAGGGACTGACTTCCACGGTGACTTTCCCGAAGGGGAACTTGATTCCGGGCGGGTCGGTGATCAAGAGCACGGCCATCGACCCGAGCGTGGTGGATGCCGACGGCGTGTATCGCAAGGTGGGGCCGGCGCGTGTCTTCCTGACGGAGAAGGCCGCCATTGCGGCTGTCAAGAGCCAGGGGCCGGGCGGGATTAAACCCGGCGACGTGCTGGTGTTGATCTGCCGGGGGCCGATGGGATCCGGCATGGAAGAAATTTTCCAACTGACGGTGGCGCTGCGCTACCTGGATTTCGGCAAGCACGTGGCGGTGATCACCGACGCGCGGTTCAGCGGCGTTTCCACGGGAGCGTGCATCGGGCACGCGACGCCGGAAGCCTTGGCGGGCGGGCCGCTCGGCAAACTGCGCGAAGGCGACCTGATCGAGATCGTGGTGGACCGCATCAAGCTCGAAGGCTCAGTCAACCTGGTGGGCGAGAACGGCGTGGCGCTAGGCGCGGAAGAAGGCGCGCGAATACTGGCCGCACGAGAGCCGCGCGCCGACCTGGCGGTGGACCCGGAATTGCCGGATGCAACGCGCCTGTGGGCGGCCCTGCAAGACGTGTGCGGCGGACCCTGGGGCGGGTGCGTCTACGACGCGAATACGATTGTGGCGAAGCTGAGGGGGTGACCAAGGCGGGGCGCCGGCCATTGTCACATAACGGCGTTTTGGACAAGTGGCCGCAACGGTGCTCCGGGGAGTGGCGGGTGCGCTTGGCTGCGTGACGCCCATTGCTGACATGTGGCGGAGTTCGGGCAATGCCGGTTTCCCGCTACTCGCGCGCCCGCGTCCGTGACAGCCTCTCGCACAGCACCGGCGAAAGTCCCGCCTCGATTTCCGGCGTGATGAGGCCCGCTTCGTCGAGGTCCTTCAGATGGGCTTCGTCCTTGGCCCGGAAGCTGGTGAGCTTCATGCGGACCAGGTCCGCCAAGGGAATCAGCCGAATGCCGCGAAGGCGGCGAAAATCGCGCGGCGGCGGCACCGGCTCGGGCACTCGGGGCGCGCCGTTCAAAGCCGTTAGTAAGGATCAATTCTGCTGTAGCATGATCGTAGTGGGAAATTACGCTATGAAGATCCTCTTCGCGTCACTTGTCGCCCTGTCCGCTTTCGCCGCCCAGAACGTAACGAACCAGCCGACGTTCGAAGTGGCATCGGTGAAGGTCGTCGATAGGAGTTCGCTCTCACTGGGCCGCGGCGGCGGAGTCCGGACGACCGGGGGCCCCGGAACGAGCGATCCGGGACGATTCTCCGACCGGGCGGACACGATGAGGGGATTGCTGATGAGGGCCTTTGGCGCTGAATCGGGCCAGATCATCTACCCGGACAAGAACAACCGAGATTCCTACGAAGTTGTGGCCACGATGCCGCCCGATACCACAAAGGCGCAGTTTCAAGCGATGCTACAGAATCTTCTCGTGGAGCGGTTCCATCTGGTAGTGCACCACGAGACACGGACCTTTCCTGCCTATGAGCTTGTGATCGATACAGGCGGCCCGAAGCTGAAGGCGGCGGTTTCCCAACCAGATGATGATTCCAAGCCGACTGGCCCGCGCACATTCGTAGGGAATGCCGACGTCGGAAATATCACAATGAAGGAGCAGACCACAGAGGATCTCGCCAGAGAACTTGGAAATGCACTATGGTCTGCCCAACTGATACAAACGCAGGACATGACGGCGCCCCTTCCGCGAGTGGTGGACAGGACCGGTCTGACCGGCAGGTACACATTTACCATGGAGTTTTCACAGCCGGGGCCGCCGGGCTTCACGCCGGAGCCGGAAAGTTCCGCTGCCGATCTGCCGGATCTCTTCGTCACCCTTCGGAAGCAAACCGGTCTGAGGCTCAACAAGACGGCGGGTGTTCCTGTGGATGTGATTGTAGTCGACAGCGTTGACAAGGTTCCCGTTGCAAATTGACTTGCCGAATCGGGCTGGGACGGTTCTGCCCGATATGTGGCGTTTCTGGACAAGTGGCCGCAACGGTGCTCATTATCTCACCGCAGGCCCCCCGGCGCCCCTGCGTGCTACCCTGTTTCTTCAGAGCCTATGCCTGTCACGCGCGAAAAATCCCAGCTCATGAGCGCTTCCGAAATCGACCGGACGCTGGTCCGCCTGGCTCATGAAATCCTGGAGAAGACCAAGGACCTCGATCGCCTGGCCTTCATCGGCATCCGGCGCCGCGGCGTGCCGCTGGCGCAACGGCTGGCCGCCAAGATCGGGGCCCTCGAGAACCGCCAGGTTCCGGTCGGCATACTCGACATCAACCTCTACCGCGACGACCTCACCACGGTGGACATCAAACCCGTGGTCAGCGCCACCGAAATCGCCTTCCCGGTGCAGGGCAAGGACATCATCATCATGGACGATGTGCTCTACACCGGCCGCACCACCCGCGCCGCGCTCGATGCGCTGTTCGACCACGGCCGCCCCGCGCGCGTCTCGCTGCTGGTCCTCATAGACCGCGGCCATCGCGAGCTGCCCATCGAAGCCCGGTATATCGGCCGCAAGGTGCAGACCACCGATATCGAAATCATCGAAGTGAAATTTCAAGAAATCGACGGGATGGAAAAAGTCCTCCTGTGCGAAAAGGCCGAAGAAGCCAAAGCCTGAACTCAGATGCCCGCCGGACTGCTCGGAATCGAAGAGTTGGATCGCGCCCAGATCGAAGCCCTGCTGGCGCGGGCCAAGGATTTCCAGCCCATTCAAAGCCAGAACGTCAAGAAACTGGATACCCTGCGCGGGAAGATGATCGTGAACCTGTTTTACGAAGCTTCCACGCGCACCCGCACCAGCTTCGAAATCGCCGCCAAGCGCCTGGGCGGCGACGCGGTTTCGATCACCGCCGCCGGGTCCAGCGTTTCGAAGGGCGAGTCGCTGGTCGATACCCTGAACACCCTGGCGGCCATGCGCCCCGACGCCATCGTGATGCGCCACTCCGCCAGCGGCGCCCCTCACTTCCTGGCGCGCCATCTTCCCACGCCCATCATCAACGCCGGCGACGGCACCCACGAGCATCCCACGCAAGCGCTGCTCGACGCGCGCACCATTTTGGACCGCCGCGGCTCGCTCGAAGGGTTGCGCGTGGCCATCATCGGCGATATCGCCCATAGCAGGGTGGCGCGCTCAAACGTGCACCTGCTGGCGAAATTCGGGGTGGACATCGTGCTGTGCGGGCCCGCCTCGCTACTGCCGCCGGAATTGGCGGAACTGGCCCCCGGCGTGCGCCTCACCACCGATATTCGCGACGCCATCCGCGGGGCCGACGTGATCATGATGCTGCGCGTGCAACTGGAGCGCCAGCACGAGGCTTCGTTCCCGGCGAGCGAATATTTCCGCTTCTACGGACTGCGCCTGGAGCACATGGACCTGGCCCGGCCCGACGCCATCGTGATGCACCCCGGGCCCATCAACCGCGGCCGCGAGCTGGCCTCCGAGGTGGCCGACTTCCAGCGCTCGGTCATTCTCAACCAGGTGGAGAACGGCATCGCCGTGCGCATGGCGGTGCTCGAAAAGGTGATTGGATAGGCCCATGTCGATCGTCATTCGCAACGGCCGCGTCATCGACCCCGCATCCAACACGGACCGCATCGCCGACGTTCTCATCGTGGACGGCCGCATCGCCGGGGTGGCCCCGAATCTCTCTTCGCCGGGGGCCGAGGTGTTCGACGCCGGAGGCATGATTGTCGCGCCCGGCTTTATCGACATGCACGTGCATCTGCGCGAGCCCGGCTTCGAGCACGCCGAGACCATCGAGAGCGGCTCGCGCGCGGCGGCCGCCGGCGGCTTCACTTCCATCTGTGCGATGCCCAACACCAAGCCGGTGAACGACAGCGCCACCGTCACCGGCTACATCGTGGAACGCGCCCGCACCAGCGCCGCCGTCAACGTGTTTCCCATCGGAGCCATCACCAAGGGCAGCGCGGGCGAGGAACTGGCGGCTATGGGGGCCATGAAAGCGGCCGGCGCGGTGGCCCTCTCCGACGATGGCCAGCCGGTGGCCAACTCGCGCGTCATGCGCCGCGCCATGGAGTTTGCGCGCTCTTACGACCTGCCCATCATCGACCACTGCGAGGACCCCGGCCTGAGCGCCGGCGGGGATATGCACGAAGGCGCGCAATCGGTGCGCTGGGGGCTGCGCGGCATTCCCTCCGCCTCGGAAGACGTGATGGTGGCGCGCGACCTGCTGCTGGCCCAGATCAGCGGCGCGCGCTGCCACATCGCGCACATCTCCACGGTCAACGCCGTGGCCATGGTGGATTACGCGCGGCGCCGCGGTTTGAGCGTCACCTGCGAGGCCACCCCGCACCATTTCACGCTTTCCGACCGCGATATGGCGGCCTACGACAGCAATTACAAGATGAAGCCGCCGCTGCGCTCGCCGGGCGACCGCGCGGCGGTAATCGACGGGCTGGCCGGCGGCGCCATCGACGCCATCGCCACCGATCACGCGCCGCATCCGGGCAGCGAAAAGATGCAGGAGTTCGAACGCTGCCCGTTCGGCATCATCGGCCTGGAAACCGCGCTGGCGCTGGCGCTCGACGAGCTCGTGCTGCCGGGAAAGATCACGGTCAACCGCATGGTGGAGCTTTTTACCACCGGCCCCGAGCGGGTCATGCGCCTGGGACGGGGCACGCTGACCCCCGGCGCGCCCGGCGATGTGACGGTCTTCAGCCTGGACCTGGAATGGACCTACGACGTGAACCAGTCCTATTCCCGCAGCCGCAATTCCCCGTTCCACGGACGCACCTTCCGCGGCGGCCCCATAGCCACCGTGGTGGACGGCAGGTTCGCCTGGAAGCGCGCCCTGTAAATGGTGGGGCGGACCCCTGGAGTTTCTACATTTTCCCACGACATTTCCGGTGTTGTGGGACAGACGCTTCCGTCTGTCAACCTTGACTTGAGTGAGGCCACGATCGAGTCCAAAGTAAGAAGCCGGCGGCTCGCGCTGGGAGTCTGGGGCAGGCGCTTTCGCCTGCCAACCGGCTTCTTCGACGTCCGAGCCCGGATTGACAGGCGGGGCGCCCTCTGGGCCCGCCTGTCCCACATGCCCCTATGCCGTGGTCTGTTTCGCGTGGATTTCCTGCAGATTCCATACCCGGATGGGGTCCCGGCGGCGGGAGGCCACGGCGTCGGCGGCGGCCTTTGCCCCGCTCATGGTGGTGATGCAATTGACGCGATAAATCACCGCGCTGCGGCGGATGGCTTTCTCATCCAGGAACGCGGGAGCGCCGGCGGTGGTGTAAATGGCAAGCTGGACGGATCCGCCCTTCAACAAATCCACCACGTTGGGGCGGCCTTCGTTCACCTTGAACACCATCCGGCATTGCAGACCGGCGTTGCGCAGCATGGCGGCCGTCCCTCGGGTGGCCACCAGGTTGAAGCCCAGCGCGGCGAAGCGCCTGGCCACCTCCACGGCTTCCAGCTTGTGGCGCTCGTTCACGCTGATGAACACCGTGCCTTTGTCCGGCAGCGGGCTGCCGGCCGCGATCTGCGCTTTCAGAAACGCCTCGCCGAAGTTGATGCCCACGCCCATGACTTCGCCGGTGGAGCGCATCTCCGGCCCGAGAGCCGGGTCCACCCCGGGGAACTTGTTGAACGGGAACACGGGGGACTTCACGAACACCTGCGGCACGCTCAGCGTCCCCGAAGTGATTCCGCCGGTGAGGTGCGCGTAATCCTTCAACTTGCGTCCCCACATCAGGCCCACCGCGATCTTGGGCAGCGGCACGCCGGTGGCTTTGCTTACATAAGGAACCGTGCGCGAGGCCCGCGGGTTCACCTCCAGCACATAGACCACGCCGTTCTGGATGGCGTACTGCACGTTCATCAGGCCGATCACGTGGAGCGCCTTGGCCAGCCGCACGGTGTAGTCTTCGATGGTGCGGATGTTGGCCTCGGTCAGCGATTGCGGCGGCAGCACGCAGGAGCTGTCGCCCGAATGCACGCCGGCTTCCTCGATGTGCTCCATGATGCCGGCAATCAGTACCTCGTCGCCGTCGCCCAGCGCGTCCACATCCACTTCCGTGGCGTCTTCGAGAAAGCGGTCGATCAGCACGGGGCGCTCCTGGGAGAAAGTCACAGCCTCGCGCATGTACTGGCGAATCATCTCCTCGTCGTAGGCGATCACCATGGCGCGCCCGCCCAGCACGTAGCTGGGGCGCACCAGCACCGGGTAGCCCAGGCGCAGCGCCACCTCGCAAGCCTCCTCCACGCTGGTGGCTGCGCCGTTCGCGGGGCACGGAATCCCCAGCTCGTCGAGCAGTTTGCCGAACAGCTTGCGGTCTTCGGCCAGGTCGATATCGGCCGGGTCGGTGCCGATGATGGGCGCCCCGGCGCGCTTGAGCGGCAGGGCCAGGTTGAGCGGCGTCTGGCCGCCGAACTGCACGATTACGCCGTCGGGCTTTTCCGTATCGGCGATGTTGAGCACGTGTTCCAGCGTGAGAGGCTCGAAGTACAGGCGGTCGCTGGTGTCGTAGTCGGTGGAGACGGTCTCGGGATTGCAATTCACCATGATCGACTCGACCCCCAGCTCTTGCAGCGCGAACGACGCGTGGCAGCAACAGTAGTCGAACTCGATGCCCTGGCCGATGCGGTTGGGGCCGCTTCCCAGGATCATGACCTTGGCGCGCTGGCCCGGGTCCGCTTCGCACGAGCTTTCGTAATTGGAGTAGAGGTACGGCGTGAAGCTTTCGAACTCGGCGGCGCAGGTATCCACGCGGCTGAAGGCCGCCGCCACGCCCAGCTCCTTGCGGCGCACGCGCACCGCCAGTTCGTCCACCCCCCAGGCCTTGGCCAGTTGCACGTCTGATATGCCATAGCGCTTGGCGCGGCGGAAGAGATCGGCGGGAATGGCCGGCAGATCCGCGGGAGCGGTCGGATCGTTTTCGAAATCGGCGACTTCCTTGAGTTGCTCCAAAAACCACGGGTCGATGGCGGTCAGCTCGTGGATTTCCTGAACGCTGTGGCCGGCGGTGAGAGCAAAGCGGAGGTAGCTGAGGCGGTCCGGCGTGGGCGTGATGAGCTTCTGCGGGATGAGCGCCTTATCGTATTTCTCGGAGCCGAAGGCCTTGCCGGTTTCGAGGCTCCTCAGCCCCTTGTGCAACGCCTCCTTGAAGGTGCGGCCGATGGCCATCACCTCGCCCACGGATTTCATCTGCGTCCCCAGGGTGGAATCGACGCCGGGGAATTTCTCGAAGGCCCACTTGGGAATCTTGACCACTACGTAATCTATGGTGGGCTCGAAGCAGGCCGGCGTCTTGCGCGTGATATCGTTCGGGATTTCGTCCAGGCGGTAGCCCACCGCCAGCTTGGCGGCGATTTTGGCGATGGGGAAACCGGTTGCCTTGGAGGCCAGCGCGGAGCTGCGCGAGACGCGCGGGTTCATCTCGATGATGACCATCCGCCCGGTGCGCGGATCGATGGCGAACTGCACGTTGGAGCCGCCCGTATCCACGCCGATTTCTCTCAGGCAGCGCAGCGCGCCGTCGCGCATCATCTGGTATTCGCGGTCGCTAAGGGTCTGCGCGGGGGCCACCGTGATGGAATCGCCGGTGTGCACGCCCATGGGGTCGAAGTTCTCGATGGAGCAGACGATGATGCAGTTGTCGGCCAGGTCGCGCATCACCTCCAGCTCGAATTCCTTCCACCCCAGCACGCTCTCTTCGATGAGGACTTCGTGCACCGGGGAAAGGGCCAGGCCGCGTTCCAGAATCTCGGCCAGCTCTTCCTGGTTGTAGGCGATGCCGCCGCCCGTCCCGCCCAGCGTGAAGCTGGGGCGCAGGATCACCGGGTAGCCGATGCGCTCGGCGAACTGCAGCCCGGCCTTGAGTCCCATGACGAGCTGCGACTGCGGCGTCTCCAGGCCGATCTTGCGCATGGCGTCCTTGAATAGCAGGCGGTCTTCGGCCTTCTTGATGGCGTCGATCTTGGCCCCGATCAGCTCCACGCCGTAGCGTTCCAGAACGCCGGCCTCGGCCAGCTCCACCGAGAGGTTGAGGCCGGTCTGGCCGCCCACCGTGGAAAGCAGCGCGTCGGGGCGCTCGCGGCGGATGATTTCTTCGAGATACGCCACCGTGAGTGGTTCCACATAGGTCCGGTCGGCCAGGTCCGGGTCCGTCATGATGGTGGCCGGATTGGAATTCACCAGCACGATTTCGAAGCCGTCGGCGCGCAGGGCTTTGGCGGCCTGGGTCCCGGAATAGTCGAACTCGCAGGCCTGGCCGATGATAATGGGGCCGGAGCCGACGATCAGGATGCGGTGAATGTCGGTGCGTCTGGGCATCACCGCTCTCCCATGAGTTTGACGAAATCGTCGAAAAGATAATGCGAATCGTGCGGCCCGGGCGCTGCCTCGGGATGATACTGCACGCAGAACGCCGGATGGTTGCGGTGACGGAAGCCCTCCAACGTTCCGTCGTTCAAGTTGAGGTGCGTGATCTCGATTTCGTTCGCGTCGAGCGACTCGGGGTCCACCGCGAAGCCGTGATTGTGGGAGGTAATCTCCACCTTGCTTGTGATTTCATTGCGCACCGGGTGGTTGGCGCCGCGATGCCCGAATTTCAGTTTGTAAGTCTTCCCGCCCACGGCCAGGCCTAGCAACTGGTGGCCCAGGCAAATGCCGAATACCGGGACGCGGCCGATGAGCTTGCGGATGTTGGCCACCTGCGGCCGGAGCGGCTCGGGATCGCCGGGGCCATTGGAAAGGAAGACGCCGTCGGGCCCGAGCGCCAGCACATCTTCGGCGGAAGTGAGCGCCGGAACCACGGTCACGCGGCAGCCCACCTGCCGGAGGCGGCGCAGGATGTTGCGTTTGATGCCGAAATCGTAGGCCACCACGTGGAGCCTCGGCTCGGGCGCCGGCGCAAGGCCTTCGGAAGGCGAGCAGGCGTCCACGCCCTCAGTCCATTCATACCGCTCGGGAGTGGAGACGCGGCTGGCCAGGTCGAGGCCCACCATGGAAGGAATGCCGCGCGCCTTTTCGACCAGCGCGCGCGCGTCGCTTTCCACCGCCGAGAGCACCCCGCGCATGACGCCGCGGGTGCGCAAATGGCGGACCAGGGCGCGCGTATCGAGCCCCGAGACGATGGGCACGCCGTGCCGCGCCAGGAACGCGCCGGCCTCGGTGTCCGAACGCCAATTGCTGGCGATGGGCGAGAATTCGCGCACCACCAGGCCTTCGATGTAAGGCCGCGCGGACTCGTTATCGGCCTCGGCGGTTCCGTAGTTGCCGATCTGGGGATTGGTGAGAATGACGATCTGGCCGGAATACGAAGGGTCGGTGAAAACTTCCTGGTAGCCGGTGAGGGCGGTGTTGAAAACAACTTCCCCGGACCGTTCGGAAGGGGCGCCAAAACTCCTGCCCTCGAAGACCGCGCCGTCCTCCAGGGCGAGAATGGCAGAGTTCAAGTTGAGCTGTTCCTCCCTAGGTGTGGATAACTTTCATCTTAGCAGGAGGGGACGGGAACGGGTGGGATAAGGCTCCTGCCTTGTCATCAATCCGAGCGAAGCTCGGACCTTTGCCCGATGCCAAGATCGGTTCAACCGCGACCGTCCGAGCTTCGCTCGGATTGACAAGGCAGGAGCCTTATCCCACATTCTTACAACGCCGGTTATGCCACCGCGGCGGCGGCGTAGGTCTTGGCCATCTGCGCCAGCGGAATGGGAGCGTAGTCGCCTGCGTGGCCGGCCTGGCCGAACTGGGTCATGCGCTCGGCTACCACCTTCTTCATGGCTTCGCGCGCCGGCTTGAGGTAATCGCGCGGGTCGAACTTCTCGGGGGTCTCCCAGAAGACCTTGCGGATGGCGCCGGTGATGGCCAGGCGGTTGTCCGTATCCACGTTGACCTTGCGCACGCCGTTCTTGATGCCGAGCTGGATTTCTTCCACCGGCACGCCGAAGGTGGGCCGCAGCTTGCCGCCGTACTTGTTGATGATGTCCTGCAAGTCCTGCGGCACGCTGGAGGAGCCGTGCATCACCAGGTGGGTCTTGGGCAGACGCTGGTGGATTTCGATGAGGCGCTGCATCTTGAGCGTCTCGCCGGTGGGCTTCTGGGCGAACTTGTAGGCCCCGTGGCTGGTGCCGATGGCAATCGCCAGCGCGTCCACTCCCGTGAGTCTCACGAACTCTTCGGCTTGCGCCGGGTCGGTGACGTGGCTGAGGCCGTCGAGCCCGGCGCCGTGCCCGTCTTCAATGCCGCCCAACACGCCGATTTCGCCTTCCACCGTGACGCCCTTGGCGTGCGCCATTTCCACCACCTTGCGGGTGGCTTCCACGTTGTATTCAAAGGTGGAGGGAGTCTTGCCGTCGGGGTTCAGCGAGCCGTCCATCATGACGCTGGTGAAGCCCAGCTCGATGGCGGATTTGCAGGTTTCCACGCTGTTTCCGTGGTCCAGGTGCAGCACCAGCGGAATCTCGGGGTAGAGCTCCGCCGCCGCCAGCATCAGGTGATAGAGAAAATTGTCCTGGGAATAGGAACGCGCGCCGCGGCTGGCCTGCACGATGGCCGGCGACTTGGTTTCGCGCGCCGCTTCCATGATGGCCTGGATCTGTTCCATGTTATTGACGTTGAATGCGCCAACGCCGTAGCCGCCTTTGGCCGCCTCGTCCAGAAGCTGCCGCATACACACTAATGGCATAAACCGATTCTCCTTGGATTGCGAAAATAGAACCCGACTATTCTAAAACTCAAACTAACACGATTGCGGGAAAAGGGGCAACGCGGGGGCGGTGTTCTAGTCATCGATGAGCGCGGATCGCAACTCGACCAGACACCACGCCCGACCGGTGCGCTGACGATTCGGCGCCTCTTCAGGCATCGGGAATCCCTTTCTTCGCCTGATCCATCACTGCCTCGAGGAGTTTCTGAACGAGGTCTTCATCCACGAGGGCGACGCCGAGCTTTGAGACCATCAGGGATCTCCTCGCCTTTGTCAGAAAGTCCATCCCAAGGAGCAGGCCGCACTGATTCGGCTCCAGGACGATCACGCCGTGAACGGGATCCTCGTTCGCGACTACCACGGAACCCATGGCCAGCAGCTTCGGGCTTGTGGAATTGTCGGCCAAGGTATAGTTGCCAGTGCCTACCAGCGTCAGACCCAATGAAAAGGCCGACATGATCGGCATCAGCAGGAACCCGGTGAAACCAGTATCGATCATCACCTCAAATTCCTGCTTCAGATCGGGGTGAATTCCGAAAACAGAGATCCTGATTACCGGATGCCCAGTGTCACTGAGAAAGCCAGTCAGAATTGGGTCTTTGGAAGGCATGGCTGATCTGGAATGCTCCGGAGAATCCCACGCGGATCAGATGGAATAGCCCGTCGGGTTCTGCATTCTTGGCATTCTCAAGCGCCGCTTCCGCCGTATCGCCGAGGCGATAGGCCTTTGTCTTGACGTCAATCGCAACAAATTCTCCGCGATGGTTGCTCTCTAGCTCACTTTGGATGGATTTGTAGATTTCCTCGCCGGCCGCCGCGATTGCCCTTGGATTCTGAAACTGGGGAGTCATGATAGTGGTCGCCATTCCGGGAGCCTCCTTGTCGGACCGGAGCCGCGTAACGATGGCCCCCGTCTATCGAAGGTATCGACAAACCCGCAACTCTACATTAACGCAGCGGGCTCCTCATGTCAACATAAATCGTTTGTTTTCAATACAATAACTTTGGATATTGTTTTGAGGCAGACAGCCCGAAAATCCGGCCGGTAATCCTCGGCTTCCCGATTACAGGAGAATAGAACCATGGACATCAACCGTTTCACGGAGAAACTGCAGGAGGCCATCCGGGCCGCCCAGAGCAAGGCGATCCGTTACGGGCACCAGCAAATCGACGTCGAGCATTTGCTCGCGGCGCTGCTCGAACAGGAAGGCGGCCTGGCGGCTTCCATTCTGCTGAAGGCCGGGATCAACCTGGAGTCGGTGGCGCGGCGCATCGACGCCGAGCTGGACCGCATGCCGAAAGTCTCCGGGCCCTCCGGCCCCCCCGAGCAGATCTTCGTCACGGCGCGGCTGAACCGGCTGATCGCGGCGGCCGAGGACGAGGCGCGCCAACTCAAGGACGAATACATTTCCGTGGAGCACATTCTGCTCGCGGCGGTCGGCGAGAGCGGCGCCGCCGGGCGCCTGTTGAAGGAATCCGGCCTCACCCGCGAGCGCCTGATGCAGGCCCTGCGCGAGGTGCGCGGCAGCCAGCGCGTCACCTCTCAGAACCCCGAGGCCACCTACGAGGCGCTGGAGCGCTACGGCCGCGACCTTACCAGGCTGGCGGCGCAGGACAAGCTCGACCCCGTGATCGGCCGCGACGAAGAGATCCGCCGCGTGATCCAGGTGCTCTCCCGGCGCACCAAGAACAATCCCGTGCTGATCGGCGAGCCGGGCGTGGGCAAGACCGCCATCGTGGAAGGGCTGGCGCTGCGCATCGTTCGCGGCGACGTTCCGGAGGGCCTCAAGAACAAGCGCATCATGGCGCTCGATATGGGCGCGCTCATCGCGGGGGCCAAGTATCGCGGCGAATTCGAGGAGCGCCTCAAGGCCGTCCTCAAGGAAGTGCAGGACGCCGCCGGCGAAGTGATTCTCTTCATCGACGAGCTGCATACCGTGGTAGGCGCCGGCAAGACCGAGGGTTCCATGGATGCCGGGAACCTGCTCAAGCCCATGCTGGCGCGCGGCGAGCTGCACTGCATCGGCGCCACCACCCTCGACGAATACCGCAAGAACATCGAAAAAGACGCCGCTTTGGCGCGCCGCTTCCAGCCCGTGCTGGTGGACCAGCCCACCGTGGAAGACACCATCTCCATACTGCGCGGCCTCAAGGAGCGCTACGAAGTGCACCACGGCGTGCGCATAAAGGACGCCGCCCTGGTGGCGGCGGCGGTGCTTTCGAACCGCTATATCGCCGACCGCTTTTTGCCCGACAAAGCCATCGACCTGGTGGATGAAGCCGCGGCGCGCCTGCGCACCGAGATCGACTCCATGCCGGCCGAGCTCGATGAGACGCGCCGGCGCATCATGCAGCTCGAGATCGAGCGCCAGGCCCTGCGCAAGGAAACCGACGCCGCCTCGCGCGAGCGCCTGGCGCGCCTGGAAAAGGAACACGCCGATTTGAAGGCCGAATACGACGCCCTGACGGCCCGCTGGCAGGCCGAAAAGAACGCCGTCGAGCGGTTCCGGCAGCTTCGCCAGCAGGTGGAACAGACCAAGGCGGAAATCGAGCGCGCCGAACGGCAATACGATCTCAACCGCGCGGCCGAGCTGAAATACGGCAAGCTGGCGGCGCTCGAACGCCAGTTGCAGGCGGAGACCGATAAACTCTCTGCGCAAGGGACCGGCTCGCGCCTGATAAAAGAAGAGGTGGGCGAAGAGGATATCGCCGAAGTGGTGGGCCGCTGGACGGGCGTGCCCGTCGCCAAGCTGCTCGAAGGGGAAATGCAGAAGCTGCTGCACCTTGAGGACGAGTTGCACCGGCGCGTGGTGGGCCAGGACGAAGCGGTCACCGCCGTGGCGGAAGCCGTGATGCGCGCCCGGTCGGGGTTGAAGGATCCCAACCGCCCCATCGGCAGCTTCATCTTCCTGGGACCCACGGGCGTGGGCAAGACGGAGCTGGCGCGCGCCCTGGCCGAGTATCTTCTCGACGACGAGCGCGCCATGATCCGCATCGACATGTCGGAATACCAGGAGAAGCACACCGTGGCCCGCCTGGTGGGCGCGCCGCCGGGCTACGTGGGGTATGAGGAGGGCGGCCAGTTGACCGAGGCCGTGCGGCGGCGGCCCTACTCCGTGGTGCTGTTCGACGAAATCGAAAAGGCGCATCACGACGTCTTCAACCTGCTGCTCCAGATTCTGGACGACGGGCGCCTCACCGACGGCCAGGGCCGCACCGTGGATTTCAAGAACACCATCGTCATCATGACCTCCAACGTGGGCAGCCAGCGCATCCTCGAATGGGCGCCGTCGAAGCGCGAGAAGTTCGATGGGCCGGGTTACGAACGCATGAAGGAAGCCGTGCTGGAGGAAATGCGCCACCAGTTCCGGCCGGAGTTCCTCAACCGCGTGGATGAGATCATCGTCTTCCACTCGCTCTCCGAGGAGCACCTGAAGCAGATCGTGGAGATTCAGCTCGGCCGCGTACGAGCCCGCCTGGCGGAGCGGCACATCGCGCTCGAGTTGACCGACGCGGCGCGCTCCAACCTGGTGCGCACCGGCTACAATCCGCAATACGGAGCGCGCCCGCTGAAACGGGCCATCCAGAAGAAAATCGAAACGCCGCTGGGACGCCTGCTTCTCGAAGGCGCGATTCATGACGGCCAGACGGTGCGCGTGGACGGCGACGCCGAAACGGGCGATCTGCGGTTCAAGTCCGAAGCCGTTCCGGCGTAGCCGCCCTGGGGAACGCCCTGCTCCCGTTCTGGCTTGTTTTCAACCCCATCGGGGCTGAAAATCGGCGCGGCTCGCGAAGGAACTGGTGGACGGCAATCTATCCCGCATATCTCACACTCCACCCTCCGATGTGGCGCGGACACTCGTGTCTGCCGTGTCGAGACTCATCTCGACACGTGTTCGCGCTTCCGACAAAGTGTCGTAGCCAGCCGTCGGCATGAGCCGCGATGCGGCAGGCAGGAGTGCCCGCCACGGTATCACGCCTGAACACCTTTGAGAAGGTCCGGCTATGGCGCAATCCTTGGCCCGCACAACGGCGGAACGGCCGGCCGGCCCGCTCCGCCGTGTTCCGTCACTCCCGGAGCTTGGGAAACAGGGCGCGGTCCAGGGCGCGCCGCGCGACATCCTCCACGCTGAGGAATTTCTCGCGATGTTTGTAGAACAGCTTGTCTCCGGCCAGCATGCCCACTTCGACGGGGAGCGGTTCGCCGGCGCCTTCCACCTGAAAACCGGGCAGCTTGGGAGCCAGTGAGATTTCCACCCTGGCGGTTTCTTCCCAGCTTTCCTGGCGCTGTTCGCGGACGGTCACCACGATCCGGGAATTCTCGAAGCGGATCTGAGCGGCGTCCGGACCGAAGGCCTCGGCGTAGGCTTCAATGCACGCGGCCAGGTTGGCATGCACCTCCTCGAGAGCGCGCGGCAGCCGCTCCAGAATACGGGCCTCGCGTTCGCGACGGTCCTTCTCTTCGCTAATGCGTGTCTGCAGCCAGTCGAGACTCATAGGGCGCTTCCATGGTAGCAGGGGGTGGGACAGACCATCGCTTCGTGGTCTGTCCCGATGTGGGGCCAAGCCTTCGGGCTTGGCCCCACTCATGTCGCGCGCCCGTCTGACATGTTCTTTTAGATAATGCCGGCCCGTCCCGGCAGACGACAAGAGCCGATCGTCTGTCCCAACGCCTAGGCGTACGACAGCACTAGGTCGTGCCCGCGCCTGGTGAGCTGTGGGGCGCGGTTGGCCATGTCGGCCAGGAAGGCGCGGTAGTCGGCGGGGGAGATCAGTAGGCCGGCGCTCGCGCCATACCGGACGCTGACGCGGTCGAGCGAGAGAGCGAAGCCGAAGCTCTCTTCCTCGCTGCGCCCGATGAAGGTGATGACTTCATAAGGGATCACGCGGCGGATGAGACCGGCGTGGATGGTGAGGCCGCGCTCGGTGGTTTCGTAATGCTGCGGGAAGCCGCAGATCCCAACGGCCAGGAACAGGGGGATGGTGATCCAGAGCTTGGCCCCGGCCAGGGGGGCGAGCACGCCCAGGAGCAGGGCGGCGGGAATCCACCAATCGATCTTGGCTTTGTGGTTCATGATGTCTCCAGTGGCGCGGGCCTCGCGGGCGGGCGGCTCCCGCCCGCGAGGGAACGGCTTAGCTGGCTTTTCGTTTGGCTTTCAGCTCATTGAGCAGGCGGTCGATCTCCTGCTGTTTCTCGAGCGAGGCGAAGCGGTCCTCCACGTCGTCGGAGAGCAGCTCGCTGCGCGCTTGGGCGGTCGCTTCTCCGTGGCGCACCTTGTCCTTCATGCGGTCGAAGGCGGCGGACTTGGAGTCGTCGCCCATGGTCAGGCCGGCTTCGGTGGCTTTGCCGAGCGCCCTCGAACGGCGATGCTGCGCGATCAGCATATCGCTCTTGGCTTCGGCCTCCGCCAGCTTCTGTTGCAGCTTGAGGAGGGCGGATTTGAGATTCTCCACCTGGGTCTTCTGGTCGTCCACTTGCTGCTGGAAGCTGGCGGCGGTGGCCTGGTGGCTCATGGCGCGCTCGAGGGCGGCGCGCGCCAATTGGTCGTCGCCCTTATCCACGGCCAGCTCCGCGCGGCGCCGCCACTGCCGCTCGTTCTCCTCGTTTTCCTGGAACCGTTTCTCGAGGACATGCTGGTCGGCGATGGAAATGGCCACCTGTGTTTTCACCTGGAGCAGTTGATTCTGCATGTCCAGGATAACCTGCTTGATCATTTTTTCCGGGTCCTCGGCCTTGTCCACCAGGTCGTTGATATTGGCCCGGATCAGTGTCGATACCCTCTCTAAGAGCGCCATGGAATTCTCCTTTCTTTACTGCTCTCTCTACTGCGCCGCGCCGGGCGCGACGCCCTTGGTCTTGTCTTCCGGCTTGGGGGGATTGTCCCCGATCAACCGCACCTTGGCGAACAGATCGCTCAGCGGCATGCCGGAGAGCGTTTCGAAGAGCGCGGGGATCTGGGCCGCCATCTTGGTCATATCGCCGGTGATCTTGCTCATGCCGGCGGTGTCGCCGTTGCCGGTGGAAACGATGGTGATCTTGTCCACGTTCGCCAGCGGCGCGGCCAGCGCCTTGACCACCTCGGGCAGGCCGGTGATGAGCTTGTCGACGATGGCCGCCTGGTTGAATTGCTGGTAAGCCTCGGCCTTTACGTTCATGGCCTTGGCCTCGGCTTCGCCTTTCTTGAAGATGATCTCGGCCTCGGCTTCGCCCTGCGCGCGAATGGAGGACGCGCGGCCTTCCGCCTCCATGATGAGGCGGCTCTTTTCGGCTTCGGCCAGGGTTTCGATGCGCCGCCGCTCGAACTCGGCGGCCTTCAGCACGGTGGCGGTGAGCTCGCGGTCGCGGCGCGTGATTTCGGCGTCCTGCACCTTGACCTCGTGCTCCTTCTCGATCTGGTGGACGGTGACCTCTTCGGCGCGCACCTGCTGCTGCATGATGTTGCCTTGGATCTCGTAAGCCTTGTCGGCCTGCGCCTGCTGCTTCTTCACCATCTCCAGGTACTGGGCTTTCTTCACTTCCAGGTCGCGCTGGGCTTCGGCCTGCTTGGTCTGGGACAGCGTCTCGGCCAGTACCCTCTCCTGGTCCGCCTGGGCCTTGGCGACGGCCGCTTCGCGCGACGCCCCCGCGCGCTTGATAGCCGTATCGCGCTCGGCTTCGGCGGTGGCCACGTCGGCGTCGCGCTTGATGCGGGAAACATCCGGCCGGCCCATGTTGGTGATGTACTCGTTCTTGTCGCGGACCTCTTTGATGGTGAAGGAAATGACTTCCAGACCCATCTTGTTCATGTCGTCCGCGCAGGTGGAGCGCATACGGTCGCCCACCATCTCCGGCTGCTTGACGATCTCCTCCACCGTGAGCTGGCCGATGATGCCGCGCAGGTGGCCTTCCATGACCAGGCGGATGAGTCCTTCGCGCTCCTCGGGCGACTTGGTGAGAAACTGCTCGGCGGCGGTGAGGATGCTCTCGGGGTCGCTCTTGACCTTGATCTGGGCCACCGCTTCCACCGTGACGGCCACGCCCTGGCGGGTGTAGAGATCCTGCTTGGGCGCGACGTCGAACGACATCAGTTCGAGCGAGAGTCCCCTGCAATTCTCCACCATCGGAAAGATCACCGTGCCGCGGCCTTTGACCACGCGGGTGCCGCGAAATCCGTAAACGATGATGGCTTCGTGCGGCCCGGCCTTGCGAAACAGCTTGGCGAACAGGGCCATCAGGAAGACGATCGCCAGCAGCATGAGGCCGGCGATGACAAACGTCGGGTTCTCCATAAAAACGGCTTTCTCCTTCGGGCGAGATCGGCCTCGCCCATGCGAATCAGTTCTTAGGCTCCAGCTCGCCCATGAGCTCGTCCCACGGGCGAACGTAGGCAATGCCCTTTTCGTAGCGCGTGACAACTACTTCCGCGCCCTTGGGAATGGCCTCGCCATTCTCACTGCGCGCGCCGGCGACGCGGCGCGTGCCTTCCTGCGAATAAATCAGTTCCCCGGTGCCGCCTGGGCGGATGCGAATGCTCAGCCGGCCCAACACGCCGACCATATCGTAGTCGGCCGGGTCGAGCGAGGCCTCGCGGCGCATCAGGACCCTGGCGATAAACAGAAAAACAATGGACGCCCCGCCCAGGCCGCTGAGCGTGGCGATGCCCAGCGACAACACGATCCACACCCCGTAATAGCGGTCCAGAAGATATCCCGTTCCGCCGAACCAGGCCAGAAAGCCGGCCATGGTTCCGAAATTGAACCACGGCAATTCCGCCCCGTGAACGCCGGCCTGAGGCATGTGGATTCCGTGGTGGATGTGCAGGTGCGGAAGATGCAGATGCACGCATCCCACCAGTAGCGCCAGCGCGCTGAGTCCGAATCCCAGAAGGAAGCAGACCAGATAGAAATCGGACCAGTTCATGAACGCCTCCTCGTTTTACGATTGGCCGGCGCGGCCTGCCCGCGCAGCACCTCCATCAGGCGGTCCGCCAGCCCGGGGTTCTCGAGAATCTCGCCCAGCAGGACCACGCACATGCGCGAATCGGAGTGCCGCGCCACGGCCAACAGGGCGTGGTGCAGCTCCGGATCGCGTGAGAAGCGCTCGGCCCCCTGGACCAGCCACAGATCCAGCTTGTCCTCGCTCGCGCCGACGTCCGAGACCAGCTCGTTGTGGTAGCCTTCCGGATCGTCCACCAGGTAGCCCGGTTGTACCTTGAAAAAGCGCGCCAGCAACATGCGCGTGGAGTTGGACATGTGCGGCCGCGCGCCGCTTTCGATTTGCGAGAGATAGCTTTGGCTGATGGATTTGCCCAGCTCCTTCTGCACCAGCCGCGCCACCTCCTGCTGGGAGAGTTCGCGGTCCACGCCGCGCAGCGCTCCCTCCACTTCGCGCAGGTATCGAAGTTTTTCACCAAGCTTCATATCGCAATCTGTGATTAGTGTATTGCAAATTGCGATTATTTGTCAAGAGGGAAATTTGAGAAACTTTCAGGGCGAACGGCGGGCAGCGCGGAGAGTGGCGCCCAGGAGGACGGCGGGGGTTGTGAGGAGCACCGCCAGAATGCTCCACCACCACGGCAAACCGCCGCTCATGCGAATCAGGTTGACAATCGTAAAAACGACGATCACGCCGGCGAGCACGAGGGCCGCGAGCTGCGCTCGCGCTCCGGCGACCGCTCCGGCCACCCAACCGCCGAGCGCGCAGCCAAGCAGGGTATAGAACAGCATGGCGGCGAGCATTCCGGCGCCATGAACCTGGCCGGCGGGGATGAAATGGGTGGGGAAAAGGCGCGCGGCCAAGGCATCCGCCGCCACGGCGAACAGCGCCGTGGCAAGCAAACCGGCCAGGACGGCCAGGGCGGCTCGGATCATCCCGTGTATTATGACATGGCGGCGAAGCCGGCGGTTGCGCCTGGCGGTGCACCGCTCCAGCGCCTCCTGGTCAGGCCAAAGGTGGGACAGACGATCGGGTTTTGTCGTCATCCGGTTGGCGCTCGACCATCGCCATTGCTCTTTAGCTCCGACCAAGCCGGCCTCTAGAGGGCTGTTTTCCCCGTACTCGATCAGATACTGGAGTTCCTCCGCGGACCGTACCCAATGGTCGAAGGACTCGTCTTGCCAGAAGGGCGTCCCGGCGCGGCCCAGAGTGTGCTGTCGTGCCTCGGTTTCTCCAAGAAATGTGAGAGCTCACGAGGGCCGGGCCTTGACAGACCACTAAAGACGATGGTCTGTCCCACTGGAGGGCTTACCGTCCGCGATAGCAGAACTCGGAGGCCCCACGCCTAATGGCTTCGGCCTCGCTCCAGACCAGGATGGACGGGGGCCGGCCAGCGCCAAGCTGCACGGCCGTCTGGGCGATGTAGGCGCTGCGGGGAAAGCAGCGGACCCAGATGGGGCCGGTGGCGCGTCGGGCCAGGGCGATGAGTTGCTCGGTGGGCTCGGCCCGTTCGAGGAACTGGGCGCGTTTTCGAGTCCACAGATACCCGACGTTGGCCAGCAGCGTGACGGCCGCCGCGGCCGCTGCGAGCCTGGGTCCGGAGGGTTTCCAGGCGGAAAGCCGCGCCAGGGCTAGGCCGGCGAGGAATGCGAGTCCGGCGCTGGCGAGGTAGGTTTGGCGGCTGGGTATCTGGGTGGAGTAAGTAAGGAAGCTGTAGGGAAGCAGGGCGAGCGCCATCCAGGCGAAGGCGAGCCAAGCCGGCCTTGCGGCGCTGTAGGTGGGGCAGGCGGTTCCGCCTGCCAAGGCCGGTTTTCCAACATCGCGCGCGCGGAGGGTGGCGAGCGTGGCTAGGGAGAGCCATCCCCAGACCCACAGCAAGCGCGCGACAGCGCGGGGCCAGGTGACCCAGAAAGGCGCGGCGAGCGAAAAGCTGCCATCCGAAAAGCGGAAGGAATTGGCGCTGGAGGCCAGCACCGAGGCCATTGCCAGGCCGGCCAGCGCGATGTGCGGCGCCAGGCGCAGCGCGGCGCGCCGGCGCGGCGCGGCGGATAGCAGCAGGAACAGCGGCAGCAGGATGACAGCCGATTCTTTCGAAAGCAGAGCCAGTGCGAACATAACCACGGAGCCCAGACGCAGCAGCCAGGGGCGGCGCGAGCGGTCCGCGCGAACCCAGCACAGCAGGGACGCCGCGCCGAAGAAGAACAGGAGCAGCTCGTTGATGGCGGAGAACCAGATCACGGCTTCCTGATGGCCCTCGGCGACGGCGAAAAAGGCCCCGGCCCAAAACGCGGCGGGCCGCGTGGACCGCCACGACGCGGCCAGCGCATACACCAGCCAGGCGTTGGCGATGTGCAGGATCAGGCTCGCCAGGTGATAGCCCCACGGCGTGAGATGAAAGGCCCGCCACAGCAGCCACATGGCCCAGTAGCTGGTGGCGCGCAGGCGGAAGACGGCGTCGTGCATCAACTGCGGCAGGCCGGCGGCGGGTCCATAAACCTGAGCCTGGATGAGATTGCCGTAGTCGTCTTCAAACAACGGCAGGGAGAGGCTGGGCGCGTACGCCAGGAAACAGAGCAGGGCGATGGCGAGCAGGGCGAACGGCTGGCGCATGAATCAAGGCTATCAGCTATCGGCCAAGAGCTATGGATGCCGGCCGGACTTAGCTTACAGTCGATAGCCGAGAGCCGCGCTACACTGGGCGTTTCCCGGGAGGCCGGTTTGAACCGAATGGGGCCGATCGTCGCGATCTGCGCGTCCACCGCGCTTCTAGCCGGCGCGCAGGACGAGCCCGCTGGGCGGAGGGCCGCCCAGACCATGAAAACCCTGGCGCGCGGAGTAGACCATGCCGCCGCCTCCATGCATCCGCTGGCCACCCAGGCCGCGGAGCGCATGCTGGCCGCGGGAGGCAACGCATTTGACGCTATCGTGGCGGGTCAGGCGGTGCTGGGCCTGGCGCAGCCCTGGCTGAACGGCGTGGGCAGCGACGCCACGCTGCTCATTTACGACGCCAAAGCCAGGAAGGTGTTCTCCCTGAACGCCGAAGGGACGGCGCCCAAGCTGGCCACCATCGAATGGTACAAGACCAACAACGGCGGCAAGATCCCGGTGGACGATTCCCTGCTTTCGGCCACCGTGCCCGGCGTGGTGGACGCCTGGTACATCCTGCTATCGCGCTGGGGAACCCGGACGTTCGCCGACGTGCTGGCCCCGGCCATCGAATTGGCCGAACGCGGCGTTCCCATGGGACCGACGCTCAACGCCCAGGCGCTTCGGAAGTACCCCACCAGCGCGCGCCTGTTCGCGCCCCCGGACGGCCGGCGGTGGCGCGAGGGCCAGATCTGGAAAAATCCCGACCTGGCGCGCACGTTGCGCCGGCTGGTGGAAGCCGAGAAAGAGGCGTCTTCCAAAGGCCGCGAGGCCGGGCTCAAGGCCGCGCGCGACCGTTTCTACAAAGGCGACATCGCCCGCGAAATGGCCAAGTTCTGCGAAGAAAACGGCGGCCTCTTCCGTTACCAGGATTTCACCGATTACGCCGCCAAGGTGGAGGAGCCCATCTCCATCGACTATCGCGGTTACACGGTCTACAAGAACCCCTCCGCCAGCCAGGGACCCGCCGAGTTGTTCGCGCTGAACATCCTGGAAGGGTACGACCTGAAGAAAATGGGCCTCAATTCCGCCGACTACATCCACACTTCGGCGGAAGCCATCAAGCTGGCCATGGCCGATCGCGACGCTTACCTGGGCGACATGGATTTCATCGGGATCCCCTATCGCGGCTTGCTGTCGAAGGAGTACGCCGCCGCGCGGCGCAAGCTGATCGACCCCGCCAAGGCCTCGGGGGAGTTCCGCCCCGGGGATGTCACTCCCTTCGCCGGCCCTGATTACCAGCCCGTCAATCGCCCGCGCGACGTGGACATGCGCGGCCAGGCCGACCACGTGGGCGATACCAGCTACATCGCCGCGGTGGACCGCGACCGCAACCTGATCTCATTCACTCCCAGCCTGCACGGCAGCTTCGGCAGCAAGGTGGTGATTGGAAACCTGGGGTTCATCTTCAATTGCCGCGGCGACTACTTTTCGCTGGTTGCGGGGCACGCCAACGCGCTCGCGCCGGGTAAGCGGCCGCGCAGCACCCTGCAAGGCACGCTGGTGATGAAGGACGGCAAGCCACTGCTCGTTACCGGGAGCCCGGGCGGCGACGACCAATGCATGCGCACCATGCAGACGCTGCTGAACATAATTGAATTCGGCATGAACATGCAGCAGGCCATCGAAGCCCCGCGCTGGAGTACGCGCAGTTTCCCGGCCTCGCCCTTCCCCCACACCATGTACCCGGCCGACCTCTCCATCGAGGGCCGCATCCCCGACGCCGTGCGCGCCGAACTGGCCAAGCGCGGCCATAAAGTGACGGTGAGCGGATCGTGGTCGCTGAACGACAGCGCGGGCATCGTGGTGGAAGCCGAAACCGTCACGGTCAGCGCCGGGGCCGATCCGCGAACCACGGCCCTGGCCCTGGCCTGGTAGCGGCTCCGATCAGGTGGGGCGGGCGCTTTCGCCCGCCAACCCCGGGCCGGAGGCCTATCCCACGGACCACAGAGAACGATGGTCTGTCCCAACGGTCATGGGGATGCGCCGGAAAGTGAAAGGATATAGGATAAGTTCACTCGGAACCTTATTCTTATGAAACTGCATCGACCCAACATCTGTCTGGCAGTGCTGCTCTCAGCCTGCGCGACGCGGGCGATCCCGGCCGCCGAGCCGTTCCGCGACCCCAATCTGCCGCTCGAACAGAGAGTGGAGAACCTGGTTTCGCTGCTGACCCTGGACGAGAAAATCGCCATGCTGGCCCAGCGTCAACCGGCGATCGAGCGGCTGAATATCAAGGCGTTCACCAACTTCACCGAAGGTCTGCACGGCCTGGGCTGGGCGGGTGGCGGCGGTATCACGTCCACTCAGTTCCCGCAGTCGGTGGGATTGGGCGAAACCTGGGATCCCGAACTCCTGCGGCAGGTGGGCGCGGTGGAGGGATATGAAGCCAGGGTCTACTTCGTTAAGCTCAACGGCGCAAGGGTGGGGCTGGCCATCCGGGCGCCCAATGTGGACTTGACTCGCGACCCGCGCTGGGGCCGGTCCGAGGAGTCCTTCGGCGAAGATCCCTTCCACGTGGGATCGATGTCGGTGGGCATGATCAAGGGCATGCAGGGAGACGACCCGAAGTACCTGCTGTCGGCCTCCACCATGAAGCACTTCCTGGCCAACAGCAACGAGGCGGGGCGGAGCCATTCGTCATCCGATTTCGACGAGCGCAATTTGCGCGAGTATTACCTGGTTCCGTTCCAGATGGGCGTCGAGCAAGCGCACGCCCAGTCCTACATGGCGTCTTACAACGCGGTCAACAAGATTCCCAACACGGTGTCCCCGTTCATCCGGGACATCACGGTGAAGGACTGGGGATTCGACGGGATGGTCTCGACCGACGCCGGCTCGCTGGGCAACCTGGTGCGGGCGTTCCACTACTATGAGGACAACGCGACGGCGACGGCGGCATGCGTCAAGGCCGGCATCTCGGTCTTTTTGGACCAACCCTACGTGGCGGGGCTCAAGGAGGCGCTGGACAAGAAACTGGTCACCGTGGAGGACATCGAGCGAGACATCAAAGGCAACCTCCGTATGCGCATGCGGCTGGGCGAGTTCGACCCGCCCGAGATGGTTCCGTACAACAAGATTTCGGGCACGGAGGAACCCTGGTACGGCGAGAAGAACAAGGCTCTCGCGCGCAAAGCGACCCAGGAATCCATCGTGCTGCTCAAGAACGCGAACAACCTGCTGCCGCTGGACAAGGCCAGCGTGAAATCGGTCGCCGTGATCGGGGCCCCGGGCAACGACGTGCACGTCGACTGGTACGGCGGGATTCCGCCTTACACGGTGACGCCGCTCGAAGGCATCAAGGCCAAGGTGGGGCCTGGCGTGCGGGTGCGGTACATCGTGGACAACAGCAACAATTCGGACGCGGCGAACATCGCCAGGGAATCCGACGTAGCCATCGTCTTCATTGGAAACAAGCCGACCTGCCTGGGGCCGTTCGGCGGACAATGCCCGCCCAGCGAAGGCAAGGAAGCGGTGGATCGGCAGGCCATCGAACTGGAGCAGGCGCAGAATCAACTGGTGCAGGGCATGCTGCGCGCGAATCCCAAGACCATCGTGGTTCTGAAATCCAGCTTCCCGTATTCGATGAGCGCCGTTATACAGAATGCGCCTGCCATTCTTCACATGGCGCACTCCAGCCAGGAGGAAGGCAACGCGCTGGCGGACGTGCTATTCGGCGACTATAACCCGGCCGGGCGGCTGTCGGTGACCTGGCCCAAGTCCCTGAACGACCTGCCGCCCATGATGGACTACGACATACGCAAGGGCCGCACCTACATGTACTCGAAGGCGGAGCCGGAGTATCCGTTCGGGTACGGGCTGAGCTATACCACGTTCGAGTACTCGAACCTGAAGACTTCGGCCGAAACGGTGGCCGGAAAGGGCGAGATCACGGTGAGCGTGGACGTGAAGAACACGGGAAAGCGCGCCGGGGACGAAGTGGTGCAGTTGTACGTGAAGTACGAGGGGTCGGCGGTGGAGCGGCCCATCAAGCAACTGCGGGGCTTCCAACGGGTCACCATACCGGCGAACGAGACGCGGACGGTGAAGATCCCGCTCAAGGGGAGCGACCTGGCTTACTGGAACGCGGACAAGCATGGCTTCGTGGTAGAGGCGGGGAAAATCGACATTCTCGTCGGAGCGTCCTCGGCCGATATCAAGGCGCAGAAGACGGTCGGCGTAACGCCGTAGAGGGTCCATGCCAGGCAGGCCGGGAGGCCTGCCCCACTGTAGCGGAGGTGTTCTTGCCGTCCAAGAGAGTTCTGGTTACCGGCGGGGCTGGTTTCCTGGGCAGCCATCTGTGCGACCGGCTGATCGAGACCGGCGCCGAGGTGATTTGCCTGGACAATTTCTTCACCGGCTCGAAGGGCAACATCGCCCATCTGGTTTCGCATCCCCATTTTGAAGTCGTCCGGCACGACGTGGTGCACCCGATTCTGCTGGAGGTGGACCAGATCTACAATTTTGCGTGCCCGGCCTCTCCGGTCCACTACCAGTACAACCCGGTGAAGACGGTCAAGACCAACGTGATGGGCACGATCAACATGCTGGGGCTGGCCAAGCGGCTGCGGGCGCGCGTTCTGCAAGCGTCTACTTCGGAAGTGTATGGCGACCCGAAGGAGCATCCGCAAAAGGAATCGTACTGGGGGCACGTGAATCCCATCGGCCTGCGCAGTTGTTACGACGAAGGCAAGCGCGTGGCCGAAACCCTCATGATGGACTATCACCGCCAGAACGGCGTGGAGATTCGCATTGTGCGCATCTTCAACACGTATGGCCCGCGGATGGCGGTGGACGACGGCCGGGTGGTGAGCAACTTCATCGTGCAGGCTCTCCGCAACCGGCCCATCACGATTTACGGAGATGGCCGGCAAACGCGATCGTTCTGTTATGTTTCGGACCTGATCGAAGGCGTCTGGCGACTGATGAACGCGGATGGTCTCACCGGGCCGGTGAACATCGGCAATCCGAACGAATTCACCATCCGCGAATTGGCGGAGCTGGTAATTTCCTTGACGGGATCGCGGTCCGAAATCGTCAGCCTGCCGCTTCCGCAGGACGACCCGACGCAGCGCCAGCCGGACATATCGCTGGCCAGGCGGCAGCTCGGCTGGGAGCCGAAGGTGGAGCTGAGGGAAGGCCTGAAGTCCACCATCGAGTACTTCGAGCGGCGTTTATCGGAAGGCGGGTAAGAAGCGAGAGAAACGGTTGGCAGGCGAAAGCGCCTGCCCCACTAGGCCAGCGCCAGACTGGCTTCGGCGGCGGCATCGAGGCCGGCGAAGCGGCCTCTTTCCAGTTTGGGGAAGGCGGCCGCGGCGATCATGACGGCGTTGTCGGTGGAGAGGCCCACGCTGGGAAAGTGGATCGGATAGGGCAGCCGGGCCGAGCGGGCGGCGGCGCGCAGGCCCGCGTTGCAGGCCACGCCGCCGGAAACGATCATGGCGCGGGCGTCGATCCGCTCGGCCGCAGCGGCCGAGCGCGTCAGCAACTCGGCGATCACGGCGTGCTGGAACGAAGCCAATAGGTCCAAAGTGCGCGGCGGCGTCACGGCCAGCCATTCCTCGACGGCGGGCTGCCGGCGCTCGCGCAGCACGGCGCGGCGGGCTTCGATTTCCGCCTGCATGTCGCGGGCTTCCACCCAGCGGAGCACGGCCGTTTTCAGACCGCTGAAGCTGAAATCGAGCGGGTTGCCTTTCATTTTGGCGAAAGTGAAGCGCACGGCGTGGGGGTTGCCGAGGGGGGCCAGGCGATCGATTATGGGACCGCCGGGGTAGCCGAAGCCCAGCAGCTTGGCGACTTTGTCGAAGGCTTCGCCGGCGGCATCGTCGCGGGTCTTGCCGAGCAGGCGGTAGCGGAACTCCGGGAGGACCTCGAAGAGGTGGGTATGGCCGCCGCTCACCACCAGGGCGAGCGCCGGGAACGCGACCGGCGCGCCGGCGCGCCGGGCTTCCAGGATCACGGCGTGGATGTGCCCTTCCACGTGGTTGACGGCGATGAGCGGCAAGCCGCGCGCGAAGCACAGGGCCTTGGCATAGGTGAGGCCCACCAGCAGCGACCCAACCAAGCCGGGGCCCACGGTGGCCGCCACCGCGGCGAGGTCTTCCAGGCGGGTCGCGGAGCGCTCCAGCGCCTCGCGCACCACCGGGACGATGGCGCGCAGGTGTTCGCGGGAGGCCAGCTCGGGCACCACGCCGCCATACTTGCCGTGGATGCTCATCTGCGAAGCCACCACGGAGGAAAGCACGGTTTCGCCGTTTTCGACAACCGCGGCGGCGGTTTCGTCGCAGGAAGATTCGATGCCCAGGATGCGCACTATCTTAATTGTGGGATAAGCCTCCCGGCTTGTCCAATGGTTGGGGGCCTTGTCTTCAGTTACATGCCCGTCACAGGGTACCCTACTCATTGCTGACGACCGCGCCCCTGGAAGCAATGGAACAGTCGGCTAGCTTGTCCGCTTGAACACGGTGAAACGCCGGCAAAACAGTGCTGTGTAAGGGCTCCCTTCGGCATGAGTAGCATCAACGGCCCCAAGAAACGACGCTCCTTTGGGGATAGCACGACAGGCCGTGACATATTCCTTGCCCGTGACTCAAGGCCGATAGTAGGCGTGATTGGGGAAACCAGGGCACGATACCCCATTTGTTGCGGTGCAGCCTTGAAATGGTTATAGAAGTTGTGGCCCGGTCGACGTTTATTGTAACATAGGCAGTGCAAAGTCAAAGTGCGTTCGAGACCTAGGAAGGGTCAAAATGGCAAACGAGAACAGCTTTTCAGGCCCGCATCTTTTTGCGGCATTCCTCTGCGAGAAAATCCTGATTGAACGTGACAACGTCCCGACTTTCGTTCGCGTTGCTGAACGGTTCATGGTCCCGGTGTTTGTGGGCCAACCGCCTGCTGGCGTGCAACTGCCTCCCCAAATCGTTCAGACGACGCTCGTGGTCGGCCTAAAATCGGGAGATCTTGGAGCAGGTAAGCACACCGTACGGGTGAAGATGCAAAAGCCCGATGGAAGCTACTTGCAGGAGAACTTGGCTCCGGTATTCTTCAACGGTGGCGACGACAACGGCGCACTTATCGGGATGCCAATCGCGGTCATGTCTCCAGATGAAGGGCTCTACTGGTTCGAAATCTATTTCGAGGCCGCGCTGCTCACTAGAGTCCCAATGCGAGTTCTGCACCAAGAGATTGGCCTGCCGAGTAATTTCCCGCCGTCTGGGGAACAGTAGAAGTTCTGGTCGAGACAGAACAATGCGGATCGAATTTGACCCAAATGGTCGTTACCGCGATCCCGCTCGACAGGGTGCGGAATTCGCTCATCATCTGCTCCAGGGGCAGATGCCCAGAGGAGTGCTCCGCCAGCCGGAGTTCAATCTCAGATGCAAGGGCCTGCGCCGCCGGATCGCCACCGTCCTGCTGAATGTTCCAGGTGTTCCCGACAATCCAGTCCTCGAACGAATCGAGATCGATTTTTTCATTAACCACATCCGCAAGCATAGCGCGGACCGCCTGGGCGCTTAGCATGAGTGAATCTCCTTTTTCTATTGTACGCGTTACAGTAACAGAGTTGCGAGAGCGATTCAACCGAGGCGGGTACTGGGAGAAAACTCTCACTGGTGAACTGCGGACCGTTGTCCAAAGAGAGCGTTGCCCCGCATTGCCCCTCGCGGGTGAGCCGCCCGGAACAAAAAGCCAGATGGTCTCCTATTATGATTCGGCTGGAAACGAAATCGCAAGAGTTCATCAATACCTTAGACGCGACGGGAAGATTGGCTTAAGTGGCAAGCCAGACCCAAAACGCCTCTTCGAAAATGGGGTTCTGTACCGCATTCATAAAGGCACCTCCGAGCAGCCGCCAGTCAATGCACTGGAAGCCGGAGCCATCACTGATGAAACAGGGGCCAGCAACTAAGCTTCGTGACGCATTCGAAGTCCCCGAGGCGGGAGCACGGCCAGCCCTTCGCCGCGCCTTCAGCGGAGGTCGGCGCAGTTGAAACCGGTTACAGTTCCAGCACCGCAGCCAGAGAGGCACGCGCGGGGCGGATGCCGTGGCGCAGGCTGAAGGCCAGCGTATGGCTGCATTTGTAGGCGCAGCGCCGGGCCGCGCCCTCCAGGTCGAGCAGCGCCGGGCGAGCCGGGTGCCCTGGCTCGAGGGTCGCCATGGCGCTCGAGACGCTGCTCAGGATAACGGTCAACTCGTTGTTGAAATCGTGCGCCAGGGCGGCCGCGGCCATCGCGCAGGCCTGATCTGCTTTGGTAAGACGTTCCACGCCTGAAGGATAGCGGGCGCGGTGGGCGCGGCGTGACGGATGGCATACAAAAACAATTGATTCTAAACGTTTTAGAAAAATCAAATGGTTTGTGATCGGCGATTCGGGCTCAAGCGCCGGACTGGCTGGAAGCCCGCTCTACGGCGCGAAACGATAGCCCACGCCGCGAACCGTCTGTATGTGGCGGGGGTTCTGGGGCATATCCTCCAGCTTCTGCCTGAGCCAGGCTACGTGCACATCGACGGTGCGCGAAGACACGCCGGGTTGGTATTCCCACACCGCTTCCAGCAGCTCATCGCGCGATACCGGCCGGCCCCGCCGATCGATCAGGTAACGCAGCAGCTCGAGTTCCTTCCCCGCCAGGGGCGCCACCACGCCGTTCTTGCGGACTTCGGCCTTCTCGAAGTCCGCCACCACGTTCCCGAACTCGAAACGCGCCACGGGAGCGAGCTTCTCTTTCCTCACGCGCCGCAGCAGGGCTTCTATGCGGGCCAGCAGTTCGGGCGGCTCGAAGGGCTTGGTCAGGTAGTCGTCGGCGCCGAGCTTCAGTCCCACTACCCGGTCGGTGAGCTGGGTCTTGGCGGTCAGCATGAGGATGGCCAGGTCCTTGCCCTCCCGCCGCAGCTCGCGGCACACGTCCAACCCGTTCTTGCCGGGCAGCATCACGTCGAGAACGATCAAGTCGAAGGGTTCCTTGCTGGCCCGCGCCAGGCCCGTGATTCCGTCCGAGGCGCTTTCCACGGCGTAGCCCTCGGCCATCAGAAGATCGGTAAGGGTGACGACCAACCCCGGCTCGTCCTCCACCAGCAAAATGCGCGCGCTCATGTTTCTGCTCCTCCAGGCGCTACGGGAAGCCGGATGGTGAACTCGGTTCCTTTCATGGGTTGGCTCTTTAGGGTGATGCCGCCCCCGTGCGCTTCCACGATTCCGCGGGTCAGGTTCAGGCCCAGGCCGGCGCCGCGCACCTGGTCCTTGACGGCGCGCCGCCCGCGAAAGAACGGGTCGAACACGCGTTTCTGCTCCTCCTTCGGAATGCCGGATCCGCGGTCCGCCACGCGAATTTCCACCATGGCTTCGCGGCCCTCTCCGGCCACGGATGCGAACAGGCCGATCCATTTGCCTTCCGCGCCGTACTTGGCGGCGTTGGCGAGCACGTTATGGAGGGCGCGCGGCAGGGCCACGGGGTCGCCCAGAACCGCTGGGAGACCGGCCTGGATTTCTTTCTCGAAGACGCAGCCGGACGCCTCGATGGCGGCGCGGCTGGTTTCCACCGCCTCGTCTATGGCGGCTTCGACGGACAGCGGATCGAGTTGCTGAACCACGCGGCCCGCGTGCGCGCCCGCGAACTGGAGCGCCTGCTCCACGAGCTCCTTCAACCGGCCGCTCTCGCGCTGGATCAGCGCGCCATACTTCTCGACCTGCGCGGGGTTGGCCGCCAGTTTGCCTTGCAGGTTGTAAGCCGCCGTGTGGATCACGGTCAGCGGCGTGCGCAGCTCGTGCGAGACTCCGGCCACGAATTCCATCTGCAACTCCGCCAGCCGCTGCGCCCGCCGCGTATAGCGCAATAGGGCGGCCAGGGTGGCTGCCACCAGCAGAAGCACGCCGGCAGTCACGGCCAGGTTGCGCCGGCGGGTTCGGGAAACCACCGCTTCGAGCGACCCCGCCCGATGCCGCGCGAACACGTCCCACATGGCTGGCGCGACGCGGAGCCCGCGGCCCGGTTGGGCATCGCGCGGCCGCTCGGGTCCGCGACCCATGCCGCGCCCCGGCTCAGGCCCGCGGCCCATGCCGCGTCCTGGCCCCGGCCCGCGACCCATGCCGCGAAATGCGCCTTCCAATTGCGGCTCCAGCAGGCTGGCTCTGGCATCCGCGTTGGCCGCGATCCGCGGCCCCTGGTCCGGATCGGATTGATAGACCACCGCCGGGGGATTCGTTCGCGTGAGAACCGCTACCTGGTATTCCAGGCTTCCCGCCGGCCCCAGATGGCGGCGCACGGCCTCCGGAAGCATCACTTCGCCGATGTAGCGCGTGTCCAGCTCCACGATGAGCCACGCCGTCTCCCCGGGCTCGAACGGGCCGTCCTCCGGCGGGCCGGGAACGGGCAACGGCGCCACGGAAATGGCAGCGTCGCCGGTGGCGAACGCCCCCTCATTCCACGGTGGACCAAGCGACCCCGGCGGGCCTTCCATCCCCCGCGGCCCTCCCGGCCGGTAGGATTCCATGCTGGTCTTGAGCCGGCTCCAGCCCTGAGGCCAATCGGCCGTTGCGAAGACGCCCTTCCGCGGGTCCAACATCTTCAGCGCTATCGAACCGGTTCGCCATCGGGCCACCGCGACCCGGCGGATCATCCCGGCGTGCCGGGCGGTTTGGGTCCACTGTTTATAACGCGCCCCGAGACTGGCCTCGATGGAGTCCGTTTCGATCTCGAACCCGGGCGCGGCGAGCGCGCGGTAGGCAGCGGCTATCTCGGCGTCGAAATCCCGGCCCAGCCCATCGAGCGTCGCCTGGAGGCTCTGTCCCAAACGGTCCCACTCCGCCCGGCTCACCTCGCCGATCCAACGGTATTGCAGGAAACCCAGAATTCCGCAAAGAAGGAAGAGAGCGCTCACGAAACCCGATGAAAGGAGCGCCTGCCGTCCCAGTCTTTTCATGGCCGCCAACCTCCACATTAACCTTTGCGCGACTTGACTTGCCAGCGGGAAGCGGCTAATAAAATGGTTAAGAAGGTTAAGGTTTCGGCCCGCGGACGGCTCGGATGCAACCCCGGCGGCCCCGGCGCCGTCGTATGTTGCAGTACGACCGGCGCCGGCATCGGCGAAAGGAGAGGAAAGAGCATAATGCAATCGCCCGGGAGGAGATTCGGAGGGTGGCGCCTGGCGCTCTGGGTGGCGCTGGGGACCGTGGCCGCCAACGCGCAGCCCAACCGTATCTCGCAGCGCATCGATAACACCCGCCGCACGGTCCTGACCGGCCACATCCGTCCCCAGGCGCGGCCCGAAAACGATCAGGGCCGGGTGTCACCCTCCCTCCAGCTCCCCTACGTGACTCTGACTCTAGCCCCGTCCGATGCCCAGGCCGCCGAGCTGGAGAAACTACTCGCCGACCAACAGACTCCCGGTTCGCCCGATTATCACCGGTGGCTGACGCCTGAGCAATACGCCGATCGTTTCGGCGTGAGCGAGTCGGATATGAGCCAGATCGCCGGCTGGCTGCGGGCCCAGGGGCTCACGGTGGTTTCCACCGCCCGCGCGCGCAACCTGGTCGCCGTGAGCGGAACCGCCGCCCAGATCGAGAATGCATTTCAGATCGAGTTGCATCAGTACCTGGTGGACGGGGAGACGCACTTCGCCAACGCCTCCGAGCCATCCGTGCCGGCGGCGTTCGCGGGCGTAGTCAGGAGCATTCAAGGTCTCCACGATTTCCGCCTCAAGCCGGCGGCTCACCCCATGCCGAACCAGCCGGCGGGCGGGCGGTACACCTGCACGGGCGCCGCTCCGGTTATTGAGCCATGTGTCGGCTATAAAGGGGAGCACTACATCGCTCCCGACGATCTCGCCATAGTTTACGACATCAAGCCCTTGTATACCGCGGGCATCGATGGAACCGGCCAGAAGATCGTCATCGCCGGCCAAGTGAGTATCAATCTCTCCGACATCCAACAGTTCCGTTCCAGCTACGGTCTGCCCGCCAACAATCCTCAGACCGTCCTGGTGCCGAACGCTGGGACCCCCGGCACGGATCCCAACGATCTGGCGGAATCCGACCTCGATCTGGAATGGTCGGGAGCGGTGGCCCGCAACGCCAGCATCATCTTCGTGTATTCGTACAACGTGATGGATGCTGTGCAGTACGCCGTGGATCAAAACCTGGCGCCGGTGATCAGCACCAGTTACGGGGAATGCGAAGTAGAAATGGGCTCCGAACGTATCGCGTTGCAGACGTGGGCCCAGCAGGCGAATTCGCAGGGCATCACCTGGCTGGCCGCCTCCGGCGACTCCGGTGGAGCGGACTGCGACGACACGCAAAACACCGGTTTGGCGGTGGACGCGCCGGCCAGCATCCCCGAGGTGACAGGGGTGGGGGGGACGGAGTTCAACGAAGGCAGCGGGACGTACTGGAGCGCCACCAACACCACGACCGGAGCGTCGGCGTTGTCCTATATCCCGGAGGTGGTGTGGAACGACAGCGCCGAGGACGGGCAGCCCGCCGCCAGCGGCGGCGGGTCGAGCGGGTACTTCTCCAGGCCCTCCTGGCAGACGGGCCCGGGAGTGCCGAATGACAACTTCCGGCATGTTCCGGACGTGGCCCTCTCAGCTTCCGCCGATCACGACGGTTACTTTGTTTACACTGGGGGCAGTCTGCAGATTTACGGCGGCACTTCGTTTGGCGGTCCCTCGTTTGCGGGCATGGCGGCGCTCATCAATCAGTACATGGTTTACAGCGGAGCCCAATCGAGCCCCGGGCTCGGCAATATGAATCCCAAGCTCTACACGCTCGCGCAGACCACCTCGGGCGTGTTTCACGATATCGTCATCGGGAACAACATCGTCACCGTCCCGTGCCCCACGCGCTCCCGCAGTTGCACCTCGAGCCCCGTCGGCTACTACGCCGGCCCCGGTTACGATCAGACCACCGGATGGGGCTCGGTGGACGCGTATAGACTGGTGGCGGCGTGGGACGGCGCGACTTCGATCACCGGACCACGCTCGACGACGCCGCCCACCATCGGAGGACTCACCAACGCGGCTTCGTACCAGCAGATCTTCGCCCCGGGAATGATCGTCTCGGTGTTTGGGACCGGGCTTGCTCCCTCTTCTCAAGCGGCCAGCAGCGTGCCGCTTCCCTCGGGCATGGCCGGCGTCTCCGCCACTATCGACGGTTATTCCGCGCCGTTCTACTATGTATCGGCCGGCCAGTTGAACCTGCAAATTCCTTACGAAGCGGGCGTCGGGCCGGCTACGCTGGTGGTGAACAACAATGGACAAACGGTGTCGCAGTCGTTCACCGTCGCCGCGCTGGCGCCTGGAATCTTCACCGATCAGAACGGCGTGGTGGTTCCCTTCGGGAGCGCCGCGCCCGGGGACGTGATCACGCTCTACATTACCGGCGCGGGCGCGGTGACCCCGCCCGTGGCAACCGGAGCGGCGCCCGATCCTTCCACCCTGCTGGCGAACCTGCCGGCGCCGGTACAGAGCGCCACGGTGACGGTGGGAGGCTTGATGGCGCCATACATTTGGACGGGCATACCGTGGGGATTGGTGGGAGTGGTCCAGGTCAACTACCAGGTTCCGAGCGGCGTCGCGTCAGGCCCGCAGCCGGTAGTGGTCAGCGTGGGAGGCGTCCCCAGCGCCCCGGCCACGTTGAACATCACCCAGTAGCGCCGAGGAAAAGGGGACATCCATGATAAGGCTTTGTCAAGGGAAAACAGAACTTTCCCTGCACTTTTTGGAGGGGCTTCCTGAAGCGCTGCAATAGGTTCGAAGACCTGCGTGGCGGTTTGCCTTTTTCGATCCGTTACGAATTCGACCCACGCGTCAGCGGGGCCAGACATCCATTTGCGGGAACAGCTTGGAGCCGTCGCCGAAGATTGAGTTTGGGTAAACCGGCCGGCCTCGAAACAGACGGTGTGGCCGATGAGGAGGCAAGCCTCCCTGTGGCAGTCCCCTTTAAGGCGAGGACCGGCCGGTGGATCGCTGGCGAATCGTCGCGGCGCTTCACGCTTTCGGGTGCTGTGAGGTTTCCGCCCGAGCCGCCCGACGGCGGCGCTTCCTGCTTTCTTGGCGGCTCGGGCGGAGAACTCACAACACCCGACGGTGAGCGCAGAGCATTTTCTTAAGCGAC
>Ga0326727_10005319_pt1 | contig 36977 bp, 36 predicted proteins | sample MB2enrmetagenome_FD_207643 | JGI IMG/M metagenome (GOLD analysis project Ga0326727, IMG submission 207643) | Lab enriched peat soil microbial communities from McLean, Ithaca, NY, United States - MB29MY | ecosystem: Environmental > Terrestrial > Soil > Wetlands > Peat | place: USA: New York... | reverse complement strand
TGCCTGGTTTAATACTGTTGAGGATTTGCGTCTCAGGCAATCCTGTATGGAGATAGGCCTTTCCTTCTTCGGTGTATTCGAACGATTTCTCAACAATCCGCTCGACATTCACAAGCCCTTTGTCGTCGGTAAGGTGAGCCCACTGGACAACTGCTTCCGGGGTCGCATTAAGGATAGCAGCGAGATGCACTGAATCAGTCTTCTTCTCTTTTGAAAGCGCAGCAAGCAGCCTTTTTTCGTTTAATGTCAGTTCCGCCATCGCTTCACACCTCAATTGTCTCCGCTGCCACGTCCATCTTCTCCTTGAATTCCTTTAAAAATGCCACAACCCGGTCTGCAGTTTCCTTCTTACACTGACCGCAGGTAATCTCACCAGACCGGCACCTGCGATGGATTTCCGCAAGGTCTGCGTCATCGGTCACCATATGGAACATGTTGAGCAGGTAAAGCGTACATTTGTCCGGTTCACCGCCAAGCCGTTTCTGTTCCTCAAGGGTACTCCTGCCCCCGGTAAGACCGCTCATTACTTTCTTTCGTATCACTGCCTCCGGTTCAAAAAACGAAATCAGGCTCTCGGGAACACTTGACGACATTTTACCACCGGTAAGCCCGGGCAGGAAGACATGATAGGTCGAGGAGGGCGTGTAAAACGCATAGCCCCCAAAGGCCCTTTCAATTTCCCGGACCTTCGCACTTACATCAGCACATCCAATGCCCCGGATATCAACATGGCCCTCATATTTCTTCGCATGGGGAAATGCTTTTTTTATCGCATCGAGCGCTGAATCAGGGGCATTCTTCGAACGTACACTGATGTACTCGTCCCGTTCTTCAACGGTAAACATCCTGAACTTGTTGGCAATCCCCCGGGTGAGCCGTATATGGGGATCCTGATCGATTCCCACGGGCACCAGAGTTGGGGCCGGTTCCCCTTCAACCTGCGGGTACAGGATATCGGCCACCTGAGTAATCACGCTGTCCGCATGGGCAAGCGCAGTTTCCGGGGAAAACCCATAGATTGCAGTGAGTTCGGAAAAGTTCACCTTGGTTGCCGCTTCGAACGCAAGATCCTTGAGCCGGTTATTTTTGCTCTGGAAATAAGTCTCTCCTTCAAAATCCAGAGCATAGAGACAGGAAAGGTACTCCTTTCCATATTCCCTGCATTTCTCCCAAGAAAGTCCCCGTACTGCATATGCTTCCCGGTCTGCGATGGTCACATACCCGGTTGCCCTCTGTTGAATATGCCAGACGATTTCTTTCATAAGCATCAGGTGCCCGAGATGGGGATGGCCGCTTGGCATAAACCCGGTCAAAAGATAAAACGGTGTTTGGTTGCGGATGGCCCGGGCTATAGGGAGATAGTCGCGCTGGCCGACAACGATGCCCCGACGCATGAAATACGGGATTTCGGGGAGTTCGGAAAGCACTGGGGCGATTGGATCTATACCAAATTCGGCAAACGTCTTCTCAACATCCAGAGACGGAGTGCTTGACCATGGATTAATCGAGGATTCTGGCATACCGGGTAACTCACGGGGATAGTTTCAGGGAAATTATTAACATTGTCATTTTAGAGTTTAATACGGGCGAATTCGACGAAATGGATTCCGTTAGTATGTACACAGCCAAACAACATCTTCTTTTTGACGCTGTGAGCCATCCTGACTGAACGGGAAATGACACTCATAGGCAGAACCGCCTCCTTTTCTATTGCATGCACCAGCATATCCGAATGTACATTTTTACCACAATAAACCCGGAAATGATGACCGAACTTGTAGCCGGTCCTTGCAATAAAATCATGCCGGCGGAGTTCTGTATAGACCTTGTCTTTAGCAGCAAGTTCCGGATCATTTGATTTTGCGGCCTCAAAAAATTCCGCAGAAGCCAGCGGCAAATCGTCTTTTGTGAGTCGAACAATTTCTTTACCCATCAGATACAGCAGTTCAACCGGCGAAATCATCAGCCGTTCGTCGTCAAACCGTTTCCCGAAACCGGCTTTTTCCAATTCAGACTGAGGGGGCACGCGGATCATTGCAGATGAGCCTACTAACACTGCATCGGAGGACCCTATCTGGGGAAGAGGAAGACCGGGGTCAGCCAGTTTCTGGATCTTGATCTCGTAATAGGTCAGCTCTTCCTCATCATCAACAACCGCAAGAACGTATTGTTTACGCATGTTCCTTGCTGTAACCACCTCTTCGATCAGCTTCGTAAACCGGATCGGGTCTCGTTCTGCGAGGACACGGACAAGATAAAGTGATTCCCCGGTCCCCGGTTTTTCACCACGACGGAATACCCGAAAATCGTGCGGACCGGTTTGGACAACATACCCACGTTCGCGAAGATCGCGGTACACAAGAAAACTTCGCAGGAAATTGCGCTGGTCTGCGTATTCAGAAAGGAGGGAATCAAACGAGTAACCCGGTACTTCTATCCTCTTGCGGTGAAGCAGGTAGAGGGCCTCCTGCGGTGCCAATCGTATCCCATCACCTTCGGGACGTCCGTACCCACTCTGGTCGTACAACACACGTCCGTCCCTGCCAGTCAGCACCGAAGTGCCATCAAAAGACGCCTTCACGTGCAGAGCTATAGGAAGTTTGGTATAATAAGGACTTAGGGGGATTCCTGATCTATGCTGCTAGCTCGCGAACTTTCTTAATATTACCCCAGTCATCACACCGTTCATCCACGGGAGTTTCGCAGATAAGAGGCAGGCGGGTAAACACCGGGTTGTGGAGGATGCACCTGAAGCCTTCTTCACCGATAAACCCCATACCAATATGTTCATGCCGGTCAAGGCCACTCCCGAGATCACCTTTGGTGTCGTTTGCATGGATCACTTTGAGCCTGTCAATACCTACGGTTTCATCAAGCTGCGCAAGTGTGGCGGCGAGGCCGGCCTCAGTTCGCAGCTCATATCCTGCAGCAAAAGCATGGCAGGTATCAAAGCAAATCCCGATCCTGTTGGATAGTTCGATCCCATCTATGATTCCCTGAATATGCTCAAAACTGCTTCCGACACTATTTTTCTCTCCGGCAGTATTTTCCAGGAGCAGCATGACGTTTGTATCGGACGATGCAAGTGCCATGTTCACCGCTTTTATTACCCGGGCCCTGCCTCCTGCTATCCCATCCCCGAGGTGATGGCCAAGATGCGTGACAAGATAGGATATTCCAAGCCTTGCGCACCGGTCAAGTTCGGCCTGAAGTGTCTGAACTGATTTATCCCAAATCTCCACTTTTGGCGAGGCAAGGTTGGGAAGATAAGGCATGTGGTCGACCGGTATAAGACCGGTCGTTGCAATTTTCTGCCGGAAAAGGATGCAGTCATCATCGGTCAGGGGCTTGAACCCCCATCCCCGGGGATTGCGCGAGAACATCTGGAAAATGTCGCAACCTGCGTCTTTTGCCCGGTCGACAGCAAGGTCAAGTGAACCGGCGATAGAAACATGGACGCCCACTTTTACCTGTGCCACGGTCAGCCACGCTCCGGTATTGAAATTACCTGCATCTGATCACCATTGTGGTTCATTGGTACATGGAGATTGCGATCGATCCCACGTCAACAAACAAAAAAGAAAAGTTAGTAACCGCGCCGGTGTGCGAAAATAACAGCAATTCCAAGACCAAGGATACTGAGTGCCGAAAATGGCAAGCCTGATGGTTGGGTCGTAGTGGCAACCGGAGCTGAAGCGGTTGTCGGTGCGGGTGATGATACTGCCGATGCAGATGTACTCTTCATACCAACTGGAGGAACAATAAAGATAAGGTAGTCGGAGATCGGCTGGACGCCGGTCATGAGGGCGTTGCCGGAACAAGCAGATGATGAGGCTTGGCCATTGATGAAGGTTACATTAACACTTGATGCATCATTACGTCCGTTAAAAAAGAGCGAACTCCCGGGGACAAGGCTCTGCGAGGCAACAACCATCGCACCACTCTCAATCGTCACGTTTGATGAGACTGCGGTGCAGATTGTCCCGGTACACACGGAACAGTTCGGAGCGGTAGCCCCATTTACCGAATAGTCACCGACGAGTGATATCGGGAGACTGCTGATATCACCGATCTCATCAGTGGCATAATTCGCACTGGGACCTGAGCCGTACAGTTTTGCAAGCGCGATCCATTCCCCACCGGTCCCACCAAAACTCACCGCGACAACCTGATCATTTTTGGCAAACACGGAGAATGCAGCCGCATCGGGGACGGTACCGGTAATCGCTGTGGCGTTTATAGGACTCCACGAACAGACCGGCGCAGATGTGCCCGAGCCATAGTTGCAGCCGTATTGCTGGGGATTCAACAGGGTCAGGGTGTCATTTACCACAGAGATATCTGATACCGTACCTCTGACCGTCACTTCAAGGACAGCTGCACCGGCCGGGATCATGCAGAACAACAGGACAAGTAGGGCTGCACACAGGAAAAGATGGCAATTTTTTTTCATAGCAAAACACATCCGACGTTAATATCGTCATGGCTTGATCGACTTCGTATTATAAAAATCCCCCACATTTATTTCCGGAATTGTAAAAACTAGGGTGCAGTACCATTATTTGTCGCATCTCGTTCAAATCGTGTGTACTCTACTTTGATGATGAAGGACGGCTAACGTCTGTGTATGCAGGTTACCTTCCTTGGGACAAACGGCTGGTATGATTCCCCTACGGGAAACACGGTCTCGGCACTGATTACAACCCGGGACTATGACATAATTCTTGATGCAGGAAACGGTATCTCGAAAGCAGACCGATATATTTCTCAGGATAAACCGGTATTTCTGTTCATCAGCCATTTCCACCTTGATCATACCGAAGGGCTCCATACACTGGTAAAATTTCGGTTCAGAAAAGGACTGACAATTTGCGGTCAACCAGGCACAGCAGAGGATCTTGCAGGTCTCGTCCGAGAACCCTATACCGTGCCCCTTGACAAGGTCCCCTTTGCAGTTACTGTGACCGAACTTCCCGATGGTACCCACGAGATACCATTTAAAGTTACCAGCCTGCCGCTTGTCCACCCCGTTCCCTGCCGGGGCTTCAGGTTTGAGATAGACGAAAAGGTCGTTTCTTATTGCACAGATACAGGCATATGCGATAACGCTATTACCCTCGCACGCGGCGCAGATCTCCTCATCACCGAGTGTGGCTTAAAACCCGGCCAGAAGAGTCCTGACTGGCCGCATCTCAATCCAGAAGATGCGATCCATATCGCAAAACGGGCAAACGCGAAACGCCTCGCACTCATGCATTTCGGGGCCGAGGTGTACAAAACACTCGATGAACGGCGCCATCTGAAAAGGCAGTTTGAGAGAGAGTGCCTGGGGCTTGTAGTATCTGAGGATGATATGACTATCGAGGTTTGAGAATTTTTTTAGTTAAGGGACTATCAATTCCGTTTTCTCTATAAACCGGAAAACCCATCACTCAGGTATACGTAATGGACCTCCGAGCGCTTATTCCAAAGGACGCCCAGACCTTTAAAACCAAGACCATCGATAAGCTCATAGAGTGCACCGGTGGGGAACATTCGCTCAGAAAAGTACTTTCACCGCTTGATCTTACCCTGATGGGCATTGGTGCTATCATTGGCACTGGCATCTTCGTGATCACGGGTGTAGTTGCGGCAAACTATTCCGGTCCTGCACTTGTTGTCTCTTTTGTTATTGCCGGGATCGTCTGCGCATTTGCAGCCCTCGCATATGCAGAGTTTGCTGCTATGGTTCCGGTCTCCGGAAGTGCTTACACGTACAGCTATGCATCACTTGGGGAGATCTGGGCATGGATCATCGGGTGGGACCTTATCCTCGAATATGCTGTTTCCATTGCAGCGGTGGCGGTCGGGTGGTCGGGATATGCCACGAGCCTCATCGCAGGTGCTGGAATAATACTTCCTGCTGCTCTCATAAACCCTCTTGGAACAAACGGGGGGCTCATCAATCTCCCGGCGATGGCAATCATCCTTCTGGTCAGCATCATCCTCATAATCGGCGTCAGGGAAAGTGCCCGGGTCAATATGGTGATTGTGGCAATAAAACTCGGTGTAATCTTTCTCTTCCTCTATCTGGCCTTCGGTCACATCCGGCCAGCTAACTGGGTGCCCTTTATGCCATTTGGTTGGAGCGGAGTCATCACCGGTGCTGCAATTGTCTTTTTTGCCTACATCGGGTTCGATGCAGTATCGACTGCAGCAGAAGAGGTCAAAAACCCAAAACGAGATGTACCTATAGGTATTCTCTCCTCTCTTGGGATAGCCACCGTCCTTTATATAGCGGTCTCAGCAGTTCTTACCGGGATTGTCCCTTACACGCTCTTTGCCGGGACAAGCGCGCCGGTCGCCTTTGCCCTTGAACAGATCGGGATCTCTTGGGGATCAGCACTCATCTCTGTCGGAGCAATCTGTGGGATCACTTCAGTAATCCTTGTGCTCCTGTACGGGCAGACCCGTATTTTCTTTGCCATGTCACGTGACGGTTTGCTCCCCGGACTCTTCCGACAGATCCATCCCGTTTACCGGACCCCGGTAAAAGTGACCATCCTTGTTAGCACGGTAACCGCCCTCCTCGCCGGCTTTCTCCCACTGACCACAATTGCCGAGCTTGTCAATATCGGAACCCTTGCCGCCTTTATTATTGTCTCTCTTGGCGTGATCGTTCTCCGCTATACACAACCGTCCCTGCCCCGGCCATTCAGATGTCCTTTTGTCCCCTTTGTTCCGATCCTTTGCATCCTCTCCTGCGGGTTGCTGATCCTTGCGCTCCCCCTGGTTACCCACCTGAGATTCGTCCTCTGGCTAGCTGTGGGTCTGGTGGTCTATATCCTTTATAGCAGGCATCACAGCAGGATTAACGATGATACGAGCACTCTCGACTGCTGGAAATAGTGAGCAGAAAGAAACGTATCTGGTGCTACGTCAAAAAAGATAATTACTTTTTGAGTTTTTTCATTACCCATGCCATATTCTCGCCAAGTACTTTCATGGTGTTGAGCCCTTCATCGTCGTGTTCCACATCGCCGGGTGCAAGCCCGATACCGACATTCCAATAACACGAGCCCGGAACCACCATTTGGCTGATGAAGAAAAAATGGTTGATCGTATCGAATGTGTGGATCGCGCCGCCCCGGCGCACAGCCACAACCGCAGCACCTACTTTGCGCCGGAACATGCTACCATTTGCCATGGCGACAAAACCTGATCGGTCGATCAGTGCCTTCATTTCGGCGGTTACATCTGAGAAATATGTTGGTGACGCAAGAATGATACCGTCAGCCTCGTCCATCTTACTGATGCATTCGTTTGCGAAATCGTCATTTACACATCTGCGATCCTTGTTCTCCATGCATTTCATGCAGGCAGTACATCCATGCACTTTCTTTCCCGCGAGTTGAACCAGTTCAGTTTTGATACCTTCTTTTTCGAGTTCGGCAAATAGTGTCCGCACAAGGATTGCAGTGTTTCCATCTTTGCGGGCGCTCCCGTTAAATGCGACAACTTTCATGATGTTCTCCCATTAATTGTCCTACTGATTCCCGGTAGAATCGCCCCGCTGATAATACATTAAGTTACTTAAAAGAACCTGATACTGGAATGTAGTGAAATAACCCGGATATGCACATTTGCAGATTACGTACAAGGGTACATCTTATGAGCCCGCGCGCCAAATAGTCGTGCGATATGAATACAAGAGTACAGTTTTCCGATCTCTCCCTTTCAAAAGAGATCGCGAAAGCTATAGAACAAATGGGCTTTGAAGAGCCCACCCCCATTCAGGCACGTGCTATCCCTCTCATCCAAAGTGGCCGGGACGTGACGGCGCAGGCACAGACCGGCACCGGAAAAACCTCGGCATTTGGAATTCCGGTCATTGAAAACATAGATCCGACCCAACGGGTTGTCCAGACCATCGTGCTCTGCCCGACAAGGGAACTCGCCATTCAGATTGCTGAGGAATTCTCCCATCTTCTTGCCTATCTCCCAAAAATTTCAATCCTCCCGGTCTACGGCGGCCAACCTATTGAACGCCAGCTCAAGGCTCTTGCGCATGGTGTCCATATCGTTATCGGAACCCCTGGACGCGTGATGGATCACCTCAGACGCCGGACCCTTGCACTCGACCATGTTTCCATGGTCGTTCTCGATGAAGCCGACCAGATGCTCGATATGGGATTCCGGGAAGATATTGAACATATTTTAAAAAGTGTCCCCCAGAAAAGACAGACGCTTCTTTTCTCCGCGACAATGCCCCAGCCCATTATCGATATCTCAAAACGATTCCAGAACAGGCCTGAGTTTGTCCGTATAGAGTACCAGGAACTCACGGTTCCTGCTACCGAACAATCCTATATCGAAGTCAAGGATCGGGACAAACTTGATTCCCTCTGCCGGGTAATCGACGTCGTCGACCCCCAGCTCGCCATAATCTTCTGTAATACCAAGAGACGCGCAGAAGATCTTGCCGGTCATATCAGGGCACGGGGTTACCGTGCCGAGGAACTGCATGGTGATCTAAAACAGACCCAGCGGGACCGGGTCATGAGCAGTTTCCGGAAAGGTACAATCGATATCCTGATAGCAACCGATGTAGCCGCGCGGGGAATAGATGTTGAAGATGTGGATATAGTGATTAACTACGATGTCCCCCAGGATGTCGAATACTATGTCCACCGCATAGGTCGCACGGGGCGAGCAGGTAAAAGCGGCCGGGCAATCACCTTTGTTACACCCCGGGATATTACCAAGCTCCGCGAGATACAGAAATACATAAAAGTGCAGATCCCACGAAAGAACCTCCCGACTGCAAATGACGTAGTCGAATCAAAAACGAGGACCGTTATCGAAGAGATCCGTGAAACGGTCCAAAAGGGCGGTATTGATCAGTATGCGCGGATGATTGAAAAGGAAAGCGAAGGAGATCTCTCAACGCTTGAGATCGCCGCCGCTCTTTTGAAGTTGCGCATGGAGCAGGGCTCGGAAACCCGCAAAGAACGCAACGCCCCGGTTGATTTCGGAGATACCGGTGCAGAGGCCGGCATGGTGAGGTTCTTTTTGGGCCTTGGAAGAAACCACAATGTCGCCCCAAAGGACATTGTAGGTGCAATAGCCGGTGAAACCGGTATCGCCGGCAAATCCATAGGGGCGATAAGAATACTCGATACATACTCCTTTGTCGAGGTGCCCCGCGATTGCGCAGAAGAAGTCTATACCATCATGAAGGATCGCACGATCCGCGGCCAACCAACCGGAATCGAACCGGCCCAAGGCCGCAACGAGTGACGTCAAACCTCTGGTATATTTAAATAAAAATTTCATTTTTCTATTTTTCAGGAATGTGCATAACTTAGGTAATGTTTATATATATCCAAAATTTTTAACGCACAATCCTAAATATCTCGCAGGTGAACTTTCCACTATGAATATGAAAGTTCTTTTTGGAGGTATAGCGTGTCTTATCCTTCTGCTTGTCGTAGCTGGTTGTACACAACCCGCAGCGCAGCAGACCACACCTGTTCCAACACCAGTTGCAACTGCAGCAGAACAGGCTAGCACCGCCGCAACTGCAGCACCAACCACCTTTGTGCCCGCTACACCCGGCCCTACTGAGACATTACAGAGCGCCTGGGGTGTCACGGTTCAAGTACAAAGCAATGGAAAAGCAATAGATCCCGAAGTGATTTTCACCTTTGAAGGTGGTATGGGCCAGAATTTAATTCCTGAAATCGATGTCCAGCTCACCAGGTCCGATGGAACCGTGGAAACAGGCAAAATGGTACAGCCTCTTGCCATAGGCACGACAACAATCAGTCTCCCGGGAACAACAGGCAATAATGACCGGGCCGAAGTATGGGCGATCACCCCTCAGGGAGACAGGGTTAAGATCTACGATCAGTATATTCCCTTCAGGGCGTATTGATAATCTTTCTTTTTTATTACGGTTTCCCGGTAACGCGGGGCAGAATTTACACAGATCAATAATCCTCAATATGCAGTGTCTGCCACGTTATCGTTCGTTCTTCCACAGCTTTTTTTATGACACGCTGGGTCCGGGAAAGAGTAGCACTCCCATGCTTCACATCCATAAATACAATCCTGATAGATGACCCTTTTTCATCGGCAACTGCAGAAAGGCCATCAAAAATGATGTAATCAACCGGAGAGCCGATGAACCGGGCATCAGCAGGGAGGTACCCGAACGAGGGCAATAGTGGTGCCATCTGTTCGCCAATCTTTCCCTTAAGGGTTGAGCGGGAACGGTTCACCGAATCTTTCCGGATCTCTGCGGCAGATTCTATTTTCCATCGCTCAAGATCGGCACGGTAGCGTTGCTCGATAGCAGAAATCTGCGCTTTTACAAAGTACCAACCGAGGAAAAAACCGGTGATAAGTGCAATTATAACAGGTATGAGGACGTCTTCAAATGCCATAAAAATGATACAATACTGGCTTTTTAAGCAGGTTGGCATGTAGGGTGAAAATAATCGGCTAGTCTTGTGTATCTTCCGAGTAGGCAAAAGACCTCGGCTGTGCAAACGATTGCAATTTTGATTAATCAGGGGGTCGGCCTTTCAATTTAATCATGTGCGATTATAATCAATGGTGCATCACTTCTCCGCGATTAGTGGTATATGCAATCTGCATGAACCACAATTCTTTTTTCCAGTATGGTAGACTTAGGATTGTATAGCTATGCAGAAAACTCCAACCCGAAAATACCAGGTAGTCGAGGAAGCAGAGATTGATCTCGTCCTCAAGTCCAGGGACAGCCGCGAATTTTACGAGCAATACCTCAAAGTATTTCCTGATACAAAAAAAGGCCTCGATAGCATCAGTAAGATATGGAAACGCCGCAGCGAATTTGCAAAGAAGCGGCCCCTGATCCTCCCCCAGGCAGAGGCTGGTTCACAAAACTCCCGTGAGATCCAGTCACTTATTGCTGATCAGACAAAAATCATGGCAGAGATTGCCACTCTTACTAAAGAGAACCTTGAAATCAGCAGGCAGATTCTCCAGGCTCTCGCTCACCAGAGCCGGATAATGACCGGACATAATGAAAATACGCCAAAGGAGACAGTACATCAGGCTCATACTTCAAAACCGGTGGCACAGAAAAAAGCCCCGGAGAAGCAGACACCCATTATGGTTGGTTCATGAAAGTGAACATTTTTTGTGATGCTTTTATTGTTTCCGCGCATATCTTCTTTATGATCTGAGTTTAACAGAATACTGATAAATTTCCTTCTGTTGGGCAATTTGCTTTTTAAAACCGATTAATTAACTCACTCAATTTGCAGATAATCTTTTAATTGCATAATAAAGAAGGATTCAAATTATTTCAAATAACCTATTCATATATATAGATCCAGACAAAACTTTTTGTATATGCCACGTGGACGCCCCAAAGGCTCAAGAAACCTGAGCGCATATGAACGCGGAAAAGTAAAAAGAATACGTGAAATTCTCTCGCAGAAAGGAATTAGCGAGTTTGATCGTCTGCGCGATCAGCAGATTCTCAATAATATTTATATTAATACAGAAGGGGAAATTTTTGTGAAATATGGCATAGGTAAAATTATTGCGGAAGAAAAAGTTCCCCTGAACCGGACTGGAGAAAAGATCCTTGCAAAACTCGAGAAAAACATTGCATTGTTGCGTTCCGTAATCTAAAATCGCCTAATAAAAATTTTGTCAGGAAAAACATTTAGAATACGGACCATATTTTTTTTTTTGATTACAAACGATTTTCTTTTGCCGGTTTTACCAATCCATAACAATATGCCTCTGTTCCAAGATGATTCAACAGATTTACGATTGAAAATATAATCGCTATTTACGGGTGAACCTTAATTTCCTGAAATCTTTTCCATGCGATACTCCGGATAGTTTCCATAAAAACAATATTCCGGGGCACCAAACCCATTCTTACAAACCGGTGATTATCGTCTCCCTTATACCCATTCCATACCGTATCTCAGCCCTTACTGAGGAAAAAAACGCATTATTTGAGTATCCCGTTCACCATCTTACTGAAGTGATACGGGAGGTTGGGTTCCGTTGCACCTGCTGCGCAAAGTGCTGCACCCGGGCATTCAACGGTCATGTTTTTCTTCTTGATCAGGAAGTAAAAAGGGTCCGGGCGATCTATCCCGATGCAATCGAGCCTGCTCCTGATCCCGAGTTCTGTGACCAAAACGGCATATTCTATGTCTCAGGTTACGCACTCAAGGTTCAGGACGACGCAAATGGATCGTGCTGGTTTCTCAAAAATGGCAGATGCAGCATATACGACCACAGGTTTTTCATATGTCGGATCTACCCGTACATGCTTCACCGGGAGCCTGATAACGAGGGAAAGATAGACTGGCGCCAGATCTCCGGGCTCGACAAGCATGGCGAATACGATGCAGCAATAACAGAAGATGAAAGTCTCACCATTGCCCGCGAAACCATGGAGTATGAACACGCATTCCTTGATCAACAGATTGCCTTTTTGGATTGCGTTCAGGAATGGTTTGCCCGGCACCAGCTCCGGCACGTGCAGAAAACCTATGATGCCAGAATGCGGCAGTTCAGTAAAGGCGCACCAATAACGGTCATGGTTTACACAGATGGACAATTTGAAAAATGCCAGATCTGCACCGATGCATCACCCTAGCAATCATAGATAGACATCGTAGACATTCATCTAGGCTGAGTTTTTAATTTTTATCCGGGATAGTCAACAAAAGGGATCCCCTCCAGAAAGGACAAAATTGCATCACCGCAGTTCAGTGGACACGAATTCCGGTAAAGAAAAAAAGGGATAATCAGATGTTACCCGGAGTAAACGACTGGCTATTTGAAGGGCCAAATGCACCTTCAATTACACCAGGTGGAAGGATACCGGGAGCCTTGCCGGTCTTAGCGTACATGTAAAGCGCCACGGTGAAAATGCCCTGCATCGCCGAGGCAAGTATTGCGAGAACGGCGATCAGCACGATAAAGAGCGCAAGGGCGATGAAAAAGAGCGTCGTATCACCAATGAAGAGTGTACCGAGAACAAGAATCAGGCCGACGAATCCGACAACCGCAAAAATCAAAGAGATAGAGAGCGTTCCAACAACACTCTCGCCCCAGGTCTTTTTGAAGAGTTCAAGTGACTCCTTCATTGCAGCGAAAACCCCTTTATCTTCAAAAGCGAGCACGGGAACGACAAAAAGGGTAATAAGGCTCCAAACCCCGCCAATGATCGAAGCGGCAATCTGTCCAAGGAATCCGGACCGGTCTTCTATCATACGCAGGATTAGGCCTACAGTGGCTGCTACCACGGCCCAAGCGAGGATGGAGGGAAGATGGCGGCTTGCAGCAGAAAGTCCTTCGCGAACGGTCATGGACTGTCCATTTAGCTTTGCATAAACGCAGCTGATCAAACCTACGTTAAAGAAAATAACGACAAAGTAACTGATCAGGTAAAACACGAACACTGAAACGATTCCGCCCACTGTACTCGTATTAAACGAAAAAAAGCCATTTGAGAAGAATACAAGAGGAATAAAAGTTGCAATCACCAGAAGGGTTACAATACCGGAGATTATGGGAAAAGCCAGGAGTTTTTTATCCTCCATGAGGATCTTCCAGCTAGCCTTTACCAGTTCGAAACTTCGGATAATCCGATCTATCATAATTCTTTATTCGCAGTTCTACGGAATGAATGTTTTTTCCTGTCAGCTCATTTAGGTTCATGGAATGGCAGAAAATGAGGACTTGATTCATTTCGGCCCACGCATCGCGCACAAGCGCGAAAAAGAATTCAAAGGGTATGATTTGAATATCTGATTATTCAAAACTGTACCAGACGAATTTACCGCCCGAACGTCTCCCGCGCAAAGGTCCCTGCACGGGCTACCGCATCTCGAGCCTCTGGGATCTGCTTGCCAAATATCTGCCAGGCATGGAACATACCTTCCCAGATCTCGTACCGGATCGGTACACCTGCCCATGTTGCTTTTTTTGCGAACGCGGAAATGTCATCAAATATGAGCTCTCCAGAGCCGGCTTGTAAATACAGCCGTGGAAGTCTTGACAGGCTGGCATGGATAGGGGAGGCCCGCACATCATCGGGATCTGTCCCGGCAAGATATTGGGCGCGTATTGTGGCAAGTCGTGCCGGTGTCAGCCAGTCTTTATTCTCGTTTGCAGTTACTGAGGCGCTACCAAAAGCGAGATCAACCATAGGAGACATGCAGATAGCTGCGGGAGGCATCAGCAGGTGTTCATCGCGCAATGAAAGAAGCAGATCGAGTACAAGGGTCCCTCCCGCTGATATACCGATCGGAATAATCCGGTGCGGAGGAACACTATGGCTGGTAAGGTACCGGTACGCGGCTAGTGCATCTTCCAAAGGTGCCGGGAACGGGTGCTCCGGTGCAAGCCGGTAATCAACCGAAAAGACCCGGGATTGGGCAGCTTTCGCGAGTTCCGCACAGAATCCCAGATGGTCCGCCGTCGATCCTACAGAGAAAAAACCACCGTGAAAGAAGAGGAGTGTTCGATCCTGAATTACTCCCGGGACCGAACACCACACACCCCGCAGATCATCCCGGATAGCCACCTGTTCTGTCGCCGGGCGTTCATCAGACTGGAATTCGGTAAAAAATTCCGAGAACTCCTGACGGGCCACACCAACCGTTTTCCTGGGGTCGGGGACATACGATTTGAGGGTGTCCAGGAACTCCTGAGGCGTTTCACGGATCATAATGTTTGGTTATGGTGCGTTTGGGAAATAAAGTCTGGTACTCGCACCTGCCCACTGCAGGAACCCGGATCAGGCACAAATTTCCTGTACGTTCCTTTTGGGACACAGATCTCGAAGCGTGCACCTTTTCCCGCCTTTCCGTTTTCGTAAATCGTTATTCCGGTAATAGAAAGGATCTCACGTGCCAGGAACAGGTTATGACTATGACCGGCAGCTCCTCTTCCCCATTCTTTTTCAAATATCCGCTCCTTGTCATCCTGCGCGATCCCTATACCATTATCGTCAATTACCACAACAAGATATCCCTGCGTCTCGTATGCGGTGCATCCGATTTTCGTAAGTGTTGCGCCATAACGGAACGCGTTATCCACAAGAGTGAAAAAGACCCTATCTATGAGAGGATCGGTAAATATCTCCCATCCCTCCGCCACAGAAGAAACGGAACCGTCAGGTACTTCCCGTTGCCGGCAGACTTTACAGAACAGGTCGTGGACATTGATCCATCCGGGAGCCGACATACCAAGATTCTGGTAAATCCGGGTAAATTCCACTTGGGCGGATATAGCAGCAACGGTTTCATTGATTTTTTCTATATACATCGAGAAGTACGGTTCACCCGGGCAATTCCGGAAGAGATCGAAATACCCCGTCAGTATGGTCAGTTTGTTCCCGATATCGTGACGGGTGAGATCAGTAAGCAGGTTAAGTTTATGATTTGCTACAGAAAGAGCCTGCTCCACCTTTTTCTGCTCGGTCAGATCGCGTGCGACTGCATAAATGTGTTTCCTGCCTGACATGAATGCACGCCATTCAATCCAACAGCACGATCCGTCGGGGTTCGTTATCCGGTTCACAAAAGTTACGGTCTTTCCTCCCCGTCCCAGATGCTGGAGCATGGTTCGCGTTGCTGCGATGTCGTCAGGATGAATGATATCGGTCAACGCCGATACGGCACGGGTATCGCAGCCAAGAAGCACTTTACCGGCCGGATTGAGTCGTAAGATCCTGCCTCCGGCATCAAGAATACAAAGAAGGTCCAGGCCCGTTGTAAAAAACCGATCCAGCTCACTGGTTTTTTCCTGAAGTGTTTCCCGGATGGCCAGAAGATCCGAAATATCATGGTAAATCCCGATTCGCAGGTTCCGCTCACCAATATGGAGCATTTTTGTGCTTACTATTACCGGAACACATTTTCCATCACGATCAACGATAACCTGTTCAGCAATCTCTGAATCTTCCCTGGACTGCGGCAGATTCTGGTCTATCTGACGTTCTTCTCCATTTTCCGGATGGAGCGCGTATTCTTGCATCGTGAGAATTTCAGGAAGGGTCCGTTTTACCAAGAGGAGCGCTTTCTGGTTTGCATCAATCAGCATCCCGGTCTCTGCATCAGAAATAAAGATTGCATCACCGGCTTGTTCCAATAAAGAGCTGTATCCTGTCATACATACATCTTGAGGAGCAACAGCAGGATTCCTAGAGGAGACTTCACGTGCAATACCGTAGAATCCGTAAAAAGATCCATCCCGTGATCGCACCGGCATGCCGGTAAGCTCAAGGGTAAGTTCCCGGCCATTCCGATGCACAACAGGTAACAGAAGGGATCGAAACTCCTCTTTTTTCGCTATCAAACCTGTCAGTCCTGATGCGATCCGGGCTGAATCCGACGGGGCCAAAAGATCCGAAAATGTTTTTCCCACCAATTCGCCCGGACGGTATCCAAGTATATCCTGAACCTGGGCGCTTGCATTGATGAGACGGCCATCAAACGAAATCTCCCAGATCCAGGCATCGATTTCCTCGGAAAGCATCTGGTATCGCTGGCCAATCGTCCGAATCGTATCATCACTCTTTTTAATTTCTTCGAACTGCTGTCGCAGACCGTCTTCTGTCACCATAAGCTGGTGAAATGCTTTCTTGAGTTCCCCTTCAGAGCGCCGCCGCTCACTGATATCCCGGACAAATGCAAATATCAGTGATTCAGATCCCTGTTCGTTATAGTTGAGCACTAGTTCGACAGGAAGAAGCGAGCCATCTTTTTTTACCAGAATTTCTTCAACGGTGGCGTATTTTTGTGTGAGCAGTTTGTTCCAGCCATCAGAAAGAGAATAATAGGAAAGTCCCGGCCTGACATCAGAAACGGAAAGTCCGGAAAACTCCTGTGATGTATACCCTAACATGGCACAGATAGCGTCGTTGTAATACGTAATCACCCCATTAATCTTCATCCAGATTATACCTTCAGATGCATGATCGACGGAAAACTTCATTAAACGCAGTTCGGTCTCTGCTTTTCTACGCCTGACGATTTGCCTGACACGATGCGAAAGCTCTTTGAACTGTGACCGGGGATCTCCGCCTTTCTGGACATAGGAGTCGGCACCACTGTTAATCGCCTCTATGACAACCTCCTCCCGACCCCGGCCGGTAAACAGAAGAAACGGCATATCAGGGTGCTGCTGGCGTATTTTGCGGAGGAATGTTATACCGTCAATTTCAGGCATTTGGTAATCAGAAATAATAGCATCGAACTGCCCGGTGCTTATACGACCGAGCGCTTCGTTTACCGATGATATAGTGACGACAGATATATCGCCTTCCCGCTCAAGAAAAATCCGGCACAGATCCAGCAATGAAGGGTCATCATCGACATAGAGCAGGGAAATCATTAACGATTGTTCTCACCTGATACCATTTAATTCTTTATCATCCTGCCCCGGATTTTTATTTTTTTCATGATTTTTTGATGGATGGCTCCCGGACGATATAATAAACCTATTTATAGGAATACTTTTTTTACTCATGATATCTCAAGAGACATTGCAATTCTCCGGAAAAATTACCTCTTTCGCGGCATTTTTTTATTTATTATCAGCTATTTTGTCCCAGAACCGGGTGAGGATCCGCCAGATCTTTTCACGTAATTCAAGAACCTGATCTTCTCTTGTGACAGGTTGACGGGCATGAATGTCTTGGATCTCGTAGAGTTTCCGATTTATTTCTATCTGGATCCACGGTATACCTTTACGCCAATAATGAGCGTTTGAGATGAATCCTCCAGAAAAGGGAACATTCATTGCCACTTCATCTTTTCCTTTGAATTCCTCCCTAAATATGTCTGCAAGAAGTGCGATCCAACCCGAGGGGCAGGTTGTAAGGCTCCCGGGTTTTGCCTTACCGGCTTCGTCACCGTAGTTCCCCAGACAGATAAGTGGCCTGCATTTACCTGCATCACTCTGTTCCGTAGATCCATATGGCAGCATCGAATGGCAGTCAAATGCGATATGTATTGGATAGTGGTCGATAAGCTCATCAATGCGCTGGTGGTAGGGGAAATACCATTTCAACATAAGCTGGTGAATAAGGTCCATGTCGGGCAGCCGTCCTGGCAGGTAGACCTGCCGCCCATCGACGGTCCTGACCTTGATGATCCCATCTGGATCCCGGGGTGGAAGCGGTAGAGGCGGACGGTTTAGATCGATAACCATCCGGGAAATCGGAGTGTCAATTGAAGATTCCACACGATGGCCGAAATCAAAGAGTATTTTTGTGGCAGGATCGCAATACCAGGATATCTCTTCTGGTAAAAGAGCAAACCGGCCAGCAACCTCCTCCGGTATCTCAGTACCGCCATGGGGGATAGAGATGAGGAAAGGATATTTCATTAGAGTGCTTCCGTTCAGGAGAACCTGAGCCGGGCTTTTTTGTTAATCTTTGGATAGAGCCACATACAGGAAATATTTCCTTTATGACGAACTATCGTTTTATTGCAATTAACACCGGTTTTTTATTTCGGAAAGATCTTTTCCGGAAAGTATCATTTTCTTAAACCCAAATATATTATACTGACCATCAGACATATTTAGATAATCATTGAGAACTCATTTTATTTTTATAATTTAATGCAGATTGCTTTAAAAACACTATTTAAATAGACCCTGATTCAGGTTTTAATTATTAAAAAAAAGCAATATTCACTTATTTTCCAGTGGAAATAAAGGGGTATAAAAGGATGATCAATTTGCCGGATTGGCTTAATATTCATTATACAAATATATATGAGCAAACTAAGCCCGAATTATTGAGATGAAAGGGACTTGTTGTTTTTAAAGAATCAGCATACAGATTGAAAAGAATCCATACCGGGCATCTCAATTTGGCGCTTCCTGAACTCCTTCAAATTTCTTAAGACCATTTGGATTCGGATAATATGCGAACGGAGTTAAAAAAAAGAACGCAATCTGGAATTTCCCTGCGAAATTATGAGGTCTCACCAATAAGACCGAAATAGGCTCTGTTGATATCTTCATTTTCCTTCGAAAAACAGCAATTCTACAGAGCCGAAAGATGCTCTTTTGAAACGCTGGCAAAAAGCACTGAGGTGACATTGAACAAGTAATTGGTGTATATCCCTATCTCTTACGTCGAATAGCTATATCTATGCAGGCCCTCATACGGACAGACAAAAATCGGGCTCTCCTAGAAAACCTATCCAAAAAAGGTTGTACCGATGTCCAAAAGAGCTAAGGTACGGCCTCTCCTAACCCTTTAATGAAAAAACAGTGAGGAGAGACACAACAATGTCGACAAACCGGTATGTCTGGTTTGTTGAATTATCGTCAGGCTTGATCACGGATGCGATCTTGATCCTGATCTGTTACTAAGGAATTTTGCAGAGCCCCATAATAGTTTCTTTAATAGTACTGGCAGGAGGTCAATTCAGTTTTAGCAATATGGATTAGCAGAATGTTTATACTACGAAATGTAACTTATCTTTTACAAAATGCGTTAGGTAACCTAACACCTCGTAGTGTAGTCTGAACAGTTTCAATCTCCCATCTGCTGCTGTATCAGGATTGTACCATCGCATTCAGGGATGATTATTATGGCCTGTAGTATCAAGAAGCAGTTGACAAAATGTGATATCAGGAAGGAAGTCCAGTGACTTCTTGTCGAAGAGCCTTCTTGGGATGTATGCTCTTGGTTTTTGTAGGGTGTATTCTCTTGGGTGGACTAGGATGCATCGTTTCTCCCGCTGCTGCAGCTTCGCAATTAAATGTGCCTGTTGCAGGATTCACAGCTTCATCCACTTCAGGCACTGCACCGCTCACTGTTCAATTCACTGATTCTTCCACTAATAATCCTACATCTTGGTTCTGGATTTTTGGGGATGGCAGTCAGAGCGCCACTCAAACCCCCTCACACACATACACTAGTGCAGGATCCTATACGGTTTCTCTTATAGCAGTGAATTCTGCCGGGAATAGCACCAATCCTTATACACAAACCATTACAGTGAGTGCGCCAGTGACTACTACCGCTACTACCGCAATTACAACCACAACTACTACAACGGTAACACCATTGGTCGCTTCATTTACCCCATTGTCTGCTTCGGGCACTGCACCGCTCACCATTCAATTTGAGGATACATCCACCGGATCCCCCACTACATGGGACTGGAACTTCGGTGACGAAGATTCGAGCAGTTCGCAAAACCCGTCATATACGTACAACACCGCGGGAACCTACACTGTATCCCTGACAATAGGTGATGGAGGTGTTCTTCCCGGTAATACCAGCACTCAGACTGCCACTATAACGGTGACTGCAGCAGCAACGACCACACCCGCAGCTCCGGCTGTTACGAGCATCTCACCAACATATGGCCCGCTTTCTACGGGCACTACAATAACCATCACCGGGACAAATTTTACAGGCGCAACCGGAGTTACTTTTGGAGGTACAGCAGCAAACAGTTTCTCCGTTGTCAGTAGTACTGAGATTACTGCAACCTCCCCGGCAAGTGTGACACCAGGACAAGTTGATGTCTTGGTTACAACACCTGAAGGCATATCCACGGCAGTTCCCGGGGACAAATATAATTTTGCAGCGACCGCAACGACAATTCCGGTACCGATATTTTCTGCATCACCGACATCCGGGACAGCCCCCCTTGAAGTTACCTTCACTGACGAGTCAACCGGGAACCCGGCGTCATGGAGCTGGAACTTCGGGGACGGTAACACCAGTACTTTGGAAAATCCAACTAACACCTATGCAGTCAACGGAACTTATACAGTCTCATTGACGGAAGTAAACTCTATTAACTCGAATGAGACCACCATGACAGGATACATTGTTGTCGGAGCTACAACACCGGTTGCTGCATTTTCTGCATCCCCGTTATCGGGTATCGCACCCCTCACCGTCCAGTTTATAGACCAATCTACCGGTTCGCCTACTCAATGGGAATGGTCATTTGGAGACGGGAGTACAGGATCAGCTGAGAGCCCGTCACATGTCTATACGAACCCGGGGACATATACGGCTACCCTTGTATCTATAAACTCTGAAGGGAGCAGTACAAATGGTCCAACCCAGACCATTACGGTGAACTCAGGGGCAGCTGCGGCTACACCTGTCCCCACGTTCACCACGGCACCTACCTTCGCGATCAACACTGAATCTACGACTTCCGGAGTGAACTCATGGCTTGCACAGCAACAAGCTATCGCAACGGCAGTCCCTACCCACAAATCCCCAGGATATGACGCGTTCGCTGCGCTTATCGGGTGTGGGGTCATTGCAGGTATCGCCCTTTACAGGAAAAAGTGACAATTTCATTTTTTAGCGATACACCAAGATTTCCTATAATAGCATGTAACCCGGAATATCAAAGATATTTATTTTTCCCCCGAAACTACCCTTGCTTGTCATCCTCAACAAAGATATACGATTGATCATTGATATGATACGTACACAAACAGGAGAAACCAGATGAGTGACGACACCTTGTATGACCAGCAGCCGCTGGGAACCGTTACCTTCGCAGAAAACCCAGAACCCCGGTGTCCCTGCCTCCTGTTACTGGATACATCCGGTTCCATGGCGGGAAAGGCAATTGCAGAGCTCAATGCCGGATTGCGATCATTTTACGAGGAACTCCAGAGTGATTCACTCGCCGTAAAACGAGTGGAGGTTGCGCTTGTTTCCTTTGGTCCGGTACGGGTCATTTCTGAATTTAACACCGCGGATTTCTTTCTCGATCCTACACTTGAAGCTGAAGGAGATACGCCGCTTGGCGAAGCCATCCTGAAAGGAATCGATCTGGTGAGGAAACGCAAGGAGGAATACAGGGCAAACGGGATCTCCTTTTACCGGCCTTGGATCTTTTTAATTACCGATGGTTCTCCTACAGACGAGTGGCAGCGCGCCGCAGCTGCTGTCAGGGAGGGTGAAAGTTCGAAATCGTTTGCCTTTTTTGCAGTCGGTGTCCAGAACGCTGACATGTCAGTCCTCAGGCAGATCACGGTCCGGCAGCCACTCAAGCTCCAGGGTCTCAAATTCCGGGAATTCTTCCAGTGGCTCTCAAATTCCATGAAATCAGCCTCCCGAAGCAATCCAGGTGACAGGATATTACTCTCTCCACCGTCAGGGTGGAGCGAGATATGACCTGGAAACATCTCTCCCTTTCCGTCACGGGAAAATCACATACTGCCCGGAACGAACCGGGACAGGATTACTGCCGGGCCGGATCTCTCCGGGTCTCGGACCGTGATTTTTTTATCAGTATAGCCTCAGATGGTGCGGGAAGCACAACAAATGGAGGTGTCGGTGCAGAAATTGCCTGCGAATCCCTGTACTGCCAAATCCTTTCCGCCATCCATGAAGGAAAGACTATATCATCGGTTACCAATGACGAGGTCAGGACATGGATCTCCCTATCCCGCGAGGCCATTGTCGCCCGTGCAAAACAAGATGGCCAGCGGGTAAAGGACCACGCCTGCACACTTATCGGCGTTGTAATGACCTTCGACTATGCACTCTTTTTCCAGATCGGTGACGGTTGTATCGTGTTTGGAGACAAAACAGGATACTCCACGGTTTTCTGGCCGGAACAGGGAGAATATGCAAACATGACCTATTTTGTGACGGATGATGATTTTCTGGAGCACATCAGGATAGATCACAAGGTAAGCCCGCCAGAAGAGATTGCCGTTTTTACCGATGGTCTCCAGAATCTTGTACTCTCATTTTCTTCACGGACTGTGCATGATGGATTTTTCCGGCCATTGTTTGCCGCACTCAGGAGCGAACCGGGAAATGGATGCGGGAGTCTTTCCACTCACCTGACTACACTGCTCCTTCGGGATGACGTAAATGCCCGAAGCGATGATGATAAAACCCTGATCCTTGCCGTTAACATTCCCGTGAGCTGAAAAAAAATGAGCCCGTCACCCAATTTATTTGACAGCAGGGGCAACCATGTCAGCCTTGGAAAAAAGATAGGCAGCGGGGGGGAAGGGGATGTCTATGAAATTGCACCGCACCGGAAAGATGTCCTTGCCAAAATTTATCATAAGCCACTTACCGGAGAACGACAGGAAAAACTCAGCCTGATGGTCAGCGGCTGTAACGATGAACTAAAGGAATTTGCAGCATGGCCCCTAGGCCTTCTTCATGAGGGTACAGGCGGCCCGGTCTGCGGTTTTGTCATGCCGAGGATCACCGATTGTGAACCGATCCACCGTGTTTATGGCCCATCGCACAGGAAAGAATCTTTTCCCAATGCTGACTGGAAATTCCTGGTGAGAACAGCAAAAAACCTCGCTGCTGCCTTTTACATCATCCATAAGTATGGGTATGTAGTTGGCGACGTCAACGAGGGTAATATTCTGGTCACGAAAAAAGCGTGCGTGCGGCTTATCGATTGTGACTCGTTTCAGGTTCAGGCTCGTGACAAGACGTATTTCTGCGAAGTGGGGGTCGCCCAGTTCACCCCACCTGAACTCCAGAAGTCAAAAGACTTTAAGATGCTACGCACAGAGAACCACGACAATTTCGGGCTTGCTATCCTGATATTCCTGTTACTCTTTATGGGTAGGCACCCGTTCTCCGGGGTCTATAAAGGAAAGGACGATATGCCCATAGAAAGGGCAATTGCTGAACACCGGTTTGCATTTGGCAGGAATGCTCCACAGAAAGCGATTGCACCACCGCCAAACGCGGTGGGATTGTCCGTCGTTCCCAGTGACGTTTCCGGCCTTTTTGAGCAGTCTTTTGCAGATCCAAAACCACAGACCTGTGGACGGCCGACAGCAAATGACTGGTGGAATGTGCTCGATGCGCTTGAAAAACGGCTCAAAAAATGCCCGACTGAATCCATGCACACGTATTATACCGGCCTCACTACCTGTCCGTGGTGCAGCCTGGAGAACAGTTCCGGGGTGCTCCTGTTCCTGAGTTCGGATGCAATCTCGCGGATAGATCTAGCCGGTGAGTGGCAGAAGGTCCTTGCGATAAAACCACCAGGACCTCTTCCCGAAATAAGCCCGAAGAAGTACTATTGCATACCTTCACCAAGGTCACCGGAAATCTCTCGCGCTGTCAAAATGGGAAAGATACGGCAGACAGCACAGGCCATACTGCTGGTCACCAGTGCCGTTGTTATACTGGTAACGGCAGGGGCAGGGAATTTTGGTCCAATTGATATTATCGGGCTTGTCCCTGCAGGTGTTGCAGGACTGCTCCATGTGATTCCCGGTAAAGACAAAACGGAGAAGAAACGCCGGAAAAAAGTGTTTGAGGATGCCCGGTACAGCTGGCATCTCTGGGAAAAGAAATGGAAAACGGAAGCCGGAGATACAGAATTTCTTGCCCGGCTCAAAGCACTAACAGATTCCAAAGAAAGATACGAGACGATCGAGCGTGAATACAAGAATGCCCTGGCCGCACTCCAGCATACATCACGGGAACACCAATTAAAAAAATTCCTGGAAACCTGTCTTATCGAAACCTGTACGTCACCCCGGCTCAGCGAGACCCAGAAAGCCGTACTTAGGTCTGTGGGAATAGAATCTGCGGCAGATATAGTCTACCAAAAAATTGCAAACCCCCCGGGTTTTGATGCCGCGCTCGCAAACAACCTGATAAAATGGAGAAAACAGCAGGAAGACAGGTTCGTCTTTGACGAAAGCTCACGGGTCTCTGTATCTGATATCCAAGGTCTGATCCATACGTTTCAGCCAAAAATCCGGCCGGTTGAACGCGAAATCATTTCCGGTGTCGAAAAACTATACTCAACCCAGCAGAAAATTCTCACAAACCGCGCCAAGTTTCAGCCAGTCATCGAGAAAAGTGCAAAAGATCTCGCCCAAGCCCACGCGAATTTATCGATTTTTAACCTGATCGGGAAATTGTTTTAAATCATTCCTGCCCGGATCATCAAAAAAAAGAGGGAGACACAATCGGCGTTCGATTTTTACCTGAGATACAGATAAATTTCGGGGAAACCATAAGATCAATAATGAAGTATACATCACGGCATGTGAAAAAATACCTTGAAGAAGGAAAGATTGATCCAGAACTCTGGAAGATCCATTTCCCCCACGTTCTCCCTTCCCATGTTCCTGAATGTAGCGAGTGCGAAGATAAAAAGAATGATCTCTGTCAGGGCGGGAAAAATCCGGTAGACTGTTTCTTAGGTATCTATGCAGAAAGCGAAGCAGCAAAAATTTCCGGCAATGATCAGAAGCCCCGCAAGGAAAAGTCAAAGAAGTTTTTCCCGGATGCCAAAGGAAAGAAGGGAAAGGTTCCAGCAGGAGCAAATATCAGCTTCGACCAGTCAAAGATGTGACCACTCCCACGTCTAAAGACGTGGGCATCTAGGTTGTTTTCGCAACCGGAGACTGTAGTCCCAGTCTCATAATATTTATTGCAGCGTTTTGGTCACGATCCATTGTCAATCCGCAAACCGGACAACAATGCACGCGATCTGACAACTCTTTCCTGACAATCTGGTTGCATCGTGAACATAATTGAGTGGTATTATTGGGATTGACGAGAACAACTCTGGAACCAGCTTCTTCCGCTTTGTTCACGGTTGCCTGAACCATCATACCCCAACTCACATCTGCAATCGATTTCGACAGATAAGAGTTCTGCTGCATGGTCTTGATTTTCAGTTCTTCAAACGCGATGAGTTTGAACCGATCAACCAGTTTCCGGCATTCCTGATGGATAAAGTTCTTGCGTTTGTTGGCGATCCGGTCATGGACTTTTGCTATGATCAAACGCCTACGTACACGTTCCGGAGTACCTTTCTCTTCTTTTGATAACCGTCGTTGAACTTTGGCAAGTGCTTGTTCTTCTGACCGGAAGAACCAGGGATTCTCGATCTTCTCACCGTTGGATAATGTCGCAAACGAGGTTAATCCGAGATCGATCCCGGTGACTTCTTCGCCATTATGTACCTTGATCTCCGGTTCGTATTTGACAGCGAACGACACGTACCATTTCCCGGCACATGAACGCCGGATAATCATAGTCTTGATCGTCCCTTCAACCGGTCGGTGTATCACAGCCCGGATCTTCCCTATCTTCGATGCAAAAACAGTCTGGTTCTGTACATCGAGAGAGAATCCAAGCTGCGGGTACGTGATACTGTCGTATCGACCGTATGATTTGAACCGGGGATACCCCATATCTTCTCCGTGTTTTATACGCTGGAAAAACGCTTTGAACGCAAGGTCAACTCTGACCTGAACATTTTGAAGTACCTGAGAATATACGGAAGATAATTCCGGATGATCCTGTTTCCAAACCGTCAATTCTTTGTTCGTTTCAAATAAACTGACAGATTTCTGGTCATAATCCCAAGAATCTCGTCTTAATGCTAGAGTATTATTATAGACTTTTTGGCATAGATCGAACGTTCGGTTCAACGTACTGATCTGTGATTTTGTCGGATAAAGTCGATACTGATACGCTCTAATCATTACATCAATAATTTAGATTTATTGCTTGATATCAATCTTTTTAGGGCGGTGTGAAGATGCATTCATCCCGTGACTAAAGTCACGGGCTTTCTGGCTGCTTTTATCGTAAAGAATTCCCTGAATTTTTCAGGGAATACTTTGTATAAATTTGAGGCGGATTATTTTTGTGCTTCAAGGAAAGGTCACCGATTCTCTTCTTGTTGCACTTTAGAAAAAGATTGGAGATGGGGATCAACCAACCCTTTCCCGGTGTTTCTTAATTATATTATTGTCACCTCATTCGTTGAATTTTTTATAAAGCCGGTGTGCCACAAACTGGAAGAGCAAAATAAAGATCAGAAGTGCCACAATATCCCATGCCGGCGAAAAGAGCGAGGTCCCTGTATATGCGTACGTTATCATATCATTCCCATACGTTAACGGGGAAAAGAGTGCAATGATCTGGCCTATCTGCGGGATCTCAGATATCGGGATGAAAACGCCGGAGATAAAGATGAGGGGTAAACGGACCGTATTAAGCATCGACATTACCTCTCCGACGTTTTCCGTCGGATAGGCGGCAAACAGGGTGCCAAGGGTGGCAAAGCAAAATGCGGTCAGGGCCATGGCAATAATAAGCACCGGGGCATGTTCAATCGGTGTACTAAACAGGACAATCCCGAAAACAAGAGGGAGACAGGCAATACCCATGCTGTAAAGGAAGCCGCTGACACTCTCACCGAAAACCAGTGAGTGAAGGGATATAGGAGCGGAGAGGAGCCGGTCAAAGGTCTTTACCCGACGCTCTATGGGGATAGAGACCGGTTCGATCGAGGAGGCAGAGAAAAGCAGGGTAATAGCGATGAGACCCGGGATCAAGGTACCCGGCGGTGCATTCTTCCCGATGGCAAATGCAAGAAACATGAAAAGCGGGAAGAGGATGCCGGAGACAATGATATTTGGCTTGATATAGTAGGTTACCATATCCTTACGGGAGATTGCCCACGCAGCCGATATCTCATGGTGGAGCCGCATGAACCATGCATTTGTTCTTTCTTTCTCCTCAGTCGATAGCATGGATCAAGCCTCCAGTTCTCTGCAGGCCGGTCAATTTGATGAAGACATCTTCGAGGCTCGGACCCAGCGTAGAGATACTGATCACCCGGAGATTTCGTGCCCGGGCATATTCCATCACTGATTCGATCACGGTTGCAGGGTCTTCCGTATAGAGTCGGAACTTATCTCCTTCCTTTACAGCATCGTTGACCATGGAAAGATTACGGACCTCGTCGAGCTGGTGCATGGATACAAGATCAAAAGAAACCACAATCGATTGAACGCTCTGGATCGTTTTCTTAAGGCGTTCCGGGGCGTCGATTGCGGCGATTGTCCCCTTATTGATGATCGCCACCCGGTCACAAATCATGTTTGCCTCTTCTATATTGTGAGTGGTCAGAAAAACGGTGACACCCTGATGGATAAGGCCGGTGATCACATCCCTGATGATGAGATTGCTCTGCACATCAAGGCCTGATGTCGGTTCATCGAGGAAAAGAACCTTCGGGTTGTTTACAAGACCCATGGCGATGGTCAACCGCCGTTTCATACCTTTGGAAAATCCATGTGCCTTGTCGTGACGCCGTTCATAGAGATCAAACGTGGTGAGGAGTTCTTTTGCTTTTTCCTCGCGTATATCCCGACGCACATGATAGAGTTCAGCGGAAAAGATCATATTCTGCCATGCGGTCAGGTCATCATAAACATTGGAGGTTTCTGATACGATCCCCATGGACTGACGCGCTGCAATAGTGTCTTTCTGTATATCATGGCCAAAGATAGATGCCGTTCCCGAAGTTGGGTACGATATTCCCGTAAGGATCCGGATCGTTGTTGTCTTCCCCGCACCGTTAGGGCCAAGGAAACCAAATGTTTCCCCCACATCTACCGAGAAATTTACATCATTAAGCGCGGTAAGGGCGCCAAACTTCTTGGTCAGGTGCGAAACCTCTATGGCATGCATATTATCCCAGATATGTATAGGGAACCCTTAAAGATCATCTATCAGGGTTACAAAAGGAAAAATGAATTTATTCCCGTTCAGCATCACCGGGCTGTTTTCTTGGATGAGGATGGCTCTTCCTTCTTTGCAATTTTCCCAGGTCTCGGCCGATCCTCATGGGTTCCGTGATCTACATTCAGGTCATTGTTCTCCGGCCCTGTATGGGGATGGTGACGGGGGGAAAGTTCTGCCTTTTTCTGGGGATGGTGGGGGAGATGGACGGCAGGAGCTGCCATCGGGTGATGGTCGTGGTCTTCTGCATGGCGGCTTTTGTCCGGGCTTGTGGGGGTGCGGTTTTTCTTGGACGCAGGTGCAGACGTTCGTTCTGGTGACATGTTCAAGGATTCAGAACTGCGTATAGATAAAACCATGCCAGTAGAGAGGCAGGAACCTCAGAGAACCATGACCGTTTTTTTCTTATATTGCAAATCAAAATCCTTCTTATTCTTCCCCAACCTAAAGGTCACCGGGATAAGCGATAACCAGGAACCGGCTCTCGTGCAATGCATGCAGCTCTTTGTCGAATCTATGTTAATACAGATACATCCTACGCACCATGCCACCAGAACATGATCAGCAGGAAATCAACCCCGTTATTCATCCGGCTGACAACATCCAGAAATTCTTCATCCGGCCATTTTTCCTTACGCTTACCATTGGACTTCCATTTTGTATCTTCAAAGGGATCTTTGGCATCGCCGCTATCCGGGCCGGGACACCATCAAATCCCCTTCTGGCAGGTTTTGGGGGGATGGTCGTTGCATGGGCAGGAGTTGATTTTGCCATGAACACCGTGCGGGCTGCAGGAGACCTCCTGCATATTCCTACGCCACTGGAATACTGCACGCTTGCCGAGCTCGGACGTCTTTTCCACCGCCCGATGGTCTTTCTCGCAGTGGATACCTTGCTCTCTTTTTCGATCATTTGCGTCGTGCTCTGGTCGGGTTGGATCATGCAATTGAAACCAGTAGAATCATTCCTGTGGTACGCGGCAACGACGCTTAATCTGATTAGTATCTCTCTTGTGTCACTCTACAACGAAGCAAAGAGAGCGACCTGAAATCACAATGACTAAAAGATCTCATGAAAAGTTGGACTCGATAGATCCTTTTTCCAGACGCATTAAGGTACTCTGTCACTCTGAAGTGACCGGGCCATGAAGCAGGTAATCAACGACCCGGTTCACGACTTCAGGGGCATGTGGTAGGTGGATATGACAGTACAGTCCGGGATCCTTTTCAAGCATCGCAGGATCCGCCGGGACTACATCCAGAATGGCACCAGGCAGGACAGAGTCAGTGTGAGGGACAATCCCGTCACCAGCAAACGTCATGCACCAGCTGCCATCATGCTGCAATTCCCAGGTCTTTCCCTCAAAACAGGGGAAAAACGAGGGAGATCGCGTGATATTTTCTGCGCAGATGAGCCTGTATTGGATATCAGATCGGATTCCAGCCTCACGAAGGGTAGCCATAGTTGTACTCCCTGGACGACAGGCTTGGACGATGACATCTACCGCAGGATCAAAATTCCGGGGAACAAATGTTTCGCATAATCTTCCGGTAATAACGGGGCCGATGACCGGATCGCAGAAAAGTTCGGCAAGGGATGACCCATTATTGGGTGGACCAATTGCAATGAGCTGGCGCACTCGTTCATGCAGGGCGCGGCCGTCATTCACTTCAAGAAGATAACGGGCGATACAGGAACCAATAGAGTGGCATACGATATCGACGCTGCCGGCATAATCGTCCTCTTTTCTTTTTGCTGTGATAAACTCCCCAAGAGATCCCGCTATCTCTTCCATTGAAGATCCATCAAGTGCCGTATAATCGAAAATCCAGTAGGGGATACCCACATCGTCGAGCCGCGGTGTAAGTCGTTTCCATATTCCGGGATGACTCTTCCAACCATGGACAAGTATCGCGGGAACTGTGTGTACAGTCATGGACATGAAATCGTTAGGTTTTAGGTAAGCATAGATATTGTGAGAAGATCTGGGAAAAAAGAAAAGTTATGCTGATGGGGAGTCATCTCCCAATGATTCCCGGCTCCGCATCAGGTAAAGCACCATCGGGTCCATCTCTTTATAATCTGATGGAGTCGTCCGCATGACGACACGATTAATACCGCTGTTAACGATCATCTTCGAACACAGAAAACACGGCCAGATCTGCGTGAGTTCCCCCGTAGTAACCTCGAATCCGGCGAGATAGAGAGTACATCCGCGAGCCAGTTTCCCTGCCTGGAGCAAAGCGTTCATTTCCGCGTGCACGCTTCTGCATCGTTCGTAGTTGGAACCCGAAGGGATATTATGCTCTTTTCTCCAGCAATGTTTGAGTTCAGTGCAGTCCATCTGTTTGCGGGGCGCTCCGGTATAACCCGTGGATACGATAGTATTGTATTCGTCGACAATAATCGCGCCGAAGTTGCGTCGCAGGCAGGTGCCCTGGTTTGCACACCGCTGTGCGAGATCGAGAAAATACTGGTACCTGTTAGTTCGCATTCAAGGAGATATGACCCGCCCCGATATTAAAAGTGCGGGGTTCATGGACTAAAATATTATATACCGGGGAGGAGAAGATTGCCTGCCAGATAGACTATTCCTGAAAAATGAATAATCAGAAATACCGGTACGAGATAGAACTTGCTTTTCCTTGTTTTATGATGGAATATGTGCATCGCTGCAAACGCACCAAACGGCCCGCATAACGCCGCCGCAATAAGAAGGCGTTCAGAAAGCCTCCACCCATCGGTGCGAGCAGTGTGTTTATCATACGCATACAGAGTGAAAACGATGATATTGACAAGGATATAGCACGCAAAAACGGCAAGTACGAAAAAAACAGGGATCATGGTAGTACCTGTTTAACAGGGTTGGATAAAGGACTTGAGATAGGAATGGGTATCTTTTCACTTTCTCCCTGCACACCCGCTTTCTTTAATACTCACATGACCGATCTTTCATACCATATGATCCTCGGTAAGGGGGCGTATCTCCGGCAACTGACCACTGCAACGACGCAGATGAAGTCAGTAGAAGTGGGTAAGGAGATGACCGGAAGCTCCCCTCCATCTGTTTTTATCGGTAGCTGGAATTACCCGGATATTTTTGCCGGACCTATGATCGCCCCAGTGCATGGGGACACCGGGATTATGGATCGACCTGAAGAATGGATTTGTGGTAACCTGAGTCAGGAGGAGATCATTGGGTACCGGATGAACCTTGTCAGGGGCAAGCACATGACCAACGCTTGTGATGTCGGCAGCCGGTTTGTTGAAAAACTCCAGGAGATCGTCCTTGCTGATAGTTCTATCGAGAGCGAAGCGGCTTTTGAAAGTGCTCCAGCAGGTTTCTCTTTTTCAGAAGAGCACACCCCGTTTGGTCCAAGTGCACCCCTTGAACGTTTCGAGATTGAGGCAGGACGCTGGGATCCATCGCTCGAAAAAGTTTTTTATGATACCGACTTGACTGCCCGTAATGCTGTCCTTGATTTGCACAATTCGGGCCTTGCATTCTCAACGATCCAGAAGGCGTTCTCTGCCGGGACCATGGGGAGAGGCCCCAAAAGGCGTCTCGTTCCAACGCGATGGTCCATAACCGCATGTGACACAATGATCGGGGACCGGCTCTTGTCTGAGGTAAAAAAATGTCCGGTAATTGACACCATGCGACTTTATGAGTTCGCAAGCCTGCATAACCGGTATGCGGTTCTTCTGATGCCGACCAGCTGGCAATACGAATGGACCGAAGCGTTCCTTCATGTACTCGGAAATGAGGAGTATGTCTTTTCAGATCATGAAGGCCACAAGGGAAAAGACGAATATTCACCCCTTGGAGGGTGCTACTATTCATGCAAAATGGCGGTACTTGAAGCGCTTGCCCGGGAGCACCGTCAGGCCGGTGCGATTATTCTTCGTGAGGCATTGCCAGGTTACGTCCCTATGGGAGTATTTAATGTCAGGGAAAACGTCAGAAGTGCAATGCGCGAACCATTTACCGAATTCGAAGACCTGAAATCGGTTATTGGGCATATATCTGATATGTTTACTCTTCCAGTTCAGCGGTTTATCACAGAGACGACACTACTTCGGGAAAGCCTGAGGCAGCGGCAATGTTCCCTGAGTGATTTTTCAGGGTTTTCGGGGAAACGGAATGTTCCCCCAGAGGCCTAAAACAAAGTGACAGGTTCCTTCATATGGCATACATTCTGGTTCAAGGAAGAGAGCCCACGGTATAATGTCTGTTAACACGGGGAACAACCCCACTTCCCGGATTATACTTCATGCAGATATGGACTGTTTCTATGCAGCCATCGAGATGCATGACTACCCTCAGTATGCGGGAAAACCGGTCGTTGTCGGTGCGGATCCTCATGACGGAACCGGCCGTGGCGTCGTTTCTACTTGCTCATACGAGGCGCGCGAGTATGGTATCCGGTCTGCAATGCCCATTTCCCATGCCTACAGGCTATGTCCTGATGCAGTCTTTCTCCGCCCCCGTATGGACCGCTATGCAGAGATATCTGAAGAGATCATGGAAATCCTCAGATCACCCGGATTCCGGTTCGAACAGGTAAGTATTGACGAGGCCTTTTTGGACATGAGCTCTGCCGGTGGTTTTTTTCAAGCACGGAGGGTTGCAGAGGATCTAAAAAAGGAGATCCGCATTCGGTGCGGGATTACCTGTTCACTCGGTCTTGCCCCAACAAAAATTGTCGCAAAAATAGCCTCGGATTTCAAAAAACCTAATGGTCTTACCGTCATCGAACCTGCAGACGAACCTTCATTCCTCGCACCCCTGCCGGTCCGCAGGATCCCGGGAATAGGCGATAAGACTGAAAGAGAATTACAGGTGCTGGGGATACATACGATAGGTGACCTTGCCGCATATGATATTCAGGGCCTTATCGGGAGTTTTGGACGCGGTGCCGTAGGACTGCACGAAGCAGCGCGTGGCATTGATGGAAGCGAAGTAGTAGAGCGTAACGGCATAAAATCGCTATCAAAAGAGATGACTTTTGATAAGGATACTGATGAACCCGGCGAAATTGTTTCCTCACTGGAGGGTCTTATCGGGGAGCTAGGCATTTCTCTTGCAAGAGAAAACCTCTATTTCAAAACGGTGACGATCAGGATCAGATCCGAAGGATTTGTGACAAAGACAAAGGCTAAAACTCTGGTCCATTATCATAATGACGTGGAAACGATCCGGGGATGTGCACAAGAACTTCTCCGTGAACTCTTCAGCGGAAGAAAAATCCGGCGACTTGGCCTGCGGCTTTCCGGGTTAAAAAAACAGGATTCACAACAACAGCGACTCTTTAGTCAGGATGACGGGTAGTTCATCGATTAACACCTAAATCTTCAAAACGTTGATTTTTACATATATGGCAGCGTACGGAAGATACGTCCATGGATATGTTAATTATTTGCAACGTCGTTTATATACACGGAGTTGTTGGCATCACAGATAATACAAAGAAAAAAGGAGGCAGTAACGAAGTTGAGGGAGCTGACGGTTTTAATCCTGATGGTACCCCTTTTGTCCGGGTCAGACTTCCCAAAAAATGGAATAATGAAATGTTTGGATCCGCTGACCTTATGATGGGTGCAAACCACATACGGGTGAGATGTTTCGATGGGGTCACCCGTATGGGGCGGATTAAAGGCAAGATAAAAAAACGTGTATGGATACGTGAAGGGGATACTCTGATTATTGTCCCATGGAGTTTCCAGGACGATAAGTGTGATATTATCTACCGTTACCTTCCGCCTCAGGTTGACTGGCTGCGGAAGAACCGGTACCTGTAATTCTTTTTTGCTAAAGTATCTTTACGCCGATTAGTGATTACAATCCGGCCTGATAATCGTTTAATAAAAGTATTTGTTTACATTGACCACGCACGTTCCCAGAGCATCACGAATATCTCGAATGCAATGAGGAGGATAACAACCCACTCCAGGAAATTCGAGTGCTGGATCCTGACTTCATCGGATAACATTGAATAGTTCTCGCGGATCACTTTGATCTTCCTGCTGACGCTTTCGCTCCATTGACTGCTACGGAGGATCTTTAATGCAGCCGAATAGACACGGGCATAATAAATATCCTCAGTCACTTTGATCAAGTTGTCAACTTTTTCAATCGTCTCCGAGATCTCCGCAGATGTTTTCATCTGGTGTTTCATAATTGAATGATACTGATGACTCCGGCTAAACCAGGACAGCCGGTCTGCATGCTCAATATCATCGTACATCCGTGCCATCTCGCGGGTAAGCTCACGGTCATAATACCTCAGTTCGAGCACCTGTACATTTGCGAACTCTATAAGGTCGATAAGATCTGTAGGACTTTCAGGACCACATAAAAGAGCAGAATCCCAAGAAATTACGGCCAGGTCCTCTTCGGAGTAACTAAGGGAATTTTTTATGATGTCTTCGCGGATCTGGGGCGAGACACAGGTCCGGTCTCCAAGAAGAAGAGGCACCGGGTCGATTGAATCGTCCCGCCGGTCAGTAACATAAATCGTATAGTCCTCGTAGAAGTCCGGATCGATAGCAAAATTCTTGATGTGCGGTTTGATGATTTCGCCAAGTGTGGAGAGATACTGGAGGAAAAAGGCCGAAAGTCCTTCCTGGCCGGCAAACAGGAACGCGAGATCTTCGAGACTTTTGTGATCTGCACCCGGGTTCTCATGGATAAAACACAGACTGATAACCCCGATATCATATACCCGGGCAACCGCTGAAAATTCAAACGAGCGTCCTTCCCTCTCCACAACAATTGGCAGCATCCGGATTAGGATAGGAGACGATTCGATCATGATAGATTTGGGCTTGACCCGGACAAAACTTGTCCTGGCTGTAAAATAGTTCCGGGCAAGGGACTTCTCGAGCCAGTCGATATCGATCTCCCGCCCGATATCATAAATGCGGTAAAACCGGAGTGAAATCATGCCTTGCGCCCCTTTTAAAAGATTCGCAGTCTGGCTCTAGTATAGTGCCCGAAACACGATAAACCCTTATACCGGTCGTGGCTGAACGTTTATCCGAACATTTTCTTATTAACCTCGACAGATATTCTCCCCCGGGTTTTATCTGACGCGGGGCAATTTATATGCCGGCAACGCAAAACAACGATAGAGAGATTCAATGAGTGCTGATTTTCTATCCATCGGTATGGTCACGGTTATTGGACTCATGGCAGGCACTGCAATCGGTCTTTTTATCGGGTATCTTGCAAAAATGCAACAATCCCATTGGGTTGACATGACCGGGTGCGAAAAAACACTCAATATCACGCTGATCCTGATCTGTTCTGTAATCTGTATTGCCGGACTTGCTTGGCGTTTTCTCCTGAACTGACACAAATTAACTATAACGGGTTCTTTTTTTCTCCCTGTGAAGGAGGTGATACCCTGTTTAATTGCATCCAAGAGGTGACAGTTTGATGATACCGGACATGCAACACATAACGATACATGGATATTGGACTGTTCATTAACGGCATTATCATAGGTATTGCATTAGCAGCCCCGGTCGGTCCGATAGCATTTGTGTGTATCCAGCGTTCGCTTGCTAATGGACGTCTCCATGGTATCAGCTCCGGCCTCGGGATTGCTACTGCTGATGCCTTTTACGCGGCGGTTGCGGCATTTGGCCTTGCACTCATATCCGATTTCCTGCTTGCCCGGCAGCGATTTTTCCGTTTGTTCGGTGGTCTTGCACTCATTGCAATAGGGATCCGCATCATCTATTCTGAGCCACCCCAGGCTAATACAACTCCAGAAAACGAATCATTCATTGCCGATTATTCTACGATGCTCGCCATTGCGCTTGCAAACCCCCTGACCATCCTTTTCTTTACCCTTATTATCCCGGGGTTTGGGGTTGTGATAAGTGGAAATACCTGGTTTAACCCGACAATCTTTGTAATTGGCGTTTTTCTGGGAGAAATGGGATGGTGGATATTCCTCTGCGGAACGCTTGGTTCTATGAGAGACTACCTTACTCGGGAGCGCCTGCACTTGATCAACCGTATAGCAGGAGCTGTAATTGCTGTCTTCGGGGCCGTACTAATCGCCTCCCTATTTGTGACTTTTGATATTGCGTGATGCATCGGAGTATCCGTGCCCGTCCGAATGTATCCTCTGTTATCCCTTTCACTCCGTTCACTGAGATATAACGGTGTACCTGCTGTTGGCTGATAGTTCACTTATTTAACTATTAAGCGACAAAACTAATTTCAGAAGTTGAAAACCTATGGCTGAAGATATACGACATCGCGCTGCCGACGCACTTCTAGCACTCATTCCTCTCTACTATAAGAACGTGATCCGGCACAGACCCTCAATCACCGGCATTCAGGTAGCGCAGCTCCATACACTTGGCATACTTATGAAACATAAAGCGATGCCTATGT
>Ga0326727_10005318_pt1 | contig 36979 bp, 31 predicted proteins | sample MB2enrmetagenome_FD_207643 | JGI IMG/M metagenome (GOLD analysis project Ga0326727, IMG submission 207643) | Lab enriched peat soil microbial communities from McLean, Ithaca, NY, United States - MB29MY | ecosystem: Environmental > Terrestrial > Soil > Wetlands > Peat | place: USA: New York... | reverse complement strand
TATCAGCCGACTTCCGTCGCCGATGCGCAGAAACTTCTCGAACAGCACGGATCGGATGCCTGGGTGCTGGCCGGAGGCCTCGATAGCTTCGACTGGCTCAAAGATCGAATCAGGAAGCCGAAAGTGGCGGTCGATCTGAGCGGAATCGAGGAACTGCGTGGAGTTCGCGAAGCCACGGATGGCATCGAGATCGGTGCCATGACCACGCTCACCGAAATCGTGAATCATCCCATCATCAAGCAGAAATATGGTCTGCTGGCACAGGCCGCCGAAGTCGTGGCGTCGCCGCAAATCCGCAATCAGGGAACCATCGGCGGCAATGTTTCGCAGGACACGCGCTGCTGGTATTACCGCGGTGGTTGGCCATGCTACCGCGCCGGTGGCAACATCTGCTATGCCGACACTCCGGAGGGCCGCAACCGCGAGCACGCGATTCTCCACGCCGAGCGCTGTGTCGCGGTGAATCCCTCCGACTCAGCCCCGGCCCTCATCGCGCTCGACGCCAAGTTTGTCATACGCACGCCGAAAGGTGAGCGCGTGGTGGACGCGGAGGATTACTTCATCGGTCCTGACATCGACATTACCCGGCTGCACATCTTGCAGACCGGCGACCTGCTCACAGCGATTCGTATTCCATCCACATGGGCAGGCGCGCAATTCTTTTTCGAGAAAGTGCGCGACCGGAACGTTTGGGATTTCCCGCTCCTGAACGTAGCCTCCGCCACGGTGACATCAGGCGACAGGATTGAGCGCATCCGAATCGCTGTGAACGGCGCCGCCGCACGCCCATTACGATTAAAGGCAGTCGAAGATGCGGTTCGCGGGAAGCCCCGGAACACGGCAACGGGTGAAATGGCAGGAAGACTGGCCGTGCAAGGAGCGGTCCCGTTGCAGTTCAACGCCTACAAAATCCCGCTCATGCGAAATCTGGTGAAGCGCGCCGTCGTTGGAACTGGAATAGGAGTCGAGGAGGCGACATGGGCTTCGTAACCTGGGCGACGAATCCGTGGGGGCAGAGTGTCCCGATCCATATTGCCTGGTTCTTGATCTGGGTCTCGGTGATCGTAGGCCTGCTCTTTCTGATCGTCCATGCCATTTGGCTGAGGTATTTTGCCAAGCCAAAAGAATTTGTTAGCGACGCTCCTCCCCAAGTCGCTGCGCGGATACCCAAGCACGTTCCCCGGCACTCGCTGGTGGCGCGGATGTTTCACTGGGTCATGGCAGCGTCTATGCTCACTCTGCTGTTTACCGCCTTCCTTCCGAAGGTCGGCGTCCAGTTTCAGTGGGTGACTTATCATTGGATCGCCGGCGCCGTCTTAACTGTCTCAATTCTTTTCCACGTCATGCACGCTTCCTTCTGGCTTGATTTTTGGTCGATCTGGCCCGACAGAACGGATGTGGAAGATGCGCGCAGAAGACTTCTCCGATTTTTCGGACAGTCCGCGCCGCCGCCGCGAAAGTTCGCCAAATATCCGCTGGAGAACAAACTCTTCCACGGCGTCATCATCCTGTGCGGCCTGTCGGTGATCGTTACCGGCGTCTTCATGATGTTTCGCATTCGCACCATCTTCTTCCCCCGGAATCCCTATCTATTCGGCGACATGACCTGGGGCCTGATGTACGTACTGCACGGATTGGCGGGCGTGGGATTGATTGCGCTAATAATGATGCACGTCTATTTCGGACTTCGCCCGGAGAAACTCCCGATCACGAAATCGATGATCTTCGGTTGGATGGATCGCGACTTTTATCTGCAAGAGCATGATCCCCAGCGCTGGGTAGTCGAGACATCTCCTTCATCACCGCCTTCGGTATCGACAGTCACCCGAATCGAAGGCCGAGGACTAACCGATGCTGGCTGAGATCTCGAATCGTTGCAACGCTGTCGAAGAGTGTTACGAGTTTATGCTCGCCTACGCCGCCCAGGGTCTGCCCAGCGACCAGGGCAGCAAGTCGGGTGGACAAGTCCGTGAATTCCTGCAACGCGCCGTGAAAGCCTTAACGGATCTTGCCGAAACTTGTGCGCTGGCAGTCAAGGAGGAAGACCTTGAGCCCGCCGACAAATACTTGGCCTTCTTTGCCGTGCTCGACCGCGACGCTCGCGATTCTCTAGCCGCGATAGAGCTGGTTCTAGCCCAACCCGTCATCAGCTCCCAATTGATCGACAATCTGAATGCCTCGATCCATCTTCGCGCACTGCTCACCGACCTGTTTTTGGTGGATGAAATTGTGAAGAAGCAGCCCAACCCGGCAGCGCAGGTAGTCGCCAGCGACAGCCAGTAAAGCGCCGCGGCAGCTCAGTCGAGCGCTTTGTGGAAGCGGAGGACAGCGGCCGTGAGTAGGCTGATTCCCAGGCCGGCCATGGCGGCCATCTGCGGCCACAGAATCTCCATGCCCACACCCTTCAGATAAGTGCCGCGTAGCACGACCAAAAAATACCTCAGCGGGCTAAGGTAGGTGAGATATTGCAGCCACTGCGGCATGGTACTGATCGGGAATCCAAAGCCAGAGAAAGTGATGGCGGGCATAATAAAGAAGAAGGCGGTCACCATCGCCTGTTGCTGAGTGGAAGACACGGTCGAGATCAACAGGCCCACGCCCAACATACACAGCAGAAAAAGAATCGCGCCCGCGAACAGCACCAGAATCTGACCCCGAAATGGAACCTGGAACCACAACGTTCCCACCGTCGCAATCAGCGAAACGTCAAACAGGCCAATCAGAAAAAAGGGCAGCGTCTTACCGAGGATGAACTCCGCCGGGCGGATGGGCGTTACCATGATCTGCTCGAGCGTGCCGATCTCGCGTTCGCGAACCACGGCAAACGCCGTCAAAGTAACCACGAGCACAAGAGTAAGACTACCGACGATTCCGGGTATGAAAAACCAGCGGCTCCTGAGGTCGGGGTTGTACCACGGCCGCGGTTCGAGTTGCACCGAGGGGATTTGCTCCAACATTTGCGGCGAGATGCGGCCGATGCGGTCCTTCTGGTAGTCCTGGGCGAAGCCGAGTGCGATCTGCGTGATGTAACCGGAGGCAATCAGGGCGGTGTTCGAATTGGTGGCATCGACGATCACTTGCAGCGGCGCGGTCTGCCCCTTGCGCAGTTTCTGGGCGAAGCCGGCATTGATCTCGAGACCGACGGTAGCCTCTCCTCGATCGATGAGATCGCCGATCTGGCGGTAGTCCGTCAACTCGCGTTGCACGTCAAAATAAGGGCTGGAGGAAAAGCGGGAGATCAGATCGCGGCTCTCCTGGCTATGGTCGAGATCGAGCACAACCGTTGGCACATGATGAATCTCGAAGGTGGCGGCGTATCCAAAGATCAGCATCTGGATAATCGGCGGAGCGAACAACACGAAGCGTGTGCGCTTGTCGCGGAAGACTTGGATGAACTCCTTGATCAACATCTGCTTCAGCCGCGCCAGCATAGCTTCTCCTCTCCTTTACGCCAGCCGCTTATGGAACGAATGGGTGGCGAGCATTGCCAGCACGAGTGTGAACACAGCCAGGGGAACCAGGTCGGCATAGAGCAGAGCCGTAGGCGACCCCTTGAGAAATATTTTTTTCAACACCGAGACGTAGTAGCGCGCCGGCATGATGCGAGTGATCCACTGCAGCACGATCGGCATTTGCTCAATCGAATATAGGAATCCAGACAACAGGAAAGCGGGCAGGAAGGTGATGAGCAGCGCAATCTGACTCGCCGCGAGCTGGCTTTTTGCAATCACGGAAATAAAAAATCCGAGCGAAAGCACGACCACCATGAACATGGCGGAACTAACCAGCAAAGTTATGAAAGAACCACGGAACGGAACTTGGAACCAGTAGATGGCGATCAGAGCGCAGACGATGACGTCGAACATTCCGATGGCGAAATAGGGCGTCAGCTTGCCCAGCATGATCTCCAGCGGAGTGACCGGAGTTGAAATCAGCTGCTCCATGGTGCCGCGTTCCCATTCGCGCGCGATGGTAAGCGAGGTGAGGAACGCCCCGATCACAGACATCACCAGCGCCAGCACGCCGGGCACGATAAATGCGCTGCTCTCGAGATCCTCGTTATACCAGGTGCGAGTTTCAACACTGACGGAAGCAGGCTGGGTGGGTTGGCCATGGTTGCGAAGCCAGTCGAGTTGAACATCCGACGAGTAACCTTGGACCACAGCTTGGGCATAGCCGATGAGGACATTGGCCGTGTTGTCATCCGAGCCGTCAACGAGCGCCTGTACCTGGGTTGGAAGGCCGTTGCGCAGGCGCTCGGAGAAATCCCACGGGACAACAATCCCCATTTTGGCGTGGCCATCGTCGATCGACCGGGTTAGCGCGGGATAGTCGTTCACAACCCGCACAACGTCGAAGTACGCGCTGGCCTGGAAGCGCTTCAACAGATCCTGACTCTGCTGGCTGCCGTCGCGGTCATACACATAAACCGGCAGTCCCTTGAGATCGAGATTGACACCGTAACCAAACAGAAGCACCAGAACGACCGGCATGATCAAGACAATGATCAGACTGCGCGCGTCGCGAAGGATCTGGACGACCTCTTTATGAGCCACGGCCAGGAAGCGAGTGAAGCTCATGCTGTCCGTTCCTTTTCCGAATCGTGCGCAGTTGTAAGAGAGACGAAAACGTCTTCCAGACTGGGACGTATCTTTTCCATATGCCCAACCTTGATGTTGCGATCCGACAGATACTTCTGAACCTGCGGGATCGCAGCGGCAGCATCGCGCACCACCAGGTGCAGAGCGTTGCCGAAAACCGCAGCGTCGATTACATCCGTATCGGATTGCAGAACTTCCACTGCGCTGCCGAGCGGCTCGCACTCGACCAGGAGCAGTTCGCCTTTCATCGATTTCTGCTTTAGCTCGGAAGGCGTGCCCAGGGCGACGATCCCTCCGCGAAAGATCAGGGCCAGACGGTTGCAGTACTCGGCCTCTTCCATGTAATGCGTGGTCACGAAGACGGTGACGCCTTCCTCTGCCATGTGCTGAATCAGGTCCCAGAACTGGCGGCGCGAAATGGGATCGACTCCGGAAGTCGGCTCGTCCAGAAAGATGACAGGCGGTTTGTGCAGCACTGCGCAGCCCAACGCGAGGCGTTGCTTCCACCCTCCTGGAAGCGTACCGGTAATCAGATTCTCCTGCCCTTTGAGGTTCGCCATCTCCAGCGCCCATTCGATGCGCTCGCCGAGTTTGATTGCAGGCACGCTATAGAGGCCGGCAAACAAGCGTATGTTCTCGATCACCTTGAGATCGTTGTAGAGAGAAAACTTCTGCGACATGTAGCCGATGTTCTGGCGCACGGACTCAGGCTCACGGCCAACGTCATATCCGGCAACCCGTGCGCGGCCCGATGTTGGCCGCAGCAGACCGCAGAGCATGCGGATGGTGGTGGACTTGCCTGCGCCGTTCGGCCCGAGAAACCCAAACACCTCGCCTTTGCGGATCTCGAGATTGATGCGATCGACGGCCACAAAATCGCCGAACCGCTTGACCAGATCCTCGATCACAACCGATCTGTTGTTCTCAGGCATGTTATGACGCTCCACTGCTGACCGCGTCGACGAAGAGATCCTCAATAGTGGGCGTGACTTGCTGAATGGCGTCGAATGGAACGTGCGCGCTGCTGAGCCGGGCTTCAAATTCGGGAATGCGGCGCCCCGCATCGTCCACCACGACGTGCAGCCCATCGCCGGTCAACACCAGACTTGAAATCCCAGCCGCGTGCTCCAATTGTTCACGCGATCTACGTGGATCGGACGAGGTGACCGACAAAACTCCTTTGCCCAGCTTGGCCTTGAGATTCGCAGGCGTGTCGCAGAAGAGCAGCTTACCCTGATGGAGTAAAGCGACGCGATGACAGCGCTCCGCTTCGTCGAGGTAGGCGGTGGAAGTGAGGATCGCCACTCCCTCTGCGGCGAGTTCATAAAGGATGCGCCAGAAGTCGCGCCGCGAAACGGGATCGACGCCCGTAGTCGGCTCATCCAACAGGATCACCTTGGGCCGGTGAATGAGAGCGCAGACCAGGCCCAGCTTCTGCTTCATGCCGCCGGAGAGTCTCCCGGCGAGCCGCTTGCGGAATTCGCTCATGCCCGCTGCCTGTAAAAGTTGTGTGGAACGCTCTTCGCGCTCAGCCTTCTTCACTCCGAACAGATCGGCATAGAAGCGAATATTTTCATCGACCGTGAGGTCCTCATAAAGTCCAAAGCGCTGCGGCATGTAGCTGAGGTGATGCTTGGCGCCTTCAGGATCGTGAACCACGTCGAAGCCGGCGACGCTGGCCGTCCCTTCATCGGGCGGCATGATCCCCGCAAGCATGCGGAGCGTAGTCGTTTTCCCGGCGCCATCGGGACCGACCAGGCCAAAGATTTCGCTCGCGCGCACGTCAAAGCTCAAGTGATCGACCGCGCGCACGCCCGGAAAGCTCTTGGTAAGTCCCCCGGCAACGATCGCGGTTTGAGACTGCTCCGTCATTACTTCTCCCGCGTCGTTCCCGGCTGGCCTGTGTTGGCCACGGCGAGATCGATGTGAGCGTCCGCGGGCATGCCGGGCTTAAGTTCGTGATTGGGATTGTCGATGTCGATCTTGATGCGATAGACGAGGGTGACGCGCTCTTTGTAGGTCTGAACGCTCTTGGGAGTGAACTCGGCACTCGACGAGATAAATGACGCACGTCCGCGGTACTGCTTGCCGGGATAAGTGTCGGTAGTGACGGTTGCTTCCTGGCCCCAGCGTATACGGCCTAGATCGGTTTCGGCGATATACGCGCGCAACCAGACGTGATCGAGATCGGCGAGCGTGACCACCGGAGTGCCGGGAGCGACCACTTCTCCGAGTTCAGTTTGGCGCACTGTGATCACACCGGCGGAAGGTGCGCGGAGCGTGGTGTAGTCCAACGTGACTCGCGATAGCCCCAAATTAGCGTGGGCTTCCTTGAGATTGGCGCGAGCGATCGCAATGTCTTCTTTGCGGCTGCCCTCGACGGCTTCGTTATAACGCTGTTGCACGGCCCGGAACGTCGCCTCGGCACGCTTCAGCGCGGTCTCGGCGAGGTCGCGGTCCTGCGCAGAGACCTCATCTTTGCTGAAGAGGCGCTGGGCGCGCTCGTAGTCGAGTTTCTTCTCCTGCAGATCGGCTTGCGCATCGAGCGTGGTTTGATGCGATGCCTTCACTTCCTGCTCGCGGGTTCCAGCGAGCGTGAGCGCGAGGTTCGATTCGCGCACGTGAACCGTGGCCTCGTCGATCCGCACCTTCTGCCTGTAATCGGCGTCATCCAGGCGCGCGAGTAACGCGCCTTGCTCAACCGACTGGCCCTCCTCGACCGGCAGATCGACGACGCGCCCCTGCACCTTGAAGCTCACCAGGCTCTCATGCGCTTCGATATTGCCCGAGAGCGTGAGCTGATTCTCGGGCTCCGATTTGTTGGTCAGACGCGGATAAAAATACACACCGGCAGCGATCGCCGCCGCCAACAGGATCAGAATCGGTATAAGTCGCTTCATAGCTTAAAACCTCGCGGGCGTGAACATTGAGTCGCAACATGGCTCACAGCCCGCCCGGCAAATCGCTTACGGATTCCCCATATACTGCCCAATGTTCTTCTCCGTATCCCCCACAGCCCGCGCCAGCGCGAACTTCGCGTCGGCGTGGCTGGAGACGGCTAGAATGTAGTTCTCCTGTGCGCGCGCAAGTTCATCCTGGGCAGTGACCACTTCCACGTTATTGGTCGTGCCCGCTTGAAAACGATCCCGCGAGAGTTCGAGTTCGCGCTGCGCCAGATCCTGTCCTTCCTTTGCGACCGCGACTTGTTCGGCCGCGGAATCGAGATTCAGCAACGCCTCTTGGATGTCCTCTTCAATGCCGCGCCGCAAATCCGCGATTTGATCGTCGATGCGTTTGACGCGGCTGGCAAGTTCCTGCGCCTCGCCGCTGCGATCGCGATCAAATACCGTAAAGTCGATCTGGCCTTGAATCATGCCCGTGCCCTGCACGCCTCCAATGCTGCGGCCAATCCCGCCATAGTTCCCGTTGACGCTAACTTTTGGATAGTAGCGGGCGCGGCTGGCGCGTTGCTGCTCGACCAACCCCTGACGCTGCATGGCCAGCGACAAATAATCAGGGCGAGTGAGGACTGCCGAAGGCACGAGGCTCTCGGCCTGAGGCTGGATTAGAGGCTGATACTGGAGCGGCTCGGCAAGTTCCAAAGGCGTGCTCGGTCTCATGCCCAGGTTGCGCGCGAGCGAGAGCAGCGATTGCTTGTACTGGTTCTGCGCTACCAGCAGAGCCTGTTTATCATTCGCCAACTGAACCTGCGAACGCAGCACATCCACGCCCGTCGCAGTTCCAGCGTCATGCCGGTCTTTTGCCAGCTTGTACAGAGCATCCGAGTCGGTCACTCGGGATTGGGCGGCATCGACACGCGCCGCGGCCGACTGGGCATTGAGATAGAGGCTGGCAACGGCACGTATGATAAGATCGCGCGCATCCTGGTAATCCATTTTGCCGGCGTCAAGGGCGCGTTCGCTCGCTTTCCACCCGCGATAACTCTGAAGATCGACGATGTTCTGCTCCGCGTAAACGCGGAAATCGTAATTGGAAAACGGACCAACCACCGCGGGGACGCCACGTATCGAGATCCCGAAAGCGCTCAAGGAGCGGTTCTGATAGTTGGCATAGCTCTGCGCGCGTACCTGTGGAAGCAGCGCCGCCGACAAGCGGCGCACACGCGTGCCCTCGGCTTCCTCGACTCGTGTATCGGCGACGAGCACGTTGAGATTGGCCTGCAGCGCCTTCTGAATCGCATCGCGCAACGTGAGGCGGTAGGGCGCCGGTTCCTGGGCCACGCCGATCGCGCCGCAGATCAGGATGGCCAGCCCGAGGATGACAGCAGTACGAAAATTGCACTTCATCGCTTTTGCTCGTTAGCTCTTGTTCCCAGTTTCCGTTCGTAATCCGAGATGGCGATTGCCCTCCAAAAGTGTTGAAAGCTTTCTTCGATCCAAGTTGCGAGCGCCGGCTGGCCCTGCAGCGACCAGAGCAGAACTGTTCCCATGAATGCCTGCTGGAGCTGAAGTGCAACCTTCTCTCTTTTCAAGCGAGGATCGATCTCTCCGCGCTTTTGCCCCGCCGCCACAATCCGCGCGATCATCTTGCGCCCTTCGGAAAAGTTGCAGTCGATAAGCCCACGAACCGCCTTGCTCGCGAGAAATGCCGAGATCAGCGCCCGCGCGAGATCGGGACTGTGTCCGGGCTCTTCGGCGACGCGAAGCGACAGACGGTGCAGCACCGAGTGAATGGTTTGCTTCCCAGCCTCGGCCAGCGTCACCGCTTCTCTGACCTTGCCCAGCTGAATTTCCGCCATCACACTCAGCACGTGGTCTTTGCTCTCGAAATAATTGAAGAAGGTGCCCTTGCCGACATCCGCGGCTTCGGTGATGTCTTCCACCGTGACATTGGGAAAGCCGCGCTCGGCAAAAAGCTGCAGCGCGCACCGGAACAGCCGCAGACGAGTCTCGGCGGCGCGGCGCTGGCGGCGCCCCATGCCCTGCAAGTGAGGGAGGTTCTCGGAGGCGCCAGCTTCGATGAGAGAGGTGGGATGAAATGTCTGACTGATATTCATTTACGACTATAACTCATATACGACCAACAGCCATATTATTGAGCGGAGACTCCGATTTGTCAAGGCCAGATTGCACTGAGCTGGATTGCACCGAAAAATGGCTGGAAACTGCCTAGGCGCGCGCTTTGTCGATCACCGCATCCCAGATGCCCTTGGATTTGAGCACGAGTTCAACCGCTTCGCGCACCGCGCCGTGGCCGGCAAGGGCTTTCGTAGTGTAGTGCGCGGCGCTTTGTACTTCGGGGACGGCATCGCCCACGGCAACGGCGAGGCCAGCGCGCCGCATCAAGGGAATATCCGGAAGATCGTCGCCGATATAAGCGACCGCGGAATCGGAGACCCCGGCTTTTTGCAGAATTTCTTCATAGGCCGGCATTTTCAATGGCTGTTTCATGTAGACAAATTCCATCTTCATTTCCTGGGCCCGCCGAACGAGCGCCGCACTTTCTCGGCCGGTAATAAAGCCCGTACGCAGGCCGGCGGTGCGCGCCAGGGTCAGGCCCTGGCCGTCGTGCGCATCAAACGTCTTGATTTCCAGGGTGGTGCCGTCGGTTTGCGAGAGCAGCGTAACGCTGCCGTCCGTCATCGTGCCGTCCACGTCCATGAGGAGAAGTTCGATTTGCGCGGCGCGTTTCCTAAGTGCGGGAGAGATTTTGAGCACACCAGCCAAAGCAGCCTCCAGAAAACAGGTGAAGGGAGAGTCTAAGTCAAAGCCCGGTTATGCCGCCAGCGGGTCTGCCTTACTTGCCAGAAAAGTGTTCAATTTTGAACAGACAGACGCTCTTCGTTTGCTTAAATTTTATGATCATACCTGCGACCTGCGGAAGGGCGATTTCAACCCAGATCGGGCGTCAGGATATAGTAAAATTGTTGTGTCTTGCGTGTTTCACACGTCGGCCTAGGGCGAGCCAAACCAACTTGTAACTATTTAGAGGAGATGTGGCCATGGACTCCCCCATTGTGTTGTGCATCGACGACCTTCCTCAAGTATTGGCGCTTCGCAAGGCGACTCTCGAATCTCATGGTTATTGTGTGAAGGTCGCGTCGAGCGGTCGCGCCGCGCTCAAGATGTTGGAAGAAACGCCGGTCTCGGCCGTCCTATTGGAGTACAAACTGGAAGGCATGGACGCCGAGGCCATCGCCTGCCATATCAAGAAGCGGTTTCCCAGCCTGCCGATCATCCTGCTTTCAGCCTACTCCGACATGCCAGAGCGCATCTTATGGTTGGTGGATGAATACGTAATGAAGAGCGAGCTGCCGGAACGCCTGGTGCCGATCCTCGAACGAGCGGCACCCCCGCTCAGGCTCGCACCGCGGTCTCACGAACCGCGCCAGCGTAGCGCAGCGGCAGCGTGAGAACGCCGCCGCTTGCGGTCATGGCAGTGGGTTGCGTAGGATTTTGCCGAGGAGGTTCAAGAGCATGAACGTTTTCCAAACTGCCGCCGGATTCGCATCGCCTCGATTGGTCAAGCAGGGTTTGGTTTCCCTATTATTTTTTGCTCTGTTGTTCGCGGCATGCCCTCAGAACCTGCTGGCTGCTCAGGACGCGCAGGCCCCGGCCCAAGATGCGCAAGCTCCGGAGCAGCAGGCGCAGGCGCCCCCATATGCACAACAGACTCCCGAGCAGTTGCAGCGCTTGGTAGCGCCGATCGCGCTCTATCCCGACTCGCTGGTGGCGCAGATCCTGGCGGCGTCCACCTTTCCCGAGCAAGTCGTCGAGGCCGACCGATGGGTGCAAGAGCATCCTGATCTGAAGGGCGACGCTCTGGGGCAAGCCGTGGACCAGCAACCCTGGGACCCGAGCGTCAAGGCGCTCGCTGCATTTCCATCCGTCCTTGGAAATATGGACAAGAACCTCTCCTGGACGTCCTCGCTAGGCGACGCCTACTTCAACCAGCAAGCGGATGTGATGGATGCGGTACAGGTGATGCGCCACAAAGCGGAAGCGGCCGGCGCTCTTAAGAGTACACCGCAGGAAGTCGTAAAGACGGACGGCCCGGATGTTGATATTGAGCCCGCCAGTCCCGATGTGGTTTATGTGCCGGCGTACAATCCCTGGCTGGTTTATGGATATCCCATCGTAGCGTGGCCGGGATGGTACCCGTATCCCGGAATCTGGTTTGGCGGTCCGTACCTGCAGTTCGGACTCGGCTTCGGAATCGGTTGGTACGGAGGCTTCGGATGGGGCTGGGGTCATTGGGGATTCGATTGGCATAACCGATACGCCATGTACAACCATGGCAGGTACTACTCCGGGAGCAGAACGTTTTATAACCGGAGCAATTTTTCCCGAGGAGGCGCGCGTGGCGGATTTAACGGCGCGCGCGGGGGAGTCGCCAACCGTCCAGGCGCAACCGCCAGGCCCTTCGAGGGAAACCGGCAGGCGGCACGAGGCTACGCTGCACCCCGCGGTCAGAGCGGCGTCCGCTCGGGCGCCTACAGCGGCTACGACCATGGGGGACAGACCAAGAGCTATTCCTCTCGCGGCGCCGCCAGCGTAGGCGGCGGAGGCGCGCGTGGCGGCGGTGGATCTCGTGGCGGCGGCGGCGGACGTCATTGATCGAAATGCGGTCATGTTCCTGGCAGTTTGAAAATTTCGGAAAATGGAGTGAAGCCAAATGCGGCGAACCAAGCTGAATTTCGACAAATTTCATTGGGCCAGCCTTCCGCTCGTGTGGGGACGGGCGCCCTCGCCCGTCCACGCCGAGCGCAACTCGGCAGCCACCTGTGGTCACAGCAACTCTGGATTCGCTCTAGCCGCGGTCGCCATCCTATTTGCCATGTGTCTTCCCGTCCTTTCCATGGCGCAGCAACCGGGCCAGAAGACGTTTTCATCGCCAGAAGACGCCAGCAACGCACTGGTCGCGGCTACGCAGAGTAACGACGAAAAAGCCATGCTCGAGATCCTTGGACCCGACGGAAAGCAAATCGTTTCCTCGGGAGACGAAGCCGAGGACGCGGAGAGCCGCGCTAATTTCGTAAAGCGATATCAGGAAATGCACCGTCTGGTGAAAGAACCGGATGGAACCACTGTCCTGTATATTGGCGCCAAGAATTGGCCCACGCCCATACCGCTCGTGAATAAAGGCAATTCTTGGTATTTCGACACCCAGGCGGGCAAGAAGGAAATTTTGTACCGGCGCATTGGCCGGAATGAAATATCGGCCATTCGGGTTTGCCAGGAACTCGTGGCAGCGCAAAAAGAATTCTATTCCGCACAGCACAACGAGTATGCGCAGAAAATCTTCAGCGATGAAGGGCAGCATAATGGCCTTTATTGGAAAGCTGCCGATGGCGAGCCTCAGAGCCCCATCGGGCCGCTAGTGGCATCGGCCGTTGCCAAGGGCTATGCCAAGAGTCCAGACGGCGCTCCCACTCCTTACCGTGGCTACTATTACCTCATCTTGACCCGTCAGGGAAAAAATGGCCCCGGGGGCGCGAGGAGTTACGTGGTAAACGGCAAAATGACAGAGGGTTTCGCTTTCGTGGCCTATCCGGCGGAATACAGGTCGTCCGGCGTGATGACTTTCATCGTTAACCAGGATGGAGTCGTGTATGAGAAGGATCTCGGCAAGAAGACCGAGGTTCTCGCCAAAGCCATAACGGAATACAACCCCAATGCCAGTTGGCAAAAGTCTGAAGACCAGCAGGAGGAGACCGCCAGCGAACAGCAAACCAAGTAAGAGGCATACTGTCGCGGCCCCTACCAGGCTGCACGAAATCCGATGCCCCTTTTAGGGAAAAGTTCCTGGGCTCCCCCCGTGCACCCCTGTGGTTTGTGCTTTCTGCCGACACTTGATCAGAGTTTCCTGAAGGGGCTAGGTACGGAAATCCGACTTTTTGCACAGCCTGCCAAAGATTTCTCAACTGCACGGCGCTGCAACCGCAGTCGCGAAGAACTAATACTCGACCTATACTGAAAAATCCGTCGACGAGGAAGGTGGAACCATGCCCAGTAACTCAGAAAACCAAATCACCATCTCGCCGCTCGCTGGCAAACCGGCGCCGAAGGAGATGCTGATCGACGTCGTTCGCCTGGAGAAGGATTACTTCGAGCGCCATCCAGACCTGCATGATCCCAATCAGTTGGTCAGCTTCGGCACCAGCGGACACCGCGGCTCGCCTCTGCAAGGCACGTTCACCGAAGCGCATATCCTCGCAATTACGCAGGCGATCTGTGATTACCGGCGAGAGCAGGGAACCGGCGGCCCGCTCTACATGGGGAAAGACACCCATGCTCTCTCCGGTCCCGCCCAACGCACCGCACTCGAGGTGCTGGCGGCAAACAACGTCGAGACAATCATCCAGGAAAACGACGGTGTAACTCCGACACCGGTAATCTCGCGAGCCATTCTCGTTTACAACCGCGGTCGCAAGGACAAGGACAGCCTAGCCGACGGCATCGTCGTCACGCCGTCGCACAACCCGCCCGAGGATGGAGGCTTCAAGTACAACCCAACCAATGGTGGCCCCGCCGATACCGACGTGACAGGCTGGGTCCAGGATCGTGCCAACGAATTGTTGCGAGCAGGAAATGCAGGAGTCAAGCGAGTTCCATTCGCCAAAGCCATCCAAGCCGCGTCTACGCATCAAGAGGACTTCGTCTTACCCTACGTGCGCGATCTCAAAAACGTAGTTGATATGGACGCCATTCGCGGCGCCCACCTCAAACTCGCCGTCGACCCTCTGGGCGGAGCCGCACGGCCGTATTGGGAGCCCATCAACGCCACTTACGGACTCGACATCGTAGTCGTCAATCCAATCATTGACCCGACGTTTTCGTTCATGACCGTCGATCACGACGGCAAGATCCGCATGGATTGTTCCAGCCCGTATGCCATGGCCAGGCTCGTCGGGTTGAAAGATCAATACCAGGTGGCGTTTGCGAACGATCCCGACGCCGACCGGCACGGAATTGTAACTCCCGTTGCCGGCCTGATGAATCCAAACCACTATCTCGCAGTGGCCATCCAATACTTATTAACTTACCGCCCGCAGTGGCGTCATGAAGTCGCAGTTGGAAAGACCCTGGTAAGCAGCAGCATGATCGACAGGGTCGTACAGAAACTGGGCCGCGATTTGCGCGAAGTGCCGGTGGGCTTCAAATGGTTTGTCCCCGGCCTTTTCGACGGATCGTATTGTTTCGGAGGAGAAGAAAGCGCTGGCGCAAGTTTCCTTCGCCGTGACGGCACCGTGTGGACAACCGACAAAGATGGTCCCATCATGGATCTGCTGGCGGCCGAGATTACCGCCCGCACCGGCAAGGATCCCGGTGAGCACTATCGCGATCTGACGGCGGAGTTCGGTACCCCGTACTACACCCGCATCGACGCGCCCGCTACGCCCGAGCAGAAATCAAAATTGCAAAAACTCTCCCCCGACGCGGTAAAAGAGTCGGACCTGGCGGGCGAACCAATTACCGCCAAGCTAACCAACGCGCCGGGCAATCATGCTCCCATCGGAGGCCTGAAGGTCGTAGCAGCCAGCGGCTGGTTTGCGGCGCGGCCCTCCGGCACGGAGAACATATATAAGATCTACGCCGAGAGCTTCAAAAGCCAGGCCCATTTGAACGTGATCGTAAGCGAAGCTCAGGAGATGGTGAACAACGCGCTGAGTTAGGACTGAGGCAATGAGCAAGTAACTCCGTGTGCATCATATTGTTACTGACGACCGTTCTTAGGGGCATATTTCGTAAATGGTTTTGAGTAGGTTCTTGGGTAGGGCACGGCTTCAGCCGTGCCACTAGACCAGCCAAATACGCGGCTTTAGCCGCTGAGGGCCGACGTTCAAAACACCCCAACTCGCCATCGAACACTTAATCAGATCTTCCCTGGGAGTTACCGGGCTTAACAGGCCGATGTTCGACCAATGACGCAGTTACCCGTTCTCGACGGCGCGGCCGCACTGCAACAGCTTGTCGAACGCGTCCGACTCCAGAAGGTCAAGGGACTGCACCACGATATCGGCGGGCAGATGCTTCCCGTTGTGACTTACGCCGATGCTCTTCATGCCTGCATTGCGCGCTCCCTCAACGCCGGCGACGGCGTCCTCTACGACGATGCACCTGCCGGGCGCTGCGCCGACTCGCGAAGCCGCAGTCAGATATACCTCAGGATCGGGCTTGCCTCTGTGCACATCTTCAGCGGAGACGATGCCCTGAAAAAAGTGGCTAGCCGACAGAGCCTCCAGCACTACCTCGATGTTCGTCCGCGGCGCCGCCGAAGCAATTGCCTGCAGCCATCCCCGCTCGTGTAGCCGCTGCAACCAACCTGTAACCCCAGGCAGCGGTGAGATTCCATTCTTGCGAACCAGATTGCGATACGACTCCTCTTTAGCATTGGCAATTCTCTCGATCCGCTCCGGAGTCGCAGCGGCGCCCAGCCACTGCGGAAGGATGGAATCGTTGCGCTGACCAAACGTGGAAAGAAACTGCTCGCGAGTGATGGCAATGCCCTGATTTGCCATGGTTTCCCGCCAGGAAGCCCAGTGGAGATCCTCGGAGTCGATCAGTGTTCCATCCATGTCCCAAAGTACTGCCCGAGGCACGCCCATCTGTAAACCCGCTTCCTCGCCCCCTGCTTTCTCGACCAAAGAAGAACCACTGCTCTCGCTCGACACCATGCCCCTCCGCGACAAAAATCCAACCTCATAAGTCTAGCCCCACAAGGCCGACTTTATTGTCCAACTGGCTTGAATCCGTCGCCTTTGCAGCCAATGCGGCTATCGGAACACGTCCATCTGGTTAGATGGTCACTTCATTAGCGACCATGAAACTGGGTCATTCGAGTTTGAGCGTCTTCCCGAAATGGTTCTTCCCGCCACGCCATTTTCTTTTTCTTTGTAATAGATGTTCCACACGCTAAAGCCCGCCGCGAAACCGCCGATGGGGACGAAAGAGGCGAGAGGAGTCGAGCGCGATGAGTGAAATTTTGGAACAGGCAATCGAGACGAACGGTCATGGGACAGCGACGCCAGCGGCAGGGATGAAGCGGATGGCCGCGCAAAAAACGGGCAGTCCGGTGCAGGAACAACATAGCGTTGCAGCCGAAGAGCATGGTGCGAGCCGTCTGCAAAGCAAGAAGATCGCCGAAGACAAGACGCGCGCCCGCACTCTGGCCCGCGCTCAGGCCGTTGCCGAAAAACTTTCGACCGCGACGGAACAGGTGGCCACCGCCATCAATCAAGCGACCGCTACGGTTGAGCAACTTGGGAAGTCGATGCAGACCATCGCTTCCGGCGCCGAAGAGGCTGGGGCCGCGGCAGAGGAATCCCGCGCCGCCATTAACCAGATCGAAAAGGCATCGGATGAGGCGAATACGCAAGCGGCAGCCTCGCTAACCCTCGTAGTGAACGTCCAAGAACTGATTCGAAGCACAATCGCCGATGTTACGACGCTGATCAAAGGCGTGAGCGACGCTGCGCAGGCAAACTTTGATTCCGCGAAGATGATCGCGGAGTTGGAGCGGCAGTCGGAGGAGATCGGCAAAATCGTCCACGCCGTGGCCCGCATCGCCGACCAGACGAACCTGCTGGCGCTGAATGCCGCCATCGAAGCGGCCCGCGCCGGTGAGCATGGCAAGGGATTCGCCGTGGTGGCGGATGAAGTGCGCAACCTGGCGGAAATGAGCGAGAAGAGCGCCCGCGGAATCCAGGAAGTGGTGAACGAAATTCAGGGTCAGGTGAAGGTCGTCGCCGTCGATGCCCAGACTGCCGGAAAGAAAGGTCTGGAAGAAGTCGAAAAGGCGAAGGCGATCACCACCGACATGGTGGGCATTGCAACTGACGTGACCGAGATGCGCGAAGGCTGCAAAGCCATTGTCACCAACGCCGTCACCGCGCTGGCCGGCGCCAAGGAATATTTGCAGGGCGCGCAGGAAATTGGCAAGGCGGCGGAAGAATCCAGCACCGCTGTGATGGAATCGCAGAAAGCAGTGCAGGAGCAGGGCCGGGCCTACACGGAAATGAATGACGCCTCCAACAGCCTGGCGCAGTTGGCCGAGAAACTGAAAACCTCGACCAGTGCGCAGAAATCCGCCGAGGAACTGGCAGCGGCGGCGGAAGAACTCTCCGCCAACGCGGAAGAAGTCAAGAGCGCGTCCGGCCAGATTTCAGGCGCCATTGAAGAGATCAGCCGAGCGGCGCAGGTCGCCTCCAAAGCCTGCGAGACCGCCCAGACTTTGGGCACCAAACTGGAAAATGCCGCCAAAGACATGGGCTTGAAAGCCACGGAAAGCGGGGAGAAATGCACTGCCGTTTCTACCCGGCTAGTCGCCAACAAAGAGTCCCTGGACTCGATGATTGTCAATATCGGGCAGGCGGCCCAGATGTCGCTGGGCTCGGCAAAGAACGTCCTCGAACTGGAAGAGCGCACGCGGCGCATCGACAAGATCGTGGATGCCATCGTGATGGTGACCGTGCAGACGCGCATGTTGGCGGTCAACGGCAACGTTGAAGCGGCGCGCGCCGGTGAGTTTGGACGGGGCTTCTCGGTAGTCGCCGGGGACATCCGTTCGCTCGCCAACGAGAGCAGCGAAAACGCCGATCGTATCAAGGACCTGGTCAAGAGCATTCAGGGCCAGATCACAAAAGTCGTCACCGACATTGAAGGCGCCGGCATCAAGGCTAAAGACGAGGCCGAGCGCGCCAAGGTGTCGACCGCAAACCTGGAGCGTATCGCCAAGGACATCAAGGAAGTTCAGCTTGGCATCAATGTCATTGCCAAAGGATCGGAGGTAGCGGTGAATGCTCTGCAGCAGGCGTCGAAGGCCAGCGAGCAGATCGCCACCGCTTCCGAAGAAATGAATCGCGCCAGCACCGAGTCCGCGACCGCAGCCGAACAGGGATTGAAAGCGGCCCAGGAAATTCTGCAGGCGGTCGAAGAAATCGCAGCCCAAGCCGACGAACTCCAGCACGGATAGGGACCATGACCGAGCCGAACTTGTTGCGAATGGAGCGGCGGGCGTCTCGCCCGTCCAGTTCCGAGGGGGCCGGGCGGGGACGCCCGGCATTCCACTTGTCAAACGGTCAAGGTCCGGCATTGCCGGACGCGAGGAGGATTTGAATGGCTACGGAAACCCTGAAGCCCACCGCCAAGGCGGGAGCGGATGCAATACAACCAGACGCAGTTCCGGTAACGCCGGATGCCCGGAGCGCTGCAACGGCCACAAAGACGGTGAAGCGCGCCGCCAAGGCGGTTGCGGATGGAACGAAACCAGACGCGGTTCCGGCAACGCCGGACACAAGGAGCACTGCAATGGCTACGGAGACCGTGAAGCACGCTGCCAAGGCGGGAGCGGACGGAACTCAATTAGTCACTTTTTTACTCAAGGACGAAGAGTTCGGCTTCGACATCATGTCGGTGCAGGAAATCATCCGTCTGCCGAAGATGTCCAAGCTGCCGCACACTCCGGACTATGTCGAAGGCATATCGAGTCTCCGGGGAGCGGTATTGCCCATCTTCGATATTCGAACACGATTCGGAATGAAGCGTGAGGAGCACACCGACCGCAGCCGTGTGCTGGTGATCGATATCGAGGGGAAGCGAACCGGGTTGTTAGTGGACGGTGTGCGCCAGGTTACCCGGGTTGGCCGGAACGAGTTCGAGCCGCCTCCAGCCGCGATCCGTAACGAGACCGCCGACTATATCGATGGCGTAGTCAAGCTCGACAACGGCGAACGCATCATCATTGCGCTCGATGCCCGCCGCGTCTGCACCTTTGGCAGCAGCAATGGCGCTGGCGACGCCATCGCGGAAGCGGTTGCGAAAAGCTCCGCAGCGCATTCCAGCACCGAAGCGCAGCTCAAGGAGGCGCTGAGCAATAAAGAGGGGCAGGCAAAGGGGGGCGAAGTGCGGCAACTGGTCAGTTTCCAAATCGGCCGGGAAGAATTTGCGTTTCCCATGGAGCATGTCCGCGAGATTCTGCGGGTGCAAACACCGAAAGAAGTGCCTGGCGCGCCCGACCACCTCCTCGGTGTGTTAACGGTGCGAGGCCAGATCCTTCCCATCGTCGATCTGCGCCGCCTTCTGCGCCAGACCTCGTTCGCGGCCGATCTGATCGCCGCCTGCCGTCTGGCGAGCGCCGATTACCAGACCTGGCTGACACTGGCGGAGACCGGTTCCGCCGAAAATCTGGATATGCACCGGGTGACGGCAGCCGCCGAACAGCTTCGTACCTGGCTCTCGGCTTTCAACAGTTCGAGCCAGTCGCTCACCGAGACTCTTGCGCAGGCGCGGGGATTGAATGAACACGTAACCAAACAGGCCAGCGCCGCCGCCGGTCACGATCTGGATGCGAAAGGGATGGACGCGGTCGGCAAAGACATCGTTGCCTCCGCCAAGGCAATAGTCGCCGCCCTGCATACCTTCGAAGAACAGGTCGAGGGCAGCATTCACGAGGACCAGCGCATCATCGTCGTCGATTCCAAGGGCTTCCAGCTTGGCCTGGTCGTCGATCACGTCAATGAAGTGCTGGGAGTTCAGGACGACGCCATCGAGGCCCCGCCCAACGTTGCGCATGACAAAGGCGTCAGCCTCTCGGGGATCGTCAAACTCGACAACGGCAACCGCCTGATTCTGCTTCTGGCCACTGGGAGCCTCCTGGATCACAAGGTGTTGGCCAAAATCACCGAAGGTTCTGTAGGCGAAGGCGAAGGCGCCACCGTTTCGGTCTCCGAGGAAGAGACGAAACTCGGCGACAAGAAAAAAGATGAAGAAAACAGTCAGGGCGAAGAAGTGCAACTGGTGACCTTCCTGCTGGGCAAAGAAGAGTACGGCATTCCCATTGCCAGGATCCAGGAAATCGACCGGCTGTCGAAGATTACGCAAACCCCCAAGGCTCCGAAGTTCGTCGAGGGGGTCACAAACCTGCGCGGCGAAGTGATTCCCGTGCTCAGCACCCGAACCCTCTTTGCGTTGGAGGAAAAAGCTTCCGACGATCACACCCGGGTCATCATTGTCGATCTCGGCGGCGCCAAGACGGGCCTGGTGGTCGATTCGGTAAAACAGGTTCTGAGCATTTCCAAGCGCAATATCGCTCCGCCTCCGGCCAGCATCTCGAATGGAGTCGATGGCCAGTTCATTTCCGGCATCGGAAAAGTCGAAGACGGAAAACGAATGATCGTTCTGCTCGATGTGGAGAAGGTACTCACTCGCGGAGAGCTGAGCGAACTGGCGAAGCTCGCCGTCCCCGCATAGCCCGGTACTTCAATTGCGATCCAACGGTGGAGCGACGGGCGCCCCGCGAGCCTGCCCTGAGCGAAGTCGAAGGGTCCCGCCCGCAGGGCGGGGATACCCCGTGCTCCACCGGCAATCGCGCGCACTCGCAAGAAGTAAGGCTGAATCCATGAAGCAAGGGTCCCTCATTCGCGTCCTGGTCGCCGACGATTCCGCCTTGATGCGAAATCTGATCAGCCGTCTGTTGGCCAGAGCCCCCGACATCAAAGTGGCCGCGACCGCCAGAGACGGCGAAGACGCAGTCCAGAAAGCGCTCGAGTTAAAGCCCGATGTCATCACCATGGACATCAACATGCCCAAGCTCGACGGCATCACCGCCATGCAGATGATCCTGGCCGAAAGGATATGCCCGGTCATTATGCTCAGTTCGCTGACCCAGCAAGGCGCGGTGGAAACTTTCGAATGCCTGCAGTTGGGGGCGTTCGATTTCGTCCCCAAACCCGACGGCACCGTCTCCGCGAATCTGGACACCATTGCCGACGACCTTATTACCAAGGTCCGCGCGGCGGCAACCTCCGGCGTGGTCAAACGGCCGCGCCCCACAGCATCGCCGCCGCGAGCGATGTCGCGACCCGTGATCCCGGCGCTGGCGGAGATGCGCGCCATCGCCATCGGAATCTCGACCGGCGGTCCGTCGACCATCAGCACCTTCCTTCCCGGCCTGCCGGCTGACATCCCGGCTGCGATTTTCCTGGTCCAGCACATGCCGGCCGCCTTCATCGGCCCCTACGTCTCCCGGCTGCAGAAGGAGTGCGCCATCGAAGTGGTCGAGGCTGAAACCGGAGCGACCGTCCGCGCCGGATATTGCTATGTTGCCGCGAACAATCTCCATCTCTGTCCCTATCGCAAACTGAGCGGCGAAGTCGTTCTCCGCCGGCCAAGCCAGCCCAGAACGCTCTTCGTGCCCGGGGTGGGCGTGATGATGGAATCCGTCCTCGCCATCTATGGGCGCAGGACCATCGGAGTGCTCATGACCGGCATCGGCGACGATGGAGCCGACCAGATGGTCAGGATCCGCGAGGCCGGCGGCGTCACCATCGCCGAGTCCGAGGAGAGCTGCGTCGTCTTCGGCATGCCTTTTCAAGCCATCAAGCGCGGCGGCGCCGAGATCGTGCTGCCGAGTTGGGAAATCGCCGCCAGGCTTGTCCGCATCCTCGAGGCCAGGACTCTAGGGAAAACAATGCTGCAGAATTCTGTGCGTCAAGAGGTGCGGCCATGATCGATGTCAAACTGATGGAGACCCTCAGCGCGCCCGAGGACTCCGAGCGGCGCTCGGCCGCGGAGGAGATCAGCGAATCGGGCGCTCCCGAAGCTGCCGACGTCCTCGTGGCGCAGCTTCACCAAGAGGGTTCCCGCGCCGTCAAGGAGGCCATTCTCCGCGGGCTGTCCCGGATATGGACGCACAATCCGGTGGACTCGATCATCGCGCTGCTGAAAGACGACGATCCCTTCGTCCGGGCCGAGGCCGCGGATATGCTCCAGCGCCGCGCCAGCGACGCGATGGAAGGGCTGAATCATCTGATGCGGGGCGGCGACAAAGACCTGCGTAAGTTCAGCGTCGACATCCTGAGCCAGGCTGCCATCGGCGCGCCCGACGCGCTTTACTTGGCAGCCTTGAAGGACCGCGACATCAACGTCGTGATCAGCGCCATCGAGAACATCGGTTCCAGCCGGCGCACCGCTTTTGCCCAACCAGTGCTCGACATCGCACTCGAAAGCTCTCAGCCCATGGCCGTGTGCGCGTCCCTGGAAGCGCTCGCGCTCATCGGCACCAGCCAGACGCTCGATGCCCTCCGCGCGAAATACCCGAACGCCGCGGTGGTGCCGGGCATTTACCAGCAGTCTTTCCTGAAGGTCCTCGGCGGCGCCGCCGGTCCCGAATCGATCGAAGAGATTTGCCGGACGATCGAACAGAAGGGTGCGTCCGTTCACGAAGTCGCTATCGACGCTATTACCAAGATTGCGACCCGTCACAATGTGTCGCAGTTGAACCCCTTCTGCGAAGCGGCGCTCTGCGGCCTGCTCAAGCCTGATCTCGAGGCGGGCCTGCGCTTTCATCTTCTCCGGCTGCTCGGGCACTTTACGCGTTCAAGCCCCGTAGCCCTCGCGGTGCTGCCCTATATCAACGACCCCGACCGCACCCTTAGCCTGGCAGCGGTCGAGTCCCTAACCAACTCGTCCGATCCGGCTGTCGAAAGCGCGCTGCAATTGCTGCAGTCGGCCGAGAGCGATCCGGAAGTCGGCGAAGAACTAGAAGAACTTCTCAGGAGGCGTCCGCGATGGAACTCACCGCCGAGCAGTTCTCCAAACTGAGCAAGCTCATTTACAAGAAGCTGGGGCTGCAATTCGATGAAAAGAAAATGTACTTCCTCAACAAGCGAGTGGAGCGCAGAATCACCGACCTCGGCCTGAAGGACGCCGACGAGTATCTTTTCCAGTTGGGGTATTGCGACTCGAGTGGCGACGAGATGCAGGCGCTGGCGAATCTCGTCACCACCAACGAAACCTACATGTTCCGCGAGTTCGAGCAACTGGCCGGCTTTGCCGACGTTTGTCTGCCCGAACTGATTGCCGTCCGGCAGAAAACCACGGAAAGACGCATTCGCATCTGGTGCGCGGGCTGCTCCTCGGGCGAGGAGGCATACACGCTCGCCATCATTGTGCGCGAGGTATTTCCCGACTCCAAAAATTGGGATGTCAGGATCACCGCCACCGACATCGATGAAAACATGCTCGAACTTGCCCGCAATGCCGTGTACGGCGATCGTTCCGTCAAAGGCGTCCCAGACACCTACAGCAAGCATCTGCTTCGGACCGTCACCGGCTTCCGTATTGCTCCAGACACCGCGCGCCTGGTGCACGTGGAAAAGCTCAATCTGAGCGATAGCCTGCAGATGAAAGCCATGCGCAGTTACGATTTCATCTTTTGCCGGAACGTGCTGATTTACTTCGACGACGAGTCGCGGCGCAATGTAGTGAACCACTTCTACGATTCGCTGAATCCCAAAGGGTATCTTTTCCTCGGCCATTCTGAATCCGTCGGCCGCATCACCTCGGCATTCCGTCTGAAAAAGACCCAGGGGCACCTGCTCTACACAAAGGACTGACTATGAAGCGGAATGTGCTGATTGTCGATGACTCGGAGTTCACCCGCAACTACCATTCCTATATTCTTCGCGAGGCCGACTTCACGGTGGTCACCGCCGTCGATGGAGCCGACGCCCTGGAGAAGCTCTACAGCCAGTCCTTCGATCTCGTCCTCACCGACATCAACATGGCGAATATGGATGGCTATGAGTTCATCCGCCGGGTGAGAAGCAGCGGCGACTACAACGACCTGCCGATCGTCATCATCTCCACCGAGTCCGAGTCCGAGGACAAGAGCCGCGGCTTCCTCGCCGGCGCGAATTTCTACATCGTCAAGCCCTCCGACCCCAAACCCTTGATCGAAAACATCTGCATGGTCCTGGGGATCGAAGCTGCGCCGGGCGGCGGCCCGTGAACCAGAGTGCGGAAGTGCAAGACTCTCTCGCGGCAGGCTGGGTGAAGTTCGAGGCATTGAGCACGCGCCTCATCGCTTACCTGGAGCACAGCGGAGCAGAGTTTGGCCGCCTGATCGGGGCGCTCGATGCTTGCTGGAGCATGACGGAGAATGTGCAAAAGGCCACCGCCCGGTTGGCGGAACTCAGCACAGCCGCGAGCGGCACTCAGAACGTCCTGCGTCAGTCGATGCTGGATGGATGCGCGGTCCTGAGAAATTCCCTGAATCAAATCCAGGCAGTGAGCCGCCAGTTGGCCTGCGCCGGAAAAGAGACTGAGGAACTGCTCACCACCTCGAACCACCTGCAGGAAAACCTCGCGCCCCTGAGGCACATAGCCTTTCACTTCCGCCTTGAGGGTTCGCGACTCTCGCCCGACGATAGCACCTCCGTACTGAAGCTTTATGAAGAGATGCGGGTGGTAGTGAGGCGCATGAAACAGGCGGGCGATTCGCAGGAACGCACTCTGGTCACGGTCCTCAACCAGCTCTCGACCGCCACCAGATCCGTCGAGCAGGTCTATGCGTGCTACGCCGAACGGGCTACCGAATCGGAGGAGAGTGTCCAGCGTAACCTCGCTCTGCTCTTGGAGGTCCCGCCCGATCTTCTGGAGGTGCAGCAGAAAGCAAGCTCTCTGGGCGCGGTGATTGCCGGCGGCATTCGCGAAGCCGTCAAGGCTCTGCAGGGACACGATGCAATTCGTCAGCGCCTCGAACACATTCTCGGCGCGCTGGCCAGCCTGCGCAATGACCAGGGTGATGAGCCTGGACACGCCCTGTTATTGCAGCGTCAGCAGGCCAAGTGCGTGCTGGATCTGATCATCGACACGGGAAGCCGCATCGAGCGCGAACTGAAGGGCGTGATCGGCTGCGCGCAGGGCATTGCGGGCGACGGTCATACGCAGTCTCTCGGCGACCTCGAGGTGAAAAAATTCGAAAAGGCGGCCGATCGCCTCGCCTCCCTCAGCGCCAAAGTTGCTGAATTGCTGGCTGGGGAAATGCGGACTGGCAGCTTCGTTCTGGCGCAGATTGGCCCTGTCCGCGAACTGCTGAGCGCGCATAGCGACGATCTGCAAGCGCTGGCGTGGTCGATGAAAAAACTGGCCTTCAATGTTCTGATCGGCGCCGAGAAGATGCGCTCGGCACGGGGCATCGGTGTGCTGGGCGAGTGGACGTCCGAGGCCGCCGAGAGTGTCCTCAAGCTGGAAAGGGAGCTGAATGAGCAGTGCGCCCGCCTCGGCGCGGCCCTCCAGTCTCAAGCCTCCGCCATCACCACCGACATGCAGGGGGTCGAGTCATGCCGCGACGGACTCATCACCCATCGGCCAGACGACTCGTTGCGCAATTCGCGAAGAATCGAATACGACGAGGTCACCCGTCTCGGCCGGGAAGCTCACCAGCTACAGGCAAAGACCGAGGCCCTAGTGCAATCCCTGACATTTGTCGATGAAGGAAGAGAGCTCTTCGGAGATCTGGAGGTCACACTAGACTTTCTTCTGACCCTGTATCCAAAGTCAGACAAGCCGTTTGATCTTAATTCCGATTCCGCCGGTTACACGTCGCAGGCGCAACATGACGTTCATGCCATGGTGTTGGCGGAAGAGGCGGAAGATATCGCCGCAACTCTGCCCGCGCCCCTAACCGGGCCGATGGCCGGACCGATGACCAAACCGGCGGAAGGCCAGGATTACGGCGACAATGTTGAACTGTTCTGACGCAAAGGACTGCACGATGCCATTTGAACTGCAGACAGACGCGGGCGGAGTGAAGCTGATCCTGGCGGGAAGACTCGGCGTGCAACAGGCCCGGCCGCTGTGGGACGCCCTGCAGCCCGCCATGGCGGCAAGCCAGAGCATTCGGCTGCAAGCCGACGAACTGGAGGAGATGGACACCAGCATCGTCCAGATTCTCTGCCGTGTGAGCCAGACCCGCCAGCTGCAGATCGGCGGAACCTCGGATGGCTTTCTCGCTTCGCTGAAGCGCCGGGGACTGGAGACGTTCTTTGTTCAGGCGCCAGCACCGAGTAAGCCAGAACCGCCAATTCCGCAGCCTAAGGCCGGAACCAAGGCAAAATCCGCGAGGCAGGGACATGGCTAAGAAGGTTCTGGCAGTCGACGATTCTGCGACCATGCGTCAGCTCGTCAAGATGACTCTTTCCCGCTCGGGCTATGACGTTGTCGAAGCGGAGGATGGCGCGAAGGCCCTGCAGAAAGCAACCGCGGACATCTTCGATCTGGTGTTGAGCGACATCAACATGCCGGTGATGACCGGCATCGAGCTGCTCCGCAGTCTCAGGAAACTGGCGCAGTACAAATTCACCCCCATCGTGCTCGTCACCACGGAATCTCAAGTGGAGAAAAAGCAGGAAGGCAAGGCCGCCGGAGCCACCGGCTGGATTGTGAAGCCGTTTGAACCGGAACAATTGCTGGCCGTGGTGACGAAAGTCCTGCGCTGATCCGTGGTGTGGGGACGGGCGCCCTCGCCCGTCCAAGCCGAGCGCAGCTCGGCAGCTGCCTGCGGCCACAGCAACTCTAGATTCGCGGCGCGAGCCGGAAGGGAGGTGGACAACGTTATGGACTTCGGAGATCTCGAACAACTGCAAGCCTCCTTCCGTCATGAGGCGGACGATCTGCTCACCGACCTCGGCGACGCGCTGCTGCTTCTCGAACAAGACCCGCAGAATGCGGACGTGGTGAACCGTGTTTTCCGCGCCATGCACACCCTGAAAGGCTCGGGCGCGAGCGCCGGTTTCCGCCGGCTCGCAAACTTCGTGCATCATGTCGAAGAGGTCTTCAACCGCATCCGCAATCGCCAATTGGAGTCGTCTCCCGAACTCATCGACGCCACCCTCAAAGCCTGCGATTGCTGTGTGATGCTCATGGATCTCGGCAGCACCGATTCCGATGCGCTCTTGCCGTTGGAGATCGAAGTGCTCGCGGCCATACGCCCCTTTCTGCCGGAGAAGGACAAGGCCGCTGGCAAGTCACCGCCCGCGAAAATCGCTGCCAGCGGGCCCGCGCGATACAAAATCGGGTTCCGTCCGAACCGTGAGATTTTCTTTTCTGGAACGGACCCTGCCTCGCTGCTGCTGGAGCTGACCGATCTCGGCAAGATGGAAATCCGCTGCGATACCGGGGATCTTCTTCAAGCAGCCGAGTTTGACCCGGAGAAATGTTACTTGCGCTGGGAAGTCTGCGTCGAGACTAGCCATCCCGAGGACGCGGTGCGCGCCGTTTTCCTGTTTGTCGAGGACGACTGCGAAGTGTCGATTGAGAAGCAGGAGCCTGTTTTTTCCGCTCCAACCGATAGCAAAGACGCTCGCTTCCGCGGCGCCGGCGAGCAGTGTTTTTCCGCGCTCGGCTTTGCGCTCGAGCAATGTCGGTCCGGCGACGAGAAGCAGGGACTGGCGAATGCACATCGCGCCGCGCAAACTCTGATCTCCGCCGGCAAGGCGCAGGGTCACGCCGCAGCCACGGCCGCCGCCGATGAAATTCTCGCCGCGATCCTGGTAGTCCAACAAGGCGCAATCCTCGATGGCGGCTGGCTGCTAAACGTGAAGCTGCTGATCGAGGCTGCGAGGAAAGCCGTGGACTCGTCCGCGACGGCGACGGTGCAACCCGCGTCGTCGCCCACTCTCGCCAAGGCCGCGGAAGTCTCGCCGGCTCCAGAAGCCGCCACCGGAGCGGCCGCGCCCAGTATCCGCGTGGACGCCGTCAAACTCGATGCCCTGATGCGGCTCGCCGGAGAGTTACTAGTTGCCCGCGGCGCGCTGCCCGCCTTCGCCGAGCGCGTCGAACTCATCGCCCGCGAAGAGTCGCCGAAGAGCATGGCCAAGGAGATGCGCGACGCCGGCGCCAAAGTCTCGCGACTGGCGGATGATCTCCAAGCTACGGTGATGTCGATCCGGATGATGCCGGTGCGCCAGGTGTTTCAGCGCTTTCCCCGCTTGGTCCGCGACCTGGCGCGAAATCTCGACAAGAGCATCGAACTTCATGTCAGCGGCGAAGAGACTGAACTGGACAAGACCGTGATCGAAAGCATCGGCGATCCGCTCACGCACATTATCCGCAACGCAGCCGATCATGGCATCGAGTCGAAAGCCGACCGCGCGCAGAACGGCAAGTCCGCCGTCGGCCGCATCGACCTCTCCGCCTGCACGCGCGGCTCCACTGTAGTGATTGAAGTGAAGGACGATGGCAAGGGATTGGACCCCGATAAACTCAAGCGCCGCGCCGTAGAGAAGGGTTTACTCTCCCAGGCTGTGGTCGCCGCGATGGACGAAGAGGCAGCCTTCAAGATTATCCTCGTAGCCGGATTCTCCACCGTCGATAAGGTAACCGACGTATCAGGCCGCGGCGTCGGCATGGATGTGGTCCGCAACGGTGTCGAGGCCTTACATGGTGCCGTGCACATTCAGAGCGAGATTGGCAAGGGAACCCGCTTCCGCATTGAGCTTCCCGCCAGCCTGCTGGTCTCGAAAGCCATTCGAGTTGCGGTCTCGGGGCACGAGGTCGTGTTGCCGATAGCCACCATCCGCAACATGGTGAAAATTCCCAAGTCGGTGGTCCGTACCGTGCAAGGGCAGCAGATCGCCCCGGTGCGCGGTACCGTCTTTCCCATGCTCTGGCTGGCGCACGCGCTGTCATTCGACCGTATGGAAGAGAGGCGAGCCGAGCTGGCGGTTGCGATTATCGAGGCCGCTTCAGGACCCTACGGCCTCGTCGTCGACCACTTCCTGGGCGAGGTCGAAATCGTGGTCAAGCCGCTGAACGGCGTGCTGGCCAAAGTGCCCGAGTATGTAGGCGCCGCGATCATGGGCGACGGCAAAACCGTGCTGGTAGTGAATACAGAGAGGCTCTTCACGCTGCAGCGCTCCGCCGCAATAGCGTCACCTTGACCTTCCGCTCCCCCGTGCCGCTAACCCATTTAACATACAAATATGACGACACAAAAACGAATCGGTCTGGCACGAGCGCTTTCCAAACTGGGTTACTGCTCGCGCTCGCAGGCGGCTATTTTGATTCGCGCTGGACGCGTCACGCGGAATGGCCGCCCCACGCGGGATCCGGAGATTCCCGTGCGGATGCCCGGCGGTCGCATAGACGACCGAATTGAGGTCGACGGTGCGCCGCTCGCCCAAACCCCGCCGATTTACCTCATCATGAATAAACCGCGCGGAGTGGTGACGACCGCGTCCGACGAGAAAGGCCGCGCGACCGTTTACGATCTGCTGCAGTCGGGCTTGCCGTGGGTTGGTCCCGTAGGGCGATTGGATAAGGCAAGCGAAGGCCTGCTGCTATTGACCAACGATTCCGAGTGGGCGGCAAAGATCACCGACCCGGCGAGTCATCTGGATAAAAAATATCACGTGCAAATCGACTGCGTTGCCGACGCCGATCTGCAAGCAAGAATCACTCGAGGGTGCGCGGTTGAGGGCGACTCGATGGATAGCCATCCAACGGATAGCGGCCCAGGCGAACATCTAGGCGCGAAAAGCGCGCGTTTTCTTAGGCACGGCGATAGAAATAGCTGGCTGGAGATTACCCTCGACGAAGGCAAGAACCGCCAAATTCGCCGTCTGCTCGAAGCGCAGCAGGTTCGCGTCTTGCGTCTGGTGCGAGTGTCGATAGGCCCGCTCGATCTAGGCAATCTAAAAAAGGGCTCGGCGCGACGCCTGACGCCAGAGGAAAAAAGGGCCATTGATCGAGATCTGCGATCGCGAGGAATCTCCTAACTGGTTGCGGAAAAGCTCCGATTCACATGGATTCTGGGAACGCGGGTTCTGGGAACAAAGGTTCTGGGAACAGGGTTCTGGGAAGGGCACGAGTTTACTCGTGCCGTAAGTCGTTGAAATGTGTCCGCGCTTCAGCGCCTGAGGGGAGCCTCTTGCGGCCTTACTGAATCTACCGCAGCCTCCTAAGCAGAGAGCCCTTGTTTCTCCACGTAATCCTGTGCTTGACGAAGCACCTTCCGCTCGTTGCCGTACGCCAGCTGTTTGCCCGCGTCGGCGAGCGGCACCCAGAGAGCTTGCTTGACTTCAATCCGCATGTCAGAAGTGAGGTTGTCGATTTCTCCAGATACATAGCGCATAAGGTAGAAGCTCACGATTTTGAAAACGCGTTTCCCATCGCCCCATGTCCGCACGTAGACGTACTTATTATCCGAGAGTTTGGCGACCGGTTCGGCCACGACGCCGGTCTCTTCTCGCACTTCCCGTACCGCGGCAGCCTGCGCTTTTTCGCCCGGATCTACCAGTCCCTTAGGGAGCGCTAACACAGCACGGCTCCGCTTCCGCGGCGTCTTTGCGGTTGCAGTCTTGCGAGCCTCCTTCCGCGGCTCATTCTTGTGCGGCTCAATCAAAGCGACGTGCCAGGCTCCAGAAATCTGCCGAAGCACAACTCCGCCCGCTGAAATTTCCCGCGCCATGGCGCTCACCTTAGCCGACACGGTATCAGGATCCCCCCAGCTTTCCAGTCTCTTCCTGAATTCGCTGCCATGCGCCCTCCACGTGCCGAGCCTGAGTGTTGGTCTGGCCGACGCAGAGCCGAAGCGTGAGTTTGCCATCGAGCTTGGTGTGCGTGAGAAAGAGGTCCCCGCTGCCATTCAGCCGGTCCATCAGGAGTTGGTTGGCACGATCGCCCGCCAGCAGCCGGAAGCAGACGAGGTTGAGCAGCGCAGGCGCGGCGAGCTCGAAGCGCGAGTCTTCGCGCACCCAAGAGGCGAATTGTTGCGCCAGCCGCACGTGCTCGCGAACATGATATTGCAGCCCTTCGATCCCGTAATGCCGGATTACGAACCAAAGCTTAAGCGAGCGAAAGCGGCGTCCGAGTTGAATATGCCAGTCGCGATAATCGATAACCGCGCCGGATTCCGTTGCCTGGTTGCGCAGGTACTCCGGCAGGATCGAGAGCGTTTGGATCAAGTGCTTCCGGTCGGCGACGTAGAAGCAACTGCAATCGAAGTTGGTGAACATCCATTTGTGCGGGTTGAAGCAGTAACTGTCGGCGAACTCCACACCATCATTGATGAAGCGAAATTCCGGGCAAAGCGCAGCCGTGCCGCTCAGGGCGGAGTCCACATGGAGCCACAGATTGTGCTCGCGGCAGATTCCAGCAATTTCGCGGACGGGATCTATTGCATCCGAAGATGTCGTTCCCACGGTCGCGCACACGAAGCACGGAATCAAGCCGGCCTTGATGTCGCACTCGATCTGGCGTGCCAGCGCTTCCGCACGCATGGCGAAGTTCTTATCCACTTCGATCTGGCGCAGATTGTCCGAGCCCAGGCCTGCTATCTTTACTGCTTTCTCAACAGAGGAGTGCGTTTGCGTGGAGCAATATGCGGCCAGCCGTCCATCGCAACCCGTGCGATTGCTCGCAAATTGCGTCGCGCGCTCGCGGGCGGCGAGCAGGGCACAGAGCGCGGCGCTGGACGCCGTGTCCTGAATCACTCCGCCTCCACTGCCGCTGGAAAGAAACTTCTCCGGTAGCCCCAGCATCGGCACCAGCCAATCGAGCACATGCGTTTCCAGTTCGGTGCACGCCGGACTGGTGGACCAGAGCATGCCCTGCACGCCCAGTCCGGAGGAAACGAGATCGCCAAGAATGGCCGGCCCCGAGGCGTTCGCCGGAAAGTAAGCGTAGAAGTTAGGCGACTGCCAGTGTGTAATGCCCGGAAGAATGACACGCTCGATGTCGCCAAGAATCTGGTCGAAAGCTTCGCCGTGCTCAGGCGCGTTTGGCGGCAGTTTCGAGCGAATTTCTCCCGGTTGAACGCGCGATAAAACCGGGAAGCTTTCAATGCGGGAATAATAGTCGGCGATCCAGTCCACGACAGCGTGGCCCTGGCGGCGGAACTCCTCGGGAGACATGTGAAACGATTTGGACATAGGTGATTTTGTAGTTTTGCAATTTCACAATTTTAGTGAACACCGGGTTTCAAATTGCAACATTACAAAATTACGAAATTACAAAATTGCCGACTCCAAATCGCTCACTCCAGTTTCCCGTAAAACACCCGCGTATCGTATTCGAATTCCACCGTGCCATCGACAGCATGGGCGTGAAAAATGCGCTGCAGTTCCTGCATCATCGGCGCGTGGCTGGGATGACCTTCAAGCGGCGCATACGAAGAAGATAGCAGTCGCCCGGCAGCACCGTCATAGTCAAACCGCTGGCACAGGCTGAAGACGCGCTCCTGATACAGCGCGGGGGCAAAAAATTCGTGGATCACAGCGGTCGTGCGTTCGTGGCGCACTTCTTTGTAATCCGTGCCGTAGGTCAGCAGGAGTTGCTCGTACTCGCGCAGGAAAGCCGTGGTCGAGGTGCGCCGCTCATTCCATATCAACACGCACCATCCCTTTGGCTTCAGAATGCGAGCGAATTCCGCGCGGGCGCGAGCCAGGTCGAACCAGTGCGCTGCCTGCGCAGCAGTAATGAAGTCGACGGAAGCAGAGCGCAGCGTAGTCGCCTCCGCGGTTCCGTCAACCGGCACAAACCGCTCGCCGGATCGGAGGGAGGATTGGAGGGCCGCGACGGATTCGAGCTGCTGGACACCCATAGCGCGCATTTCCGGGTTGGGTTCGACCGCAAAGACGGAGTTTCCGTTCTCCAAAAGAAGTCGAGTAAACGCGCCTGTTCCGGAAGCGATGTCAGCGACGACGTGGCGTTGCAGCAATCCGCATTCGACGCGAAGCAGGTCGAGTACTTCTGGCGGATATCCAGGGCGATAGCGGACGTAATTCTCCACCCGATCGGAAAAACGAGCCGTTGGCGACTTACTCATCGCTCTTTAGTGTAACCCGTTCAAGCGTCGGCTCACTCCACACGGTACAATCTTCGTTTCTGGATTCGTGTCTCCGAGGGGCTTCATGAAACTTCTCTCCGGTACAGTGCTGTTCTTCGCGCTGATTGGTTCGAGCCTGCTGGCGTTTGATCAGGCCGGCAAGAAAAATGACAATGACAACAAAAAAGACCAGCCGGACAACTGGTCCATCAGCGGCTTCCGCGATGTCGCCAGCGAGCGCGAGATCGAAAAGAAATTCCTGGCCGTGCCCGATCCCAAGCTGGCGGAAGAGCATCTCCGTATTCTGACGCAGGCGCCGCACATCGCCGGATCCCCCGAGGACAAAGCCACCGCCGAATATGTAGCGAAGAAATTTCGCGAGTCCGGTCTGGACACCGAGATTGTCGAATACAAAGTGTGGCTCAACTATCCCGCCGAAATTCGTGTGGATATGACCGCGCCGCCCGGAGTCGAGATGCATGGCCCGCGCCGCGAGCATGTCGACGGCGATCCCTTTCAGGACGATCCGCGCGTCGTCATGCCCTACAACGGAATGTCGCCCTCCGGCGACGCCGAGGCCGAAGTTGTCTATGCGAACTACGGCTCGCCGGCCGACTTTGACAAACTGAAGCAGATGAACATCGATGTGCGCGGCAAGATCGTCATCGTTCGTTACGGTGAGAATTTCCGCGGTGTGAAGGCATTCGTGGCGCAGGAACGCGGCGCCGCCGCAGTCATTATTTATTCCGACCCGAAAGACGATGGCTACTATCGCGGCGACGCCTATCCGGTAGGCCCGTGGCGCCCCGCAAGCGGTGTGCAGCGCGGATCAGTAGGTTTCATGTTCCAGTTTTCCGGAGACCCCACCACGCCGGGCGTGGCATCCGTTCCTACACTGCCGGCTGCGAAGCGCATTTCTCCCGCCGACTCCGAGCAGTTGCCGAAGATTCCCGTGACTCCGCTCTCTTACGCCGATGCCTCGCCGATTCTCGAGCACCTTGGCGGTCCGCCTTCGCCCCGCGAGTGGCAAGGAGCGTTGCCCTTTACCTACCATGTCGGCCCGGGCCCCGCGAAAGTGAAGATGCACCTTAAGCAGGACTACCAACTCCGCACCATTTGGGATGTAATGGGCAAAGTTCGGGGAACCTCCTCGCCCGATGAGTGGGTCGTGGCGGGCAATCATCGCGATGCCTGGGTGTACGGAGCGGTAGATCCCAACAGCGGCACGGCCTCGATGCTGGAGGCGGTGCACGGTGTGGCTGCGTTGCTGAAGTCCGGTTGGAGACCCAAGCGCACCATTGTGTTCGGAAGCTGGGACGCGGAAGAGGAAGGACTGATCGGTTCCACCGAGTGGGGCGAAGATCATGCGCAAGAACTCACAAACGCGGCCGCTTATTTCAACATGGACGTGGCCGTATCCGGCAAGAAGTTCGGAGCGTCCGGTGTGCCCACGCTGAAGGAGTTTATCCGTGAGATCGCGAAATCCGTGCCTTCTCCGCAAGGTGGAACCGTGTACGATGCGTGGAAAAAGACGAGCGAGCCCAATCCGGAGAGCAATCGTTCGCAGGAGACCAGTACCTACCGCCCGCCGCCGGCGGCAATACAAAATGATGTGCCCGTGGGCGATCTCGGCAGCGGTTCCGACTACACTGTGTTTCTCCAGCACTTGGGAGTGCCTTCCACCGATGTCAGCTCAAGCGGCGATTATGGTGTATACCACTCGGTCTTCGATAACTTCGCCTGGTTCAAGAAATTCGGCGATCCCGATTTCCGCTACGAGCAGGAGATGGCCCGCATTTACGGTTTGGAAGTGCTGCGTATGTCCAGCGCCGACGTGCTTCCCTACGATTACGAAGACTACGGAAAGGAGATTCTGGTTTACCTCGACGCTGCCAAAAACAAAAGCAAAGAGCGCTTCGGAGACAAGGCGCCGAGCTTCTCGGCAGCGCTTGATGGCGCGCGCCACCTGCAGGAGGTGGGCGCAAAAATGCTCCAAAAACAGCGAAAAATGCCTGCAGCGCCGGACCGCATGAATGCTAAACTACGCGAAGCGGAGCGGGGGCTATTGATTCCAGAAGGGTTACCGAACCGCCCCTGGTTTCACCATGCCGTTTATGCTCCCGGACAGTACACAGGATATGCAGCAGTTGTTATTCCTGGGGTAAACGAGGCGATCGATCGTGGGGATCTTCGCCGGACTGAACAACAAATTGCGGCGCTGGCGGCTGCCTTGAACCGAGCCGTTCTGGTTCTAGAGCAATATCGCTAACCGCCGCTGGAATTTGCAGAGCAACCAGGTTCGTATCTGGGTAACCAGGTTCGTATCAGGGCATCGCTTCAGCGATGCCGCAGTACCTTGGAATCAAAAGTCCTTTAGGGGCCGCCGATTTCGGCCTCAGCCGCGCGGCAAGGTGAGCGCCGAGGCGACGCGACTTATGGCACTGGCAAGGATCATCACGCGCTCCAATGCGTGCTCGCGAGAGCTGGCCTTGGATCTGCTTGACCGCGGTTATGCCGTCGAAATTGTTTCTCCCGACTCCATCCCCGACAATCTTGCGGATCTCGAATTGCGGGTCGAAACCGATCCCGGGAATCAGTTGATCGCGAGCGTGGAAGCGCACGACGGCGAGCACTCGGCGTCGCTTGAGTTCCTGCATCATCTGAAAGCGCCGATGGTGGACTTCATTCGGCGCCCGCCCGACCCTCGCGAAGCCGCTCACTTTCCTGAAGCGCCTGTCAGCTTCAACGCCGGGCGGAGCGTCGCCGAGCTAAGCGTCGAAGATATGGAGTTGCCCGCGGAAGCTCCGCAACCGGTGCCCAAAGCCGCTTCCCGAGCAGCCGAAACTCCGGTCCATCCTGACCTCAATCCCCGCTCCAACATCGAAGAAGGCGCGCGTCCGATCACGCCGGTGGATTCATTGCCATCACTTCCGCCGAACCCGGATATCAATTCTGCGCGAGAGGCTGCAAAGATCGCCCCGCCGATGGCCCCGCCAATTGCCGAGCCCACTATCGCACGGCCCACCGTGGTCCGGTCGACCGTTACACGGCCAGCCATGGGCCAGCCCGTACGGGAACCGGGACGTCGCGATCGCTCCGACGGATGGTTCTGGCGCGCTGCTCTGAGTTTTGCCACTGTAGCGTTGCTCGCCCTTGTCCTAGGGTTCGGCCTGCGCCGGACCGGCAAAGCTTCCGCTCAGATTTCCGGAGCAGTGCCTGCGGAGAAAGTCGCAGCGGCGCCCGCCGATGTGGATTTGCTAATCGCCGTGACTCCAGAAAAAGTTCCCGAAGAAGCTCCGGAAAAATCCCCGCCGCAAGTCGCCGCGTCCGTCGTGTCGCCGCCTGCGCAAAGATCGGAAGGCTCCGGCCAAGCGCCGAAAGAACCGCCGATAGCGAAGCCCGGGGCTGCGACCGCCAGAGCAAGAGCGCGCGTGGCAAGCAGGCGCCATGACGACTTGATCGCGCGCGATACCGTCACCTATCTGGACGAGCGCTACCGGCCTGCGCTGAAAGCCAAACCGGCAAAGCATTTTGCCCGCCGGCATCCGAGCTCGCGTCAGCATCGCGGCCCCGTGATCGCAGCGAATAGTGTCGCCTATCTCGACAACAAGCCAACTCCGAAAGCCGCCAAGCCGACTTCCGGCGTCAAGCGCCCCACGAACCAGAATTAGATCCACTCGTGTGTCTTCTAGGGCCTGCGGCCCGCAAAAGCTCATGAAAATTGCTTCGAGTATCCGGCAGAATGGTAGCGGCGGGAGCGATGAGGTCGAATCCCCACTGGAGCGGTCGAGGCTGTTCGTGTGTCT
>Ga0326727_10005316_pt1 | contig 36991 bp, 33 predicted proteins | sample MB2enrmetagenome_FD_207643 | JGI IMG/M metagenome (GOLD analysis project Ga0326727, IMG submission 207643) | Lab enriched peat soil microbial communities from McLean, Ithaca, NY, United States - MB29MY | ecosystem: Environmental > Terrestrial > Soil > Wetlands > Peat | place: USA: New York... | reverse complement strand
CGAATCCCACTTTGGCCTTAAAGGCCCCACTGTGCCGTTTGCGTTTCGCTTTCATCAGTCTGCTTTTCCTCATCAGACCGGCAAAAGTCCATCTTAACCAGTGGTCTAGTTTTTGGGGTCCACCTCATAGCTACGTTTTTGAATAGTGGGTATTCCGCTAGGGCTGGCACATGTTTATTTAAATGACAAAAGGATATTCAGAAAAACTGGCCGTATCTGGAATTGCGAATTATTCAAAAACCGTGTTCTTTGGACTCACGAAAAAGCAATGTGATAAATTCAATTAGACTATTCTGGGATAAGCCGAAAGTATAATTGGTTCCAATTCGCAACATTAAAGTATTGAGGATACATAATCATTGAATTAGTCGCAATGAATGGTATGCCTTGATTTGTCCAAGTATTGAGGTTGCCTGATACCTGCAACTGATAGTTCGCACCAATGATAAGATTTGAAAACTGCGGCTCGACTGCTTTCAGTAAGGATATGGTTGGCCCGACAACCGGAAACTCCGTAGTCCAAATGCCTCCGTTATAGTCAGAACTTAACAACACCCCACCATTTCCTGAACAGCCTAGACTCCCACCATTAGGTGGAGGGCCACTCGCATTCCAGGTGACCCCACAATTGGTTGAAATGTAAACACCATCGTAAGGACCAACTGGGGAAGCAGCCAAAAGCCTTCCATCAGCCGAAGATGCTACAAAAGCCGCGTTAGTACTTTGAGGGGCGCTTGTGGATAATGTCCACTTGGCCCCTCCATTGGTAGAGACATAAACGGAAGTGCCCATTGCCGTAAGTATAGTTCCATCTGCCGAAGAAGCAACCGAAACCCACTGTGCGGGGTTAATACCAACGTTTGTTGCTAATGTCCAAGACGCTCCTAAATTCGTCGAAATATAAACGTTACCGCTGGAATAGGTACCAGCGATTAAGTTACTTCCATTCGCTGAACAGGCGATTGAACTGCATCCACTAAAAGGCGCACTGTTCGTCGTCCATGTGCTGCCAGCATTCGTTGAGATGTAGAGAGGTAGCCCACCACCTGCAAACAATCGGGTGCCGTCTGCTGAGGAAGCGATGGCCCACAAACCCCCAGTTGTTCTGGATTCTGTCCAGTTGCTTCCTGCATTGCTGGAGGTATAAATCTGGCCGCCATAGGAATTCGCCGCCAAATAGTTTCCATCCGCCGAAGAAGCAACGCAATTCCACGTCAAGTTGGGTGCATTGTTTGATGTCCAAGTTGTTCCTGAATTAGTCGAGGTATAAATAACTCCGATTTTACCGTTATTGTTATCTGCTACTGCTACGACCTTGCTTCCATTTGCTGACACAGCGATTGATTGCCAGTCGTGGTCGGGTGCAATCGTCTCAACCCAGGTTTGCGCTTGTGAAGCGAGATTAAAAAAAGAAAGCTCCAATATCAAACCTGTCATTTTAATTGACTTCATAAGTGTTCTTTCTGATTTATTTTGTTTGCCATTTCACCTCTTATAATGGGCTTTGGATAAAAAGACCAGAATTGGAAAACCAATGGCTAAGAGAGAAAGTGTTGACATGGCATCAGGGACAGATGAAATTGTATAGTTTGCGTCAAGGTTGAATATGTCACTAGCGTTTGGATTACCAGTTTGGCCAGTCCGCGAAAACTGAGCTAAAATGTCCCAGGTGGGAGTATTTAGTTGTGCTTGAATATAAATGTGGTTGGCTCCCAGAAGTGACGTTGGAAGATCTGAATCATAAGTGGAACTCCACCCGAACGGATAGCCAGGGTATGGAGGGGTAGGAGCGTTTTCAAGCAATACCCAATTGACATCATCAGTTGAACCCCACAGAGATCCACTGCCGACATAACCTCCTCCAAAGTTGTAGGTAGCAATGGTGGCGTTTAGAAAAATCTCAGTGGTTGGCCCAGGGAAAGTGAACTCTTGTATTAATGTTGCTTCTGTTCCAGCGTTAATTGGATTCCAGTAGGAAACACCGTTTCCACCTTCGGATGTGGTTGTGATGTTGTTTTGTTCGACCACGTAGTCCGACGCATTTGGTGAAAAAACATTTTGAAAACCGAACTGGAAATCCCATGATTCCGCTTCGGATTTAAAGGCCATAAAGGACATCCCTACAAGTAAAGGAAATACCAGCATTGTTTTCATAATTTCTTTTTCCTAAGTTTTGCTACCTTCGGCGGTCTGCGGGAAAAGGAAAAGGCGTGAACTCAACGCCATTGTCTGAAGGCTCTGGAAAGCCTGTCGTAAAATGGACGCCAAGCCCACGCCCGCCTTGGGCGTGAACTGGCGCGGCTCTTACGACTGAAATGTTCGAGATTTTCAGACCAACCGCAACCGAAGCTACGCAAATGTTATATTTTCAATTAGTTTCTCTTTTGGGTTTCCTTTCTGAAGAATCATAGGCGTCACCCATAGTTTTGTCCAATCAATGATGATCGCCTGGGATTCGAACCCTTTGGGGGTTGACATGCGATCTCCCGCCCGTACATCGCCATAACCATTCAATATGGTCGGCGAACCACTGGATAACCCGCACAACGAAAGCATCTTACAAATTGTGTCCCTGAAAAATGGCTGTCTTTGGCGGAAAAACAGGGGCAGGCGGGAAAATATTTATTTCTTTTTATGTTGAATTCCCACAAAAACGTGATAATATGGAGGATGTGCGGTGCCCACGCGCCCGCTCTTTGACATTTTGCACCGGGAAAGGGGCCGGGGAGGCGGGGATAAAGGAAGAAGGATGAAGGAAGAAAGCAAAGACCAAATCCTCGTTGCAGTGCAATTCTGAAAAGTTTTGCATTTTTAACAAAATTATTGCCACGAAAGAACAAGGAACACAGAGACAGGAGCTTACATTCTTTGTTTTTTTGTGATCCTTGTGTTCCTTTGCGGCCAATTCGTCTTTGGTTGCGGCTCTGCCGCGCTGGGTCGTTGCATCTTCGCGCCTTCCTGTCCGCCGTAGTTTTAACGAAGGCGGAGGCGTTGAAATCCCCCAGCCTTATTGAGCGGAGCGGTCCCTGTGGGCTGCTTCCGCCTTCGCCGAGGCTGCGGCGGGACAAAGAGGCGCCAACTTACGCTCAGTTACGGTCAGTTACGGTGGGGAAACACCCCGCTCATGCGCCCCTGGCGCGGCCAGACGGCTCGAACGAGCTTCGCCCTTCCCCGCGTCCAGGGTGTGCGTGCCATACAGGCCAAAGGCGGAAGGTTCAAGCTGGAATTCAGAACTCAAAACTCTTGCCGCGCCGCAGGCTTGGCGAAGGCGGGCTGCACTCCGCGCTGAAAGGATCCAGCCGCCTTGCTGCAATTCAGTCCAGTCCAATTGCAGCCAGTACAAGTCAGTACAAGTGAATATATCCAACTAAAAAAAATGAAAAAACAGCGATCAACGCGACTCTTGATCTTGATGGCCGAATGATTAACCTGTCCTCATTATGAAACTCGGCTTTGTCTCCGCCATTCTCCGGGACTTTTCCTTGAATGACGTTCCCGGCTTTGCCGCGGCGGAGGGCTTTGCCACCGTCGAACTCCTGTCCGGGCCTGTCGGCAAGGCGGAGCGCCGTTTCGCCGGCGTCACACATCTGGTATGAAATACACTTACGAACAACTGGCCCAAATGATTGACCACTCGCTCCTGCATCCGACGCTGACGGACCGGGAGTTGGAAGACGGCTGCAAGCTCGCCGCAAGATACGGCGTGGCCTCCGTTTGCATCAAACCCTACGCTGTCAAGCGCGCCGTGGAGCTGCTCAAAGGCACGGGCGTTCGGGTGGGCTGCGTCATCGGCTTCCCTCACGGCAACAGCGCCACCGAAGCCAAACGCTACGAAGCGGAGTTGGCCTGCAAAGACGGCGCCGTCGAAATTGACATGGTCATCAATATCGGCAAGGCCCTGAGCGGCGATTGGGACTATATCCAGCGCGACATCCAGGCCGTTTGCGACGAGGCGCACGCGCGCGGCGCAAAGGTCAAAGTCATCTTCGAGAACGATTATCTGGGCCGGGGCGGCGCCGGCCTGGACAGCGGCGACTTCAAGCGCAAGCTGTGCCAGATCAGCGAGCGGGCCGGCGCCGATTGGGTCAAGACTTCAACCGGCTTCGGTTTCGTCAAGGGGCCTGATGGAAAATACAGTTACACTGGCGCGACGGCCGAGGACCTCAAACTGATGCGCGCGGCTTGTTCGCCCAAGGTGCAGGTCAAAGCCGCCGGCGCCGTGCGCGACCTCGACGGACTCATCCGGGTCCGCGACCTGGGAGCGACCCGTTGCGGCGCCACGGCCACCGCCGCGATGCTGGACGAATACCGCAAGCGCGCCCGTGCTGGTTAGCCACATTGATCGTCTTCCTCAAAGAAAGATCCGCCGGGGATTGGTCAGGCGGCAAAAGTTTTTCATCCTTAAAAAAGCAGTTAAAGCCACAGATGAACACAGATAGACACAGATCAGAAGAAGTTGCGAGAAGAGCAGGAGTCACCCACCGGGTGAAGACGCTTTTCAGAGAAATCTGTGTTCATCTGTGTCCATCTGTGGCCTCCGTTTTTCTATGAACCCCAACTGCCGGATTTAGGTTTATTCAATTCACGATTTGTTCGGGCTGCCCGTCCGGGCCTCCGGCGCATCCATGATCTGTGCCAGGCTCTCAACCACGCTCTGCACGCAACCCACGCACGTTTTGTGGAGAAGGTCATGCTCCTTGAAATATAGTTGACCTTCCGGTGTGCGGAGATCACAGCCCTCCAGCAAGACGCGGCACAAGCAGGAGCCGTGTCGCTGCTCAAACCGGGCCATCAACTCCTGCGTCTTCCGGTATGTTTCCTCCGTCGCCGAGCGGTCCTGCCGGGCGCCGCGCCCGTATTTGAGGCCCAAGGCCAGAACCCCGCCCGTGAGCGCGCCGCAGACTTCGCCCCGGCGCGCCATCCCCGCGCCAAAACCGGTGGCCACCTTGAGTGAGGTCTCGCCATCCAGTCCCAGCGCGGGACCGTAGGCATACAATACGGATTGGGCGCAATTGTAACCGGCCAAAAACTTCTCCATCGCCGCTTCGTTCTTTGTCGTCATGTTTTCTTCCAAGTGTTTGGCAAGGGTGAAGCCGCGTCATCGTAACTGTCAAGGGGCGGCGCAAATGAGGCGGGCAAGGTTCCGGTTTTGGATTCAACAAACCAATGTCGCGTCCGATTGCAAAACCGGCAGACCGAAAGCATCACAGGGACTTCCACCAGCACGCCGACCACGGTGGCCAGGGCCGCGCCGGAGTTGGCGCCGAACAAGGTGATGGCGACGGCGACGGCCAGTTCGAAGAAGTTGCTCGCGCCAATCAGCGCGCCGGGTGAGGCCACGTTGTGTTCCACGCGCAGGACGCGCATCAGCAGGTAAGCCAGACCAGCGTTGAAATAAACCTGGATGATGATCGGCACGGCGATGAGCAGGACGGCCATCCAGCGCCGGGTAAGATTGTCGGACTGAAAGGCGAAAATCAGGACCAGCGTCAACAATAGGGCGCCAATCATCACCGGATGAAATCGGGGCAGGAAGCTTTCGTCGAACCACTCTTTGCCGTGCGATTTCAGCAGGACGGTGCGGGTGAGCCAGCCGGCCGTCAGCGGGATGACGATGAAGACCACGACGGAGGTGATGAGGACCTTCGCGGGGACGACCACGTGGGCCACGCCGCACAGGAACATGACGATCGGCGCGAAGGCCACCAGCATGATGAGGTCGTTCACCGCGACTTGGACCAGGGTGTAAGCCGGGTCGCCGTCGGTGAGATAGGACCAGACGAAAACCATGGCCGTGCAAGGCGCGGCGGCGAGGATGATCAGCCCGGCGGTGTAATTCCTTGCCGTTTCGGGGTCAATCCACCTGGCCAAGACGTGCTGCATGAAAACCCAGGCCAGCAGCGCCATGCTGAAGGGTTTGATGAGCCAATTGACAAACAGCGTGACCAGAAGGCCCCTGGGTTTGCGCGCGATGCCGCCGATGGCGCTGAAGTCCACCTTAAGCATCATCGGGTAAATCATCAGCCAGAGAAGGATTCCGATGGGGACATTCACCTGTGAGCCTTGGCCGAATTGCCACTTGCTCAGGGTCGCGGTGAAGTCAGGCAGGAGTTTGCCCAAGGCGACCCCGACGATCATGCATGCCAGCACCCAGAAGGTCAGGTAACGCTCGAAGAAGGCCAGGCGTTTGGGCGCGGGCCGGGCCGCTTGGCCGGTGGAGGCGGCGGAGTGGATCATTGATGCTTCTCCTTGCGCTTGAGCAGTGTTCATGGGGCTTCCGTTTCTGTTGTAACGCTGTGAAGCGCCCCCGGCAACGTCTCTACAAACTGCCGTATCTCATCTCGCACGCGCCGATAGACCGCCAGCTTCTCCTCGCCGTCGGGCATGTCCTTTGTCAGCTTGGGCGGGTCGTCAAAGCCGGCATGAATCTTCTTCGCCTTGCCGGGGAAAATGGGGCAATGCTCGCTGGCATGGCCGCACACTGTTACCACGTAATCAAATTGCACCGGGCCAATGTCCGCAAGGGTCTTGGAATAGTGCTTCGATATGTCCACCCCCGCTTCCGACATGACTTTGACGGCGTGCGGATTGAGGCCGTGCTTCTCGATGCCCGCGGAATATGGCTCAAGCACGTCGCCTTTCAGGTGGCGCGCCCAGCCTTCGGCCATCTGGCTGCGGCAGGAATTCCCTGTGCAGAGGAAGAGGATTTTCAATTTCGGCATTGGCGCTTGCAGAGTTCCACCGGGTCCATTGCCAGTATTTTCTTGAGGCGCGCGGCATCTTCGGCGGTGCGCGAGTCCCCCGCCAGTGACTTGGCCACCCAGCGAATCGCTTCGCGGGCCGGCGCCGACGCCCCTTTGGCGGGCAGGGAGTAGTAAATCCATCGGCCCTCCTTGCGTGAATCCACCAGGCCGGCCTGGTAGAGAATGGACAGGTGCTTGGAAATGGTGGAAGCGGCCAGGCCGAAAAGCCCGGTGATCTGGCAGACGCACAGCTCGCCGCCCCGCAAGGCCAGGAGCATCCGGAGGCGGTTTTCGTCCGCCAGCGCCTTGGTGAGGGCCATGAACTCGCGCATCGTCATATCTTATGTTTCGCCATACAACGAAATGAATATAGCTCGTGCCCAAGGGACTGTCAAGGGGCGGCAATCTGCGATCAGTCCGCCAGTTCGATCTCGCGCCGGACATGGCCTTGGGCGGGCAAATCGAGTGTGCCCGAAGTGCCGGACCAGCCGTCCAGATGCAGCACCACCCGCGACGGATGGACGCGGGAGGGCACGTCGAGCTTCAGCGCGGCTTTCTTCCCATTGGCGGCCACTTCGAGCGCAAAGGATATGGGGCCGAATTCGGTCAGGACGCCGTTCATTCGGGTGACCATGCCCGGCTGGGTCCAGGCCGGGGGCAGCCCTTCGAAGAGGTGAAGTTCCCGGCCGCGCTCCAGCACCAGGATGAAGCGGACCTGCCGAATGAACTCCACCGAGCCCCAGTTGTGGGGCATGTCGCCGGAGACTCCAGTGCCCTTGGTTTGCAGCATTTGTTCTTCCCACCAATCGAGGGTTGGAGCGGCGTGGTTGGCGATCGCATAAAGAATGGGCGCCGTCTTTTGGCCCTGGCCCACCCAGAGCAGCGCGTTGGCCTGAAAATGGCTGAAGTAAGGCCACACCCCGTTGTCCATCCAACCGGCTTCCAGCGGCAGACCTTCGACCTCCGCCGCTTCCAACATCGCCAGCGTCCCCAAGACCAGCGGATCGTCAGCCCCATGCACCTGGCCCGGATAGATGCTTTGCAGGTAAGCCCACTGGCCTCGTGGCGGCGGAATGCTCCCGTTCGAGTTCATCACGTTGGGCAAGTAGAGGTTCCCATGCTTGTCTTTGCGCGCGTCCCGTTGCGTCGCGTCACGCAAGTATCCGTCCATCTCGTTCAATTCCTGTTGCCAACGCGCCGCTTCCGCCGTCTTGCCCAGCAGCTTGGCTCCAAGAATGGCCGCGCGCAATCCAGCGTCGTCCCAGAAAATGTTGGAGTATTCGGCGCAAAGGCCGCCGGTGCCTCCGTCGCCGTAGCCATCGGGAATGAGTCCATAGTTCAAGGCCCTCGGATTTTGCTTGGCGCGCCGGCGAAGCTCCTGGATGAAACCGACCATCCCTTCGACGTGACGCCAACGCTTTTCGAGCCAGGCCAGGTCACCGGTAAGTTGGGCGTAGCGCACCATCGCCCATGTGATGAGTCCATTTTCCTTCCAGTAATCTGTGTACACCCAAAGCCGGCCATTGGCCCGCTGGCAAGTGAGAAAGTAGTCCAGTGTGTCGCTGGCGTCTTTGGGACGGTCAAGCATTACCCCCAATTCGCAAAAGAAGGAGCCGTCGGCGCAGGAAACGTCCCGATAGATGGTAGGGCCGACTTGGTAAACCGGGATGCCATTCTTATAGTCGCGGTTCTGGCAGATGCCGCGCAGGCTGGCCTCGATCAGGTTTTGAATCTCCCGGTCCGGGACCTGGATGCGCTCGTAGGGCAGGCGAAGGTGGTTCCAGTACCGTTCCGCCTCGCGCCGCAACGCGGCGACCTCCTTCAAAGTCCGCGGCGCCTCGCTCGCCCTGGCCTCCCGCCACAGGCTCACGGCCACCGTCCGCTCCTCGCCGGCCGCCAGGTTTTTTTCGCCAAACCGCAGCGTGACCCTGCCCTTTTCGACTTTCACGTCCGCGAACGGCTCGGTGCCGGTAGCCGTCCAATCGCCAAACGTCACTTCTTGATTTCCCGCTTTGGCCGCCTCCGCGCCCTCAACCACAAACTCGGGCGCAGTCTTGGCGGCAGTGGCGCTGGTGTTGCGCAGACCAACTTGGAGGACGTTGACCGAAGGCGAGTGGTTCGCTTGGTCCTCACCGCAGGCCACGTGCGCCAGCGCGGGAACGCCGCTGCGGCCCAGCAACAACTCGTCCAATTTGAGCGCCGGTGTGCCGTCGAATACCCACAGCACGTTCAAAATGCTCCACGGATCTTTGCAGTCGTTGTCCGGGGCCACGGCCACATCCACCAACCCGTCGCCGTCCTCGTCCTGGGCTGCCAGGGGGATCAGCACCGGTACGTTCCGCCCGTACTCGGCGGCAAGGTCCAACCGGCGGCGGGCTTGGGCCTCGATTTCGATATCGAGCAACCTCGCGCCCGGCGGGTTGTCCGCTCCTTCGCAAAACCCCAAGACCACCGTGTAGCGACGGCCTTTTTCCGCGTGAAAGCGGTAATGCACAATCTCTTTATTTCCCATCGCGGCGTGGCGAAACGCGGATTCACAGGCCACCGCCGGGGAGGCCCAGTTGCGTTGCGTGCCCCGCCCGCCAACGCGCTGGAGGAAAGGCACGCTGATTCTCCCAACATCTGCCGCAACGGGTGAAACAAACGCTTCTTCCGTGATTTCGAGAGGTCCCGCCCGTTTATGGGTCAGAACGATGGGAGTCCGGGGCGAAAGCAATTCCTGTCCCACCCACTCGGCGTCTGGCGCCGGCCGGGGCATGATCTTCACCTCGTCCATGTTGAACATGCTTCCGTCTTTGGCCACGAGCGTCTTGACCGGGTCGGCCGGCATGCAGACCAAGCTTCGCCACGTCGAGGGCTGGTAGCGAAAATCAACTGTCAACGGCTCGGCGGCGCCAAGGCGGGTTAGCGCGAGCATTGCCACCGTCACGTTTGCCGCTGTTCTCATTGCCATCAGCATTATCGGACGCGCCATCGTTTTTCAAAGCTATAACGATGCCCAAACTGGACAAATGAAATTGACAGACAAATGAAATTGACTTGCGCGGTCATTGAACAAATCTTCATCATGTCCTGTCGCCTTTATGACAATGCATCGGGCTTTTTCCATGCGGCGGCCCCTGGCGCTCCTGGCCGCCACCAGCCTGTTGGCTCCGGCCAGCCGGCCGCTGGCGCCCGGCGCCCCGGCTGAACCGGATTTGCGGCGCGATGCGGTCGTGCGCGTGACTGAGGAAGTCATGCCCTCGGTGGTCAACGTCCGCACCGAGAGCATCGTCGGGGCCAGCGATCCCTTTGAGGACTTCTGGCGCCGTTTCTACGGCCAGCCCAACGTGCAAAGCTCCCTCGGCTCCGGCGTGATCATTTCCGACGACGGCTACCTGCTGACCAACCTGCACGTTGTCAACCGCGCCAGCCGCATCCAGGTCAAGCTCTCGGAGGCCGTCGGCGGCGGGGTTTATGACGTGGAGCGGGTGTACGTGGGAACTTCGCAGATTGACGTGGCCCTGCTGAAAATCATCCCCCGCAAAAAAGGGGAGAAATTCAAAGCCATCCGTTTCGCCAAGGACGACGATCTGTTGATGGGGGAAACGGTGCTGGCCCTGGGCAACCCCTTTGGGCTGGGCGACTCGGTCAGCAAGGGCATCCTTAGTTCCAAACGCCGCGCGGTGCCCAAGGAGAACCAGGACCTGCGCATGGAGAACTGGCTGCAAACCGACGCCTTGATCAATCCCGGCAACAGCGGCGGCCCGCTGGTTGACTTGCGGGGTGAGATGATCGGCATCAATGTGGCCATTCTGCAGGGCGCGCAAGGCATCGGCTTCGCCATCCCCATCAAGGAGGTCCGCCAGGCCCTGGGCGAAATCTTCAATCCCGAAACCGCCTCGCGCTGGTTCGGCGCGCGCACCAGCGTCGCCGCCCCGCTGACGGTGGGCACGATCGAGCCGGGCAGCCCGGCCGCCCAGGCCGGGTTGAAGACCGGCGACGTGCTGCTGGAACTCAACGGGCGGCCGGCGGAGGATTACATCGAATTGAACCGGACGTTGCGGGAGGCGCCGGACTTGAATTTCGAGTTGACAGTCCGTCGCGACGGCCAGCCGCGGACGCTGCATCTGCGCCTGCTGCCCTTTGCGGAAATGTTCCGCCGCCGCCTGGGGCTGGAGTTGCGGGAAATGACCCCGGATTTGGTCGGGCAACTGGGCCTGGAGCGCCTGGGCGGGCTGGAGTCGGGCCTGCTGATCGCGCGGGTGGAAAAAAACGGGCCGGCCGAGCAGGCCGCGCTGCGGGAGTACTGGCTGATCAACGGCATCGAAAACCAGCGGGTGCGAAGTTTTCTGGACGCCTACTCGGCGCTCTCGGAGCTGGCGGCGGGCAGCCGGGCGCAATTATCCGTGCTTGTGCCGCGCACACGGGGCAATCTAATCTTGGGCTATCGGGAAGGCACGACGGAGCTCAAGCTCCGGTAGAGGCGCGGGAGCGCCAAGCCCATGATGATTGAGGTTTCCAATTTGACCAAGTATTACGCCGGCGCCACCGCAGTGGCCGGTGTCTCCTTCCAGGTCCAGCAGGGGGAGATCGTCGGCTTGCTCGGCCCCAACGGCGCGGGCAAGACCACCACCATGCGCATTCTCTCCTGTTTCATCCCCGCCAGCTCCGGTTCGGCCACGGTGGCGGGGCTGGATGTTTTCACGCAAGCTGACGAGGTGCGGCGTCGTATTGGCTATATGCCGGAGAACAATCCGCTCCACCCGGAGATGCGGGTGCGGGAGTATTTGAAGTTTCGCGCCCGCCTCAAGGGCCTGGGCCGCGCCCGCTCGCGCCAGCGCGTGGACGCCGTCGTCGCCCAGTGCGGATTGGAGGAGGTGAGCAAGAGAATCATCGGCCACCTTTCCAAGGGCTACCGCCAGCGGGTCGGGCTGGCTGACGCGCTGGTGCATGACCCGGAGTTGATCATCCTGGACGAACCGACCATCGGCCTGGACCCCAGCCAGATTCGCAGCGTGCGGCAATTGATCAAGGATTTGGGCCGCCGCCACACGGTCTTGCTTTCCAGCCACATTTTGCCGGAAGTCGAGATGACTTGCAACCGGGTGCTGATCATGCGCGAAGGCCGCATCCTGGCGGCCGACACGCCGGAGAATTTGCAGAAGGTCATGGGCAAGAACGGCCACGTCATTGCCGAGATCGCCGCGCCGCTGGAGGAATTGAAGACCTGCTGGGAACAGATGCCCGAAGTGGCCGATTACAACGTCTCGGCCGCCGAGGGGGACTTCCTCCGTTGCGTGCTCACGCCGGCGGGCGGCCAGGACCTGCGGCCGCGCATTTTCGCGCTGGTCGTGGAGCGGGGCTGGAAGTTGCGCGAACTGTCCCGCGTCCGCCATTCGCTCGAAGAGGTCTATATCCGGCTGACCCGCCCGGAAAGCGAGGAAGGGGCGCCCTGATGCAAACGTACTTGACGCTGACACGCCGGGAGTTGGGCAGCTTTTTCTATTCGTGGGTCGGCTACGTCGTCATCGCCGGCGCGGTTTTCCTGATGGGTTTTGAATTTGTCACCTTGCTGGACAAATTGCGGGGGGAATCAACGCCGATGCCGTTGGCGGAGATGTTCTTTAACCTGCCTTTCTGGCTGATCGTGCTCTTTTCCGCGCCGGTCATCACGATGCGGCTCTTCGCCCTGGAAAAACACTCCGGCACCTTCGAGACCCTGATGACCGCCCCGGTGGGCGACGCGGAAGTGGTGCTGGCCAAATTCACCGCCGCGCTGGTGTTTTACATGATCATGTGGCTGCCGCTTTTGGGGTGCGTGCTGTCGCTGCGCTACTTTGCCCGCGGCTCCAATGTGCTGGACACCGGAACGCTGGCCAGCGCTTACCTGGGCATCTTTTTGGTCGGCTGCCTCTACATGGCGGCGGGCGCTTTCGCCTCGGCGCTGACCCGCAGCCAGATCGTGGCGGCGATGGTCGCTTTTGTCATCGGCCTGGGTTTTTTTCTGGCCGGTTTCATGGGCGACCAGTTCGCCATGGACCAGACTTGGGCGGTGCGCGCGCTCAATTGCGTCAATGTGATGGCCCAGATGAAGGACTACGCCAGCGGGGTGGTGGACACCCGCTCCATTGTGTTCTGCCTCAGCTCCACGGTTTTCTTCCTCTTCCTGGCCTGCCGGGTCATTGAAAGCCGGCGCTGGAGATAAAATGGACGAGAGCGACACTTCCCATCCGAGCTTCTCCCGCGGCCGCCGCTGGACCAGCGCGCTGAACATGGCCCTGGCCGCCGCCGCCGCCCTGGCGCTGGTGGTGATGGTCAATTATCTGGCCGCCGGCCACTTCCAACGCGGTTTCTGGTCGCGCGACTCCTCCTTCAAACTCTCCCGCCAAACGCTGGCCGTGCTCAACACCCTGACCAACCAGGTGAAGGTCACCATTTTCTTCCAGCCCAACGGCGACAACCAGCAAATCTATCTCCTGACCAGCGCGTTGCTGGCCGAATACCAGAACGCCTGCCCGCGCCACATCCACGTCCGCCTGCTGGATTACTCCCGCTTCGCCGGCGAGGCCAAGGAGTTGCTGGCCAAATACGACCTGAGCGGCCCCAACAAGGAGAAGGACTTTGTCCTCTTCGAAAGCAACGGCCATTCCAGGATCGTCTATGCCCGGGAAATGGCCGATTACGATTTCAGCGATCTGCTCGCCGGCCGGAGCAAATTTGTCCGCCGCAGCGCCTTTCGCGGCGAGCCGCTCTTCACCAGCGATATTTTCGCCGTGAGCAATCCGCAGGCGCTCAAGACCTATTTCCTTTACGGCCACGGCGAGAACAATCCCGGCGACCCGGCGGGCGAAACGCAAGACCTGGGCCGCTCCGGTTACTCCAAATTCGCCTCCATTTTGAAGAAGGAAATCAACTGCGATTGGGACCGCCTCTCCCTGCTGGGCACCAATGGCATTCCCAGCGATTGCCAGTTGCTTGTCGTGGCCGGCCCGCGCCACGGGGAATTCCTCAAGGACGAAGTGGCCAAGATCGGCGACTATTTGCAGAAAAGGGGAGGGCGCCTGCTGGCCTTGCTGACCACCAACTGCGGCCTGGAGCCGCTGCTGGCCCAACACTGGGGCGTGAGCCTGGGCGACGGCCGGGTCATGGACTTGGACCCTCATTACAAATACAGCTCCTATACTTTCTTCACCGCCACTCTCTTTCCCCATGCTATCGTCAATCCCCTGGCCAAGGACAACATTCCCATCCTGATGGTCTGGCCCCGCCCGGTCTTCCAGGTCCCGGACCAAAACAAAGTTCCCGGCGCGCCGGAGGTCACGCTCCTGGCAGCCACCAGCAAGGACGGCGTGGACACCGCGCGCCGCACCGGCGTCTTTCCCCTATTGATCGCCGTCGAGCAAGGGGTCATCCAGGGCGTGGATTCACCCCGCGGCGCCGGCACGCGCATCGTGGTGGCGGGCGACTCGGATTTTCTGGACGACGAGGTCATTGACACCTTGGAGGGCAATCATGATTTTGCCAAGCTGGCCGTCAGTTGGCTGCTGCAACGGCCTCAACTTGTCCTCGACGGCCTGCTTCCCCAGCCGATCCGGGAATACAAATTATACATGACTGATGCCCGGATCTCCATCGTCCGCTGGCTTTTTCTGGCCGGCATGCCCGGCGCGGTCCTGGCCCTGGGCGGATTGGTCTGGCTGCGCCGCCGCCATTGATCCCGCCATGAATTGGAAGCCCACATGGGTTCTGCTGGCCGCCGCCGCCGCACTGCTCGCCTTCATCGTTTTGGTCGAGCACCCCTTGCGCCTGCGCAGAGAGCGCCTGGCCACCCGCCGGATCCTGCCCGGTCTCAACCCCGCCGCCGTCACCAATCTCCTGGTTCAGCCCTGGGGCCAGCCCGCCATCCAGGCCCTCCGCGACAGCTCCGGCTCCAACTCCTGGCGCCTGTGCCGCCCCATTTCCTATCCCGCCCGCGGCGAGTTCATCGCCGCTCTGTTCAGCGGACTGGCCCGGCTGGAATGGCTGGACCGCATCGGCGAGGCCGAACTGACCAACCGTCCCAACGCCCAGGAGGATTACGGCTTCACCAAGCCCCGCTTCACCCTCCTGTTGCAAGGCGGCGCCTCCGACACCCGCCTGGAAGTGGGCGACCTGGAGCCTTTCGGCGACCGTGTCTATTTGCAGGTGGTGGGCAATCCCTCCATTTATCTGGCCGATTCCCAAATCCTGAAATGGATTCCGTCCGATAAGGACCTTTGGCGCGACCCGGCCCTTCTGGACGTGGCCCGGCTTTCCTTCCAGTCCCTCCAAGTGCGCGCGGCCGGCCAGGAATTCGATCTGGCGCGTGACCCCACGAACCACCTTTGGTTCCTGACCAAGCCGCTGGTCGCCGCCCGGGCCGACACGCCCAAGATTGATGCCTTGCTCAGTCAACTGCAATCCATGCGCGTGAGCCGGTTTGTCACCGACGATCCCCAGGGCGATTTGGAGCCTTACGGGTTGGAGGATTCGGCCGCGACGCCTCAACTGGTGCTCTCGTTCCTGCGTGGCACCAACAGGGTGGCCGCCCTCCAGGTGGGCGCCACCCTGACCAATTGGACCAACCTGGCCTACGCGCGGCGCGACGATCATCCCGCCAGCATCGTTGCCCTCGCGCGGGAGCCGTTGCGGCCCTGGCTGGCGCCCTACACCAACTTCCTGGACCAGCATTTCGTCAGCCTGCCCCCCAGCCTGGTTGAATCCATCTCCGTCCGGGGCGACGATTCGTTCACCGTGCAAAAACAGACCAACGGACAATGGCAGGTGGTGGCGGACAAAACCTTTCCCGCCGACACCCAGCTTATGGCCGATTGGCTGGCTGGCCTGACCAATGTCCCCACCGAAATCGTCAAGACCGTCGTGACCGATTTCTCCCCTTACGGCCTGGTCCATCCGGCCCTGCAATACACCCTCCGCTTCTCTCCCGCCGCCGGTTCCCAGGCGCTGGCCCAGTTGGACTTTGGCCTCAACACCAATGGCCAGGTCTTCGAGCGCCGCCTGGGCGAGGACCCCGTCAACAGCATCAGCCCCGGCGATTACTTCCGCCTGCCCCAGGCTTCCTGGCAACTGCGCGATCGGGGCGTCTGGAACTTTGATCCCGCCAATGTCCTCGCCGTCACCGTCCATCAAAAGGGCGGCCTCCTCAAATACCTGCGCGATCCCGACGGCAATTGGACCTACGCCCCGGGCTGTGCCAACCAGGTTGACATCAATTCGGCCGCCCTCTCCGAATGCGTCTTCCGCCTGGGTCAATTGCGGGCCGTCTATTGGGACGGCATCGGCGACAAAGATTTGGATCTCTTTGGTTTCCAGAAGGAGGACCACGCGGTCGAACTGGACATCAAACGCGGCGGAACAAACCAGACCCTTCGCATCCAGTTCGGCGCCCGCTCGCCCTACTGGAATCCCTACGCCTCCGTCGTGCGCGACGGCCAGCGCCTGATCTTCGAGTTCCCGGTTGACCTGTATGAAAATCTGGTCCTGCCGAACCTCACCGTTCTGACGGCGCGCCTCAATTTGCACTAGATCATGGGTTCGTTTCTTCAACGCAAGTCCGTGCGCGTTTTCCGAAAGGTCTTTCGCTGGTTTCGCATCCTCGTTCTCTTCACCTTGTTCCTGCTGGTGGCGGCTCTGTCATACTTGCATCTGGTCGGCCTGCCCGACTATCTCAAGCGCCCCCTGTTGCGCTCTTTGCGCCAGCGGGGCTTCGAGGCGCAATTCACCAGCGCCTACCTGGGTTGGGGACCGGCCATCATCATCGAACACGCCGCCTTCAGCCCGACCAACCAGGCCGCCGGGCCGCGCCTGGCCGCCGAATGGACCCAATTGGCGCTCAACCCCTCCGCCCTCCTCCGCGCCCGCCTGCAAGTGGATTCCTTTGCCGTCCGCAAGGGCGCCCTGGAACTTCCGGTCTCTTCTACCAACCAGCCGCCCTTGGCCCTGGCTGACGTTAATCTGAAGGTCACTCTCCCTTCCACCAACCTGGCGCAACTCAACGATTCGGACGCCCGCTTCCGCGGCATTCACTTCCGCGTCAGCGGCGAAGTCCTGGACTTCCTCTCGGTGCGCGACTGGAAACTTCCTCTGCCGCCTCTCTCCCGCCCCGCCAACGCCGGCGCCAGTCCCTCGCCCTCACCGCCCGGCCCTTCCGCGTGGGAAATTCTCCAAGAGGTCCGATTCGACGGCACGCCGGAAATGAACCTGGAATTTTCCGCCGATGGACGCGACCTCAACAGTTTGCGGGCCAGCCTGCAATTCACCGCCCCCGGCGCGCGCTCGCCCTGGGGCCGATGCGGCCCCTTGACTCTCCGCGCCGCTTGCGCGCGGTTGCGCAATCCGGGCGCCGGCCCCTTCCTGCAAGCCCGCCTCACCGCCGGCGATGTCGCCACCGCCTGGGCGGAGGGCCGCAGCCTCTCGGCCGAGGCGAATTTTTTCCGCGACTCCGCCACCAATCTGACGGCCGTCATTCATCTTGACGCCATCGGCGCGGGCGCCGCCTGGAATTCCCCCTCTGGCCGGCAATGGGTCCGCTCCACCAACTTGTCCTGGGATGGCACCCTCGCCCTGCCCGCCCCGGACTTCATCCCGCGGGAACTGGCCGGGACCTTGCTGGCGGCGCAGGTCCGTTCCGGCTGGGGCACGGCCGGCGGTGTCTCGCTGCTCATGCGGGCCGCCCGCCTCACGGAGCCGCCTCCCCCCGATCCGGCCTGGGGGCGGTGGGCCCAAATCAACTCCTTTTCCCTGGATGCTCAGGCCACCGCCACCAATATCGTCACTCCCAAACTCAAGCTCGGCCGCGTCGCCCTTGAAGCCGCATGGCGCGGGCCTCAGTTCACTTTCACAAATCTCCAAGCCGCCCTGGACGGCGGCCATCTCGACGCCGCCGGGACACTCGACGCCGCCTCGCGCGAAGTTCATCTTCAGCTCGCCGCGGACTTCGATCCCCGGCAACTCACGCCCTTCTTGACAGAGCCTGCCCGGCGCTGGATGTCGCAATTCGACTGGGAGTCTCCGCCGCAGGTCCGCGCCGCCCTGCGTTTTATCCTCCCTCCCTGGACCAATCGCATTGACGACTGGCCCGAAGGCCTCCGCGCGGGCGTCCAATTGGACGGCGATTTCTTCCTCGGGCGCAGTTCCTTCCGCGGCATCCCCGTCGCTTCGGCCGCCTCCCGTTTCTCCTGCTCCAACCGGGTCTGGAAAGTCTCCGGCCTGCGCGTGGACGCCCCCGCCGGCGCGCTGAACCTGGATTTGAGCGGGAGCGACGCCACCGGCGAGTATGACTTTCGATTTGACAGCCGCCTGGACCCGGCTGCCCTCCTGCCCCTGCTCACCGAAAAGCAACAACAGGCCTTGCGGCAGCTCAGTTTCACTCAAAGGCCCGAAATCCACGGCGAGGCCCGGGGCGTCTGGCGCGTCCCGCAATCGGCGGGCTTTGCCGGAACGATCGCCCTCACCAATTTCGTTTTGCGCGGCGAGTCCGTTGATCAGTTGAACGCGAGCCTGGATTTCACCAACGGCTGCCTGCGCCTGACCGGGCTGGCCCTGGCCCGCGGGCCGGGCCGTGTTTCGGTGCCGCTGGCGACCTTTGATTTTGCCTCGCACCGGGTTTTCTTTACCAACGCCCTCAGCACCCTTGACCCCGAACCGGTCCGCCGCGCTTTGGGCAGGCAGGCTCCGCCCTTCATGCGGCAGGTCCATTTCGATTTTCCGCCGCGCGTTGAAGCCTCCGGCTTCTTCACGCCGGGAGACGACTCGGGCACCGACCTGCACTTTGTCATTAGCGGCGATCGGTTCCATTGGCGCAATCTCTTCGCCGGCACGGCCGCGGGCGCCGTGGCTTACAAAATCCGCACCGTCAGCGTGACCAATATCCAGGCCACCGTTTACGGCACCGGCAAACTGGACGGCTGGATAACCTTCCAGTGGGCGCCGCGGCGCGGGACCAGTTTCCGCTCCGATTTTTCCGCCAAAGACATTGACCTCGCCGCGCTGGCCCGCAGCTTGACGACAAGAACCAACCGTCTCGAAGGAATGCTCGACGGCCAATTGGTGCTGACCGGCTCCTTCGACCCCGTCCTGAACAACCTGGGCGGACACGGCTCCCTCCACGTGCATGACGCGCTGTTGTGGGACATCAAACTCTTTGGCGTCTTTTCCCCCATCCTCAACGCCATCGCCCCGGGCGCGGGCAGCAGCCGCGCCCGCGAAGCCGGCGCCTCCTTCATAATCGCCAACGACGCCCTCACCACCGACAACCTGGAAATCCGCTCCTCCGGCTTCCGCCTCCTCTACCGCGGCAGCGTTGACTTGGAGAAGCGGATCAACGCGCGCGTGGAAGCCCACCTCTTGCGCGACACCCCGCTCTTCGGTCCCGTCTTCAGTTGGGTGTTGACGCCCCTGGACAAGCTCTTCGAGTACCGCGTCACGGGCACCCTGGACAAGCCTGTCACACAGCCGCTCTACATCCCCAAGCCCTTCCTGGTCTTGCTGCGTCCTTTCCACTCCTTGAAATCGCTTCTCCCGCCCAATGCCGGCCCCTCGTCGGAAAAGCCTCCCGCCCAGCCGGCACCGTAAAGCCGCCTTCCGCAAAAAAATGAAAACTCCTTTTCGCATCCGCCCAGCCACCGAATCCGACCTGATCGCAATCAACGACATCTACAACCATTACGTGCTGCATTCCACCTGCACCTATCAGGAAGAACCGGAACCACTCGACGCCCGGCGGCTATGGTTTGCTCAACACGGCGGCCAACATCCGGTGATCGTTGCTCAAGCGGGCGGGCAGGTGGTCGGATGGGGATCGCTTTCGCCTTATCACGCGCGTTGCGCTTACAGGCACACCGTTGAGAATTCTCTCTATGTCCATCACCAGCACCTCCGGCGGGGCATCGGATCGCTTCTGCTCCAGGAACTGATTCTCCGCGCCCGCGCTCTGGGCTGCCGCGCCATCATCGCCGCGATTGACGCCGGCCAAACCGCCAGCGTCGCGTTGCACGCGAAGTTTCGCTTCGACAAGGTCGGTCATTTTAAACAAGTCGGCTTCAAGTTCGGTCGCTGGCTCGATGTGATCTACATGGAATTGATCCTGGACACTCCTTTTTAGCCGATGGGTCCGAACCCACCCCCAACTTCCCCGGCGCGGTCGCGCGCCGCCTATCGCTGCCTGGCGGGGCCGAAATAGTACCCGCCCCGCAGCCGCCCCCCGCGCACTTTACCCGTGAAACGCGATTTCTGGCCCGGCTTGTCTTCTTCAAAAAGTGCCGTGTACTGGTAGTCGAAATTGTCCAGCTTCACCCGCGGAATCTTCCGCCCGATGAACCGCTCGATGGCCAGGACGTGATTCACGTCCGCCGCCACCATCAACGTCAGCGCGTCCCCCGTGTGCTCGGCACGGCCGGTGCGCCCGATGCGATGTATGTAATCCTCCGGATGCTGCGGCACGTCGAAATTGACCACGTGGCTCACGTCGGCGATGTCCAGCCCGCGCGAGGCAATGTCCGTGGCCACCAACACTTCGTAGCGCCCGCCCCGGAAACCCACCAAGGCCTCCTCCCTCTCCCGCTGCGTGCGATTGGAATGCAGGACCGCCACGGCATGACGGTTGCGCTTGAGCAGGTGGGCGATCTGGTCGGCCCGGTGCTTGGTGCGGCAAAAGACGATCACCGAGTTGTACTGCATCTGCTCCAGCAATTGGAGCAGCAGCGCCGTCTTCTGGCTCTCCGCCACGGCATAGATCACGTGCTCGACCGTGTCGGCCGGCGAGCGCCGGATGCCGATTTCCACCAGCTCCGGGTTCCGCATCGCCCACCGGATCAATCCGTCAATCTCAAAGGGGATCGTGGCCGAAAAAAGTGACGTGTGCCGCTCCCGCGGGCATTTCTGGATGATCCGGCGCACGTCGGGCAGGAATCCCATGTCCAGCATGCGGTCCGCCTCGTCCAGCACCAGATATTTGACACTGTCCAGGCGGCACGACCCCCGTTCCAGGTGGTCCAGCAGCCGCCCCGGCGTGGCGATGATCACGTCGGCCCCGGCGCGCAGCGCATCCAGTTGCTTGCCGTAGCCCACACCGCCGTAAATGACCGCCGTGCGCATTGGGGTGAACCGGGCCAGATCGTAGAAGGCCGTTTCGACCTGCGCCGCCAGTTCGCGCGTCGGTTCCAGCACCAGCGCCCGCGTTTGCGCCTCATGCGCTCCCAGCAGCGACAAAATCGGCAGCGCGAACGCCGCCGTTTTGCCCGTGCCCGTCTGCGCGCTGCCGATGACATCCCGGCCGGCCATGATCAAGGGGATGCCCCGCAACTGGATCGGAGTCGGTTCGATATAACCCATCGCCTTGACTCCTTGCAGAACCGCCGGCGACAGCCCAAACTTTGTAAAAGCCATGCCCTGAAATACATCCCCCCCGCCCTTCTATGCAAGCCCCGTTTCATCCCCTCCGGCCCAGGAGCGCCTCCCATTTCTTGGCTAACCTTTCCTAATCTTAATCTTAATCTTAATCTTAATCCTAATCCTAAACCTTCGTCTTTAGCTTGCTCCGCCAATGACCATAGCAGAAATAGAGGGCCAGGCCCACCACCAGCCAGACGACGAACCGCAGCCAGGTCTTGCGCGGCATCTCGATCATCAGCCAGGCGCAGGTGAGGATGGAGGCCAGCGGCACCCAGGGCACCCACGGCGCCTTGAATCCGCGCGCGCGCTCCGGCTCGGTCCGGCGCAGGACGATGATTCCCGCCGCCACGATAATGAACGCAAAGGCGGTGCCAATGTTACAAAGTTCCACCACCTCGTCTATATTCATTACCCCGGCGAACGCCGCCACCAGGATGCCTATCAATAGGGTCGAAACGTGCGGCGTCCGATATTTGGGATGCACCGCCGAAGCCCAGGGCGGCAGCAATCCATCCCGCGCCATGCTGAAAAAAATGCGCGTCTGGCCCATTTGAAAAACGAGCAAAACCGACGCGTTGGCCAGCAGCGCGCCCAGCGAGATAATCACCACCACCCAGTTTAAGCCCAGCCCGGTGAACGCCGTGGCCAGCGGCTCGGCCGTATCCAGCCGGCTCGATGGCAGCATCCCCGTCAGCACCACCGCCACGGCGACATAGATGACCGTGCATACCCCCAGGCTGCCCAGAATGCCGATGGGCATGTCCCGCTGCGGCTGGCGCGTTTCTTCCGCCGCCGTGGATACAGCGTCGAATCCGATGTAGGCGAAGAAAATGACGGCCGCGCCGCTGGCGATGCCTTTGAATCCATTCGGGGCGAAGGGCGTCCAGTTTTCCGGTTTGAGGTAAAACGCGCCCATGATCAGGAAGAACAACAGGATGACCAGTTTGACGCCCACCACCGCGGCGTTGACCCAGGCGCTTTCCTTGATGCCGATGACCAGCAGCCAGGTCAGCAGCATGACGATGCCAAACGCGGGCAGGTTGAAAATAATCGGCGCGCCCAGGAAATGAGGCGCATCATGCCAGGCCTGTGCGGCCCGCAACACGCCGGCGTCCAGCGTGGAAAGATCAACACCCCGCACGGTGGCGTCGGCCACCGCGCCGGCCCCTTGCAACGCGGACCGAAAGTCCACCCCCAGCCAGGCCGGCCAATGATAATGGAGCAGGGCCTGAAAATATCCCGACCACGAAATGGCCACCGCCACATTGCCCACCGCGTATTCCAAAACCAGGTCCCAGCCGATGATCCACGCCGCCAGCTCCCCCAGCGTCGCGTACGCGTATGTGTAGGCCGACCCGGAGACCGGCGCCATGGACGCGAACTCCGCGTAGCACAGCCCCGCCAGCGCGCAGATCGGCGCCATGATCAGGAATGAAACAATGATGGCCGGTCCGGCCCCCGCGTGGTCCGCCCCGCCCGCCGCCGCCGTGCCCACCGTGGAAAAAATCCCCGCGCCGACAATTGCTCCCACGCCGAACAACGTCAAATGCACCGGCCCAAGCGCCCGCTTGAGCTGGTGTTGCGGCTCGATGGTTTCGCCAACCAGTCGGTCCAGCGGCTTGCAGCGAAAAAGCTGGCGCATAAACGGCCCAAAGCAGATTCGACCCGCGCCCCGAACGCAAGGAGAAAAGCACCGGCCCACCGGCGCATTTTCTGTTCCGGGGGAGCGCGCGCGCCCCCGCGTGCAGCGGGCCGCGCCTCGCGTCCCGCATCCCTGCACCATCAATCCGATCGGTCTTGCCTGCGGCTGGCTCATGAATGGCAGACGCTCGCGTCTTCTCCCTCTCCTCCACACACTTGTGGATGAGGGTTGGGGTGAGGAGGTTTCATCTTGTCCAAAATGTCTTTTTCCTGGTTGCGGCTTGCCTCTCTGCGCTCTTGGCGTTCTCTGCGCGAGAAATCTTTTCGCCTTTTGCTCAGGCACCAACCCGGGAAGAGTGAGAATCGCTGAATGCCCGCCGTCCGCCGAAGAGGAATTGTCGAAAATGCTTCCCCGTTCCAGTTCTGCGTATTTTGCAGGGTCTGCGGTGAATTCAATCTCCCTGTTCAATCCCGTGGGGCAGGCAGGGGTTCAACGTGCGATTCCCCGGCAGATCGTCACCATGACCGGTTTTTCATATTGTCTAACCCGCACAACGAAAGCAGCTTGCAGATTATGCGTCCAATCATGCCCTCTTTTTGGCCTGAAATCGGGGCCATTTTGCAGAAAAACCGGGGTCCCACGGAAATTATTTTGCACTTTTTTTCGTGTTTTTTAGGTTTTTTGGGATTTTTTCCCTTGCAAGCAGTTGATGGTCAGGCACAAGCGGCGATCCGAACCCTCCAAAAAAAATCGTGCCTGAAAACCTACCGTAGGTTTTCTGTCCGTTCCGCGATGTGCCATAATCGGCGCATGAGAGTTGAAAACAACAACTGGAAGACAGGGCGACACGCAGAAAAATGGAGGCAAAAACATGGCCTGCTCCTTTCTTTTTGCGCCAAAGTGGCAGCGGCGTCCCGTCGCCGTCGCAGGCAGACTGGGCGCGGAATCAGCGCCATAACGGGCGGGTTTTACACCGGCAATCGCAGCCTGTCGCACCCCATCGCAAGTTGCGTTGAATTGCGCTTAATTGCGCTTAATTGCACTTAATTGAACCAAAAAAATCCAAAAAACGCATAGACCCTGAAAAACCAATTCAACTCCGGCAACCTTGTCCAACCAGCGGTGTTTGGCTACATTGGTGCCAATGGCTCCGCCTGTGGACTCCGATGCCGCTCTGATGCTCCGTGTCAAAAACGGAGACCTCCAGGCCTTTGAGCAGTTGGTCCAAAAATACCAGCATCCCATCGTCAACCTCGCCTTCCGCATGCTCCGCGACCTCGATGAAGCCGAAGACCTCGCCCAAAACGTCTTTCTGCGCGTCTTCCAATCGGCCGCCCGCTACCAGGCCTCGGCCAAGTTCTCCACCTGGATCTTCACCATCGCCCGCCGGTTGTGCCTCAATGAAATCCGCCGCCGCGCCCGCCATCCCGCCCAATCGCTGGAATCCACCCAGCCCGGAGACCCGGACCAGGCGCCCCGGCAATACCCGGACGGGAAGACCTTCTCCCCGCCCCAAGCCTTCCTGCACAGGGAGTTGGAGCAAAAAATCCAGCAGGCCCTGGCCGCCTTGCCCGATAAACAGCGCCTGGCCATCGCCCTCTGCCGCGAAGAGGACCTCTCCTACGAAGACATCGCGCGCGTGCTGGGCTGCTCCCTCTCCGCCGCCAAGTCCCTCATCCACCGCGGACGGGAGACGCTGAGGGAAAAGCTCAAGCCCTACCTCCAAAGCGGCGCCTGGGAAGAACCGGATACCGAAACTCTGCCCGCCAAAAGGTGTTTATGATCAATGCAAGTATGCGACACGCCGATTACCGGAACCTCAAGGAAACCAGTTGGCGCCGGCCCTTGACGGCCGACGAACAATCCCGTCTGCGCCAATGGCTGGCCGATCATCCCGATTGCCGGCAATCCTGGCAGGAGGAACAGGCCCTGAGCCGCCTCTTGCACCGGCTGCCCAGCGCGGCCGTCTCCACCAATTTCACCGCCCGCGTCCTCCAGGCCGCCCAACGCCTCCCGGCCAAGCCGGCCTGGCGCAGCCGCCTGACCATCTTCCCCTGGTTCCCCGCCGGCTGGATTCCCCGCGTGGCTCTGGGCCTGGCGATGCTCAGTTGCGGTTTCTTCTCCTTCCGCGAGTACCAATCCATTCACCGCGCCCAACTGGCGCGCCAACTGGCCGGCGTCAGCCGCCTGGCCGCCGTGCCCTCCATGACCTGGCTCAAGGACTTTGACACCATTAACAAGCTCAGCCAGGTCAAAGTGGCCGACGACGATCTGCTCTCCGCCTTGCAATAAGGAACCATGCGACCAACGGCCCTCCAACTGGCACCTTCGCTCATCCTGGCCGCCACCCTGGCCGCCGCCCAAGACGGGGTGGAAACCAACGCCCCCGGCCCGCCACCGCCGCCCTCGCCCCATTGGTATCAACACGTGACGCCCACCGTGACCCTGCATAATATGTCGCCGGTCGAGTACTTTCGCGGGTTGCTGGGCATGACCCCGGCCGAGAGACAGCGCCTGCTGGCCGGCAAGTCCGACGCCGACCGAACCGTGCTGCTGGCCAAACTGCGCGAGTACGACGCCATGCCGCGCGAGGCGCGCGACCAGCGGTTGATGCAGACCGAATTGCACTGGCTTCTGCTCACGCTCATGCGCCTGGACCCCGCCCAGAGGCAGGTTCGCTTGAAGGAGGTCTCTCCGCTTTACTATCCGATGATCCAGCACCCGCTGGCGCAATGGGACCGGGTGCCCGCCCCGACGCGGCAAGCGCTCTTGCAAAATGAGGGCTTCCTCCGCTCTTTCATTCAGTGGCAGGACTATTCGCCGGCCCGCCCCGAGGCCGCCTTGGAGCGGCTTCCGGCCGAAGAGCGCGCCCGCTGGACCCAGCAGTTGAAGTGGTGGCAGGCGCTTCCGGCGGACCGCCGCGCCGGGTTGTGCGCCCAATTCCGCCAATTTTTTTACTTGACTGGACCCGAGCAAAAGCAGACCTTCCAGGCCCTGTCCCAGTCCGAACGGCGCCAGATGGAACTGGCCCTGCAGGCCTACGCCAGCCTTCCTCCCGAACAGCGCCGCCTGTGCATGGATTCTTTCGGCAAATTCGCCAGCATGACGCCGGAGGATCGGAGCCAATTCCTCCAAAACGCGGCCAAGTGGGAGGCGATGACGCCTGGCGAACGGCAATTATGGCGCCGCCTGGTCAACGAATTGCCGCCCATGCCCCCCGGCTACCACCCGCCCTCCATGCCCCCCATGCCCCCCGGCTTTCACTGGCCCCCAATGCCTCCGCAGCCCGCCAGCACCACCCGGCCAGCCGCCAACGGCCCCGCATGAGCGCCCCATTTCTCCAGACCCGCTCCGACGGTCTTTATCTCGCCGTGAAATTGCAGCCGCGCGCCTCGAAAAATGAGATCGAAGGCCCCCTGGGAAACGAATTGAAAATCAAGGTCACCGCCCCGCCCGTCGAGGCCGCCGCCAACCAGGCGCTGCTCGATTTGCTGGCCGCAAAACTGGATTGTTCCCGCGGCGCCCTGCGCATCGTGCGCGGCCAGACATCCCGCCACAAGACCCTGCGCATTACCGGCCTGGACGCCCAAGCCATCCTGCGCCGCCTCCTGCCCGATTGAACCGGAGGAAACCCCAATTTGTAATTTCCGCCAATCTGAATGGCCCACGGTCGGGCTAAAATGGGAGCGCGGTCGTCTCGACCGCCCGCGTCGGCGTCCCGCCGACGCGCTTCCCGGAAAAAAAGCGTTGACATTCGTTGCAGATGAAACCATATAAAGTATCAAATGAGCGATACATTGACAAAGCCGGCGTTGAAGAAAAAGACCAACACGGCGGTGGGTCATCCCAAAAACGGCAGGCGGCCTGCCAGGAAAGCCGGTGGCGGCGTGGCCAGCCTTTGTGTTGGCGGGCCAACCGGCAAAGTCACGGCCTCGAAACTGATCCACATGATTCAGGCCGGACTGCCGGTGCAGGAGTTGAGAGACTTGCAGATCAACCTCGCCGTGCCGATGGAAAAACTCGTCCCCCTGCTCGGCATCTCGAAGGCCACGCTCCATCGCCGGATGGCTGGCGGACGGCTGGCTCCCGCCGAATCCGACCGGGTCGTGCGCTTCGCCCGCCTGATGGACAAGGCGGTCGCGGTCATGGAGTCGGTGGAAGGCGCCCGCCGATGGCTGAACTCCCCGCAATTCGGCTTGGACGGCGCGGTGCCGCTGGATTATGCCGGGACGGAAGTGGGCGCGCGCGAAGTCGAGGATTTGCTGGGTCGAATTGAATACGGAGTCTATTCCTGATGCCCGAAGCCTGGCGCATCGTAAAGGCGAAGCACGCCGCGACGGCGTTTTCCGGTGAAGGCGCGGCCAGGAATGGCGGACGCTGGAACTCGCGGGGTGTGCGCGTCGTTTACGCGAGCAGCACCAAATCCCTGGCCGCACTGGAAAGCCTGGTTCACCTGAACCCGCCCGTGCGTTTCAAGTATGTCGCCATTCGAATGAAGTTCGACGACGCTCTCGTCGAGATTTTCCCTCCCAAATCCCTTCCGCCGGACTGGCGGGTTGAACCGCCGCCGCCGTCCACCCAGCGGATTGGCGATGCCTGGGTGCTGGAAGAGCGGTCAGCCGTGCTGGCGCTGCCCAGCGTGATCGTCCCCGGAGAACGCAACTACCTGCTTAATCCGGCGCATCCGGACTTCAAAAGAATTGCCATGGGCAAGCCGGAGAGATTTGCATTTGACCCGCGATTGCTCACCTGACGCCCGTCGTGGCGGTCAAACCGGATTCGGTTGCGAGGACGATCCGAGCGATTGGGAGGTCAGGCTGAAGGCTCAATGCTCGAGGCCAAAACGTGGGCCGTTCAGCCGTCGGCCATTCCGGGCATGGCCTAATTTCCCTGGAGTGCGAGAAATCGCTCGGCGTCCATGGCGGCGGCGCAACCGGAGCCGGCGGCCGTCACGGCCTGCCGATAGACGCGGTCGGCGCAATCGCCGGCTACAAAGACGCCGGGGATGTTGGTCGCCGTGCCATTGCGCGGGATGAGGTAGCCGTTTTCATCCATGTCCAGGACCCCTTTGAAAAGCTGCGTGTTGGGAACGTGGCCGATGGCCACAAAGACGCCGGCGCACGGCAGCAGGCTCTCCGCGCCGGTCTTGAGGTTCTTGAGACGGACCCCGGTGACCTTGTCCAATTTGCTATCGAGAATCTCCGTCACGGCGGAATCCCAGATCGGCTTGATTTTCCCGTGGCTCAAGGCGCGCTGGGCCATGATTTTGGAAGCGCGCAACGTGTCGCGGCGGTGGACCAAATAAACGACGGAAGCGAAGCGCGTCAAGTATAGCGCCTCCTCGCAGGCGGAATCGCCGCCGCCCACCACCACCAGCGGCTGGTTGCGGAAGACGGGCCACGCGCCGTCGCAGGTCGCGCAGTAGGTGACGCCCTTTTTCTCCAGCAGCCGCTCGCTTTCCAGTCCCAGGTGGCGGTGGCCGGCGCCGGTGGCGATGATGACGGTCTGCGTCTCCACCTTCGCGCCGTCCACAGTCAGGACAAACGGGCGCTTGGAAAGGTCGGCCGCCTCCAGCGATTGAAGGAGTTGGACGCGCGCGCCGAAGCGCTCGGCTTGTTTCTGGAGGCGCGTCATCAGTTCATAGCCGTCCACCCCTTCGGGAAAGCCCGGATAATTCTCCACCGTGCTGGTGGTGGTCAGCAGGCCCCCGGGCATCACGCCCGTCAGCACCAGCGGCGAGAGGTTGGATCGCGCCGCGTAGATGGCGGCCGTCAGCCCGGCGCAGCCGCTGCCGATAATGACGATTTTTTCCATAAAGGATGCGCAAGGTAAGGCCAGCGGGCGCCGTTGGCAACTTCTCCTGCTCCGCATCCCAATTTAAGGCGGATGAGGATTATGATCAAGATTAGGAAACCAGTTCCGCCGACGGATGCTTCAACTGCATGTCGAATGTGGCCAGCCTGAATCCGTGCTTTGCGGCCAGATTCGCCAAGTAATGGTCTGTCACCTGATCAGAAGTCCGAGGATGGCTTTGCAGAGCCGGCAGATCATCTGGAATTCTATCTGCTTTTCTCTCCGCTGCAAACCTCTCCAAGACGTCCCTGGCGCGGTCCATAGTCAGACCGATGGCGGATTTTTTGTTTGTGCTGATGCGCAGAAAACCCAGCTCAACAAGAGGGCAAAGGACGATTTGCTTGCCGGACAACCAGATTCGCGCCTGGACATGCAGGGAATGGGTCTGGACAATCCCTGCGATCAACAGGTTAACGTCCAGCAGATGCTTCATGGGAAATCCGCCAAGAGTTCCTTGATGGCCGGTTCGTTAACCGGCTGTCCCGGCACTACGACGGTGAAGCCGTCCTCTTTGGCAAGACGGCATTTCAGGTTGACCACCTCCGTGGCGTTGACCGCGGTGAGGGTGAAACTGCCGTCCGCGTTTTCTCCTACCGCATACACCTGTCCTGGCTCGGCTTGGGGAACCACCACGCGCTTCCGATTATCAGCTTTAGTCGTTATCACCTTGGGACTATGGTCCGGACGAGGTCTATTTTCAACCAGTTTCCAACAGGATTTTCACGGTGGGAGCACGAATTCCAGCACCCATGGCCTGCGGGTGGAAAAGCCGGATGAGATTCACCTCTTCCCATGCGGCTACCCTGCGGCAGTACAACGAAGTTGTCGGAATTACAACGCTCTTATTGGTCTTCGTGAATCGGAAGACTTCACTTCTTCTTCGACTTGGCCTTGGCTTTCTCTTCCAAGGCGGCTTGCGCGGCGGCCAGACGGGCGATGGGCACCCGGAAGGGAGAGCAACTAACGTAGGTCAGCCCGGTGCGATGGCAGAATTTGACGCTGGCCGGGTCGCCGCCGTGTTCGCCGCAGATGCCCAGCTTGATGTCGGGGCGGGTCTGGCGGCCTTTTTCGACTGCCATTTTGACCAGCGCGCCGACGCCCTTCTGGTCAATGGTGGCGAAGGGATTCTGGGGAATGATTTCCTGTTCCTGGTAACGGGGCAGGAAGAGGCCCGAATCGTCGCGGCTCATCCCCAGGCAGGTCTGGGTCAGGTCGTTGGTGCCGAAGCTGAAGAACTGGGCGTCTTTGGCGATCTCGTCGGCCACCAGCGCGCCGCGCGGGATTTCAATCATCGTGCCAACCATGTACTTGACCTTGGTTTTCTTCTCCTCCTGAACCTCTTTGGCCGTCCGATTGACGACTTCCAATTGGAGTTGGAGTTCCTTGGGGAAGCCGACCAGGACGATCATGATCTCCGGCTTGACGGGGATGCCTTCCTTTTGCACTTGAGCCGCGGCTTCGATGATGGCGCGGGTTTGCATCTCCGTGATTTCCGGGAACGTGATGCCCAGGCGGCAGCCGCGCAGGCCCAGCATCGGGTTGAACTCGTGCAACTCCTTGACGCGGTCGGAGATTTTCTTGACCGGCACGCCCATTTTGGCCGCCAGGTCTTTCTGGGCGGCTTCCTCGTGCGGCAGGAATTCATGCAACGGCGGGTCGAGCGTGCGAATGGTGGCTGGCAATCCTTTGAGCGCGCGGAAGATGCCGGCGAAGTCCTCGCGCTGATAGGGCAGCAGCTTGGCCAGCGCCTTTTTGCGGTCTTCAAGGTTGTCGGCCAGGATCATTTCGCGCATGGCGTCAATCCGATTGCCCTCAAAGAACATGTGCTCGGTGCGGCAGAGGCCGATGCCCACCGCGCCAAAGCCGATGGCGTTGGCGGCCTGTTCGGGAGAATCGGCGTTGGCGCGCACGTGCATGCGCGTGGCTTTGTCGCACCACTTCATCAATTGGGCGAAATTCTGGTAGGTGCGGCTCTCCTTGGCTTCGAGGGTCTTGGCGATGAGCACCTGGACGACCTCCGAAGGGGCGGTCTTCAATTCGCCGGCATATACGGTGCCGGACGTGCCGTCAATGGACAGAAAGTCCCCTTCCTTGAACGACTGCCCGCCGACTTCCATCGTGCGGGCTTGGTAATCCACGTGCAGCGCGTTGGCGCCGCAGACGCACACCTTGCCCATCTGCCGGGCCACCAGCGCCGCGTGCGAACTGACCCCGCCGCGCGCGGTCAAGATGCCCTCGGCGGCGATCATGCCCCTCAAGTCTTCGGGCGAAGTCTCGATGCGGACCAGGAGCACTTTTTCGCCCTTGTGGGCGGCTTCGACCGCGCGGTCAGCGTTGAAATAAATGCGCCCGGTGGCGGCGCCGGGGCCGGCGGGCAGCCCTCTGGCGATGGCTTTGGCGGACTTGATGGCGGCGCGGTCAAAGACCGGCGCCAGCACCTGGTCCAGTTGCTCGGCAGGGACGCGTTGGACCGCCTCTTCCCAAGTGATGAGTTTCTCCTTCTCCATTTCAACGGCGAAGCGCACGGCGGCCAGGCCCGTGCGTTTGCCGTTGCGGGTCTGGAGCATGAAGACTTTGCCGTCCTCGATGGTGAACTCAAAATCCTGCACGTCGCGGAAATGCTTTTCCAGGGTCTGGCGGACCAGTTCCAGTTCCTTGGCGGCGGGCGGCATGATCTTGATCAGTTCGGCCACCGGCTTGGGCGTGCGCACTCCGGCCACGACGTCCTCCCCTTGCGCGTTGACCAAAAACTCGCCGTAAAAGACCTTCTCACCTGTCGCCGGGTCGCGGGTGAAGGCGACGCCGGAGCCGGACTTGTCGCCCGTGTTGCCGAAGACCATGGATTGCACGTTGACGGCCGTGCCCCAGTCGGAGGGGATGTTGTATTTGCGCCGATAGACAATGGCGCGGTCGTTCATCCAGGAGCCAAAGACGGCGCCGATGGCCCCTTCCAATTGTTTCCAAGGATCGGTGGGAAATTCCTGGCCGGTGCGCTCTTTGATCAGGGCTTTGAAGCGCTGGACCAATTCCCGCAGCCCCGCGGCGTCAATCCGCGTGTCTTCCACGTGCGATTCACCGGGGAACAACTCCTTCTTGAGGGATTCGATGACCATTTCAAACGGCTCGTGGTCTTCCCCCGCCGCCTTTTGCACGCCCATGACCACGTCGCCGTACATCTGGATGAAACGGCGGTAGCAGTCCCAGGCGAAGCGGGGATTGTTGCTGGCCTTTTCCAAGGCGAGGACGGTCTGGTCGTTGAGGCCCAGGTTCAGGATGGTGTCCATCATGCCGGGCATCGAATCCCGCGCGCCGGAGCGCACGGCGACCAACAGGGGCTTTTGGACGTCGCCGAATTTTTTGCCCAGAATCTTCTCCGTGTTGGCGATGCCGGCCTTGACCTGGGGCCATAATTGTTTTGGATAAGATTTATGATGGGCGTAGTAATAAGTGCAGACCTCGGTGGTGAGCGTGAAGCCCGGTGGGACGGGCAGGCCGATGCGGGTCATTTCCGCCAGATTGGCCCCTTTGCCGCCCAGCAAGGGTTTCATGCCGCCGTGGCCGTCGGCCACTTTGTTGCCGAATAGATAAACGTACTTTTGCGATTTTAATGATGTTTTTGCCATAAAAATTGTCCTTTGGTCACGCCCATTGGGCGGCTTCAATTGCGCGCAGACTTTATCAGAGCGCGCCAGAGAGTCAATTTCAGTTTGCGGGTTCGCGCCTGTCGAAAATTGCGATTTGATATGCGGATATTGTGCAAGGCTCATTGCCGGTGGGCGGCCCTGCTTGGCTGCGCCGCCGCCTTTCTGGCCGCCTGCGGCAAACAATCCTCCCAGCCGCCTCCAAATTCGCAAGCATTTGCGGTCAAAGGCGTTGTGCTGGAATTGGAGCCGGATGGCAAAACGGTCCTCATCCGCCACGAGGCCATTTCCAATTACATGGCCTCGATGACTATGCCCTTCGAGGTCCACAACACCAATCTGCTGCGCGGTTTGCAGCGCGGCGATGCCATCACATTTAACCTGATTGTCACCCCCAACGAGGGATGGATCGAGAGCATCACCAGGCGCGAGAGGGCCGCCCCGCCCCCGGCGCCGCCCTCCACGGGCATCCGTTTGGCGCGGGCGCTGGAGCCGTTGGACGAAGGAGACGCCTTGCCGGACTATCATTTCACCAACGAACTGGGGCAGGCCGTGAGCCTGGGCCAATTCAGGGGCCAGGTGCTTGCCTTTACCTTCTTCTTCACGAGCTGTCCGTTCCCCGACTTTTGCCCGCGGATGACTGGCAACTTCGCGCGAGTCGAAAAGGAATTGGAAGCCCTGACCAACGCGCCTGCCCGATGGCATTTGCTCTCCATTTCCTTTGATCCCGCGCACGACACTCCGGCGCGCCTGGCCGATTACGCCCGCGCGGCGCGCTACGATCCAGGCCATTGGAGCTTCCTGACCGGCGAGGAGGAGCAGATAGCCAATTTGGCCGATCAGATGGGTGAATACTACTGGCACGAGGGGACCAGTCTCGGCCACAACCTTCGCACGGTGGTGGTGGACCCGCGCGGGCGCATTCGCAAAATCATTCCCGGCAACAAATGGGACGTTGGCCAATTGGTCCAGGAAATCGTCAAGGCCGGGCATGGGAATGAAATAAAGGCAGAGGAATGAACGGCAAGGGAATGGGGACAAGACTTAAAGGCAAAGGAATTAACCTCTGTGGAATAAACTCTGAAAAACCTGTTTTCATTCCTGTGCCGTTCATTCCCTTGCCTTTGATCCTAAATCCGGCAGTTGGGTTTTATGAAAAAAGGGAAGCCACAGATGGCCACAGATGAACACAGATTTCTCTCAAAAGCGTCTTTCACCTTTTGGGTGACTCCTGCATTTTTCGCAACTCCTTCTGATCTGTGTTTATCTGGCTTTAACTGCTTTTTTAAGGTTGATTTAATGGTCGTGAACTCAATTCGGGCAGGATGAACCGTGACACGGGGTTGGCTTGACTGCGGACGGGCGGGACGACAGGCTTGCCGCCGGTCATTTTATGAAAGCAATTCGCGTTCTGCAATTCGGCGGGCCAGAGGTGATGCAATTGAAGAATATCCCCGATCCCGATCCCGGCCCCAACCAGGTCCTTATCCATGTCCGGGCTGCGGGCGTCAACCCGGTGGATACTTACCGGCGGGCCGGGCGGTATCCGAATGTCTCGCTGCCCTTCACTCCCGGCTCGGACGCCGCGGGCGAAGTGGCGGCGACCGGCGCGCTGGTTCGCCACGTGCGCCCCGGGGCGCGCGTCTATACCAGCGGCAGCGTCACCGGCACTTATGCCAGCCTGACGATTTGCGAGGCGGCCGATGTTCATCCGCTGCCGGACAAAATCTCCTTCGCCGAGGGCGCGGCGCTGAACGTCCCCTACGCGACGGCCTGGCGCGCCTTGTTCCAACGGGCGCGGGCGGTGCCGGGGGAGACGGTCCTTGTTCACGGAGCCAGCGGCGGGGTCGGCACGGCGGCGGTGCAATTGGCCCGCGCCGCCGGCTTGCGCGTCATCGGCACGGCCGGTTCAGACGCGGGCGCGCAATTGGTCCGCGATTTGGGCGCCTGCCACGTCCTGGATCATCGCCGGCCCGATTATTTGTCGGAGTTGCCCAAGCTGACGGAGAACCGGGGCGTGGACATCATCCTGGAAATGCTGGCCAACGTGAACCTGGGCAAGGACCTGCCGTTGCTGGCCATCGCCGGGCGCGTCATCGTCATCGGCAGCCGCGGCAAGGTGGAGATTGACGCGCGGGACGCCATGATGCGCGAAGCCGACATCCGGGCGGTGTACCTGTTCAACGCCAGCGCGCCGGAAAAGGCCGCCATCCACGCCGCGCTGGGGGCGGGTCTGGAGAACGGCACGGTCAAGCCGGTCATTGGCCGCGAATTGCCCCTGGCCGATGCGCCGCGCGCCCATCAACTGGTGATGGAGCCGGGCGCGCGCGGGAAGATCATTTTGCTCCCGCCCTAACTTCCTTCCTTTTTCCCTTCTTCCTTCTCCGCTCCCTGCCGGTCATGCCGCGGATGGAAGCGGCGGTGGATGTCCCGCAGGCGCGAGGCGGTGACGTGCGTATAAACTTCCGTCGTGCTGATGTTGGCGTGGCCCAGCAGTTCCTGGATCACCCGCAAATCCGCCCCGTTTTCCAGCAAATGCGTCGCGAAACTGTGGCGCAAGGTGTGCGGCGTCACGTTCCGCCCTATCCCCGCCAGCCGCGCCCGCCGCTTGATCCGGTTCCACATCGTCGTCGCCCCAAACGGTCGGCCCCGGCGATTGAGAAACAAGTTCGCCGGCGATTTGGCCGTCAACAATTTGGGCCGGCCAGCCTCCAGGTAGCGCCCGATCGCCTCGATCGCTTTACGCCCGACGGGCACCACCCGCTCCTTGTTGCCTTTGCCGATGACGCTCAGGAACCCGGCTTCCAAATGCAAATGTTCCAGCCGCGCGCCGCGCAACTCGGCCAGGCGCAGCCCCGACGCGTAGGCCAGCTCCAGCACCGCCTGGTCGCACAACGACCAGGGCGTCGCGGGCGTTTCCTCTTTGAGCAGCCGCTCGATTTCCGAACCCGACAGCGACCTGGGCAGCCGCTTCCACCGGCGCGGCATCGAGAGATTCTCCGCCGCGTTTTGCGGCAGGAACTTCTCCGCCTCGGCAAAATTGAAAAAGGCGCGCAACGCCGCGATTTGCAGGTAAAGGCTCTCCGTTCCCAGCTTGCGGCCCGGCTCTTTGGCACGGTTCTTCACCGCCCGCGCCCGCTCCGACTCCACAAAGGCCATCAAGTCGGCCAGCCTGACCTGCTGCCACTCACGCAGACCGCGGGCCTCGGCCCAGGAAAGGAAGTTGTGCAGCAGGGCGGCGTAGGTTTTCTGGGTCTGCTCCGACTGCCCGCGTTCATGGCGCAAATAGACCAGAAAATCCTCGACCAAGTTTCTCATCGCGCATTTCCGTTCTTAATCTTAATCCTAATCTTAATCCTAATCCATTCCGATAACCGGTCGAATAGAGGAGATTAAGATTAGGATTATGAACCCGAAAACACCACCCGAAAAATGAACGCAGTTCTCATTATTTCATAGCCCCCGGCCCGTCAACCGCTCGTAGGCCTCCAAGTACTTGGCCGTCGTCCGGCCGATGACCTCCGCCGGCAGGGCCGGCGCGGGCGGCTGCTTGTTCCAGGAAAGCGTCTCCAGATAATCCCTCACAAACTGCTTGTCGAAGCTGGGCTGGCCCCGGCCCGCCTCGTATTGGTCGGCCGGCCAGAACCGCGACGAATCCGGCGTGAGCACCTCGTCAATCAGCAACAGCTTCCCCTCCACCAGGCCAAACTCGAACTTGGTGTCCGCTATGATGATCCCCCTCTGCAACGCATATTCGGCGGCGAAGGAATATACCTTCAAACTCAGCTCCCGCGCCTTCCGGGCGATGTCGCCCCCGGCCATCTCGCAGGCACGGGCGAAGGAGATGTTCTCGTCGTGGCCGCTTTCGGCCTTGGTGGCCGGGGTGAACAGCGGTTCGGGCAGGCGCGAGGAATGGCGCAAGCCGGCTGGCAGCTTGAGGCCGCACACCGCGCCGCTCTTCTGGTAATCCTTCCAGCCCGAACCGGACAGGTAGCCGCGCACCACGCATTCAATGGGCAGCGGCTGGGCCTTGCGTACCACCATGCTGCGCCGGGCCAACTGTTTGGAAAACTTTTGCAACTCCGCCGGCAGCGGCTCCCCCGCCTTGGACACCAGGTGGTTGGCGACCAGCCGCTCCGTTTGGTCAAACCAAAAATAGGAGATTTGCGTCAGCACCTCCCCCTTGCGCGGAATGCCGTTGGGCATCACGCAATCGAAAGCCGAGATGCGGTCGGTGGCGACAATCAAAAGGCGTTCGCCCAAATCAAAAACCTCGCGGACTTTGCCGCTCTTGAGCTTTTTGACGCCCGGCAGTTCCAATTTCAACAACGGTTCGTTCAACATGGCGGGCAGAAAAATAACCCCAAAACTCAAAGATCAAAGTCCAAAATTCGCCTTCCCCTTGCTGCCCCCCAAAATCCCCGGCGGCTTCTTGGGGAGCGCGACCGTCGGTCGCCGGGCGGTGCGTCCCGCGCCGCACTTCTCCTTTTTTTAATGATTTGGCGGCGTGCGCCGTCGCGTGCCCCCACGGGGCGCACTGTTGCGCCTTTGCGTTGGAGTGTGAAATATGCGGGTTAGCATTACTCTGTTAAGTATAAACAGGCAAAAAATCCTCAAATTCAGTCAGGCAGCAAGGACAGAAGCCGCGTGAACGCACGATCAATGGCCGCATCGCTCGCAACGCCGCTTCCCACGTAAGG
>Ga0326727_10005315_pt1 | contig 36993 bp, 33 predicted proteins | sample MB2enrmetagenome_FD_207643 | JGI IMG/M metagenome (GOLD analysis project Ga0326727, IMG submission 207643) | Lab enriched peat soil microbial communities from McLean, Ithaca, NY, United States - MB29MY | ecosystem: Environmental > Terrestrial > Soil > Wetlands > Peat | place: USA: New York... | reverse complement strand
GGTAAACGGCGTCTCCCGGTACACGTCGTAGAAGAACCCATTCTCCGTCGCCGGCCCGTGCCCCAGCTTGGTCTCCGGAAACAGCTCCAGGATCGCCGTCGCCATCACATGCGCGGCCGAGTGGCGCAGCACCTTCAGCGCCGCCTCATCTTGCTCCTTCAGTAGCCACAACTCCACGTCGTCGGTCAGCGGCGCCGCCAGGTCCACCAGCCGCGCCCCATCCTCGCTCACCCCCGACCCGCTGTACATCGCATCTTCCGACGTAGCCTCCACACCTGGGCCGTCGTTGTTCTTTCCCCCCCCAGAATTGTCATCCTGAGCGCAGCGCAGCGCAGTCGAAGGACCTGCGGTTACCAGTGGCTTTACCCGAGCCACCACCACTGCGGCAGCCAGCCGTGGCGAAATGCTGTTGGCAATGTCGAAAGGAGTGGTCCCCCGCGCAACCTCGCGCCGCGACCCGTCAGGAAGCTGGACTTGAATCTGTTCTGTGCTCACGCCTTACAGAATACCGCTTCGCCCCGCACCCGGGCGCCACTTGCCACTTACCACTTACCCTGGTCCCTGTCTTTAGGAGGCGAAGAGGAGCGGGCTCGGCGGCTCGGCATTTCCCGCCCCTCTTCACACATCGAACTCGAGCAAACTCTGGTTTTGCTCTCGATCTATGCGGTCTGGCTCTGCTCTGACGTGGCCGTCGTCCGCAGAACCTTGCCATTGGCTTTCGCCCACACATGTCCTCGCCAGATGCCGATAAGGGGGGCACCCGCAACTACAACAAACGCATAGATCAATGCACTCTGCATTTCGACTTCTCCTTTGTTGTGACCTCGGCAGCTTTGGGGAGGCCGAGTCGGAATGGTGAGGACCGGTTCTTCGAGACGTGTGGGTCTTGCACCCGGCAATCTTTGCCGGGCACTTTCTGAATATCGCCGCGGGGGAACCTCCCTCGCCATCCCACCTTCGTCCTTTTCCCGACCCTTTCGCGTCACCCCCATCCCACCTTCGTGTCATCCCAACCCGCCACCCCTGCGTTTGCCGTTGTTCCGACTCTGTCCCCAGCACCGCTCGGGTGCCCCATCCTTCACAGCACCATCGTGAAGCGAGGGGACGTAGAGAATCTTGTCATCCTGAGCGAAGGCGCAGCCGTAGTCGAAGGACCTGCGGGTTAAGTGGAGGTCGTCATTCTGGGCCCTGAGCGAAGTCGAAGGACTCAGAATCTCCGTATTTGCTCTTTGTCATCTATCCCGCCGCCCCTCGGGTGCCCCATCCTTCACAGCACCATCGTGAAGGGTGGGGACGTAAAGAATCTTGTCATCCTGAGCGAAGGCGCAGCCGTAGTCGAAGGACCTGCGGGTTAAATGGAGGTCGTCATTCTGGGCCCTGAGCGAAGTCGAAGGGCTCAGAATCTCCGTATTTGCTCGTTGTCATCCCGCCATCCCTCGGGTGTCCCATCCTTCACAGCACCATCGTGAAGGGTGGGACGTAATCCGTTCACCCCAAACCCCGCCATAATCTCCGCCACCGCCCAGGAGTATCATGATCAGTCGCGCCGAACCTTCTTCTTTCTGCGCGTGCTTCCCCATTGCGAGCGACACCAGGGGCGGTCAAGATGCATCACGGATTCAAATCAATCGGCCTGCTATTCACGGGGATAGCGCTACTCTCCGGCTGCGGCAGCAAAGCCGTATTTACATCTCCGTCGCCAACCCCAATCCCTCCCTTCACGCCCCCTGCCACCGTTGCCAACCAATGGATGTGGGTGAGCGGCTCCAATAGCCTCTACCCGCTTGGTACTTACGGAACTTTGGGAACGGCTGCGCCTGCGAACACGCCCGGATCGCGGGTCTGGGCCACTTCGTGGACCGACAAGCTGGGAAACCTCTGGCTCTTCGGCGGCGTAGGCCAGGACTCGAAGGACTCTGCCGTTGTCCTCAACGACCTATGGATGTTCGACGGGGCCCAATGGACGTGGGAGGGCGGATCCAGCGTTGACCTGCAACCAAGTCGGGCCAGGGGCGTTGGAGGGACCTACGGAACCATGGGCGTGGCATCACCCAGCAATTATCCTGGGTCACGCAACAGCGCCACGAGCTGGACTGATGGGCAGGGCAACTTCTGGCTGTTTGGTGGGGAAGGTTTTGACTCGACTGGAGACGATTGCTGGCTGAATGACCTGTGGAGGTATAGCAGCGGCGAATGGACCTGGATGAGCGGACCGGATGTATGCGTCGGGCTTGGCAGTCCGGGCGTATATGGGACCCAGGGCGTCGCCGCTCCTGGAAATGTTCCGGGAGGCCGATTAGGTGCGAATTCGTGGACCGACGCGCAGGGAAACCTCTGGCTCTTCGGCGGCCAGGGTGAGAGTTCGACCACAGGAAGTGGCGCCCTCAACGACCTCTGGAAGTACAGCGGCGGTCAGTGGACGTGGATGTCCGGGTCAAACCTGATCAACCAATATGGCGCGTATGGGACTCTTGGAGTGGCTGCTTCTGGCAATGTTCCTGGGGCAAGGCAATGGGCCGTCACCTGGATTGACAAATCCGGAAATCTCTGGCTCTTTGGCGGCGAAGGCAACGGTTCGCCGGGAAACGGCGGCGATTTGAATGATCTGTGGAAGTACAACCCCGGGAACGGCCAATGGACGTGGATGGGAGGATCGGACATAGGCAGCCAGACAGGAATCTACGGCACGCAAGGGGTGGCCGCTCCGGGCAATATTCCTCCGGGACGCGATAACGCGGTCGCCTGGACCGACGCGCAAGGGAACTTCTGGCTCTTCGGTGGCTACGCCTTCACCAGTCTTGATGTCCTCAACGACTTGTGGGAGTACAGCGGCGGCCAATGGACTTGGGTAAGCGGCTCAAATCTCCCAGACGAACCAGGCGCATACGGCACCAAAGGAGTTTCTTCGCCCAGCAACGTGCCTGGAGCGCGCGAGGGGAGCGTCAGTTGGATCGATCCCTCGGGCAATCTGTGGCTCTTTGGCGGCGAAGGCTCCGGTGAGCTGAACGACTTGTGGGTGTATCAGCCGTAAACGCAGAACGCCACCGCCCCTTCGTCTCTCTGTGCTCTCTCTGTTTCTCCGTGCTCTCTGTGATTCGCCTTTGCCCCACCTTCGCTCACCCCTCGACAACATAAAATAGCCCCATGTCCTTTGTCGCCGCGGTCGACCACCTGCACGCCCTCACCCAGGAGCTCGCCGCAACCGCACCGCGCCGCAAGTTCGATCTCGCCCACATGCGCATCCTGGCCCGCGCCCTCGGCGACCCGCAGCTCCACTTCCCCTCCGTCCTCATCGCAGGCACCAACGGCAAAGGCAGCACCGCCGCCACCCTCGCCGGCATCCTCGCCGCCGCCGGCTACCGCACCGGCCTCTACACCTCGCCCCACCTCTCCCGCGTCACCGAGCGCATCCGCACCTCCGCCCCCAACGTTCTTGAATCTGTCATCCTGAGCGAAGGTCGCGACCCGACCGCAGTCGAAGAACCTGCGTGTTTTTCACACCTTCACAACCGATCGCGCCATTCCGCCAATACCCCGCCGAACCTAACCGAAATCCCCGAAGAAACCTTCGCCCGCCTCTACTTCCGCGTCGACGAGACCGCCCAGCGTCTGGTCTCCGACGCCCAGCTCCCCCACCACCCCAGCTTCTTCGAGTCCCTCACCGCGCTCGCCTTCCTCTTCTTCGCCGAGTCCAACCTCGACATCGCCATCCTCGAAGTCGGCATGGGCGGCCGTCTCGACGCCACCAACATCGTCGAGCCCGTCCTCTCCGTCATCACCGACATCGCCCTCGACCATCAGGACTACCTCGGCAACACCATCGCCGAAATCGCCCGCGAAAAGGCCGGAATCCTCCGCCCCGGCGGCACCCTCATCACCCTGCCTCAGCATCCCGAAGCCAACCAGGCCATCGGCGAAGTCGCCGTCGCCCTCGACACCCGCGCCATCAACGCCGCCCCCTACCTGCCCAATCGCACCTTCATCAACTCCCAAGCTTCACCATCGACCTCAGATTTAGAGGGTGTCATCCTGAGCGACGCGCGCAGCGCCGAGTCGAAGGACCTGCCACCACGCTCGTACTCGCACAGCGGCCACCGGCGTTCTGCCCCTGTCCCCTGCCTTCTCAACCACTACGACCTCGCCCTCGACGGCCAAATCCTCTGCGTCCGTTCTCCCCTGCCCGGCGAGCACCAGCGCCGCAACCTCGCCCTCGCCATCGCCGCCGCCATCGAATTACGCAATCAAAAGAGTTACAATATCCCCAGCGCCGCCATCGCCGCCGGCATCGCCAACACCGCCTGGCCCGGCCGTCTCGAATTCCTCCCGCCCAACCTGCTCCTCGACGTCGCCCACAATCCCGCCGGCGCCTGGGCCTTGCGCGCTGCCATCGCCACCCTCCCCGAGCAGCAACCCCGCACCCTGCTCTTCAGTTGTCTGCGCGATAAAGACCTTACCGAGATATCCCGCATCCTCTTCCCCCTCTTCGACTCCTCCGGCCACCGGCCCCTCGACCACATCGTCCTCGCGCCCATCGACAACCCCCGCGCCGCCCACATCGACGATCTCCTCGCCGCCGCCCGCGCCCTCGACGTCCCAGCCCACGCCGCTGCTACTCCCGCCGAAGCGCTCGCCCTCGCCCAGCGCCTCACCCCACCCGAGGGCCTCATCGTCGCCACCGGCTCCATCTACCTCATCGGCGCACTCCGCGAACAGGTGCTCGCCCAATGACCACGCCAGCCACTGACAACCTGCAACCTCCAACCTCCAACCCGCAACCCATCCCCGCCCTCAATCGTTACCTCACCACCTTCCTCGCCATCCCCCTGATGGCGCTCGCCACCGGCTTCTTCGGCTCCATCTCCCTCCTCTGCACCCTGTGGGACCGCTCCGGCCGCCAGCAACACTTCATCGCCCGGCTGTGGGCTGCAACCCTGCTGCGCCTCTCACTCTCGCCGGTCCGCGTCATCGGCGCCGAAAAGCTCCGCAACGCCCCCGTCGCCGTCTACGCCTCCAACCACCTCAGCTACATGGATACGCCCGTCCTCTTCGCCAAGCTCCCCTTCCAGTTCCGCATCCTGGCCAAACGGCAGCTTTGGTCCATCCCTTTCGTCGGCTGGTATCTCGACCGCTCCGGCCAGGTCCCCATCGACTCCGAGAGCCCGCGCTCCACCGTCGCCGGCCTCCTCCGCGGAGTAGCCGCGCTCAAATCAGGCATGCCTCTGCTCATCTTCCCCGAAGGCTCCCGCAGCCCCGACGGCCGCCTCCACCAGCCCGCCTCCGGCTGTGCCTTCATGGCCATTCGCGCCGGCGTCCCTCTGGTCCCGCTCGCCCTCATCGGCACCTATCAGCTGCTCCCCATCCACTGCTACACCCTCCGCCCGCGACCTTTGATGGTCATCGTCGGCGACCCCATCCCCACCACCGGCCTCACCACCCGCGACGCCGACGCCCTCACCGCACGCCTCTATGCAGAGATCTCCACCATGTTCCACCTCCACTCCGTTGGCTAAATCCCGTATTCGCCTTGCAGCAGCAGGACGCCCGGGTGCCCCATCCTTCACCGCACCATCGTGAAGGGTGGGACGTAATCCGTCGCCGCCTTTTCGTTAAGGCCGGGTGCCCCATCCTTCACAGCATCATCGTGAAGGGTGGGACGTAATCCGTCGCCACTCGTTTTGTTAAGGGCACGGCTTCAGCCGTGCCGTACAAGCCACAAAATCAGCTGGGCTTCAGCCCCTGAGGTCAGGTTGTAGATGGAGACGTGTCTGCACCGAAGGATAGGCCGTCGCGCTGAAGGCCGGGTGCCCCATCCTTCACAGCATCATCGTGAAGGGTGGGACGTAATCCATCGCCGCCTCTATCAGATAGGTCGGGACTTCAGTATCGGCATCTATCACCCGCACAATCCCGGAAGGGCCTGTGTTTACGCAGGCCAACCAACCCTGCCTTCATCAGATAGGTCCGGGCTTCAGCCTGGACAATATCAGCCGCGACCCAGGCGCCTCCGCTCTGCCGACGGCCGGAGTGCAGCGCTTCAGCGCGTAACGACCAAGATTGCCCCGGCACTTCGCCCCGACTCGCATCCCTCCCCATCTTCGGAGGGAGCAGCGGGCTTCAGCCTGCGGAAAGCCTCGCCTCAGATTGAGGGGCTTCAGCCGTGCCGTACAAGCCACAAAATCAGCTGGGCTTCAGCCCCTGAGGTCAGTTTGTGGACGGAGACGTATCTGCACCGAAGGATAGGCCGTCGCTCTGACGCCCGGGTGCCCCATCCTTCACAGCACCATCGTGAAGGGTGGGACGTAATCCGTCGCCGCCGCTCATCAGATAGGCCGGGACTTCAGTCCCGGCATCTATCACCCGCACAATCCCGGAAGGGCCTGCGTGGTACCCCAAGGCTTCGGCCTCGGGTCTGCGGACCAACCCAACCCTGCCTTCATCAGATAGGTCCGGGCTTCAGCCCGGACAATAGCAGCCGCGCCGATAGGCGCCTCCACTCTGCCGACGGCCGGAGTGAAGCGCACAGCGCGCAACGACGGAGATTGCCTCCGCAGGACCCAGCACCTCACCCGCATGCTCGTCAACCACCAGGCTGGCAGCACCGTCGCCAACTTTCCGCGTGGCCTTCGGCTTCCTCGGCTCCCCGATCTGCTTCGAATCCCACCGCAAAATAAATAGATAATCGAAGAGTGAGAGTACCAAGCCCAGAGCCTACAAGGCGACCAGCAGCCCAACCCCCAATGAACTAGACTTAGGGCTTCGCGACAATGCCGGAAATCGCCGAGACCAGCCGGACTATGAAGAAGCGCTCCAAGATCGTTCGACAGCACGAGATTCGCAAGAGGCAACGGGAGAGGCGCCAGAAGCACGCGGAAGAAAGGCGACGCCTCGCGAGGTGGCGCAACAGGTATCCGCCAGGAATAAGGGTCATCCCGCGCAAGGGATTCAGGAAGCCCAACCCAGACCCGGATACGACGATCAGGATTCCACACACCTTCTCACTTCTTGATGATCCGGACGCAGTTCTAAAGACATACCAGCAAATCGAACTTGCTCTTCGAATCAAACACAAGAGAAGAATCCACGTAGACCATTCGAATTGCAAGCGGATGGATCTCGCAGCGTCTATTTTGCTGGACACGCTCATTGTGGCCGCTGAGAAGCGGCGGAAAGGAACACCCAACTCCCTCATCGTGGAGGGCAGTATCTCCACAATAAGCGATGACGTAAACGTGATGCTATTCGCAAGCGGACTCCCGCATCATCTCGGGCTGGAGTTCGAGCTGCCGCCAGATATCAAGTTGAACACCAAGAAGTTCGAAAGTCAGTACGGGTCCGCGAGCCACATCGACACCGCCAGACAGAGAAACCAGTGTGCCTCGGATCTGACGGAATACTTCGACGATTGCATTAAGACTCAGGGCTTCGAGCTCTCAGACTCGGGTAGAGCATATCTAGGGAACCTCGTCACAGAGGTGATAGGAAACGCAGAGGAGCACAGCGGCCCATGGCACGCCATTGGCTTCTACGACCAACGAAAGTTCGGAGCGATGGGCGCGGGCGAATGCCACATAGTGATCTTCAACTATGGAAGGACGATCTATGAGACTTTAATCCATCCCTCTACATCAAACGAGCTGAGGTCGAAGCTGCACGAATTTAGTGGGCCAATCCTGTCCCGAGGTTGGTTTCAACGCGCGGTGACGGCTCGACGAAACCTCAATGAAGAGTGTCTCTGGACGCTCTATGCATTGCAGGATCGAGTATCGAGGTTTTACGACCAGCCAGGAGGCCGGGATCGCGGTAACGGGACGATCAAGATGATTGAGTTCTTCGAACAACTTGCAGGCCACGCTCCGATGAGAATGTGCGTGCTCTCGGGGGGGGCATATATACTATTTGACGGGAGCCACCGGTTAAAAACAGTGGCCCGAAATGGCGAACAACTGAAGATCATCGCATTTAATGCCGAAAATGATCTCAAGATTGCGCCCGACTCGGAATACGTTCGGCCAGTTGAGCCGTACTTTCCTGGCACGATCGTTGACATCCGACTGATTCTGGACAGGGCGGTTCTGACCGGACTGACGGCCCCCAGAGGATAAAGCTATGACATTGGATCTAAACGAAATTCGACTACCCCGCGACTCTAGGTTCCTGTCAGGGAGACCGTCGGGCGAGAATGCTCGCCGTTATTTCAAGTTGGATTCGCTCGATAATAGCGACGATAAGGCGGAAGTATCCGTCCCGGACGACCTCTACGCACTGAATCTCTCCTTTTTCCTCGGGATGTTTGGCCCCAGCGTCAGAAAGTACGGATCGGAGGAATTCCGGAGGAAATATGTGTTCAAGGGCAGAGCAATCCACCAGAAAACCGTCGACGAGGGAATATCGAGAGCAGTCGCTGAGGCCACGATTTTTTCACAGCCTGAACCATGAAATGTCATAAGCAACGCCAATGACCACCTTCGCGCACGAACTCGCAGCCGTACTGGCGACACAGACACAGGTCCCTAACTTCACTGTCGAGTGCGTGGAGAAATTGAGCTGGGTTCCGCTAGTCGTCTCTGTGGCTCAGACACTCTACATCGGTTGGCTGACCTACTACCTCTTCGAAGCTGGCAGCCGTCAAAGGCAGGTAGAGCGCAGGGCAGCATTCTTCCACGCCCTCGTCCTCGACAAAGGAATGGGGGACCTCCAACTATCCTTCGAGCAGCTGAGGCTCAATCTGCAATCGCGGGCGAGGGACCTGGAAAAGCACAAGAGCTTTTGGTCGCAGGAAAAAATTGATGAATTCATGTCCGAAATGACCACCGAGTACAACGTCATGCTCTCTTACACCTTGAGGAGATTCGCAACGAGAGTCAGCGTGATGGACCTACACCTCGCGAAGAGCCTGTCAGACCACTCCGAGCAGTTCGAGGATAAGGTAACCAACTGGTTCCTAAACTTCGCCAGACGAAGCGCATTTGAAGGGTGCGACTCGTTGACTGACATACTCATGGATGGCGAGAATCAGGTCTACCGATTGCTGCACGACTACGAGTTTGGCGAGCGGAAAAGGACGAAAATGAAGTCAGGCGGATCATCCTAAACCCGCCGCCCGGCAGGGCATTCGCGAAGCGAACCGCTATCTCCATTTCTCTGTGATTCGCTTCTCGCTCCTCCTATATGTAACTCTTAGCATTACAAATCTATCGCCGCAAAAAAAATCGGTATCATCGGTCTAGTCCAGTCAAGTGTCCAGATCGGCGTAAGCCTTTGCTTTTCCTCGAACCTCGAACCTGGTACCTCGAACCTATGCAGAAGCCCCGCATCGCCATCCCCGTCCCCACCACCACCGACCTCGAGTACAGCCGCCGCACCTGGCAGCAGTACGCCACCGCCGTCGAGCGCAGTGGCGGCGAGGCCGTCCAGGTCCCGCTCGGCGATCCGCCCGCCGCCACCGCCCGCCTCATCGCCGACTGCCAGGGCATCCTCCTGCCCGGCTGCCCCGCCGACGTCAACCCGCAAAAATACGGCCAGCAGCCAGTCGAAGAGTGTGCGCCCCCCGACCAGGCCCGCGAAAACGTCGACGAGCTCCTCCTCCAGGACGCCCACAACATGGGCAAACCCATCTTCACCATCTGCTTCGGCACCCAGATGCTCAACGTCTGGCGCGGCGGCACCGTCATCCAGGACCTCATGCCCATGCCCGTCAATCACAAGGCCGGCCGAACCGTAGCCGTCGCCCACACCGCCGCGGTCGCGCCGGATTCGCTGCTCGGCCAGGCAGCCGCCGTTGAAGAGGTCCCAGAGCGCGACGGCTTTCTCCGCCTGCCCGTAAATTCCAGCCATCATCAGGCCATCGGCATCCCCGGCGACGGCCTCCGCGTCACCGCCCGCAGCCCCGAAGACGGCGTCATCGAAGCCATTGAAGGTACCCCCGAAGGAGTCGGCGGCAGCTTCGTCCTCGGCGTCCAGTGGCATCCCGAGCGTACCTTCGAGCAGAGCGCCGCCTCCCGCGCCCTCTTCGCCCGCTTCGTCGCCGAAGCCGCCGCCTGGGTCCCAAAACCCGCCTCCCCCCCCGCATCATAAGGCGTAAATTGGACTCAAGCCCAATGAGCCTCTTCCCGCTGAAGCCCACGCACGCCCCCGTCAAAAAGTACTACGAAGCCCTTCCGTAGCGTCGAGGAAATCCTAGAGCCCAATACCCCTAAAAGCATTGGCTTGTCGGATCATCTCCACCGATGGCCAATCCGCTTTGAGTTTTGGCAAGGACAGAGGACCCAGAGACGCTATGAATTTCGCCTCACCGCCGTTCAAGTTGAGAGCCCGCAGCCGGTCTAGTTTCGCTTCGTTCGACCTTACGATGTAGCGATCATCGATGTAGATAATTCCGAGGTCGTAAGCCCGGTGATAAGTCGGAGCGAGACAAATCCCGTTTTCTATCCGGTCGCTGCTGCCTTTCGCACCTACGGGCAGAATATGAGCGGCATCCACAAGCTGAAGTTGGGCGGCCGTAACGGCACAAGTATTGTTGTACGAAGACAATACCGTTCTACGAAATGAACTATCTCTGCTGAGGGTGCTGATCGTTTGCACCACTCGCATCCGCTCAAGCGGAATTTGTTCCATTTGGTTGCTCGGGAGCGGCTTCAGGTCGACCGCCAACTTAAGCAGACTTACAGCCTTCGCATCCGCTCCGAGAGAATGGAGCTGGGCTGCGTTGAGTGTATAGCTGAGCAGTTGGTCTGGACGGATTCCAGATTGACATTCGCGCCGTGGAGAGACTTAGCGCCCACGGCGCGCCGCTATCTTAGCCTGGGGCAACGCCCCAGGTACGTGAGGCTCACGGAACCCGAGGGCTGAAGGCCCGACCCATCAATCCTCCCGCAGCCACTATACTTGCGGCCATGCCGCAATCGTTCGCCCTTATCATCGTCCATCTCGTCTTCAGCACGAAAGACCGTATTCCCATCCTCACCACCCCCATCCGCACCGCTCTCCACGCCTACCTCGCCACAGTCGCTCGTAACGCGGGATGCGAATGCTTTCGCGTTGGTGGCGTCGCCGACCATGTTCATCTCGCCATCAGCCTCTCGCGTACGTACACCACCGCAAAACTGGTCGAAGAACTCAAAACCTCCTCTTCAAAATGGCTCAAGACGCAAGCACCCGCCCTGGCCGCATTCGCATGGCAACGAGGCTATGCCGCGTTCTCTGTCGGTCCATCTGATCTGGACGCTTTGCGCCAATACATCGATACCCAGGAAAAACACCACCACAAGCAAACCTTCGAGGAGGAATTACGCGCTCTTCTCGCCAAGTACGGAATCGAACACGACGAACGCTATATGTGGGATTGAGCCACTCTCGCCCGCGAGCACATTGGAAGGCAAGACGCCACTAGGATGTGCTTGTGCGAATAGCACGCGAGAGTCACTCGGAATATGATGCCATCTCAAGACATTTGTGGAGGTGAAGTGCATTGAAACGCGTACGAGGCCGATGCGAGTGCGAAAAGCCTGGCACGGTGCGCTCCGGCGTACCGGGAATAATAGCGGGTGGGCCAGACAAGAAAGGTAGAAGGTACGTCGAGCGATGCGACTTGTGCATGCGATTCAAGACAGACGACGACGCGGGCTCGGAATACGCGAGAATTATGGGCGGTCGTTGCGGACACGACAAGGAAAGACGTGCAGTTTGGTCACTCAAATGATCCAGCCCGTTCAGGACGTTTTCCTACTTAGATCGCCATGGACAGACGATCTCCGTGATCTCCTTTCCTCAGTCGAGGAAGATCTTTTGATCGGATGCCCCTACATTAAGCGCGCCGGAACGGAACACATCCTCTCGCAACTCAGCCGGCGAGGACTGCTGAATGAAACCCGCGTGGGAATCATTACGGATTTAAGACCGGAAAGCGTGTTGGCCGGCTCAATGGATCTGGATGCGTTGACCGAGCTTGGCGGATATATACCCAACTTTCACCTTACCCATTTGCCTGGTATTCACGCCAAAGTGTATGTGGCGGACGTGAAAATGGCGATTGTCACATCGGGAAACCTCACCCACTCCGGACTTCGTGGGAACGTTGAATATGGAGTGGCCCTCAGGCAGAAGACAGTTGTATCCCAGATTAGGGGCGACTTTGAAGGATTCGAGTCGCTTGGAGCAGGCATTTCAAGGGAGGACGCCGCTGCTCTTTCTGTGGAAATGCAGGATCTCAAGAAGTTGTTCTCACGCGCTCAGAAGTCCATAAAGCAGCAGGCCCGCAAATTATTCGAAGAGAGGCTTGAAAAGACCCACGTTCAACTGCTGCGGCGTCGTGTGTCAGCGGGAACCCCCAATTCCGTCTTCGCCGATACCATCAAATTCCTCCTATTGAAGGGTCCACTGAGAACTGAGCAGATGCATCCGCTGATACAGGCTATCCATCCCGATCTCTGCGACGATTCGGTCGACCGCACAATCGACGGAGTAAATTTTGGGAAGAAGTGGAAACATCAAGTCCGCACCGCGCAGCAACATCTGAAAAGACAAGGCGAAATCAGTTTTGACGGTGAACGCTGGAGCCTCGAACGACCACGACAGCAATAACGTGAACCCTCAGATCCTCACCCGACCCGTTTTCCATCAGCGCTGCCGGAATACTTCATAAAGTTCCTAACTGATCCCGGCGATCTTGTAGTCGATCCCTTTGGCGGATCGTGCGTCACTGGGGAGGTTTGCGAGTCGCTTAAGAGAAAGTGGGTGTGCTGCGAGCTCCAGGTCGACTACCTCGAAGGCGCGAGCAAGGTTTAGCGACGGTCATGTTCGACGAAGGCCGCCCTCGACGAGCTATAGGATAGATTCCCCGTGCTCGCTTCCGATTAGAGAAAAGGACGTACCCTTAGTTGCTGATGGTGGGCGAAAGAGGCCCTCATTAATCCGGACGCCTACTCAGCAACCGATTCAGAACGACCGGAATGAAGTAGACTCGTACGCTGCCACACTCTTCGAATAGACGCTTTTCCAAGGACAAATCCGAACTCCGCTACAACGACTTCCTGCTCCTGCGCGGCATCCCGCCGCCGCCTTCGACTACCGCCTCGGCAACCGCTCCGCCCTCGAATGGGTACGTTTTCCATAAATCCAGACCAGTACCGCGTCTGCTGCGCTTCGCGCAGCCATCCACCGACCCCCGCTCCGGCATCGTCAACGACCCCAACCGCCCCGGCGACCCCAAATACATCCTCCGCCTCATCGGCCAGGTCATCACCGTCTCCCTGGAGACGCAAGAAATCATAGCGACCCTCCCCTCCCTCAACCTCCCCGCCTAGCCGTGCGCTCTGTTTCTCTCCGCGATCTCGGCGATTCGCCTTTCGCTCTTTCCCATTTGTAACGTTGCGAGTTACGAATCGACCGCCAGGAAAATCGGTATCATCGGGATCGAGGACCCTACGTTGACTCCCGGTAGAATCGCCGATCTGCTCCAGCCGTATCTGACCAGGACAGAACCGCCCCTCGCCGCCCCATCGGACCCGACGAAAATACCGGACCGGCCACCGATCCCGAACTGGCCGCGAATCTACGAACAGCTTGCCGTCTACCTCGATCTCCTCCTGAAGTGGAACGCCCGTATCAATCTGACCGCGATTCGGGATCCCGAAGAGATCGTCCGCCGTCACTTCGGCGAGGGCCTCTTCGTCGGTTTACATCTCGGTATGTGCAAGACTCTGCTGGACTTCGGATCTGGAGCCGGCTTTCCCGGCGTTCCCATTCAGCTCCTTCGCCCAGACGTGCAGGTCACCCTCGCCGAGTCGCGCACCCGCAAAGCCGCGTTTCTAAAAGAGTTAGTGCGCACCCTGGATCTGCCCACCGAAATTTGGCCCAGCCGTGTTGAAACCATGCCGCCCTCCCGAAAATTCGACGCAGTCGCCCTCCGCGCCGTCGACGACATGGAATCGGCCGTTCATGAAGCCTCTACCCGCGCTTCCAGCCGCATGCTTGTCGCGTCCACCACCAGCTCCCCTGTCTGGTCAAAATTGACCACCCAATTCGCCTTCGATAAACCCATCCCCCTCCCCGAATCGCAGAATGGCGTCCTTTTAATCGCCCACCGCCACTAATTGTTCCACGTGGAACAATTCGGTCAAAACGCTCGAATGTTCCACGTGGAACATTCCATCCGTCATCCAACGCACAAAAGATTTCCACACTCCCCTTAGCCAATCCCCGCGCCGCCAGCGGGAATTCAAAAGCGTCCACAGCTTTCTCCACAGGTACGCGGAATTCTGCACAAATCGGCCCATTGCCAGGTGTGGCTGCGGCTCGATAGGCTCTTTTTTACATCGTGAACGAATTTCAATCACAGCCGCAAAGTCTGACCGTTGAGCCTAAAGTCCTCACGTCCAAGGTCATCGCTGTCGTGAACCAAAAAGGCGGGGTGGGAAAAACCACCACTGCTATTAATCTGGCTACCGCTTTGGCGTTGGAAGGCCTTCCGACGTTGCTGATTGATTGCGATCCGCAATCGAATGCTACCGGTGGGTTGGGCGTAGCCCGTAATGAAAGCCGCATCAGCGTCTACGATGTGCTGATGGGATCGGCGACGGTTGCCGAAGCGCTGCTGAAAACTGAGGTCGCGTCGCTGTTTTTGCTTCCCGGAAGCAAGAACATGATTGGCGCCAATCTGGAGCTGGTTTCGCAGGAGCGCAGGGAATTTCGCTTACGCGAAGCTGTTGCGCCCGTCCGAGGCGACTACCCCTTCATTGTGCTGGACTGCCCGCCGGCGCTGGATCTGCTTACGCTGAACGCGCTGGTCGCGGCCGATGGTCTGCTGGTTCCCATGCAGGCTGAATACTTTGCGCTCGAGGGCATCTCCGAGCTTATGGGGACGCTCGACCGGGTCGCCCAGGCTTTCAATCCGACCCTTGCGCTGGAAGGTGTATTGCTGACCATGTACGACGATCGAACGAATCTGTCGCAACAGGTGACGGAAAACCTGCAGGCATTTTTCGGAGAGAAGCTGCTGACCACTACAATTCCGAGGAATATTCGCCTGGCAGAAGCGCCGAGCCATGGCAAGCCGGTCCAGCTCTACGATGCGAAGTCGAAGGGGGCGGAGGCTTACACGGCGCTGGCGTTGGAGTTACTGCGCCGCAATGGAATCGAAAGTCCCAAGGCCGTCGCCAAGGCGGTCGGCAAAGGTCCCGGCGAGATGGCGGAGCCGAAGCGGGTGCCGAAGTTTTGGCCCTACAACAAGTGATCCGGAGCATTCCAAATGATCTGGGACGGGTTTTATGAATCAGCGCAGCGATGAGTTCCGCTGTTAGCGAAGGAGAAGAGGTTAGCTATGGAAGCGATTGCAGCTCACACCGCCGTTGACCCAAAGCGCCGGCACGCGCTGGGCAAGGGGATCGAATCTTTGCTGGGGCCGCGTCCGCAAGCCGCGCCCGTGCCCGAACCGACGGGCAAGCCGCTGGAGATTCCGGTGGACCGGATCGAACCGAATCCCTACCAGACGCGCACCGCCTTCGATCCGGCCAAGCTGGCGGAGCTGACGCAATCGATTGCGGCGACGGGCGTGGTGCAGCCCATCGTCGTGCGCGAGGTGGCGGGCGGGCGCTATCAGCTGATTATGGGGGAGCGGCGCTGGCGTGCTTCGCAGGCGGCGGGCAAGGCGACCATCCCGGCGATCGTGCGCCAGGTCTCCGACGAGCAGGCGATGGAGATGACCATCGTCGAGAACCTGCAGCGGGCGGACCTGAACCCGATGGAGCAGGCGCGCGCGTTCGATCGGCTGAGCCGGGAGTTCCATTTGACCCAGGAGCAGATTGCGACGCGTACTGGAAAAGATCGCGCAAGCGTCGCTAACTTCCTTCGTTTGTTGAAGTTGACGAAATCAATCCAGAACCTGGTGGAGACGGGCGAGCTGTCGTTTGGCCATGCGCGGGCGCTGCTGGGGCTGGAGTCGTCGAAGAGCCTGACGGAGGCGGTGGAACGGATTCTGAAGGACCACCTGTCGGTGCGGCAGACGGAGTTGATGGTCACGGCGATGCTGAATCCGGAGCGGAAGCCGATGCGGGCAGCGCCGACGCCGCCTCCGCAGGACCCCAATGTCCGCGAGGCGCAGGACCGGTTGCAGCAAAAGCTGGGGCTGAAGGTGCGGATTGAGGACAAGAAGGGTAAGGGGCGGGTGATTATTGAGTACGCCGGGGTGGATGATTTCGACGCGATTCTGGGGGCGCTGGGGGAGTAGAGAAGTTGTCAGTTCTCAGTTGTCAGTTGTCAGGAAGTGCAAATGCAACTGCTGTGGTTACAATTAGAGAGAGCTGGCCGAGGAAGACGCCGGCGAGCACGGCTGAAGCCGTGCCCTTAACGAAACGTGTGGCGACGGATTACGTCCCACCCTTCACGATGATGCTGTGAAGGATGGGGCACCCGCCCTTCCGGGATTGTGCGGGTGATAGAGGCGGCGAGCGGATTACGTCCCACCCTTAACGATGGTGCGGTGAAGGATGGGGCACCCGAGCGGTGGGGGCGGGCCTGGTTGGAGCCAATGCGGGGATTCTTTGCTGGGCTCAGAATGACAGTCGGATCTCCTCCGCGGGGCGCACTAGACTGGTAGCAACCCTCTATGAAAGCTAGTGGCTTTGAGTTTCGGCATCGGTTCTGGATCATCATGGCGATTTTTGTGCTCGGGTTCTGGGCGCCGTGGGACTATGCGTTGCACCTGGATGGGGCGGGGCCGGATGCGCACGTGTGGGGTTGGCTGGCCGCGCTGATCTCCAAGAACGGGCTCATGGACATTACTTCGGCCTTCGACGCGCTGCTGGTGCTGGGCATTCTGTGCGCCGGCGCCGGAGCGGTGCTGCGGACATGGGGCTCGGCCTACCTGGGCGCCGAGGCGATGCGCGACGTGGAGATGCGCGGAGATGGGGTGATGGCCGACGGTCCGTATCGGCATCTGCGCAATCCGCTCTATGTGGGCTCGTGGATCAACGCCCTGGCGTTGGCGTTGCTGATGCCGCCGAGCGGGGCGGTGTTTACGTTGGCGCTGCTGGCGGGGTTCCAGGGCCGGTTGATTCTGGGCGAAGAGGCATTTCTGAGCGCGAAGCTGGGCGAGGCGTATACGAATTATTGTGCGGAGGTGCCGCGGCTGGTGCCGACGCTGCGTAAACCCACATCTGAGAAGCGAGACCCTTCGACGAGCTCAGGGCAGGTTGCGGGGCACCCGGCGGCTTCGGGCGCACGGCCGCGATGGGGGCAGGCGGCGCTGGCGGAGATTTTTTTGTGGGGAGTGACTGCGTCGTTCGCGGTGCTGGGCTGGCAATACAACGCACACCTGCTGCTGCGCTGCGTGCTGGTGTCGCTGGGCGTGGCGCTGGTGGTAAAGGGACTGGCAAAGCAGCAACGGCCCGTCGCCTAAAGCAATCTCACCGCGCACGAGGCTTGGGTGAGGTCGCTACCTCCGCATAGCGCGGGGCGAAACGGGCCGCTTCCTGTCTGCTTTCGGGGAGGGCGCTTCGACTACTTCTTGGGCGGCGCGATGGTGTCCTTGGCGATCTTGGCGACGCGGAATTTCACCACGGTCTTGGCCTTGATCTTGATCGGCTCACCGGTTTGCGGGTTGCGTCCGAGGCGGGCTTTGCGCTCTGCCTTGACCAGCTTGCCGATGCCGGGGATGGTGAATTCGCCGTTCTTCTTGGTCTCCTTGACCGCCGTCTCCGCCAGCAGCTCCAGGAAGCTCGCGGTTTGCTTGTTGGTCAATTCGAGCTTCTCCGCCAGTAAGCGTACCAGCGCTGTCTTGGTCATTCCTTTTGCCATGTGTTGCTCCTTGGTTGCTGAGTTGTGTTGCCGTTCCATTTCGTGTTTCAGGACCGTGCTGCGTTGTGGTGCCGATGGGTCTTTCACTCCCGGCAAACCCGGCTTGGCAAATGGCCCATTGCCGCGAAATCGCCGGTGTTTATGCGGGTGTTCGGAAATGCACCGCAATTCACGATCAGCCTTTCCGGGCCTATTGTCAATGGATTTTATCGGGTTTCCACAGGTTTTTTGCGGTTTTCTTCGGGTTTTGTCTGCATTTGGGAACAAATGGGGCGATTTTGGGGAGATTGGCAGGGGCTGAGGCGATGTGCCTTCTGGTAATGGTGGTTAAAAAGCTGACCTCAGGGGCTAAAGCCCCCTCTGCTTGCGGGCCCGAGCAGCACGGCTGAAGCCGTGCCCTTAACGAAACGTGTGGCGACGGATTACGTCCCACCCTTCACGATGGTGCTGTGAAGGATGGGGCACCCGAGCGGTGGGGCTGGGATTGCTCGCAGTGATTTTGGCGCGGACCGGAGCGATGCCCAGGCTAAGATTGTTCGCTCCTTCAGCGCGACGGCCTATCCTTCGGTGCAGATACGTCTCCGTCCACAAACTGACCTCAGGGGCTAAAGCCCCCTCTGCTTGCGGGCCCGAGCAGCACGGCTGAAGCCGTGCCCTTAAAACGAAAGGGCGGCGAGCGGATTACGTCCCACCCTTCACGATGATGCCGTGAAGGATGGGGCACCCGCCCTTAACGAAAAGGCGGCGAGCGGATTACGTCCCACCCTTCACGATGGTGCTGTGAAGGATGGGGCACCCGAACAGGACAGGCTTCGGAAGCTTTGCCCTTAAGGAAAGGCCAGAGGCGGATACGACATCCATTCAGCGATGCAGGGACTTCTCCAGGCCGCGTTTCTCCACGTCTCCAACCAAGGGCGTGTTGAGGAGGTGCACGATGGGCGCGGCCAGGGCGAATCGGGTGACGATCTGCTTGAGCAGGGTGGGCTGGGTGGCGAGCTCGGCGGGGAGGGTTGCGGAGACGCCCCACTGGCGGCAGAGCAGGAGGTCCATGGCGGGCGAGTCAGGCGGGAAGCCGCGCGGCGGGCGCTTGAGGCGATTGCCCTCGAACTCGTTCATCGATGCTTTGAGCTTGCGGCTGGAGAGCAGGGCGCGCAGCTCGGCATGATGGTCGGCGAGGTAGCGGCGGACGGCGAGCAACTGCTCGGGCGAAGGCATATACATGCCGGCGGCGACGATCGTCTCCTTGGGGCTGACGTGGAAGTAGAAGCCGGCGCCGGAGGTCTTCTCCATGCCGGCGCGGACCCACCAGGCGGCGACGTGGGTCTTGTAGGGTTTCTTGTCGGCGGAGAAGCGGGTGTCGCGATAGATGCGGAACATGGCCTTGTGGGGCGGACGAACGTGGTCGGGCGCAAAGCCGGCGAGCGCGTGGTTGATCTCGCCGATGAGGGCGAGCATGGGCTCTTTGAGCTCGCGGTCGAAGGTGGCCTTGCGCGGGGTGAACCACTCGCGGTCGTTGTGGCGGGCGAGCGCGCGGAGGAACTTGAGAGCTTCCGGAGTGAAGTGGGTGGGCATGGGAGTGGTCAGTTGTCAGGTTGCAGGTTCTCAATAAAAACCTAACACCGATTTACACCGATGGGCACCGATTAGGAATGTGGACCGGGAGTGGAGATCGGTCGCGGGGGCGGGAAGGCAACTACGGAGATTCTGGCCCATTCGGCTTCGCTCAGGGCAGGCTTCTTCGAGGCCAGATTGACGGGGCGGCGGGGCGGTTTGGGGGGGGATAGGATTTGGGGATGGGATCGATGCGTAATTTGGCGGCCCTGGCGCGTATACCCTGCGTATGTTCGCATTTGAGACCATTCTGGCGGAGACGGTGAGCACGGAAACCCAGCAGATCGCCCGCGGACTGCGCCAACGCGACCTTGCGCTGCTGCACGCGCTGGTGGAGCAGTATCAGTACCGGTTGGTGCGCTACCTGATCTACCTGCTGGGCCGGCGCGATGCCGTCGACGACCTGGTGCAAGAGACCTGGCTGCGGGTGCTGGAACGCGGCCGCAGCTACGATGGGCAATCGCCGTTTGCGCCATGGCTGTTCACGATCGCGCGCAACCTGGCCATCGATAGTCTGCGGAAACGGCGCATTTTCTCACTGGACTCGAGTGACCCCGAGGATGACGGCGGCGCGCATTCCGCGGATTCGGGGACACTCGCCTCCCATGCGCCTTCGCCGTTTGAGCAGGCGGCGCGCACCGAGGACGCCCGCTTGCTCTCCGCGTCGCTGGAGACGCTGCCCCCGGCGGTGCGCGAGGCGCTGGTCCTGCGCTTTCAGGAAGAGATGTCGCTGGAGGAGATTGCCGCCATCGCCGGCGCGTCGGTCTCCACCGTGTCGTCGCGGATCTATCGCGGCCTGGCAACGCTGCGAACGCACATGCAAGGAGCACCCCATGCAAACTAATTCCCATTCCCAATCCGAAGCCCGTCACCCGTCCTTTTGCGGGCTGATTGACAAGTCGCTGGCCGGCGCAGCCACGCCGCAGGAGGAACAGACGCTGCGCCAGCATCTGGCCACGTGCGCTCCGTGCGCGGAGCATCTGGACGCGAGCCGCCGCGTGGTTGCCGGGCTGGAGGGATTCTCCTTCGCGCTCGGGCCAGCGCTGGACAGCAAAGTGATGGCAGCGGTCGCGCTGCGGGCGCAGCAGTTGGAGGCCAGCCGCGTGCGTCGAAGGCAGATGGGATGGGGCGGGCTGGTGGCGCTGCTGCTGACGGTGGTGGGGTCGCTGGCCGTGTCGCGGCTGGGCTCGCTGGCCGGCCCGGCGCTGCATGTCGATCCGGCGCAGATGCGGCTTGGTTTGACGGCCTTCTGGATTACGCCTTCGGTTTTCGTTTGTCTGCTGTTGCTGTTGCCCGCGTTCCATGCCGGATTGGGCACCCGGAAAGGAGCATCGCAATAATGGGAGAACTCTTTCAACCCGTCCACATCCTGTTTCTGCTATCCCTGCTATTCATCCTCGCGGTCTTCGTGGGCGTAATCGTCCTTCTGGCGCGGAGTTCCAGTGGGGCTCGCCCGACGAGCTTCCGCGAATCGTTCCTCAGTGTTGTGCCCCAGCCGGCCCGCCGCATTGCCACCGTCCTCTTCTGTCTTGCCCTGGTGATCGGCATGATCTACGGGTTTGCCGGAGGGCGGGCGCAGATGCTGTCCGATTACCACCACGGTCATTTTCCCGGGTATGGGCCGTACCTGCCGGTGCTGATCTCGCTGGCGTGTCTGGTCCCTGGCGCGTTCATCGGCGGTCTGCTCGCACTCTGGACGCTGGGTCTGGGTTACGTGTACGGCGACGCGCGCCGGCGCAGCATGCCCGCGGTCCCGTGGCTGCTGGTCGCGTTGTTTGTCCCCAACCTGCTCGGCTTCCTGCTGTACTTTGTGCTGCGCAAGCCGCTGGCCCATCCCTGCCCGCAGTGCGGCCAGGCCATCACGCCGGAACAGCGCTTCTGCTCCTGGTGCGGCGGGCAGCAGTATGTGGCGCCCTATGGCACCACGGTCGCGCCGCCGGGTCCCACGGGGGGCGCGGTGGGGTAGGATGGGCGCAGCATTTCCTAGGTGTTCCCAGGGAGGGTCCGATGAAACACGTGGTTTGCTTGGCGCTGCTTGCATGGTTCAGTGTGCTGCCCGGTGTGGCACAGTCCGACTCGGCCAATACGGAGACGTTGAGAGATATTCTTTCGGAGATTCGCGCGCTGCATAACGACGTGCGTCTGAGCCAGACCACGCAGATCCTGCTGACCGAGATGGAGGTGCAGCGGGGTGTGGTGGATAAGGCGACGGAGAAGCGAGACAATGCGCGGAACCGGCTGACGCAGCTGCAGTCGACGGAGAAGAACTTCACGGCGCAGATCGCGCAGAGCGAGGAGAACGCAAGGTCGCTGACGCTGGACCCGGTGCGGCAGAAGCAGCTTGCCGACCAGGCACAGATGTTGAAGGCGAATATGGCGAACTTCAAGAGCCAGGAGGATGAGGCGCAGAGCGCGGCTCTGGACGCCGAGACCACGCTGCGCAAGGAGCAGAGCACGCTACAGGGCATCCAGGACCGGCTGGACGATGTGGTGAAGAAGCTGCAGCCGGCCAACAACTGAATTTACGCCTGAGACTCTGGCGCGGGCCTTCAGAGGGTGCAGAAAAAGTCGAGTTTCGCGTGGAGAGTTGCGAAAAGCATATCCCCGGGGCTAAAGCCCGGATTGCCGCTGTGCCCATTATGCCGGGACTGAAGTCCCGGCCTATCTTGGAGGCGGGTTTTCCCGCGACCTCTTCAGCGCGCAATTCTGGCAGGGCGGGAAAGCCAGCGCAGAGGGTCGGGCGAACGGATTACGTCCCACCCTTTCGCAATCATGCCGCGAAAGGATGGGGCACCCACGCTGCAGGGCATCCAGGACCGGCTGGACGATGTGGTGAAGAAGCTGCAACCGGCCAACAACTGAATTTACGGCTGAGACTCTGGCGCGGGCCTTCAGAGGGTTCGCGTGGAGAGTGGCGAAAAGCATGTCCCCGGGGCTAAAGCCCGGATTGCCGCTGTGCCCATTATGCCGGGACTGAAGTCCCGGCCTATCTTGGAGACGGGTTTTCCCGCGACCTCTTCAGCGCGCAATTCCGGCAGGGCGGGAAAGCCAGCGCAGAGGGTCGGGCGAACGGATTACGTCCCACCCTTTCGCAATCATGCCGCGAAAGGATGGGGCACCCAGGCATCCAGGGCATCCAGGACCGGCTGGACGATGTGGTGAAGAAGCTGCAACCGGCGAGCTGAATCTCCCAGGGAGTGTAGCAGTTCACAAAGTGTCCCAATCGGCGGCTGGGCGCAATCGGGCGGCTCTATGATGGACGGGTGCGCGCGCATCTGGCCAGCCTCGTCGAAGACTTTCGCAAGCACGCAAGCGAGACCGCGGTGGTGGCGCATCGGGGCAACCGGCGCTACGCGACCAGCTATGGGGAGCTGGCCAACCTGGCGGGGCGGTTTGCGGCGGAGTTGGAGCGGCGCGGGATTGCTCCGGGCGAGCGGGTGGTGCTGTGGGGAGAGAACTCGGCGGAGTGGATTGGGGTCTTCTTCGGCTGCCTGCTGCGCGGAGTGATGGTGGTGCCGCTGGATGCGGCGGGCTCTGCCGAGTTTGCGGGCAGGGTGATTGAGGACGTTGCGCCGAGGCTGGTGGTAGGGGATGCGGGGCTGATCGGGTCACTGCAGGGAACAGGGAACAGGGAACAGGGAACAGAAGACAACAGCGGTGCGGACAATGTCGGGCTTGGCGGGCAGGAAGACGAAAAGCGTGTCTCAGGGGCTAAAGCCCGCTTCCTTCCCGACCCGGTGATGCCGGGACTGAAGTCCCGGCCTAGCTCAGACAATGATTTTTCGGCAACGGGTGAAACCGTGCCCTTAAGCGAGACGGGACCTGGAATGCCGCGAAACAAGACGAAAGCTGCAATCCCGCAGATGGAGTTGGCGGGGATTGCGGCGCGGCTGCCGGCGGAGCCACTGTTCACGGTCAGCGATGCGGTGACGTTGCAGACTCCGTTTCAAATTGTCTTTACGTCGGGGACCACCGCGGAGCCGCGCGGGATTGTTCACACCCACCGCAATGTGCTGGTCAGCCTGCGGACGATTGAGAGCGAGATTAGCAGATACATCAAGTACGAGCGCATCTTTCATCCGCTGCGCTTTTTGCATTGCATTCCGTTGAGCCACGTCTTTGGGCAGTTCATGGGGCTGTGGTGCCCGGCGCTGCTGGGCGCGGAGGTCCACTTCGCGGACCAGCTTGAGCCTTCGCGCACGACCGACCTGATCAGGCGCGAGCGCATCTCGGTGCTGATTGCCGTGCCCCGCGTGCTGCAACTGTTGCGGGCGCATCTGCTGGCGCTGTTTCCGACGCTGGGAGCGGAGCTGGACGCGTCGGCGGGGATGAAGGTGTGGAAGCGCTGGTGGACGTTCCGCCGCGTCCACGGTGCGCTGGGCTGGAAGTTCTGGGCGGTCATCTCGGGTGGGGCGACGCTGCCTGAAGAGTTGGAGACGTTTTGGAACCGGCTCGGCTTCGCCCTGATCCAGGGCTATGGCATGACCGAGACGGCCGCGCTGGTGACGCTGAATCATCCGTTCCATATTGCCGCCGGGACGGTGGGCCGGCCGTTGCCGGGACGCGAGGTGAGGATCGCAGATGACGGCGAGGTGCTGGTGCGCGGGGAGATGCTCTCGGGCGCGACCTGGCAGGGCGGCAGGATGCACGCGCGCGAGGGCGAGTGGCTGGCCACGGGCGACCTGGCGGAGAAGAACGCCGCAGGCGACCTGCGCTTCACCGGGCGCAAGGGGGATGTGATTGTCACGGCGGCGGGGTTGAATATCCATCCCGCCGACCTGGAGAGGGCGCTGAACGCGCAGCCGGGAGTTCGTGGCGCGGCGGTGGTGGCGTGCGATCTGGCCAATGGGCCGGAACCGGTGGCGGTGGTACTGTCCTCCACCACTGACGCTGAGCTCGATCGGGCCGTCGCGGATGCCAATCGCATGCTCGCCGACTTTCAGCAGATTCGCCGCGTCCTGCGCTGGCCCGAGCTTCAGTTCCCTTACACCTCCACGGGGAAGCTGATTCGGCGGCAGGTTGCGCAGTGGGCGTGCGCCACGCTGACGGGCAGCGCTACTTCGGGTTCGTTGGGTGCGGGATCGACGGATGCGTTGCTGGCGGCGATTGCCGAGGTGACGGGCGAGCCGATCCCGGCTACGGCCGAGCCGGACCGCCTGCGCCTGTCTGAAGACCTGCATCTCGACAGCTTAGGGAGGGTGCAGCTCCAGTCCACGCTGGAGCAGAGCTTCGGCCTTGAGATCGAAGACGACGATATTGCCGCAGCGCAGACCGTGGGAGAGCTGCGTAAGTTGGTGGAGGGACAGGTTGTCAGTTCTCAGTTGCCAGCTCTCAGTTCAGCGAGCGGCGGCGGGCGAGCATCGACAACCAATGAAGAACGAACAACGAAGAGCGAACCATCGGGGGCGGAGGCGCAGGTCTATCCGCACTGGCCGTGGAGCTGGCCGATGCAGGCGCTGCGGGTGGTCTTCATCGAACTGATCATGCGTCCGCTGGTGTGGTTGCTGGGCGCGCCACGGGTGCGCTATGCCCCAGGCGCGCGGGCGGCGCTCGACGATATGCCGACCAAAGACGAGGAGCGAGGAGCAGCGAAGACGGGACAACCATCTCCGGTGATTTTGATTGCGAATCACGTGACTGAATATGATGGCGCGCTGATTCTGTATGCGCTGCCACGCAGGCTGCGCGACCATGTCGCCGTGGCCATGTCGGGCGAGATGCTGCTCGACTTACGCCACGCGCGCAATCAGGGGAATGTGTTTGAGAACCTGTTCGGCCCGGTCGCCTACCTGCTGATCACGGCGCTGTTCAATGTGTTCCCGCTGCCGCGCGCGCGGGGGTTCCGGCGCAGCTTTGCGCACGCGGGCGAGGCCATGGACCGCGGCTACTCGATCCTCATCTTCCCTGAAGGGACGCGCAGCAAGGAGGGCAAGCTGGGTCATTTCCGGCCTGGGATTGGGCTGCTGGCGCAGGAGTCGCGGGCGCCGATCGTGCCCATCGGGCTGGCGGGACTTTATGAGCTGACGGCTGGGGGCCGCTGGTTCCGGTCGGGCAAGCTGGAGGTGCGCATTGGCGAGCCATTTCCGGCGGCCGGCGACGACACCGACCCGGCGCAGCTGACGGCGGCCCTGGAAGAAGCCGTCCTGATCCTGCTCGAATCGCCCTCCGGCAAGCCCCAGTAGTCCAGCGCAGCGCAATCACTTGCCGATGCAGAAGGTGGAAAAGATAAGGCGGAGGACATCCTCGGTGGTGGTGGCGCCGGTGAGGGCGTCAAGGGCGCGCAGGGTTGCGTAGAGGTCGAGCAGAAGCATTTCGTGCGGGATGCGGGCGGCGACGGCTGCCTGGGCGGCGGCGAGCGCGCGGAGGGACTCGGCGACGGCCTGATGCTGGCGGAGGTTGGTGAGCAGAGCGGCCTCGCGCAGGCCAGCGCCGGGGCCGGCCACCGCGGCGACGATGGCGGCGCGGAGTTCGGGGATGCCCTGACCGGTGAGGGCGGAGGTGGGGATGGGGTGCAAGGTTCGAGGTTCAAGGTTCGAGGTGAGGGCTTCTGGCGCCAGGCTCCAGGTGGGAGGGATGGGTAGGGGTTGAACGGCTTGGGGAGTCGAGACGGCATGAAGGGGTTCGGGGTCCTTCGACTCGCCGCTGCGCTGCTCGCTCAGGATGACGAGATCGTGAGTTTGTAATTGACTTGGTAGCAGATCAATTTTGTTGTAGGCGAGGAGCAGCGCGCCGGGGGTGTGACCGGCGAGGATGGCTGCGTCCTGCGCAGGGATTGCTGCGGCGGCGGCGAGGGTGGGGGCGTCGAGGACGAGCAGGACGACGTCGGCGTCGGCGATGGCCTGGTGGGATTTGGCGATGCCGAGGCGTTCGGCCTCGTCGGTGGAGTCGCGCAGGCCGGCGGTGTCGATGAGGTCGACGGGGATGCCGTCGATTGCAACTCTTTCGGTTACAAGATCGCGGGTGGTGCCGGGGGTCGCGGTGACGATGGCGCGGTCGCGCTGGACGAGGCGGTTGAAGAGCGAGGACTTGCCGGCGTTGGGGCGGCCGACGATGGCAAGTTTGAAGCCGTCGCGCACGATGCGGCCGTAGGCGAAGCTCTGCTCCAGCGCGAGCAGAGGCGCGCGGATGGCGGCGATCCGTTCGGCGATGTTGGCGGCGGGGAGGACGTCGATGTCGTCCTCGGCGAAGTCGATGCCGGCTTCGAGCGCGGCGATGAGGGCAACGAGGCCGGCTTTGATGGGGGTGACGATTTGGGCGAGAGCACCGCCGAGCTGACGCGCGGCGACGCGGGCCTGCTCCAGGGTGGAGGAGCCGATGAGGTCGGCGACGGCCTCGGCCTGGGTGAGGTCGATGCGGCCGGCGAGGAAGGCGCGCTGGGTAAATTCGCCGGGCTCGGCGAGGCGGGCACCATTCGCGCAGCATTGGCGCAGCACGTAGTCCAGCAGCACGGGTGAGCCGTGCATGGCGATTTCGACGACGTCTTCGCCGGTATAGCTATGGGGCGCGGCGAAGCAGGTAGCGACGCATTGGTCCAGCACGGCATCGGTCGCGATGTCGAGAACTTCGCCGAAGCGGGCGCGGCCAGCGGCCAGCGGATGGCGGAGGTGGAGCAGAGGCGCGACAATGTCACACGCGCGCGGGCCGCTGAGGCGGACGATGCCGATGCCGCCGCGGCCGGGCGGGGTGGAAATCGCGACGATTGTGTCCTGGTCAAGAGGCGCCATCCCTACAGATGATAGAGTCCTTAGCCGGCATTTCGTTGAACTATGTGTCGGGCCTTCAGCCCTCACAATTTGGGTAACGTGAACCTAGGCCTTCGGCCCAGGCTGGTATGTCGGCGCGCTTTCAGCGCTTGCGTCGTGGGCGTAGGTTGAATGCTGGATCGGCTCAGAACCCGCTCCCACACTCGTCCGGCACATTGAGCCGGCGGTCGAGTGTCGCGCCTCCAGCGCTCGGACGTTCTCTTGTGGGCTCTGTTTCCCCAGCCCTGCCGGGCTGGGCTGATGTTTTGCGGACGGCCCTGCAGGCCTTCGACCACCGTCGAAATGGCCCAGGTGAACAGGCGATTTAGAGGCGGATTTAAAAGGTCCCCAGGGCTGAAGCCCCATAGGTTAAGCCGTGGCTTACCGCGGGCTGAAGCCCGCTGCTACTCCGAAGAACCAACTATGCTGATTCTGAACAGCTACGGAGATTCTGACTCTTCGAGTCCTAGGTCTTGACGACGGGCGGTGGGGCGGCGGGGTTGACGACGGGGAGGCCGAGGCCTCCGGCGCCGGAGCCTGCGTTCATGCTGCCCTTCAGGCCGGCGAGGATCTGGGTCATGAAGTCGTTGGCGGCGCCGGGCGAGTTGGGCAGGAAGACGGTGTTGTTGCCGGACTTGGTGCCGATGTCCTTGAGGGTGTCGAAGTACTGGGTGAGCAGGACCAGGGCCATGACGTCGTTGGGAGTGGCGCCGGGGACGGACTCGCGGAAGTTCTCGATGGAGGCGCGGAGGCCGTCGATGATGGCCTGGCGTTCGGCGGCGATGCCCTTGCCCTGGAGCGCCTTCGACTCGGCTTCGGCTTCCGCCTGTTTGACCTTGAGGATCTTGTCGGCCTCGCCGCGCGCCTGGGCGGCGACCTGCGCCCGCTGGGCCGCGTTGATGTCGTTCATCGCGTCCTTGACCTTGCTGTCGGGGATGATGTCGGTGACCAGCGCGGTGAGGATGTTGTAGCCGAAGCCGGACATGATGGAGTCGAGCTCGGTTTTGACGGCGACGGAGATGCCGGACTGCTGCTCGAAGGTCTCATCGAGCGAGAGCTTGGGCACATGGCCGAGGATGGAGTTGAAGACGAAGCTCTCAATCTGCTTCTGCGGCTGGCTGAGCTTGTAGAACGCGTCGTAGATCTTGTCGGAGAGGATCTGGTATTGGACGCTGACGGGGATCTGCACGAAGACGTTGTCCCGCGTCTTAGTTTCGACCTGGAACTGGGCCTGCTTCACCTGCAGGTCGACGAAGTAGACGCTCTCGGCAAATGGGACGAGTGTATGCAGGCCGGGCTGCACGATGCGGTTGAACTTGCCGAAGCGCTCGACCACGCCGGCGGTGTAGGTGCGCACCGTGTAGAGCGTCTTGACTACCAGGATGAGCACCACCAGCGCCAAGAATCCCAGAACTACCAGCCCAAACGTCGTCATCGTATCCATATCTCTTTCGCGCCCTCGCCCTTTCGCGTCCTCGCCAAGCCTTGAACTTCAGCCGGGGCAAGGATACACCACGGGGGCGAATTGACTGTGGCGCGCAGTCGCCCGTAGGGTTATGGCATCGTTTGGCCGAGGTGCAGGAATGATGGAGTGGAAGCACACGCGGAGGGCCTTTATTGCGCAGTCGGCGGCGGCGCTGGCGCTGAGCCGGGCGGGCCTGGGGGAGATTGTTGCGGGCGCAAGGGCGGTGGCGCGGCCGCTCGCGTTTGGGAGCATCAGCGCGGGGGGCGATCTTGGGCACCGCACCGCGCAGAATTTCGCGCGCTTGCAGGCGGACATCTACCGCCCGCCCGCGATGTGGCGGCAGACGAACTGGAGGTCGTGGCCGGGCGACCTGGAGGGCCGCGCGCTGCTGGCGGTGACGTTGCTCTCGCGGGCGACCGGGCAAGAGCCGGACTACTTCGCCGCGATGGTCGCGGCATATCCGGCACAGCTGAATGCGCAGGGCTACTTCGGGCCGCTACTGGATCTGCATGCGATCAACGAGCAACAGCTCTCCGGCCATGGATGGTTTCTGCGCGGGCTGTGTGAGTTGTATGAGTATCAGCGGGCGGATGCGGGCGCGGTGAAGACGCAGAGCGCGGAACAGACGCTGGCGATGATTCGGGCGGTGGTGAAGAACCTGGCGCTGCCACTGCGGGGAAGCTATGCGGGCTATCCCATCGATCCGGCAGTGCGCAAGCAGACTGCCAGCGGCGGAGTGGACGGGCATTTGAGCGGGCAGCAGTCGAACTGGGCGGTATCGACGGATACGGGCTGCGCGTTTATCTTTCTGGATGGGCTGGCTCATGCGTGGTTGGTGCTGAAGGCGGCGGGCGCTCCGGAAGCGGCCCCGCTGAAGTCGCTGGTGGATGAGGCGATTGCGCGGTTTGCCGAGGTCGATCTGGTTGCAATCCAGGCGCAGACGCACGCTTCGCTGACGGCCATGCGGGCGCTGCTGCGGGTCTACGCGGAGACTGGCGACGCTGCTCTGCTGGGTGCGGCCGAGGAACGCTACCGGCTGTATCGCACGACGGCGATGACCGAGCACTACGCCAACACCAACTGGTTTGGGCGGCCGGAGACGTGGACTGAACCATGCGCGATCATCGATTCGTTTATGGTGGCGACGCAGTTGTGGCAGCACACGGGCAAGGCGACGTATCTGGAGGACGCGCACCTGATCTGGTTCAACGGCGTGGGCCGCGGGCTGCGCGCGAATGGCGGGTTTGGGACCGATACGTGCGTGGGCGCGAAGTCGGCGATGCTGAAGGTGCGCAGCTATGAGGCTTACTTTTGCTGCACCATGCGCGGCGGCGAAGGCCACGCGCGCGCGGCGCAGTATCTCTACTTCACGCGGCCGGGCGAGCTGACGGTGCCGTTCTATTCGGACTCGGAGGCGACGGTCGATCTGGGCCGTGGAGCGATTAAGCTGCGGCAGAAGACGGATTATCCGTATGCGGGATCGCATCGGATTGAGGTTGTATCGGCGCCGGCGACGGGCGCGATGACGCTGCGGCTGTTCGCGCCGCGCTGGACGACGAAGCACACGCTGACTATCAACGACAAGCCAGTTGCAACGACGCTGAGGGATGGATTTCTGACAGCGGTTGTAAGGCCGAAGGCAGGCGACGTGATTTATCTGCAGCAGGAGATGCGGGTGGGGGCGCGGGAGCCGATCGGCAGTGCGACGCCGCGCGGGTCGTATGTATTTGAGGCGGGCCCGCTGGTGCTGGGGTATAAATCGGCTGCGGTGGCGAATGGCGCGGATGCTCCGGTCGCGGCCGACCCGGCGGCTGCGCCAGTACGGAGAGCTCCTGCGCCTGATCCGCCGGAGGTAAAGATTCCGCGGGATGCGACGCTGGTCAATGCGGCGGGCGTGTACGGGGTGCGCGGGATGGCGATTTCGCTGGCGCGGATCAATGATCTGAATGACTCGGAGGCTGGGCCGAGGGACCCCTGCACGCGGCAGATTCTGTTCCGGGAGGCGTAGACGCGGGCAGCAGCGGTGGAACGGTTCGGGCGGCCGTGAACAGGGCGACGATTGGCAGGTCCTTCGACTCGGCGTAGTGCGCCTCGCTCAGGATGACGCGGTGTTTGCGATTTGAAAAAGATACAACGACGGGGGTACTGGCTCTCCTGGTCGGAACGACGCCGCGGGAGGGTTAGAGGGCTTTGGCGGCGGATTTGGCGAAGTAGGTGACGATGAAGTCGGCGCCGGCGCGGCGGATGGAGAGCAGCGATTCCAGCATGGCGCGCTGGGGGTCGAGCCAGCCGCGGGCGAAGGCAGCGTGGAGCATGGAGTACTCGCCGGAGACCTGGTAGGCGCCCAGGGGGACGTCGTAGCGCTCGCGCGCGGCTCGGATGACGTCGAGGTAAGGCAGCGCGGGCTTCATCAGGACCATGTCCGCGCCCTCGGAGATGTCGAGGTCGATCTCGCGCATGGCTTCGCGGAGGTTGGCGCCGTCCATCTGGTAGCTGCGGCGGTCGCCAAACTGGGGGGCGGAGTCGGCGGCCTCGCGGAAGGGGCCGTAGAAGGCGGAGGCGAACTTGGACGCGTAGCTGAGGATGGGGGTGTTCTGGAGCGAAGAGGCATCGAGCGACGCGCGGATGGCCTCGACACGGCCGTCCATCATGTCGCTGGGGGCGACGATGTCCGCGCCGGCGGCGGCGAGGGAGACGGCGGTCTGGGCGAGGAGCGCGACGCTGGTGTCGTTCTGGATTTCGTAGTGATTCCCTTCACCGGCAACGATGCCGCAGTGGCCGTGGGAGGTGTACTCGCAGAGGCAGACATCGGCGATCAGGACCAACGAATCGAGTGAGCGGACAGCCTTGAGGGCGCGCAGGCCCTGCTGGACGATGCCGTCGGCTGCGTAGGCTCCGGTTGCCTGCTCGTCCTTGTGCGCGGGCAGGCCGAAGAGCAGAAGGCCACCGATGCCGAGCGCGGCGCAGGCTTCAGCCTCCTTGACGGCCTCGTCGATGGAGAGGTTGAAGACGCCGGGCATGGAGCTAATCTCCTTGCGGACACCCTGGCCGGGGCAGAGGAAGAGCGGATAGATGAGCGCGCCGGGATGCAGATGGGTCTCGCGGACGAGGGAGCGGAGGGCCTCGGTGCGGCGCAGACGGCGCATGCGGGTGACGGGAAAGTTCATGCTGCTAGTCTACGTCGGGCGGTGCGGCGCGTGTCATTCAGCGGGTTTGACAAAGCGGTCGTTGGGGCTGGTTTTAGCAAATATGTGTCAGGCCTCTGATGAGTGGGCGGTTCTGACCGGGGCTTAGCTGGCTGTATCGAGCCGTGGAGATTGATGGGATGCCCAGTGATTTTAGCGCGGACCTTCAGCCCGCGATTCTGTGGCGGTCTGAGACCTGGGGCGATGCCCCAGGCTACGATAGTACGCGCCTTCAGCGCGTCTTCACGGCTTCCCGGGTAGTGACCTAACACTGCGCAGGAATGGGACAGTCCCGATTCCCGGGAGGCGGTATGCCCGCGGCCCAGGCTGGTATGTTGCGCGCCGTTGGCGCTTGGCGCCGTGGCGGGGCTGAAGCCGTGCCCTAAACGAAACGGCAATTCTTACTGGGTTCTATAAGCCGTGCCCATAGCGGATGCGACGAGAACGGCGATTCCGCGGCGGGAAAGATACGATAGAGGATGTGCATCTGCTGCCTGAGATTCCGACGCCGTTGGTGGAATCGAGCTCGGTCGCGCTGGAGTGGCCGCGGCTGCGCGAGCATATTGCGGGCTATGCCGCGTCGCCGCTGGGGCGCGCGTGGGTGCTGGCGCTGGAGCCGTGCGCGGACGGCGCGTGGATCGATGCGCAGCAACAGCGGACGGAGGAGATTCGCGCGTTCCTGACGGGGGGTGGGAGCTTTGAGTTTCACGGGATGTTCGACCCGACCGATCTGCTGGACAAGGCGCGGCTTAGCCCCGACCAGCAAGCTGGCCGGGGACCCCAGTCAGGCGCTGCGCTGGAAGGGACGGAGATCAATGCGCTGCTGACCGTGATTGAACGGGTCGCGGCGTGGCAGGCGCTGCTGAAGCCGGCGCCGGGAGCTGCTCCGCGCGCATGGGTCGGGATTGCCGGCCTATCTGCGCCGCTGCTGGAGCACGACTTCGCTGCGTTGCTGCAAATGCTGCGGGGGAAGATAGAGCCGGATGGGTCGCTAGCGGACGATGCGTCGCCGGAGCTGCGGCGCATTCGCCGGGCGATGGAGCGGCAGCATCGCGCGATCGAGGAGAGCCTGCGCAAGTCGCTGCGGGCGCTGGCCAGCGAGGGCAGCACGCAGGAAGAGCTGATCACCGTGCGCGGCGAGCGGTTCGTGATCCCGGTGAAGGCGGAGTTCCGGCGCAAGGTCCCCGGAGTCATCCACGGGTCGTCGTCGTCGGGGCAGACGGTGTTTGTGGAGCCGCTGGAGACGATCGAGCAGAACAACGAGCTGCAACGGTTGCTGGACGAAGAACAGCGCGAGGTGCACCGGATCCTGGTGGCGCTGACGCATGCGATCGGCGGGCAGGCGGATGCGATCCTGCTGGGAACGTCGATTTTGGCGGAGGTGGAGAGCCACTTTGCCCGGGGGCGGTTTGCGAACGAATTGGGGTGCGTGCGACCAGTGTTCTCTACCCACATCTCAGAATCGAGATATGGGGCACCCAGTTCTGCGGGACTGCGGCTCACGGCGGCGCGGCATCCGCTGCTGGAGCTGCGCCTGCGGCGCTCTGGCGGGGCGCCGGTGCCGCTGACGCTGGCGCTGGAACCGGAAGCGCGCGAACTGATTATCAGCGGGCCGAATACGGGCGGCAAGACGGTGGCGCTAAAGACGACCGGGCTGCTGGCGATCATGGCGCAGGCGGGGCTGCCGGTGCCGGCGGAGGCGGCGACGCTTCCGCTGTTTGAGGCGATTTATGCGGACATTGGCGATGCGCAGTCGATCGAGACGAACCTGTCGAGCTTTTCGGCGCACATCGTCAACGTGGATCGGATTGCGCGCGCGGCGACGGAAGATTCGCTGGTGCTGCTGGATGAGCTGGGGTCGGCGACCGACCCGGAAGAGGGTGCGGCGCTGGCGGTGGCGATTGCGGGACATTTTCTGGCGCGGCGTTCGTGGACCTGCATCACGACCCACCTGACGGCACTGAAGGTATTCGCGGCAACCCACATCTCAGAATCGAGATATGGGGCACCCAATGGGGTGCTGAACGCGGCGGTGGGGTTCGACCAGGAGAAGATGGCACCGACGTATGAGTTGCGCATGGGGGTGCCGGGCGCTTCGGCGGGATTGAATATCGCGGAACGGCTGGGGCTGCTGGGAGAGATTGTAACCGCGGCAAGAGCAAATCTGACGACGCAGGCGGCGGACATCGGCTCGCTGCTGGACCAGCTTCACTCGCAGCTGACTACTGCGGCCGATGAACGGGCGGCGATGCAGATTCGCGAAGGCGAGCTGGCGCGGGAGCGACTGCGGTTGGAGACCGAGGGCCGCGCGGAGCAGAAGGCGCGCACCAAAGAGCTGGAGGCGAAGCTGAACGCGCTGATCGCGGACTTTGAGTATCAACTGCGCGAGACGGTGAAGGCGATCGACGACAAGGCGGTGGGGAAGAAGATTGCGCGCGAGGCCGGGTCGGCGCTGGCGCGGGTGAGGCGGGAGTTTGCCGAGCAGTTCAACTCGGCGGTGGTGGCGCACACGACCGGCGCGGACAGGAACGATCCTGCGGTGCAAGCGGGCGGGCGCGGAGTTGCGCAGAAGAGCATTAAGGTTGGCGATGTGGTGAAGCTGAAGAGCCTGGGGCGCGAGGCGCGGGTGGAGCGCGTGATCGATGCCAAGAACTTTGAGGTTGCCGTCGGGACGATGAAGATGCGGGTCGCGCTGAGCGATATTGCGGAGGTGACGCCGGTGGTGGCGGTGACGCCGCTACAGGCTGCGCGGCGGCGTGGAGGCATTACGATCCAGACTTCGAACGAGACTGATTCGGTGCCGATGGAGATCAACGTGATCGGACGCACGGCGGAGGAGGCGCACGATGAGGTTGCGCGGTATCTGGATCGCGCGTTCATGGCGGGGTTGCCGCATGTGCGGATTGTGCATGGGACGGGGATGGGCGTGCTGCGAAGGACGCTGCGCGAGTTTCTGAAGGGGCATCCCAATGTGGCGGCGGTAAGCGAGCCGCCGCACAACCAGGGCGGGCAGGGCGCGACCGAGGTGGAGCTGCGGCAGTGAGGCAGTTGTCAGTTGTTGGGGACTGCGAGTACACAGCTTGGTGTGTGGTATCTTACACATTGGCGAGGAGGTGCGAATATGGCTACGAATCTTGCGATTGACGATGGTCTGATCGATGAGGCGCGCCGCATCGGGGGCCATGCCACGAAGAAGCAGGCGGTCACCGTGGCGCTCGAGGAGTATGTCGCGCGGCGCAAACAGTTGGCCGTGCTTGAGCTGTTCGGGACGGTCGATTTCGACAAGACTTACAATAACCGGCGCAGGCGGCAACTTGACCGCATAGGCCGAGACCGGTGAAGGTGCTGGCCGATACCTGCGTGTGGTCGTTGTCGCTGCGCCGGCGCAAAGGGTCGGCAGGGCTGAGCGAGACGGAACAGCGGCTGGTGGATGCACTGGCGGAGGCGATCCGGGATGGGCTGGTCGCGATGGTTGGCCCGGTGCGCCAGGAGCTGCTTTCCGGCATCAGCGATGCGAAGCAGTTTGAGTCGCTGCGCAGCGTGCTCGAAGCCTTTCCGGACGAGCCGCTGACAACGGACATCTATGTGGAGGCTGCTCGCCTGGACAATCTGTGCCGTGCGCGCGGCGTGCAGTGCGGCGTGGTGGATATGCTGCTATGTACAGCGGCCCGGCACTATGGATGGGCCATCCTGACCAACGATGCGGGGATGCTTCGCTGCATTGAGACGGTGAAGGCGGGGGGGAAGGCTGGCGGCAGGAGGCACGTATAATACGGGCAGCACGTGTTTACGTGAGGATGAGTATGACGCAGGCGCAGAGGCAGAATTTGACGGTGAGTCTGAACGTGCAGACGATCCGCAAGGCGAAGATCCTGGCGGCGAAACGGTCCACGTCGATCAGCGGGCTGGTGGCAGAACAGATCGAGGCACTGGTGGGCGAGGACGAGGCGTACGAGCGCGCCGCCGCCTCGGCCATCGCCCGGATGAAGCGCGGTTTTCACCTGGGCGGCGGACCCTATGCCAGCCGAGACGAGTTGCATGAGCGTTAGGACCTTCGTCGATACAAATATCCTGATCTACGCGCATGATGTGGAGCAGGGCCAGAAGCACCAGATCGCACGAGATATTCTCATCGGGTTGATGCAAGACCGCAGCGGGGCGCTGAGTCCGCAGGTCCTGCAGGAGTTCTACGTCAACATAACGCGCAAGATTGCGAAACCGCTGTCGAAACGAGCCGCCCGCGAGATTGTGGCGGACTTCAGCACCTGGTGCGTTGAAACAACGGCGGCCGAGGTCGCGACGGCCTTCCGTATTGAGGATGAGGCAAAGATCAGCTTCTGGGACGCGTTGATTTTGGCCTCGGCCGCGAAGGCGGGAGCGGAGGTACTGCTCTCCGAGGATTTGAGTGCGGGCCAGAAGGTGGCGGGGATACGGATTCAGAATCCGTTTGTTTGAAGACCTGACACCGATGTCATCCAGCAGTGAAGATGGATTACAATTAGGTAAGACATTTCTGACCAGAAGGTAAGCCTATGCGATCCACAGCCGTCATCAGTTCCAAGGGGCAGATTGTGATTCCCGCCAATCTGCGAAAGAGATACAGCCTGAAGGAAGGGACTACGGTCATCTTCCAGGAAGAGCGGGGCCGGCTGGTGCTTGAGCCGAACAACTACTCCGAGATTTATGCGCTGCAAGGCAGCCTGCGGGAGTTCCCGCTTGAGGCAGACCTTGAGGAAGAACGGCGGACCGCGCGCGATCGCGAGAACAGACGGTGAAGGAGTACGTACTCGACGCAAACGCTGTGCTTCGCTATTTTGGCGTTGGCGACGCCGAGGGCGGAGACAAGGTCCGCGCGCTGTTCGAGCAAGCCGAGCGCGGCAAGGCGAGGCTTACCATGTCGGTCATCAATCTGGGCGAGGTCTTCTACATCCTGCTGAAACGCGTGGGCGAACCGAGAGCGCTGCGCTACGTCCAGGCGCTTCGCCATGCGGTGACGATGATCGATGCGGAGGTCGACCGAACCATCCGAGCCGCGGCGCTGAAACACGAGTTCAACCTTGGCTATGCGGACGGTTTTGCGGCGGCGCTGGCCATCGACTCGCGCGCGACGCTGGTGTCGGCCGACCCGGCGTTTGAGAAGATCGGCAAGACGCTCAAATGGATGCGGCTGCCGAAGTTTGAGGCGAAGCGGCGGTAGAAC
>Ga0326727_10005314_pt1 | contig 37001 bp, 24 predicted proteins | sample MB2enrmetagenome_FD_207643 | JGI IMG/M metagenome (GOLD analysis project Ga0326727, IMG submission 207643) | Lab enriched peat soil microbial communities from McLean, Ithaca, NY, United States - MB29MY | ecosystem: Environmental > Terrestrial > Soil > Wetlands > Peat | place: USA: New York... | reverse complement strand
CTTCATGGCCCTCACGAGCGGCATGAACCTTCTCGGAACGGACATCGCGCTGCAGTACATCATCAAGGGCGCCGTCCTGCTCTTGGCGGTTATCTTCGACGTCCAGACGCGCAACCGCAAGGGATAACGCAAAGTGCTTTAGAGGGCCTATGCGACATGATTCAATAGCGAAGACGTCTTCCCTCGCCGTAGTGGCGATCGTCGGCGTCTGCGTGACCTTCCTCGTCGCCTGGGCCTGCTTAGAGAGGATCTCCACCGCGGCGAAGCATCAGACGGACGTCTCCTCCGTCTCCTGTGCCTGTTACGACCTGCAGCGGCGCGTCTATGTCTCCTGGCTCTCGCTCTCCCGCCTCCGCGACGCGCCCCTCTCCCGTTCGGGCTCTGAGCGCGACGAATCCGATTACTTCTCCTCTGCGATGGATGCGGACTCCTCGATGACATTTCTCGCCGGCCTTCCCGGCGCGGGGAAGACCGATGCGGAGATCAAAGATCTGGGCGAGACGTACTCGGTCTTTAAAGCCGACGCGGACAAGGCCGCGGCCGCTCTCGCTATGGGGAAGACCGACGGGAACTCGCTCTATCGCTCCGCGGGCCTTTCCTTCGCCGTCCTCGAAACCCAACTCGCGCAGATCACCGACCTCGCGAAGCAGGGATCCGCGGCGGCTTCCGAAGCCGGTTTGGCCGCCGAAGCCGCCGCATTTCGCGGCCTGGTCTTGGCTTGCTTCGCCATCCTCGCCATCGAACTCTTTCTCGTCCTTTGGGTCCGCCGTTCGACCGCGGAGGACAAACGATGAACGAGGGCGAGGGCTCGATTAGATGGAAGACTCTGGGGCGCAAGGAGCTCCTTAAGACTCGGGTCTTCACGGTTGTGGAGCGCGAGAATGAAGGTCCCGGCGGCCGCAGGGGGCATTTCGTCTCCCTCGAGGCTCCCGAATGGGCTACCATCGTGCCGCTCGTGCGCAAGGATGGGCAGGAGTACTTCCTCATGGTGAGGCAGTACCGCCATGGCTCGGACGAGCTATCGGTGGAATTCCCCGGCGGCGTCGTGGAGCCGGGCGAAGATCCGCAGCTTGCCGCCGCCCGTGAACTGAAGGAAGAAACCGGCTGCACGGCTTCCTCGATCCGGCTTGCGGCTTCGGTATCGCCTAACCCTGCCATCATGTCCAACCACTACCATGTTTTTCTTGCCGAGGGCCTCGAGCGGGCGGGGGGCACGGACTTCGACGAGAACGAGGCGATCGACGCTTTCCTCGTCCCCGTCGCCGAGGTCCGCGCCTCGATGGGCAAGGGCGAGTATTCGCACGCCCTCATGGCCGCGGCCCTGTTTTTTGCCGATCGGCTGCTCGCGGAAGAGGGAAAGTAATAGAGCCTAAGCGCGGGGCTTCGCCTTAAGAAGCGCATAGAAATCGCGCCCTTTGCCGTCCACGACGAGCATGGCAGGCAGCTCGCGCAAGACGACGCGGCGAACAGCCTCCATTCCGAGCTCAGGGTAGTCGATCACCTCGCTCGAGAGTACGTGCTCGCGGCCAGCGAGGGCGGCCGCCCCGCCTATGCAGGCGAGGTAGGCGCCGCCGTTTTCCCCTATCGCCGCGGCAGCGGCCTCCGAGCGGCCGCCCTTGGCGATAGAAACGAGGCTCGCGCCGCGCGATACAAGCGCTTCCATGAAAACATCCATGCGTCCCGAGGTCGTCGGCCCGAAAGAACCGGAGGCATTGCCGGGAGCAGCCTCGGTAGGGCCCGCGTAGAAGACCGGATGCTCGTAGAGATAGTGCGGCAGCTCCTTCCCCGACTCAATGAGCGTCTTGAAACGCGCGTGCGCCTTGTCTCGCGCAGTGACCACTGTGCCGGACAAGAGGAGGAAGCTGCCAGGCTCGAGGCTTCCGAGTTCTCTGGCGAGTTCGCGTTGCGGCCGATCGAGGTTGATTCGTTGCGCTCCGGGGAGTATGGGCGAGCTTGCGGGGAGGAAGCGGCCGGGGTCGGCCTCCATACGCTCGAGGAATACGCCGTGGGCCGAAACGATCGCACGGGCCCTGCGGTGAGCCGCACAGGCGACGCCCATCGCGAGGGGGAGGCTCGCCGCGTGCCTAGGGAGCCTGATGGCGCGAGCAGCGAGGGCGAGGGATAAGCCCCCGAACTGGGCTCCTACGCCTGTGTCTTGGGCGATGGCGAGCATCTTTTCTTCCCACCCGCGGTCGCGGAGAGCAGTGCCTTCTCTGTTCGAGCTCTCGGGCAGCTTGTCGAGAAGGCCGAGGGAGGCGAGGGCGAGGGCTCGCAGGCTCTCGTCGGGGCCCTGGCCCCCGAGGATGAGGGCGAGCCGGTAGGGCGGGCAGCCCGAGGCGCCCAGCGACGTTATGCGATCCTTTATTTTCGCCTCGAGTGAAGGACCGTCGAGGAGAGCGGGGCTCTCCATCGTAAGGCTCGTGCGGTTGGCCGAGCCCCCTCCCTTGGCCGAGAAGCAGAAGCGGTACTCCCTGCCCTTGGCCGCACGAATGTCCGCGAGAAGGGGCGTATTGTCGCCCGTGTTCTTCTCGTCGAGAAAGCCGATGGGCAAAAGCTGGGATGCGCGAAGCCTTCGGTCTGTGTATGCCGAGGCCGCGCCTCGCTCGAGAGCCGCTTCGTCGTCGCCATCGCTGTCGACTAGCGCTCCCTTCCAGCCGAAGACTAGTGCCGTTCCCGTATCTTGGCAGAGGGGATAGACGCCCTCAGCCGCGATAGCCGCGTTGCGTAAAAGCTCGCAGGCGACGAAACGGTCCGCTTCCGAGCTCTCGTCGGCCGCGATCTCGCCGAAGGCCGCGGCTTCCTCGGTCGGGAGCTTGAAGGCTATGTCCGTGAAGGCTCGGGCCGCGAGAGCTTCCAGGCTTGCCGGATCGACGCGGATGCGGCCACCCCCCTCTTCGCGCGGAGACGGAAGGTCAAGCTTTTCGTAGTCCCCACTCTCCCCGAAGTCGAGCGTCTCGTCTAATGTTGTGCGACTCATGGCCTTCCCTCTAGAAGACTCGCCTCTTGAGGCTGATCGCGTCGGCCGGGCAGGCCTCATGGCAGCAGTAGCAACGGATGCAAGCCTCGTAGTCGATCTTGACGCGCTTGCCGCTCTTTGCCCGGGAGTCGGGCTCGAAGGAGAGGGCCTTGGGCGGGCAGATGTTCACGCAGCCGCCGCAGCGGATGCACTTCTTGCGATCGAAGTAAGGGCGGGCTATGGTCGAGTTGCGGACGAGGCGGCGTAGCGGCGCGGGCAGCTTGTCGGTGACGAACTTGTCGCCCGAGCGCAGCGGTATGAGCTCGAAGCTCGCGGGCCTCACGCCCTCGACCTTTTCGCCGCGGACTTCGATGTCCTGGGGCCCCGAAACCCACGCGCCGCGCGAAGCCGCGTCGACGAGGTAGGGAAGCTCGTAGGGGTCGTAGCCTATGATCGACGACGCTATCCAGTCGAGGGCGAGGACGTCGCAGGAGGCGAGGAGGAGTCCCGTGTTCACGGGCCGTCCAGCCGCCGGGCCTTCTCCCTCCATCGCGACGACCGCATCCATGAGGGCGAACGCGGGCTTAGCCGCGAGGTTGAGGTCGACGAGCATGGCGCCGAAGTCCTCGGGCAGGGGAAAACGGAGGTGAAAGCCGCTCTTATTGAGGCCGGGAACGAGGCCGAAGAGGTTCTTCATCGCGCCCGTGTAGCGCATGAGCCTGTGCGTCTTGAGCTTGGGAAGCGAGACGAGGATGTCGGCCCGCTTGAGGGCGGAAGCGAAGTTGAAGCGCTTCACCCGCTTGCCCTCGGGGCACTCGACCTCCATTGACTCGGAGAAGTCCAGCCACTCGACACCCTCGGCTTCGCAGGCCGCGGCGATGCCTGACTTGCGCGCAGCGGCGTCCGGCGACTGCCAGCCGGGGGACTCGCCCGCCAGGACGCGCGAAGCGCCCTTGGACTTCAAGAGCCGCGCGAAGGAGGCCAGGACCTCGCCCCGCGTCGAAATGGCGGACTCTGGCGTGCAGACGTTCAGTATGTTCGGCTTCAGGAGCACGCTCGCGCCTTTCACGTCGGGAAGGACTGCGAGCTCTACGGCTTCGGCGATCGCGCGGTCGAGCTCGGGCCGGTCGTAGGAGGAGCATCTGACGATAGAGACTTTCGCTTTCATAAGGACTCCAATCGAAAAAAATGGAAGCAGCGCTAAAAAAGGAGACCGAGGCCGAGGCCCATGCCAAAACTCGCACTCACGCCGGGTAAGAGCGCCGCGGTGGCGTAGACTGCCACCACGAAGGGCGAGAGCCCGGGCATGAGCCTGCCCTCGGCCGCGAGACGGGTTGGCCACTGGGCAGTGATGCCATTCGTAAATGAGAAGGGAAGCTCGCCCGAGAGCCCCGCTTTAAATGCGCCGCCCTCGAGCCAGAGCGCCGCCCTGCTTAAGCCCAAGTATGAGGCCGAGCCGGAAGAGAAGTCGAGGAGGGCTCCCGGCGATAGGGCGAGGCGGAGGTCGAGTCCGCGGATTAAGCCTCCGAGGTCGACGAAGCCCGCTCCGAGCGGCAGAGATGCTTCGAGAGCCGAGAGCGATCCGGGCATGATGGGCGAAGAGGCCGAGCTGAATGAAGCCCTAGCGAAGAAGGCTCCATCGAAAGCTGTCGTCTTGTCTCCGAAGAGGTTGATGAGCGCGGAGGCCGCGATGTCTCCTGAATTGACCGGGCCTCCCGCGAGCTCCACCGCGGCCTGCACCGCGATGGTAGCCTTGCCGCCCACGGACGTAGCGGCACAGAGGCCGAAGGCCGAGTCGCTCACGGAAGCCAGCGATGAGAACCAGAAAGCTTCGGTCGCGACGGTAAGCGCGGGTTCGGGGCTCGGATCGGGCATGTAGAGCAGGCCAGGGACTGCGGTTGCGGTCCCGTATGGGCGGATGACGAGGCTCGAGTCGATAGTCGTCGTGGCCGTGGCGAAGATCGTGCCAACGGCCTCGGCGCTCTTTGCGACGAGACTGGCAGTGTAAAGCCCGTCGGGGAGGGGAGAGCCATCCTTTCCCCGGCCGTTCCAGACTACGGATTGGCTGCGGGTTTCGAAGTCGGGGAAATCGAAGTTCGCGACGTTTTTCCCCGATGCGTCTTTTATGTCGGCGTGGCCCGAGCCATAGCTCGAGACCTTGAACTCGAGTTTGGTCGCGCCGGCGGCGCCGGCATTCCGAGGGTTAAAGACGCTACGAGAAAACCCCAGTCCGTCTATCGCGAAGGCCGCCTTCTCGAGCTTGATGTTCTCGAAGCTCGTCGTGGCCTCGCGAATCGAGACATCGAGTTCCTTATCCTCGTAACCGAATCGACTCGCCGCTACACGGTGATGGCCAGTTCCTTTCTCCGATACGCCGACCTCCGCCGCGACGCCGTCTACCGTCAGCCGCGAATCGGCCGGTGAGACGTCGAGGGATAGATAGCCCGTCATTCGCTCGGGATCGAATTGTATCAGGTAGTGAGTCTTTTCGTCGAAGACGAGCCAGATTCCTAGGCTATAGTAACCATTGAGGTCTATTTTCAAGTAATGGCTGCCGGGATCGATGGTGCTGCTGTACGAGATCGTCGGTCCGATCGTCGCAACATCGTCCGTCTGGTCGATGGAGAGTATTCCTCCGTCCGTCTTGCAGAAAACATCGATATTGGAGACGCCGGCATTCAGCGTCGGGTTGGTTGTTACCGATACTCGGTCGTTCGGAGCGAAGAGCACGAGCTCCGCTTTAGGATCGCAGGTGATTGTGTACTTCATACCGTCGCGCGCCGTGATCCAGACTCCGAGATTATCGTAGCCGGGCATGGAAAACTCGAAATAATGCTGTCCCGCTTGGATACTGCTTAAATAGGGAAGCGCTCCCGAGTAATTTGTGTCGATATAAATAACTGAATTATTAATTTCGCAGATGGCCTGAACCTCTATGATCCCCGTCTTCCCCAATGATTCGGTTTTGACCACTATCTTGTTGCCATCGGCGGAAAATGAGTCTTGGGCCGCTGCCTGCTCGCCGGAGCCGATCGCGGCGAGTATCGCGAAGACCATTATGGGCAGGAGTGAAGATCGACGGAGTGCCATGCCTATAAGATACCGTGCCGATCGCGGGAGCGCTACACCGCGATCTAGCTTTCTTGGGGGTGTCAAGGATAAAGTGCAGGAAAGGAGGACTGCATGGCCCGCATACTGCCCATAGCCTCAGGCAAGGGCGGCGTCGGCAAGAGCGTCATCGCGGCGAATCTCGGCCTCGCCCTTTCGCGGCACGATCGCGATGGCCATCCGGGACGGGCGGTGGTACTCGTCGACCTCGATCTCGGCGGTTCGAACCTCCATACCTGCCTCGGCATCAAGAATAAGCATCCCGGGATCGGCGCCCTCGTGTGGAAGCGAGAGAAGTCGCTCTCCGATCTCCTCGTCGAGACCGACTACGAGCGCCTCTGGTTCGTGCCCGGCGACGGACTCCTGCCGGGGGCGGCCAACATCGAGTGGTTTACGAAGAAGCGTATTTTAAAAGAGCTCGAGTCCCTGCCCGCCGACTTCGTGATCCTCGATCTGGGGGCCGGCTCGTCGTACAACGTCGTCGATTTCTTCCTCGTCTCGAGCGAAGGCCTGGTTGTAATCAGGCCCGAAATCACATCGGTGCTCAACGCCTATGCCTTCCTCAAGACCGCGGCCTTCCGCGTCCTAGCCCGCTCCTTCCCCGACCGAAGCCCTGGCCGAACGGCGGTCAACGAGTTTGTGGCGGTCAAGAACGAGGGTTCGGGCCAGTCCTTCCTCGACTTCGCCCGCGAACTTGCGGAGCGCTTCCCCGATGACGGCCCCGCCGCCCTTGCGCGCCTTTCCGCCATGAAACCCCGAGCTATCATGAACATGGGCCGCTCTTCGAGCGACGCCGAGCTCGGCTATCGCCTGCGCGACATAGCCGGCAAAAACCTCGGTATTGCCGTCGACTTCTCCGGCTATCTCCTCGACGACCCAGCGGTCCCCGCGAGCGTCGCGGCCCGAAGGCCCCTCATCGACTGCGATCCCTCCTCTCCCTTCGCCCGCGGGATCGCGGCGGTGGCTTCCCGCCTCGCCTCCGAGCGCGAGAGCTCGGGATTAGAGCTTGGGGACGCGGACGATGCCCTGCCCTCCCTGATTGCGGAGAGCCTCGCCGAATCCGGTTCCTCCGAGGGCTTGTAGCCCTTCGGCCGCCGATGTTTTACTAAGCATAAATAATTTTTCGTAGGGGCAGGTAATGAATAAAAAAGCGCTTCCGATCGCCGTCACCGTCCTTTTGCTCGTCTTTACCGGCATCAGTGTGTGGGCGAGCGATCCCCAGGGCGATGCGAAATTTCGAGCCGACGATGCCACGATTTGGCACGTGGGCGACAATCCTGCGATGTGGGGCCTCGGGAATACCCTGTTCGCATATGGCCTTCAGTATGCGCCTGTCGACTCGAGAGGAACAGTCCTTTCGCCCTATTCCTCGGGGCCAGATTCCCTAGGCGTTTCCAGCCTCGTCATGGTCACGCCGCTATTGAACTTCTCGTTCACGGATCGCGACTCGACCTCGATCTACAAGATTGGGGCGACGATTAGCCCCGTCTCGTGGTTCTCCGTCGGCATGCAGACGAACTGCAAAAACTACGGCGCGACCACGGCAACGACCTACGATTTCGGCCTCTTGCTGCGCCCCGCGGATCTGCTGTCGATAGGCGTGACCGGCAACGATGCCTTTGATACGGACCGCAGCCTCGGTCTCGGTCTCGGCCTGCGGCCCCTGGCCCTCTTCACGAACGACGCGTCCTGTCTCACGCTGACCGCGGACTCCCACTTCGATAGCAACGGCTTCACCTTCGAGACGGCGGGGGTCCACTTAAATCTCGGATCGACGCTCAGTCTCCGCGGCTGGTGGGACTTCGCGAACTCCAGGCCTGGCGCCGAACTCGACCTGACTTTCGGGGCCGCCACGTTTTCGACGAGCGCCCCCCTCATCGGCGATCCCTGGGGCAATGTGCGCGCAGGCTTTGGCGCCATCGTGACCAAGGGGGGCACTGAAGCCGACTACTTTGGCCGCAAGATCCTCATGCTTAGAGACTACGACGCAATCGAGGTGGCGCCGCCCGCGGCGAAGTACCTGAAATTCCCCTGGGACAAGAAGAAGACGATCGACATCGAGAGTCTCTGCGCCCTCGTCCGGCGCGCCGCCTCCGATCGCAGCGTCGTCGCCGTCGTCTTCGAGGACCTCCCCTCCGTGGGCTATCCCGCGGCGAGACAGGAGCTCGCCTCAGCCATCGACGCGCTGCGCAAGGCCGGCAAGAAGCTCTATGTCTATTGTGACGACATCGAGTCGGGCGGCCAATATGAGAGCCTGTTCAGCGAAGCGGACTCGATCAGCCTCAACCCGAACGGTAGTCTCGCGCTCATGGGATCAGGCGGCGTACAGCTTTATATGAAGCAGTTCTTCGACAAGCTCGGCATCAGGTTCATCAATCTAGCCCTCTGGGACACCAAGTCCGCGTACAATCCCTACACTAACGACTCCATGCCCGCCGCTGAGCGCCAGATGATCCAGCGCTATATCGATGAACTTCAGTCCCAGGCCGACGCGACCCTCGTCGCCAACCGCGGCTCGAAACTCAAGGCCCCGGTCAAAGAGCTTGTCTCCAAGGGGCCCTATCTCACTGCGTCCCCCGCGCTCGAGGCCGGACTCGTCGATCACATCGAGTATCGCGCCGATTTCGAGGACTCGCTCTCGAAGGAGTTCAAAGGAGCGAAGTTCGTGGAGAATCTCGGCGACGGCGCGAGCTCTTCCTGGGGTAGCTCTCCCTTCGCCAAGAAGGTCGCCGTAGTCTGGCTCTCCGGGAATATCGTGGCGGGCAAGGGCCGTCCGGGCGTCGATATCGGTCAGGACGCGGCCCGCAGCATCAAGAGGCTGCGCGAGGACCGCTCCGTCGCAGGCATCCTGCTCCGCGTCGATTCCGGCGGCGGCTCCGCTATGACCAGCGACATCATCGCGAACGAAGTGAAGAAGACGGTAGCCGCGGGCAAGCCCGTCGTCGTCTCGATGGGTGGCATGGCGGCCTCGGGAGGCTACTATATCTCCGCTTACGCGAGCCGCATCTTCGCCTCGCCCGGGACGATCACCGGCTCCATAGGGGTGACCGGGCTTTGGTTCAACCTGAGCGGACTCGAGGAGAAGCTGGGCTTCAAGGCGGAGAGTGTCGTCACCTCGCCTTCAGTCAATTTCATGAATCCCTTACTGCCGATGAATGATGCCGATGTCCAGGCGGCCAAATCAGCCATTCTCTCCATGTACGAGCGTTTCGTCTCGACCGTCGCCGAGGGCCGTAAGCTCGATCCGGCCAAGGTCCGGGAGTTGGGCGAAGGACAGATTTGGATCGGCAGGGAAGCCCTCGCCAATGGCTTGGTCGATGAGCTCGGCGGCCTTTCCGCGGCCAAAGACTGGCTCGCCGCCAAGCTGGGGGGCCGCGTCCAGTACCGCGATGTCTTTCCCGGCACGGAGGCTAAATTGGACGGCTCGACGGTCCAGCTCGCCTCTGCGGCCTATGCGGCCGCGAGCGAAAGCCTGAGCCTCCCGCGCTCCTCGCTTTACGACGGACTCGAAAGAATAGTCGGTCCCGCGGCCAAGGAGCTTGCGTCCATGATCGACATGGGGGATGGGCCGCTCTACTTCGCCGCCGCCGATGATGTTCAATAGAAGACCTTCATTCGCTCTTCGCGGGGCGGCCATAGTCGCGGCTATGGCCGCGGCCGCCTTTATTTGTCTTTCCTGCTCCGCCCCCTCCCGCCGTCTCTCCTCGCTGAGCCTCGAGGAGAAAGCCGCCCAGGTCCTCCTCATCGGCGTCGAGGGTTCGGGGCTGCCTTCTCGATCCAGCCTCGATCTGCTCGAGCGCATGAGCGTGGGCGGCGTCCTCCTTTTCGCCTATAACCTTCCGCCCGAGACCGTCGATACCGGCCGCTTCACGGCCGCCCTCCAGGACGCGGTGGCCCGAGGGGCGGCCGCCAGGGGCGAGAAGGCCATCCCTCTCATCGTGGCGATCGACCACGAGGGCGGCCTTGTCTTCCGCTTCAAGGGCGCGGGCATAACGCGCATCCCTTCGGCCGAGGTTGCGGGCAAGAAGGGAGAACGCTACTCGAGACTCCTCGGCGAGGCGGCGGGCTCCGAGCTGCGCGCCCTGGGCATCACCATGAACCTCGCTCCGGTCGTCGAGCTTTTGAGTGAGGGGAACGCCGCCTTCCTCGGTTCCCGCGCCTACGGCAGCTCGGGCGCCGTCGTCGACGCCGCCGCCGGCGCCTATATCGAAGGCCTCCAGTCCGAGTCGGTGGCTGCTGTGGCCAAGCACTTTCCCGGCAACGCCGCAGCCGATCCGCACAAAGTCCTGCCTAAGCTCGAAGTGTCGAAGGCCGTCTACGAGCGCGACTACCTACCTCGCTTTTCTTCAGCCATTCGGAGGGGCGTCTCTTCGGTCATGCTCTCCCACGTCCTTTTCGAGGCGATCGACGCGAGCAATCCTTCGAGCCTCTCGCCCAAGGTAGTCCGAGGCGAGCTGCGCGGCCGCTTGGGTTTCCGAGGGCTGGCTATCACCGACGACCTCGGCATGAACGCGCTGTCCCTCACCCGAAGCCCCGAGGAGGCTGCAGTCGAGGCCTTGAACGCGGGGGCCGACCTCCTCATGCTCGTCGACATGGGTCAGGCGCCGCAGGTCCAGGCGGCTATCGTCCGGGCGGTTAAAGAGGGCAAACTCCCCCAGGGCCGTCTCGACGAGGCTGTCTCCCGCGTGCTCTCGCTTAAATTCCGCTTCAAAATGGATGCTGAGCTCGATCCTAAGCTCCGCGCCTCCCGCCTTTCCGCTTTCCCAGGCACAGTAGAGGCGAACGCGAAGAGGTTAAAGGCCTTCGCGCCCTAGCCGATCATAAATCGGGGGAGTCTCTATGACGGTACTAAAATGAGGGGAAAAAATTTCCGATTGCGTGAAAAGAGTCTTTCGGGTAAAGTAGATGGCGCGATGCATGACTTTCTAGAAGCCATAGGGCGCGAACTCGCCACGAGATTCGCGAACAGGAGGACGGCCACCCTCGCGGCTCTCTTCCTCTTCTCGCTGATCTTTCTCCTCGGCTCGGGCCCTGCGCCTCGGCTCTCCGCCTTTTCCCTCGCCGGAGGGACTTCCTCCCAGGGCGGCCTCTCATCGAAGGGCGTAGCGTCGGCGCTGCCTTCCGCTGGTGGCATGCCCGCCCTCGGATCGGCTAGCGGCTCCACCGAGCTCTCCTCGGATTCCTCGGTGACCTCCGCCCGCGATCGCGGCCTCTACTTCACCGCCTATCGTGTCGCCCGGGGCGACACGCTCTCGGACATAGCCGAGGCATTCAACGTTACCCTCGATACCGTCGTCAGCTTCAACGGGATCAAAAATGCCCGTGGCCTTCAGCCGGGAAGCCTGCTCAAGATTCCCAGCATGTCCGGCATCGTGTATACGGCAAGGGCCGGAGACAGCGTTTCTTCGGTGTCGGCCGCAAACGGCGTCTCCTCCGACCGCGTTATCGAGGCCAACGGGCTCCTGTCTCCCTCCCTCGAGGTCGGCCGCAGGATTTTCCTCCCCGACGCCAAGCTCGCCTCCTTCACGTTGCGGGAGATATCTGGCGACCTCTTCAACTGGCCTGCCCGCGGTTGGATCTCGAGCTGGTACGGGTGGCGCAGCGACCCCTTCACGGGCGCACGCACCTTCCACAACGGCATCGACATCGGCGTAGACACCGGCACCCCGGTCCGCGCTGCGATGGAGGGCACAGTCTCCGAGACCGGCTACAACTCGGGCTACGGCAACTACGTCATCATCTACCACCACGCCGGCTGGATGACTCTCTACGGCCACCTCCAGTCCATATCGGTCAGGGAGGGGCAGCCCATAGCCGCCGGGCAGCGCATCGCCTATTCCGGGAACACCGGCTATTCCACCGGACCGCATCTCCACTTCTCCGTGTTCAAGAATGGTCGGACCCTGAATCCGTACAACGTTCTCCACTGATCGCGAGGCTGCATGAACGAGCTCTCCGGCATCCCCGCTTCCCCCGGCATAGCAGCCGCCCCGCCCTTCCTCTTCCTAACCGAGGACGGTTCTTCCGTCCCCGTGCGTCCGATCGCCCCTGACGAAGTGTCCCTCGAGTGGCAGCGCTTCCTCGCCGCGGTCGCGAAGGCGCGGATCGATGTGACCACCCTCCGCGACAAGGCGAAGCTTGAGGCTGGCGAGGAGCAGGCGGCCATCTTCGAGTCCCACCTCCTCATGTTGAGCGACCCCGACCTCCACGACCGCATCGAGCGCGGCCTCAACCAGAGCCTCGTGAACGTCGAGCGCGTCATCGTCGACATCGAGCGCGAACTCGTCGACAAGCTCGGCCAGGCCGAGGACCCCAGCCTGCGCGACAGGGGCACGGACATCGAGGACGTCTCCCGCCGCGTATTGGGGCACCTTCTCGAGCGCGAGCGGCAGAACCTCGCGCTCATCGACCACGACGTCGTCCTCGTCGCCCGCGACCTTTTACCCTCCGACATGATCAGCATGAACCGCGCCCGCGTTAAAGCAGTGGTCATCGAGTCCGGCGGCCGAACGAGCCACGTGGCCATCCTCGCTCGCGCCTTCGAGATCCCCGCGGTCGTCGGCGTCGTGGGGGCCGCGTCCAAGTTGAAAGGCGCGCGCCTCGTCGCGATCGACGGCGACCGCGGCATCGTCGTCGCCGACCCCGACGAGGCGCTCCTTAAGCGCCACGCCGAGGCGCGCAGTCTGGCGGCCCAGAGGCAGCACGAGCTCGACGCCCTGCGCGAGCTGCCCGCCTCGACGACTGACGGGGCGCGGGTCTTCGTAAAGGCCAACATCGAGGTGCCGGAGGAGGCTGAGGCTGTCCTTGCCCACGGTGCCGATGGCGTTGGACTCTTTCGCTCGGAGTTCCTCTTCCTGGGCGGGCACGTGCCTGACGAGGAAGAGCAGTTCCTCGCCTATAAGCGCGTCATCCAGGCGCTGAAGGGCGCACCGGTCACCATCCGCACCCTCGACATAGGCGGCGACAAAGTCCTGCCCGAGCTTGGCGCCCAGGACGAGAAAAATCCGCTCCTCGGCTGGAGGGCCATCCGCTTCTGCCTCTCCCGAGTGGACATTTTCAAGACCCAGCTACGCGCAATCTTGCGCGCCTCGGTCTTCGGCGAGACGCGTATCATGTTCCCCATGATCGCCACCGCCGACGAGCTCGAGCGCGCCCTCGCCATAGTCGACGAGGCCCGCTCGGAACTCGCCGCCAAGGGGCAGAGATTCGCCGATGGCATACCCATCGGCATCATGATCGAGATCCCCGCTGCCGCCATGACGAGCGACATCCTCGCTCGCAAGGCCGATTTCTTCTCGATCGGAACCAACGACCTCATCCAGTACACTATGGCGGTCGACCGCGGCAACGAGAAGGTCGCCTACCTCCACGAACCCTACCAGCCGGCCGTCCTCCGCCTCGTGCAGAGGACGATCGAGAGCGGCAAGGCCGCGGGCATACCCGTGGGCATGTGCGGCGAGATGGCCGGCGATCCCGCCTCGGCCATAGTCCTCCTCGGCCTCGGGCTCGACGAGTTCTCCATGTCGAGCGCGGCGGTGCCGGCGGTCAAGCGCGCGATCCGTTCCACGAGCATGCCTGAGGCCTGCTCCGTAGCCCAGGCGGTCATGGCGCTCTCCACTTCCTCGGAGGTCGCCGCCTATCTTTCCTCCCGCCTCGCGTAGTACAATAATAACCTGCAGCCTCGGCTATAAGCGCATGGTCGATGCCATTGGAGTCCCCAAACTTGAATAAGAAAGCAATTCCTGAGGCCGAAAGCCTCGTAAAGCCCGGCGCTTCTCCCGCCGCGCCCCAGATACGCATTCGCTACGACGGCCTACCCGTGGTCGTCATCGTTGGTCGGCCCAATGTGGGCAAGTCGACGCTTTACAACCGCCTCCTTCACAAGCGCCGCGCTATCACCGATCCTACCCCCGGCGTCACGCGCGACCTCGTCGAATCGGTCTGCGAGCTTCGCGAATCGGGGAAGGCATTCAAGCTCGTCGATACGGGCGGCTTCAAGCTCGAGCGAACGGGTCTCGACGATCTTGTGGTCGCGAAGAGTCTCTCTTCGCTCGAAGGCGCCGACCTCATTCTCTTCCTGGTCGACGCCATGGAGGTCACTCCCGAGGACGAGGAGTTCGCCATCCTTCTGCGCAAGTGGTCCGAGAAGGTGCTCCTCGTCGTCAATAAGGTCGATTCGAGCGAGCGCGACGCCTCGGCCTGGGGCCATGCCTCGTGGGGCTTCTCTCCGATAAGCCTTATTTCCGCCGAGCACGGCCGGAATATCTCCGAGCTCGAGGCCCTCGTCGTCTCGCGCCTCGACTTCTCCCGCGTTTCATCGGTCGACGAGGAGCGCGCGCCCATCAGGCTAGCCATCATGGGCAAGCCCAACACCGGGAAATCCACCCTCCTCAATCGCCTGGTGGGCGAGGAGCGGTCCATCGTAAGCGACGTCGCGGGCACGACGCGCGACATCGTAGAGGGCCGTTTCGAGCGCAAGGGTAGGCAGTTCGTCGTACTCGACACGGCGGGCATCAGGCGCAAGGGAAAGGTCACCGAGAACGTCGAGTACTACTCGGTCACCCGCTCTATAAAAGTGGTCCAGGACTGCGACGTCGTCGTGCTCATGATCGACGCCGAGGAGGGACTGACCGACCAGGACAAGAAGATAGCCGCCTTCGCCGTCGAGGAGGGCAGGGGAGTCGTCCTCGCACTCAACAAGTGGGACCTGATGCCCGATATCAAGAACTCCTTCGAGGCTGCCCGCGACAAGCTGCGCTATTTTTTCGGGCAGATGGCCTGGGCCCCGGTGCTGCCCCTGTCCGCCAAAGATGGCGAGGGCGTGGACAAGCTTGTCACGACCATCGTCTCGGTCTATGCCCAACTCACGAAGAAGATCGAGACGAGCAAGCTCAATAAAGCAATCGAGGCCTGGACCGAGGAGACTCCTCCCCCGATCGGGCTACACACGCACTTTAAACTGCGTTATGCCGTACAGACCTCCGCCAATCCGCAGAAGTTCGCGATCTTCGTTTCGCGGCCCGAGGCGATAGCGGACGCCTACGTCTCCTTCCTCCGCAACAAAATCCGCACGGAGCTCGGCATGGACAAGATACCGATCATACTCGAGGTCAAGGCTTCCCATACCACGTCCGTCTACGAGCCCCTCTCGCGGGCCGAGAAGGTGAGAGCCTCTGCTCGGCCCTCCGGCCCTTCCCCCGCTTATATAGCGCGCGCTAAGGCCGAGCGGAAGAACGGCGACAAGCCTTTGAAGACGAACCGAGCTCCCATCTCCTCGAAGAGCAGGGCTCCTATATCTTCAAAGAGCCCGGCTGCCAAGAAGAAAGCCGGCGCTGAACTTAAAAAATCGGGTGTCGTAAAAAAGCAGGACCCCAGGACCAAGACTAAGCGCGTCTTGTCTCCCTCGAAGCGTTCGGGTTTGCCCGCCGAGAAGTCGGGCCGTTCCGGCTCAGGCGAGCGCCGCGGAAGGTAGTTTCCCATGGCCTCCTACGCGACAAGGGAGGTCGAGGGTCTCCTCGGCCTGCCTTCCTCGACCCTCCGCCACTGGGAGCGAGAAGTACCTTTGCTTCAGCCGCGAAAGGACACCTTCGGACGCAGGCTCTACTCGGAGTCCGATCTCCTCCTCATCCTCAGGCTCAAGCACCTCGCTCTCGAAAAGGGGATGGGTCTTTCGGCCGCCAAGGCCAAGCTCGAGGCCGAGCTCTCCGGCCCCCGTCCCGACGAGCGGGCGCGCATAGCCGAGCTCCGAGGAGAGCTCCTCGCCCTACTCTGCGAGGCCATGGAAGCGGGGAAGAAGCTCGGGATAGGGGACTGATGCGCAAGTGTACATCTTCATCCGGCCGGATAGTACTTCTTCTTTAGTGGAATTGTCAGTCTGAGAATTCTTGATTTATAGTCTGAGTGTTTCCAATTCACAGTCTAACAATTGGGAATTCATAGGCTATGAATTCGGGTTTATTAGGCTGAGAAATAAGCTTTAATAGACTAAGAAGTTCGATTTTATAGACTGCGGAGTATGGCCCTGCCTGCGAATCAATCGTTCGACAACGTGCTACGGCTGAGGTTTTCTGTACGACTTTCTTCCGTAAAAAAGGCCGTCCAGGAATGCACCTGGGCGGCCTTTCTTATATGCGGAACGATTGCTACTTTTTCGGGAAAGGCTTGTAGGTCTGATCGGGATCGTAAGTCCCATCTCTCGTCTCTCCCCGTATGCTCGGGATAACGAGCTTCTGTCCGGGGTAGATCAAGTTCGGGTTGCCGGGGTCGCGGAAGGTTTTCTTGTTGGCCTCGTAGATCACTGTCCACTTGAGCGGGTTGTTGTAGATGAAGGGATACTCGGCGATCCGCCACAGGCAATCTCGGCGCTGGGGGATGAGCCTGACGATGTACACTCCCGGCCAGGTGTTCCCAGCCTTCTTCTTGGCGGCATCGGAGGCGACGAGGGCCGCGAGGTTGTCGAGGATCAAGGCGACGTCTCGGGCCTTGTCGGTCGCGGTCGCATAGTCCTCGCTTCCGTAGGCGGTCTGGGCCTCGGCGTATTCGCCGGAAGCCTTCTCGTAGTCCGCTGGGTAGAGCGTCTTCGCGTTGACGCTGTCGGCCCAGGCGAGCTTGTCCTTCGCGATGGACAGGGCCTTATCCGCCCTCGACTTCGCGAGCATCTTCTCGACGTACTGGTCGGAGCGCTCGGCGTATTCCTTGGCCTGGGCCGCGAGGTCCGCGGCGCTGTCGTAATCGCCTGCATCGAAAGCCTTGGTCGCCTCTGCCTTGAGTTCGAGGCTCTTCTGGTAGTCGGGATTGTCCGTAAGGCTCTGCGCGCCGAGGGTGAGGACCGATGCCGCTATAAGCGCGATAAGGATAACTAGCTGCTTTTTCATCTTGTATCCTCCTTATTGCGCGGTCGACTGCAGGAGGGGATCGGCCTCCTGGGCCTTGCGCTGGCTTTCGGCGGTGGCTTCGTCGGCCGCCTTGATGGCCGCTTCCGCTTTCGCGCGCTTTTCAGCCGCCGCCTTATAGGCCGCGTCGAAGTCCGTTCCCGACTTATCGTAGGCCCCGGCCGCTGATTCGTAGTCTTTCGCCGCGAACTGGCTCGAGCCTTCGTTGTAGCTGTCGAGCGCCTGGGCGTAGAGATCCTTGACCGCCACGTCCGCCTTGATGTCATCGGCGCGCTGCTTGGCTTCGTCGGTCTTCGCCTTCACCGTGGTGGCCGCCATTTCGCGGCCCTTCTGGACGACGAGGTTGTATCGGAGGATGGCCTCGTCGAGTGCATCGACCCCGGCAGCCCTGTCCTTATCCTCGCCGGAAGCCCAGAAGCCGTCTTCGGCCTGGTACTTCGTCTCCGCGAGTTGGAAGTTGCCCGAGTCCCACTTGGCGTAATCCTTAGTCTCAATGCCCTGCTTAAGGTCTGTCGCGTTCGCGCGCTTCCATGCTAGCTCATAGTAGAGCCTGGCCTTTTCAAAGCCGGGGATGGCCTCTTCGTGCTTCGATTCGGCGACGAGGGCCGCAGCGGCCTGGAATGCGGCATCGCCCGCAGCGAAACGATCTGTTTGCGAGGAATCGGCGCCGGCCTTGACGGCCACTGCCTTCATATCCTCGGCCTCTTTCTGCTTGGCCTCGGCTATCGCGACGATTCCCTTGGCAATGAGGTCCTTGTAGGCGGAGACCGCCGACTCGAGTCCCTTCTTGGCCGCCGGGGCGTCCTTGTCATCGTAGGACTTCTGGCCCGAGGCTAGAAGCGCGTCCGCTGCCTTGTAGTCGTCAGGCAGGACCTCAAAGAGCTTGAGGTCGAAGGCTTTCTTTTTAAGATCCTTCGCCTCGGCGAGGAGCTTGTCCAGGTCATCCTGGCTGACCGTCGGTGCGGCAGGAGTTGCCGGCTGGACCGCCGGGGCTGGGGCTACTACCGGGGCCGGTTCTTGAACCGGGGCCTTCGGCTTGGACGCGCAGGACGCGAGAAGAGCGAGCGAGGCGAGGAGCAATACTGCGATTTTAATCGGCTTTTTAACTTGGATCATAGGCATCCTCCTACATTGTGCTATTTGGAAGATACGATAATCTACCACGAAGGCTTGGTGAGGGAAAGGCATGCGAAGGCGATTTCCGTTCGAGCTTAAAAAAGTAAACCTCCCAAACAAAGGTTTACTATCTTGGATCGGCTCTGATATACTGAACGATCTGACGGTTTGGCTTTATTCGCGAACGAAGCGCCGCCATCGGGGGAATAAGTTGACCGAAAGCCTAGAGATGTATCTCGAGACTATCGGCCTCCTGCGAGAGAGGACAAAGATGGCGAGGGTGACCGATATCGCCCTCGAGCTTGGCGTGTCCAAGCCTTCGGTCCATGCAGCCCTCCATGAACTCGAGCGCCGGGGCCTCATCGAGCATGAGCATTACGGCGAAGTGTACTTAAGCGCGGCCGGCAAGGTCGCCTCCGCGGAGATTCGTAGGCGCCATGCCCTCCTCACTTCCTTTCTGCGGAACGTAGTGGGCGTCGGCCCTGAAATAGCCGAGCAAGACGCCTGCCGAATCGAGCATTACCTTTCTAAGGAAACTATGGACAAGATCGCACAACGCATGGAAGAAGCTTAAAAGAGCTCGGCAGTAGATCGAGCTTGATGCCGCTTGGACGTCGCGATAAAAAGGCCGCCATCAAGGTTCGGTTCTAGACCTATCGCAAGTCTACTGCCCCCCTCCTCATCGAGTGGTATGGCAAGAAGGGCAGCCAAGGATGTCGAGCGACTCCCGGGCTGCCCTTACTATGCATGGCCTTAGCCCCGCAGGACGTCCAGGTTCTTCTTGGCGTCGGGGCAGTTCGCGAAGAACTCATTCAGTGGTTTGCAGCTCGATAAGTCGGCGCAGGAGGCGCAATTCTTGTAGCCCTTGCTTATCGCGCACTGGCGCATCTCGCACTCGGCACAGTGGCCGATCTGCACGCCGTCGGTGGCAAGGCATCCGTGGCAGTTGACCATCTCGGGCTTGAAGTCGAAGCCGTAGGCCTTGGTCCACTCCTCGGCGGTCTTGAGACGCAACGCGTCGTCGTTCGTCTTCGACGCGATGTAGGCGTTGCAGGCAGTGCAATCGAGGCCGCAGACGGCGATCAGTTTGTTCATAGATTCCCTCCTTAGAAAATTACAGCCCCTGAGATTCAGAAGCTGAAGGCAGGGTACACCTGTGTAGTGTCAGTATCTGTCAGGTTTCCATTGCCCGCGATGTCTATTTTCAGGGACTTCGGGTTAGGAGTTGTGTTCGAGAGCGCTCCTGGCCCTCTCGGCGACGAGATCACGCAGGGATTCGGGCTCGAGGACTTCGAAGTCCTGCCCCAGGCCGAAGAGGTAGTTCACAACCCATTCCTCGGCGGGGAGCTTCGCTTGCACGAGGGCACTGCCGCTAGGCTCGACCGAGATATCCTTTTCGTCGAAGTGCTCGAGGCAGCGGCCAGCGTCAGAGAAGCGGATGCACGTCGGCAGGAAGGGCGAGGACTCGGGCCAGGCCTTGTTCCAGGGCCGAGCGTCGAGGTCGATCTCTCGGGGAGGAAAGCGCTCGGGGAGGAGCTTGAGGTCGTTCATCCTCGCGATTTTAAAAAGGCGGTAGTCGCTCCGACTGTGGCACCAGGCGTAGAGGTACCAGGCCTGCCAGATGAAGACGATGGCAAGGCTCTCCGCGCTGCGGTCGCTCGACTTTCCCCCGGCATCGACATACGAGAAGGAGACGAGCCTGCGTTCTTCAATGCCGCGCCGAATGAGGCCTATCCGCTCTCGAACGCGCTCCGCCGGGGCCAGGTCGATGAAGAGGTAGTTTTCGGGTACGGGTTGTCCCGCGACTTTCCCCTTGGGAACGATGGCCTTGAGCCGGTCGGCGGTCTGCCTCAGCTTCTCGTCGCCTACCGCGGCGGAAAGGCTGGAGAGTGTCGCGGTCAGCTGCCCGAGCTCTTCAGGCCGCATGAGGCTGCGGTCGATCTTGAACTCGCCCATAATGCCATAGCCTCCGCCGGAGCCTGGGTAGGCGACGACTGGGATGCCGGCCTGGCAAAGCGACTCGATGTCGCGGTAGATCGTGCGCGCGGATACTTCAAAGCGGCTGGCGAGCTCCGGGGCGGAGATGCAATCGCGGTTTAGCAGGAGCATGGTGATAGAAAGAAGCCTCTGCGCTTTCATACTTCCTGGATAGGCTATTCCCCGACGATGATTGCCGTCAAGCGTGGATGCTCGAGCTTGATGCCGCTTGTGCGCCGCGATATTGTAAAGGACGCATTTCCCGCATGCTAGCCGTCTGTCCGGAGGTCCCCGATGCGTCGCATCCCTCGTCCCCGCCCAATCGTATTCGCTTTGCTCGCCGCCTTCGCCCTCGTCCTGTCGCTTGGAACCTGCACCGGTTCGTCGAATCCGCGGGCGGTCAAGGCTCCCGATCCTCTTCGCGTCGAGGCGCACTCGGCGGGGCTTGTGGCTTCGGGTTCGGCCATCAAGGTCGTTTTGACCCATGCGAAGGGCGAGGCGGGAACGGCCGCGCCCAAGGGGGCCTTCCGCTTCTATCCGGCCCTTCCCGGCTCTTGCCGCTGGGAGGACGAACGCACCCTCGCATATACTCCCGATAAGCCGCTGGCGGCGGGCAAGGGCTATCGCGCCGAGTTCGATCTTGGCCTCGTAGAGGGCGGCTCTCCCTCCGGTCCCGACTACTTCAGCTTCGACTTCCGCGCCGCAGGTCAACGCCTATCGGTCCAGACGCTTCCGCCCCGCGTCTCCCGCGACGGGAGCGTAGCGGTGGAGGGCTCTCTCTCGCTGAGCGAAGGCTCCTCTGCTGCGGCCGCCGAGAAGGCGCTTTCGAGCTCCGAGGGCTCGATCAGCTGGAGCCACGAGAGCGATGCCCTGCATCGCTTCACTGTATCGGGCATCGTTTCCTCTTCGACGGCGCGCGATCTCGTCCTGCGATGGAACGGAAAAAGCGTAGGAGGGGGAGGGAAGGGCAAGCTCGTCGTAAAGCTGCCTTCTTCCTCGCGCTTCGAGTTCCTTGGCGCCCGCTCGCTCGACGGGGACTCGGGATCGGGCGCGAGCCGCGGTTCGCGAGGCGTGGAACTCGCTTTTTCGCGCGCCGTCGACAAGAGCCAGGACCTGCGCGGCCTGGTCTCGGTCGAAGGCGTCCAAGACCTGCGCTATACGGTTTCGGGCTCGACCGTCTCCCTCTACTCCGAGGCTTGGCCCGATTCGGCCAAGGTACGAGTCGAGAAGGCGCTCAAGGACTCCTCGGGCGGGTACCTCGCAGTCCCGGTCTCGGCCACCGTGGCCTTCGACTGGGAGAAGCCTCAGGCCCGCTTCCTCACGAAGGGCAACATCCTGCCGACGACCCAGGGCCTCGTCCTGCCGATCGAGACCATGAACCTCTCGGGCGTCATCGTAGAGGCCCTTCGCGTCTACGGGGACAACATGCTTCAGTTCCTCCAGGTCAACGACCTCGATTCCTCCCACGAGATGAAGCGCGTCGGCGAGGTAGTCTGGCGAAAGGACATCGATCTAGGCTGGAAGGACGACTGGAAGAATCGCTGGGTCAGGCAGGGGCTCGACCTGGGGCCCCTCCTCGAGAAGCACAAGGACGGGATGTTCCAGATTCGCATAACCTTCCGCAAGGGAGACATCCGCTACATCTCCCCCGACAACCACGACTTCAAGGACCTCACGTTCCCCGAGCCCAAGGTCATCGACCAGGACGACGGGGAGTACAGTTTCTGGGATTATGTCCAGCAGTGGGAGGGCGGCTACGACGACTACGAGAAGTACAAGGACGATCCCTGCCACCCCGCGTATTATCTGCCTTCCTACGACCACGACATTACGATACGGCGCAACGTCGTCGTCTCGGACATCGGCGCGTCCATAGCGCGCGAGTCCGACGGGACCTGGCACATCGCCGCGAGCGATCTCCGTAGCGCCAAACCTCTCGCGGGCGCGGCGGTCTCGCTCTATAGCTACCAGCGTCGCCTCCTCGCAAGCGGGAAGACCGACGACTCGGGGCTTCTCACTCTCGCGTCCGGGGGGGACCCCGTCTTCGCAACGGTGCAGTCGGGATCGCAGACGAGCTGGCTGAAAGTAGACTCGGGTTCGACTCTCTCGGTTGGCCACTTCGACATAGGCGGCGAGGAGGCCGATTCGGGGCTCAAAGGCTTCATATACGGCGAGCGCGGCGTATGGAGGCCGGGCGACGATATTCATCTCACCTTCATCCTCTACGACCGCTCAGGCAAGCTGCCTTCCTCCTTCCCCGTCTCCTTCGAGCTCGAGGATCCCATGGGCCGCGTCGTGCGGACCGGGACCTACACCGAATCGGTGAACGGCTTCTACTCGATCGCGGCGAGCACTGCCGGGGACGCGCCGACCGGAACGTACGTCGCTCGCGTGAAGGCGGGAGGTCTGACCTTCTCGAAGAACCTGAAGGTCGAGACGGTGATGCCCAATCGCCTCAAGATCGACTTGAGCTGGGGCGGAGCATCGAGCTCGGGCGCCGCCGCCAACAGCGGTTCGATGCCCCCGCTTTCGGTCGACACCAAGCGGATGAGCCTTGCGGCGGCCTGGCTCACGGGCGCCAAGGTCGGCTCGCTCAAAGCGGACGTGTCCGCGACCTTCGCCGCCGCCGACACGAGCTTCTCGACCCTGCCCGACTACACCTTCGCCGATCCGACGCGCGAACCGCCTCAGGACCGGGCCATCCTCTTCGACGGCCGTCTCGGAGCGGACGGCAAGGCGGGCTTCGATCTCGACTTCGGCTCGAGCAAGAGCCTGCCGCCGGGCAAGCTCAAGGCGAACATCCTCACCCGCGTGTTCGAGCCCTCAGGGATCTTCTCGAGCGAGTCGACGAGCGCGGACTTCCATCCCTATGCGCGCTATGTCGGCATTCGCCTGCCCAAGGGCGACGCGTCGCGCGGCATGCTCCTCGTGGACAAGGACCAGCGCGTCGATCTCGCGTTGGTCGACCGGGACGGCAAGCTCGTGAAGGGGGGCGGCACGGTCGAGGTCGCCCTCTATCAGCTCGAGTGGCGCTGGTGGTGGGAGAAGGGCGACGAGAGCCTCGCACAGCGCGCGGACGAGCTCTTCCAGAGGCCGATCAAGAAGGACACGGTGACGATCGGGCCGGACGGCCGTGGCTCCTGGACCTTCCAGGTCAAGTACCCGAACTGGGGGCGCTATCTCGTGCGCGCCCAGGACGTCTCCAACGCCGGCAAAGCCGGCGACGCCGGGGGGCACGCGGCGGGCAAGATCGCGTACATCGATTGGCCGCTTTGGGCGGGCAGGGGCCGCGACTCGGGCGGCGCCGACGCGATGCTCGAGCTGACAGCCGGGAAGCCGAAGTACTCGCCCGGCGATACCGCCTCGGTTACCTTCCCCTCGAACGAGCTAGGGCAAGCGCTCGTGCGCATCGAGCGCGCGGGAAAGATCCTTCGCGAGGAATGGATTCCGACCAAGAAGGACACGACCGCATACGAGTTCGCGGTGACTCCGGATATGGCGCCTAACGTCTACGTGCACATCACTTTCGTGCAGCCCCACCTGCAGACCGCGAACGACCTGCCCATACGCCTCTACGGCATCGTGCCGATCATGGTCGAAGACCCCGCGACTCGGCTGCAGCCTATAGTCGAGACCCCCGAGACTCTGTCACCGGGCAGCGAGGCGAGCTTTACGGTGCGCGAAGCCTCGGGCAGGCCCATGACCTATACGGTCGCGGTCGTCGACGAGGGGCTGCTCGGCATCACGCGCTACCAGGCCCCCAATCCCTGGGACGAGTTTTATAAAAAGGAAGCGAGCGCCCTATCATCCTGGGACCTCTACCAATACGTGATGGGAGCCTACTCGGGCAAGCTCGAGACTCTCCTCGCCGTAGGCGGCTCCGACGACGCGTTAGGCGGCGGCAACCGAAAGCCAAGCCGTTTTCCCGCCGTCGTCTACTACTTCCCGCCGCAGGAGCTCAAGGCGGGAGAGGTCGCGAAGAAGAGCTTCAAGCTCGGCACCTACATAGGCGCCCTGCGCTTCATGGTCGTGGCGGGCGCCAAGGGCGCAACTACTGGCGGCGCCACCGGCAGTGGCGCCGCCACTATTCGTGGCGATGCCTTTGGCGTCGCGCAGAAATCCGTCCCTGTCCGCGCCGATCTCATGGCTCAGCTGACTGCGCCTCGCGTGCTTTCTCCGGGCGAGGAAGCGGACATCCCCGCGACTGTCTTCGGCTTCATGGGCGCGCATAGCGCGAGCGTGAGGCTCGAAGCGGGCGGCGCGCTCTCTCTCGTCGGCGGGGGAACGAAGAGCCTCGACTTCAAAGAGGACGGTGACCTTTCGACGAGCTTCCGCGTCAAGGCCTCCGACGCTCCGGGAAGAGGACGGCTCAAGCTCATAGCGTCTATGGAAGGAGAATCTTCCGAACAGAGCATCGACCTCGAGGTGCGCCCCGTCGGCTTGCCCGTCTCGACGGTGCAGAGCTCCGACCTGGCCGCCGGTGCGAGTTGGGAGGTCCCCGTCGACCTGCCCGGCGAGTCTGGGACGAACAGCATTTCCGTCGAGCTCTCGCGCCTACGGAGTCTCGACCTCTCCGAGCGGGTAGACTACCTCATCCAGTATCCCCACGGATGCGCGGAGCAAACGACCTCGGCCGCTTTCCCCCAGCTCTATCTGCCGAAGGCAGTGGTCCTTTCGGAGGACCGGGCGAAAGCGGCGCGCGACAACGTGGCCCGAGCGATCGATAAGCTGCGGAGCTTCCAGACGCAGCGCGGCGGCTTCTCGATGTGGCCCGGCTCCGGCGACGACGACGATTGGATAAGCGCCTACGCCGCGCACTTCCTTGTCTCCTCTCGCAGGGAAGGCTTCGACGTGCCGCAGGGCCTCCTAGATCCGGTCTTGGACTATCTTGCCCGAGGGGCGAGGAGCTGGAACTCGAGCGAGTTCTGGTCCCAATCGGTCCAGGCCTATAGGCTCTACGTGCTCGCCCGCGCCGGCGTTCCCGAGATATCGGCGATGAACAGGATGCGCGACTTCCCATCCATGCCCACTGCAGCCCGCTACAGGCTCGCCGCTGCTTACGCCCTATCAGGCATGGGCGATGCTGCCGTCTCCCTGGTGCGGGACCTCTCGACCGAAGTAACGAGCTACGACGGCCTCGAGGACTACACCTACGGCAGCACTACGCGGGAGCGCGCGGTCGTCCTCGATGCCTTGCTTGCGATGGGCGACACCGCCCGCGCTCTGCCGGTCTACAACAAGCTCGCCGAGGAATTAAGCTCCAGGCGCTGGCTCTCGACGCAGGACTTGGGCATGGCCCTCGGCGCCGCTCTGCCCTACGCGATCCAGGCTTCCTCGACGGACGCTCCGACTTTGAGCGTAGCCCTCGATGGCTCTCCCGCCGTCGAGACGAAGCTCGACCGCCCCATGGCGCGCGTCGACCTCGCGAAGCCCTCGGGGGACGAGGCCTCTGTCGTCATTTGGAACACGGGCTCGAGCCCGGTCTTCGCGCGCGTCGTCGCGCAGGGCATCCCCGCCGCCGGCGACGAGAAGGCTACCGCAAACGGGCTTGCGCTATCGCTGCGCTACCTCGATATGGACGGCAAGACCATCGATCCAGGCAGGGTCGCCATGGGCGCGGACTTCATCGTCGAGGCGACGGTACGCAATCGCGCCGGACGGGACCTCGATAACCTCGCGCTGACGCAGCTCTTGCCCGCGAGCTGGGAGATCGCCAACTACCGTGTCGGATCCGACCTGCCGAAGCCCAAGGCCAAGGCCAAAAACGGGGATGAGGACGAAGAGGATGCCGACGAGAAGCCGCAGGTCGCGCTCCCGCTCTACGACTATCAGGACGTGCGCGACGATCGCGTGCTCACTTATTTCTCGCTCGGGGCCAAGGAGTCCAAGGCCTTCAAGCTCTATGTCACGAAGGCGTACGAAGGCAGCTTCTTCCTTCCCGCGACTTCCGTCTATGCGATGTACGACGAGGACCGCTACCAGGCCCTTGTGCCCGGCCGCTGGCTCTCCGCCCCGATCAAGACGCGGCGTGGATGGAACCAGCCTTGAGATCGGGGCCGATCCATCGATGATCCTTGAGATTAAGCGTTGCGCGATTTGGGCGCTTCGGGCTTTCTCGCGCGACGAGAGTTTGCCCGTGGCCGCTGCGGCCGCGATCCTCGTCTTCGGCTTTTCCCTTGCGCTGCCGCCCGAGCGCTTCCCCGGCGACTACTCGGCCGCCGTCTACGCGCGGGGAGGCGAGCTCTTGGGGGCGTCGGTCTCTCGATCGGGACAGTGGCGATTGCCCCCGGGCGCGAAGGCCGGCGCGGGGAGCTACGCTATGAGCAAGCGCTTCGATGCGGCCCTCGTGGCCTATGAAGACAAGCATTTCTACTCGCACGCCGGCTTCGATCCCGGCGCCTTGGTCCGCGCGGGGCTGCAGAACGCCAGAGCAGGGAGGATCGTCTCCGGGGGCTCCACGATCAGCATGCAGGTCGCGAGGCTCGGCAGGAGGGGAAGGGAGCGCGAACTCGGAGAGAAGGCGATCGAGGCCCTCATGGCCATTCGCCTCGAGCTTATCCACGGAAAGTCCGGCCTCCTCAGGCTCTACGCCGAGAACGCGCCCTTCGGCGGCAACGTCATAGGCATCGAGGCGGCTAGCTTTCGCTTCTTCGGCCGCAGCCCCGAGTCGCTCTCCTGGGCCGAGGCCGCGACCCTCGCGGTGTTGCCGAACGCACCTTCGGTCGCCCATCCGGGAAAGAACCGAGAACTCCTCCAGGCCAAGCGCGATCGCCTCCTGCGAGAGCTCTTGCGGGAGAGGAGAATTTCCGAGGAGGACCTAGAACTCGCCTTGGTCGAGCCTCTGCCTTCGGAGCCCTACGATCTACCTTCCCTCGCGCCTCAGCTCGTCGCGCGCTTTTCGACGCAGATAACGGGAGGAGGCGGGGGCGAGCTTTCCCGCGTCGTCACTACCATCGACGCGCCCATGCAGGAGCGGGCCACGGAGGCGCTCGAGCGGCGTTCCGCGGCTCTCGCGGAAGGGGGCGTCTACAACGGCGCCTGCATCGTCGCGCGCATAGATACCGGAGAGGTCCTCGCCTACGTCGCCAACGCGGCGCCCTCCGCGCGAGACGAATACGCGGGCCGCGGCTACGCGGTGGATTGCATCCGCGCCGAGCGCAGCTCGGGCAGCCTGTTCAAGCCTTTCCTGTACGCGGCCGCCCTCGAGGCCGGGGAGCTCGGTCCGAGGAGCCTTCTGCCGGACCTCCCAACGCGCTATGGCTCCTACGAACCCGAGAACAACCTGGGCACCTACTCGGGCGCCGTGCGCGCCGACGAGGCGCTGGCGAGGTCGCTCAACGTGCCTTTCGTCCGTCTCCTTCAGTCCTTCGGCGTCGAGCGCTTCCACGACATCCTCGTGTCGACGGGGATGACTACCCTGCACCGCAGGGCCGAAGACTACGGCCTCACTCTCATCCTCGGCGGGGCCGAGACGAGCCTCTGGGAGATGGCGGGACGATTCGCCGCCCTCGCCCGAAGCGCCGAAACGGGAAGCGGCCCGGGCGCGTCCCAGGTCTTCGACCTCGGTCTCACGCGCTCGGAACTCGCCTCGCGCGTGAAGAGGCCCGACCCCTTCTCCGCAGGCTCTGCCATACTTACCCTCGATGCCCTGACGAAGGTGGCGCGGCCCGAGGAGGAGGCCGCATGGGAAGACTATGCCTCCTCCCGCCGCATAGCATGGAAGACGGGCACGAGCTTCGGCTATCGCGACGCCTGGGCGATCGGCGTCGACGGGACTTTCGTCGCGGGCGTCTGGTTCGGCAACGCGAGCGGGGAGGGCAGGCCCTCGCTCAAGGGGTCGGCCGCCGCCGCCCCGCTGCTTTTCGATCTCTTCGGCATCCTCGCCTCGGGCGTCGGGAACGGCCCTGCGGGGCGGGGAATCCCGTCCGGCAAGGTTCGGGAGAGAGCGTTGCGTGAAACCGAAGTCTGCGCCGAATCGGGCTGGGCGGCGGGGCCCGACTGCGAGCGCACGGAGACCGTCCTGGTTCCGGCGGGAGCCAAGGCCCTCCCTCTCTGCCCTTATTGCGTGAGCGTCGCCCTGAGCGCGGACGGTCGCTACCGCGTCCGCGCAGAGGATGAAGCGCCCGGGTCGGTCAGGGTAGAGAAGCGCTTCGTCCTGCCACCGGCGATCGAGCGCTTCTACGGGAACAACCTCGACTACAAGAGGCTGCCGCCATGGAAGCCCGGATCCGCTCAGGGAGCGTCGGACCGAAGCCTCGCGATCATAGCGCCCGAGGAAGGCGCCTCGATCTTCATCCCGACCGAGATCACGGGAAGACCGGGCGCGACCGTCTTCAGCGCTGCTCACCGCGACGCCGATTCCGTCGTATTCTGGACCCTCGACGGCGTCTATCTCGGCCAGACGCGCGGCAAGCATTCGATCGAGGCTCGGCCCGCCGCGGGCGAGCACGTGCTCACCGTGACCGATGCCTCGGGGCGCAGCCAGGCGAGGCGCTTCACCGTACTGAGCAAGAATTGACATGCATCGACTGACGCGTACCTTTGCCTTTTGCCTTGGCTTCCTCGCCTTCTGGGCCCCCGTCTGGTCCGAGGACGCGGGTCTCTTCCTCGACGGGCTCTGGGTCGGAAGCGTCGACTTGGGCGAGGGAAATGAGAGCCTCGAGCTCCGGCTTTTCCCCGCCGACCGCGAGACGGGCGACGAGGCCGGCGGCCTCATCGACATGCCGTCGAGGGGGCTCTTCGGCTACCCGATCGGCGATTTCCGCCGCGGTCCCGAGGGGCTGCGCTTCGACCTCCTCGGCGACGCGCCTTTCTCCGGGGCTTTCGATCTTTCCGGCTCGCCGGCCGTGGCCGGGGGTAGCTTCGGCGCGCAGGGCACCCTGCGCCTCCTTTCGGCTCGGGGAAAAGACGCGAAGGTTCTCGCTCAGGGACGCTTCTCCCTCGGTTTCGCCGGCGAGTCATCGAGAGGCGCGGCCTTCGGCGTCGACTATCTCGTCGACTCCGGGAACGGCCTCCTCCGCGGCAGTTTTCTCGAGCCCGAGCCGGCCGCGTCCAGCGATTATTCTATCGCACGCGATTATTCTATCGCGACGCCCGTCGTGCTCCTCCTCTCCGGTGCCCAGGCGGACAGGGACGGAAACAACTACGCCGTGCCCGGTCGGAGCGACGCCTTGGCCGAGCTCGCGCAGTCCCTCGCCTCCCTCGGCGTCTGTTCCCTGCGCTTCGACAAGCGCGGCACGGGCGAGTCCTATCGCCTCGGCTCGAACGAGGGGAGCCTGCGCTTCGACGATCATATTGCCGACGCGAAGGCCGCCATCCGCGCTCTCGCCTCGGATCCGCGTTTCTCCTCGGTCCTCGTCGTCGGTTTCGCCGAGGGGGCCCTCGTCGGAGCCTACGCTCTCGACGATCTCTATGCCGCAGGCAAGCTCGCGAGCGGCCGCGTCGCCGGCATGGTAGCCCTGTGCGCCTCGGGCAGGACCGAGCTCGAGATCGCGCGGGATGCGCTCGAGGGCACCCCGAAAGAGCTAAAGGCGGAGGCCGAGGCTATAATGTCGGCACTCGAGGCGGGGAACTCTTATCCCAACCCAAGCGCCTATTTCGCCGATTATTTCAGGCCGAGCGCCCAAGGCTATCTCTCATCGCTTTTCGCGCGCAACATACGGGAGGCCTTCGCTTCTTTGCCCTGCCCAGTCCTAGTCATCGCGGGAGGCAGCGATCTTCAGACGAACGGAAGCGAATCCAAACTCCTCGCTTCCGTTCGGAGCGATATCGCCTATCGCGTCATCCCCGGTATGAGCCACGCCCTCAAGGCGGTCGGTTCGGACGAGGAAGAGAACTACTCCTCGTTCACCGACCCCTCCCTGCCCCTCGCCGATGGGCTACCGGAGCTCGTGGCCGCTTTCGCCCGGGGTGAGGGAGCGATCGGGGCCGAGCCCCCCGAGACCGCTTCCGACGGAGTTCTTCAGGGCGCGGACGATGGCGCTGCGCGATAGGGCGACGCCATCGGCCGCATAGACCTCGCCCTTCGCGACGAAATCGGCGTGCGGAATGGCCCCCCCCTCGTCGGCGAACAAGCCGCTCGCGATCGCATACCAGGCCAGCTTGAGCAGGGGTTTATATATCTTGACGGACTCGGGGCTGTCCATGAGGAAGGTTACGGTCGTGTCATACACGCTCTTGTCGGCCACGTTTGGCGACGAGGCGATGAGAAGGCCGAGCGCCGGCACGTCCATGCCCTCGTTCGCATACTTTTCAGCGAGGCTCTTGAAGGGATTGGGGATCCAAAGAACGAGCTCAGCCGTGGCTAGGCCCGAAAGCCGAGAGGGAATGGGCGAAGGAGGGGGGCCGGAGGCCTGGCTCTCCGCGGCCGCCTGGAGGAGCCCGTCTATCGGTCCTTTGGACGCGACGATGAGGGAAGGGCCGGGGACCGCGGCGCGCAGGCCGAGCCTTGAGTTGTAGAACGAGGACTTCTCGCGCTTCCACTCGCGGTTCGCGTTGAGCGAGAGAAAGGCCGCGCGGAAGGGATAGTCGCCGACGAGGACTGCCTGCAGGGAGTCGGTCCCGTCTCCGCCCGCTTGGCCAATGCCGAGGCTGACGATCCTCGTTCTCGCGAGTAGATCCTTGGCCGACGCGAGCTCCGAGGCGCTCATGATTTCGGGCGCGAGCTCCCGCGCGACGGCTCCCGAAACACGGGCATAGGCGAGGCGGTCCTTCGCCAAGAGCGCGAGGGGATCGATCGAGTTCGAGAATTGTATGGGCGCCGCGCACGAAAGGGCGAGAAGCATCGCGAGCTCGGATGCGGCGACGGAAAAAAAGGCGCCTCGCGAAGCGATATGACGCATCATAGGAGCCCCTCTTTCGAGAGCAGCGCGGCCGCCAGCTCGCGGTGCGCGCGCGCGGCCTCGTTCCATCTGTGGATTGCCGATCCGCGGAAACGGCCGTGCGTGGCGATGCGGCCGCCGTTCGATCCGAGGCCGGTCCTGTGGGCAATGGCCGCTTTCGCCCAAGCTATAGTGTCGTAGCCCGACGAAAAGCGCGAATCCTCGGCCTCCTCGTCGATGATGCCAGCCTGGGCGAGGTAGGAACGCTTCTCGTAAGGGGGCACGTCGAGGTCGACGCTGAAGGACGCGATGCGCGCTTTCAAGTCTCCCGGATAGCGGACCCAGGCGGTGGAGAGCTCGTCGAGATGCAGGCCCTCGTCCTCGAAGCTCGTGCGCAGGTAGGTTCTCAGGTAGCGGTATATCATGCGCGCCGCCTCGCGGAAGCGCGCGCCGTTGTCGACGTTCGTGAGGCCTCCCGCATCTCGCGGGCCCGAAAGCCGCGGATCGAGCCACTTCCCCGACGCGTCGTCCGGGGCCCTGAGGGCCTGGAGGTGCCCCGCGGGAGGGAGGGGCGAAGCGGGGTCCAAGACATTGCACGCCTCCGTGCGGCCTGAAAAATTCTGGTGCGCCCAGGTGTCGGCATAGGCGTGGAGGGCTATGCCGATGCGAAAGTCGTCGCCCGAGCGCAGGGCGGCGATGAGCATTTCCTTGGCGAGAGGCGAGTCTGGGGTGACTGTCCATCGCGACGCGGCCCCGTCGACGCGTTCGGATCGGGCCCTATCGAGCTCGCCCGGCACGAAGTGGAAGGGGAGGTAGATGTTCCCGAGCGTCGCCTCGTCCCAGAATATATAGTTCTGGGTAACTTCTGTCTTATAGTCGAAGCCGCCGTCGTCGATGTCGTAGGCGAGGATCGCGTTGTCGACGTACTGGGAAGAAAAGGCGATGTTCGCGCAGCGCTCCTCGCTTAAGCCCGCGCGGAGGCAGAGGAAGTAGACGCTGTAGTAATGGAATTCCGCGTTCATGCGGTTAGGCGCTGCCCTCTTCCGTGTCTCCCTGGTCGATCGCCCGCGCTTCGCGGCGGAGGCCGGGCGCCTTGGCCTTGCGCGGCCCCCGTTTGGCGCTCGCCATGAGGAGCTTGAGCCTGTTGAGCTGGTTCACCTCCGAGGCGCCGGGGTCGAAGTCGATGGCCGCAACAGGGACGCGCGGATAGCGCCGGCGGAGCTCCTTGAGCATTCCCTTGCCAGTCACGTGGTTGGGCAGGCAGGCGAAGGGCTGGAGGCAGACTATCCCGTCCGCGCCGCTATGGATGAGCTCGACCATCTCCGCAGTGAGGAACCAGCCCTCGCCCGTGCAGTTGCCGAGCTGCACGATCCCGTCGACGCCCGCTGCGAGCTCGGATGTCGGGATCGGCGCGTCGAACTCCTCGTGAATTCGCGCATCGCGCGAGAACGCGCGTACGAGCGGAGCGCGGAACCATTCGAGGAACGCGATGAGGGCCCTCGACTTGAGCTCATCGGCGAATCCACCTTCGAGGGCCTTGTGGCGGAAGATACCGTTGTAGGAAGAGTAAAGGAGGAAGTCGTAGAGGTCGGGCACGACCGCCTCGCCCCCTTCCTCCTCGATGACCTCGACGATCTTACCGTTGGCCTCGGGATGGAACTTGACGAGGATCTCGCCGACCACGCCGATGCGACGCTTGCGCGGGATATTGCGCTTGGGCAGCTCGTCGAAGGTTTTTACGATATCGCATAAGGTGCGGGAGAAGGCGCGGCGCGTCGGGCGCTCGAGGGATGCGACGCAGGCCTCGGTCATTTTCTCCACGAGGCGATCCGCCGAGCCCGCTTCAGCCTCGTAGGGGCGAGTGCGATACAGGCAGCGCATGAGGGCGTCGCCGTAGATCGCCGATTGCAGCCCGCGCACGAGGAGCTTGAGGCCCATCTTGAAGCCCGGGTTGCCCTCGAGCCCAGCCGCGTTGAGCGAGATCACCGGTATATGGCCCATCCCCGCGTCAGTTAGCGCCTTGCGGATGAAGGCGATGTAGTTCGTGGCCCTGCAGCCGCCTCCCGTCTGCGTGATGAGGAGCGCCGTCTTGGAAAGGTCGTAGCGTCCCGAGCGGAGGGCGGCCATGAGCTGGCCCACGACGAGAATGGTCGGATAGCAGGCGTCGTTGTGCACGGCCTTGAGCCCCGCGTCCGTGGCGTCTTTGTCCGAAACGACGGGGATCTCGAGCTTGTAGCCCGACATCCGGAAGGCCGGCGCGACGATAGCGAAGTGGATGGGCGACATCTGGGGCGCGAGGATCGTGTAGCCCGACTTCTGCATGTCCTCGGTATAGACGACCCGCGGCATGGGAACGCTTATGGCCCTGGCCTTGACCTTCGCGGCTTCGCGCTCGGCTATCGCCGCGGCGAGGGAGCGCAGCCTGATGCGCGCCGCGCCTAGGTTGGCTTGCTCGTCGATCTTGATGCCCGTGTATATCTTGCCGGTCCGGCCGAGGATCTCCGCGACCTGGTCCGAGGTGACCGCGTCGAGGCCGCAGCCGAAGGAAACGAGCTGCACGAGGTCGAGGTCGTCGCGCCTCGAGACGAAGGTCGCCGCCGCGTAGAGCCGCGAATGGTACGACCATTGGTCGACGACGCGCAGCGGCCGCGCGACTTCGGCAAGGTGGGCAATCGAGTCCTCACTGATGACGGCCATGCCGAGCTCGACGACGATGGAAGGGATGCCATGATGGATCTCAGGGTCGATGTGGTAGGGTCTGCCCGCGAGCACGATGCCGTGGCCGCCCGTCCTCTCGACCCAGTCGAGGGCTTCCTCGCCTTTCGCGCGAAGCTCGGCGCGGAAGACTTCCTCCTCCGTGCGGCCTGCGGCCACCGCTGTCTTCGCCTCGGCGAGGGTTACGCCCTTGGAGGCGAAGACCTCGGCAAGGCGCTCCGCCAGGCGCTTGTCGTCCGCTATCGGCATGAAGGGGTTGAAGTACTCGACGCTTCCGTCGCGGAAGGCCTCGATGTTGTTGAGGATGACTTCGGGATACGAGGTGACTATGGGGCAGTTGAATCGGTTATTCGAACCCGCCACGAAGCGTCTCTCGCGCGGTACGCAGGGATAGAAAATGGTTCGCGAGGCATCCGCGCCGCCAGGTTTGAGGGCGAGCGATCGGGCAAGGGCCACCGCGTGGCCGTGGACGAGCTTTGCGGGGTAGCAGACCGACTCCGAGGGTATCGTGTCCATGCCGAGCTCGTAGATCGCTTTAGAGGTTCGCGGCGAGAGCTCGACCCTGAAGCCGAGCGCAGTGAGGATCGTGAACCATAGCGGATAATTCTCGTAGATATTGAGGACGCGGGGGATACCGATGCGCCCGCGCGGGGCCTTGTCGGCCGTGAGGCCTTCGTAGCGGAAAAGCCTGTCGTACTTCCATTCGTAGACATTAGGGGGGGCTCCTCGGAGGGGCTTATGGACCACACTCGTCCCTTCGCCTGTCGCCTTGCGCGCGGCATCCACGGTGTTCTTCGCCGCGGCCATCTGCGCCGAGCCTCCTACCTGTGCTATCGCGAGCGCCTCTCCTCGTTCGCAGCGGTTGCCCGTAACGTGGATCGATCCCGAGCTCGGCCCTCCCGTGAAGCGGCTGATGGTGAGCAGACATGCGTTGGCGCAGCCCGGGCAACGTCGGGGCTCGGTGACGAAGGAGAAGGAACCGAGCTCGGCCGGGCCGATGAGAGAAGAGGATTCGCCTTCGCTCCAATGGGCGGCGGCGATGAGGGCCGCCCCGTAGGCGCCCATGAGCCCCGTCTCCGCCGGGCGGACGGGCCTCGACTCGGAGACGAGCTCGAAGGCGCGCAGGACCGCGTCGCTCGCGAAGGTGCCGCCCTGCACGACTACCTTCGAGCCGATGTCTGCGGGATTCCTGAGCCTGATGACCTTCTGCATGGCGTTGCGTATAACCGCGTAGGCGAGGCCCGCGGCGATGTCGGCCGGGCTCGCGCCTTCCTTCTGCGACTGCTTGACGCGACTGTTCATGAAGACCGTGCAGCGACTGCCCAGGTCTACCGGCGCGCGCGACTCGAGGGCGAGGGAAGCGAAGGTCGGGGCGTCGTAACCCATCGAGGAGGCGAAGGTCTCGAGGAAGGAGCCGCAGCCCGAGGAGCAGGCCTCGTTGAGTAGGACCGTGGAGATGACCCCGTCCTTGACGCGGAGGAACTTCATGTCCTGGCCGCCTATGTCGAGGACCGCCTCGACGCCGGGCAGGAGTCGCTCCGCCGCGACGCAGTGCGCGACGGTCTCGACCTCGCCCATATCCGCGCCGAGGGCCGCGCGAGAGAGGGACTCGCCGTAGCCCGTGGCGCAAGCCTTGCCGATCTTCGCGTCGGGCGGCAGAAGCGCATAGAGTTCTCCTAACGCGCGAGAGACGACGGAGAGGGGGTGCCCCCCGTTCGGGGCGTAGAAGGAGCCTAGTAGACGGCCCTCGCGGTCGGTCATAGCGAGCTTCGTAGTCGTGGAGCCCGCGTCTATGCCGATGAAGGCTGGCCCCTCGAGGAGCCTGGGGTCGAGGCGGGGCAGGGCGGCTTTCGCGTGGCGGGCGCGGAAGTCGGCGAGCTCGGAAGAGTCCTCGAAGAGGGGGCGCATGCGCTCGGATTCAGGTACGAGGATCTGCGCCTCGCGCGCCTCGGCCGCGAGCTCGCGGAGATCGAAGGTCCGCGCCGTGCCGCCATTTCCGTCCTTGAGCGCCGCCGCTCCTTGGAGCGCCGCGCCCATGGCGACGAAGAGCCTGCCGTCGGAGGGGACGAGGATATCCTCCTCACCGAGCTTCAGGGTCAGGGCGAAGCGGCGGCGAAGCTGGGGAAGGAAATGGAGGGGACCGCCCAGGAAGGCGACGCGGCCGCGGATCGGCCGGCCGCAGGCCAGGCCCGATATAGTCTGATTGACCACTGCCTGCAGAATGCTGGACGCCACGTCCTCGCGCCTCGCGCCCTCGTTGATGAGGGGCTGCACGTCGGCCTTGGCGAAGACGCCGCAGCGCGCGGCTATGGGGTAGATCGTCTCGGCCTTTGACGCGAGTAGATCAAGGCCGGCGGGATCGGTAGCGAGGAGGACAGCCATCTGGTCTATGAAGGCGCCCGTACCGCCTGCGCAACTGCCGTTCATCCTCTGCTCGAGCTGATCGCCGAAATAGGTGATCTTGGCGTCCTCGCCGCCGAGCTCGATAGCGACGTCCGCGTCCGGCAAGAAAGCCTCGACGGCAGAAGTGCAGGCCATGACCTCCTGCACGAAGGGCAGGCCGAGGCGCTGTGCCTCTCCTATGCCGGCCGATCCCGTTACGGCGACGCTCACTTTCGCCGATCTGTCCCCGAGCGCCTCGGCCGCCTCCCCGATGAGGCCGGCGAGCGCCGCGCGGACGTCGGAGCGATGTCGCTCGTAGCGTCCAAAGGCGAGCTCGCCCGAAGCATCCATTGCGACGAGTTTCACTGTCGTCGAGCCGACATCTATTCCGACCAAAAGGGGTTGAGACATAGTGTTAATAAGATACCCAATTTGAACAGGATAGTGTCAAGCCGCGCGTCCATGTTATTATTCGAGATCGAGGAGAAACTATGGCCATCCAGAAGACTTTTTCCATGCTTAAGCCCGGCGTTGTCCAGAGGCGGCTCGCGGGCGAGATCATAACCGTGATCGAGCGCAAGGGGCTCAAGATCGTGGCGCTAAAAATGATGACCATACCGAGGTCTCTGGCTGAGACTCACTACGCTGAACACCGCGAGAAGAGCTTCTTTGGCGAACTCGTTTCCTTTATTACCTCCGGCCCCGTGGTGGCCATGGTAATCGAAGGCGAGGACGCCATCGCCCGAGTGCGCTCCCTCTGCGGCGCTACCAAGGTCGATGCGGCCCTGCCCGGCACCATTCGTGGCGACTACGCAATGCACACGGCCGTCAATATCATCCACGCTTCCGATTCCCCGGAGAGCGCGGAGCGCGAGATCGGTCTTTTCTTCAAGCCAGAGGAGATTCAGGACTGGAAGGATCCTCTCGATGCCTGGATCTGAAGGCGGATCACCCTCGATCCCCCGTTGGGACCTGTCCCCGATCTACCCTTCTTTGTCCTCTCCCGAATATGCGGCCGCGAAGGCTCGCCTCGCC